>Ga0315289_10007356_pt1 | contig 16036 bp, 10 predicted proteins | sample YL17G11_40_MG_FD_203452 | JGI IMG/M metagenome (GOLD analysis project Ga0315289, IMG submission 203452) | Sediment microbial communities from Yellowstone Lake, YNP, Wyoming, USA - YL17G11_40 | ecosystem: Environmental > Aquatic > Freshwater > Lake > Sediment | place: USA: Wyoming | collected... | reverse complement strand
CAATTGAGGATAGTTTAAATGGTATTCTTTAACCGGATGCTTCACAAATGTGAATTAATGCATAAATTTTTATGCACCAATGGTGCATAATTTAGGTATGATGTTACCTCGCAGCACAGTTACCGTGTATCCGGACTATATCCTGCTGGTACTTACGGCCCCGGCTCATACCACCCGCTTAAATTCTGGGCATTCACCGGCGTTGGTATGGATGCTTCCGGGAGGCTGTATATGGCCTATAGTCAAAGTGGATGTGGCGTAAAATGTTTTAAGAAGGTCAGTGGAAATTGGTACCTCGACTGGGACGTTATGGATATGCACTTTGTTGATGTTTGTGATATTGACCCTGCCTCCGATGGTAGAAAAATGTATGGCTTGCAGGAAATTTATGACTTGGATATGACCAAGACAACCCCTGGCACCGAATGGAAACTATCCGGTTACACGCTTGACGCCTATAGATTTCCGGCTGATGGCAGGGGAATGGGAATTGTAAAGGAAGAACATGAACATGGCCTCACTACGGCATGGATACGCTATATCAATGGAAAAAGGTTCCTGTTCGGACAAGGCATGACCTGCCAATGGTTACCCATCTGGAAATTCGAAGATAACAGCAATATTGCAAGGCCTTCTGCTTTTCTTACCCTGGAACATCGAATCTATGATGTTAAACCCGATTTGTATTGGCCGCCTAATATTCCCGGGAATCCTTATTCCGGCATCTATATCTGGAGGGACCTGAATAATGATGCCGATTACCAGGCAAATGAATATGTACAAACGAATACTTTCCAAAATGAGATCGTTTGGATTGACTACAGTGGCAATATCTGGAGCTCTAACGGCAGTGCTATCTGGAAAAAATCACCCAACGGGCTTGATGCCAATGGCAACCCGATATACGATGATGCCCATACAACGACGTATAACAGCGGCCTTACCGGTATCAACAAATTGGTGTATCTTGACGACCGTGATATCATGGTTATGAATACCGGTGGAGAATGCAGAAATCTTGGCACGATACATGTCTTTTCAAACTTCACTAAAAGTAACAAGGCGGAATTGTGTTCCTTTGTCCCACATCAGAACGATATGCCGGGAGGGCTTGCCGCAGCAGGTGATTATATCTTTACCGGATGGAATTGGCATGGTGGCGCAACAGGTTTCAGTCAGGTATGGGTGTATAGTTTAACAACAGGGGCTTATGTAGGTAGACTGGATCCCGGCACTGAGACCATGCAAGATATCGGCTATGGCATTACAGCATTCAAACGTTCCAATGGTGAATATCTGGTAAATATCGAAGATGATGGCCTTGGTAAATGCATCATGTATCGCTGGTGCCCCAGCGGCAACTGTGGTCAGGTGGCAGTACAGCAGTTTAACAGGTCGCATGGTGCTTCAGCCATCACGGGAAAGGGCAACGGAGAGCGTAGTTTGTACTCAATTGACGGGAGAATTATCAATCGGGGTGTTGCAGACGGACGCGTCAGGGTCGTAATTGCACAGGAAATCGGAACATCGGCGGTCAAACGTATTTTTTTGACCCATTAATAATGATGCTTTCGGGGTTCGACATGCCGGAATCCTGAATATCGCTGATCTGAAAAGTACACTTGAATCTGAGAGAATATGGTCGTTCCGGTATTCGTTTTTGTCAAGCCTCCATTGTTTCTGGAATTGGATTCATGAAAATGGGTGAAGCAGTTTCAAATCGAAGAAAGGAAAGACCATATGTGTATCTCTCTTATTACAATGTGTTACAAACTGTCACGATCACTTATACCGGACAATAGTGAGCCAATCAAATTAATTATGAAAAAAAGAACACTTCATCTCTCGCGAATACCGTTAAAAGAACTGCTTGTTTGGTGCAACAAGAAAATAGTCCTTCATATGGGCCTGGTATTTTTAACATTTTCAATTGTTCAACTTAATGCCCAAACAAATGGGCCACTTAAGATTCATCCCAATAATGCTTCCTGCTTTGCCGATGCATCAGGAAAAGCCGTTATAGTTGGTGGTACGCATACCTGGAATAGTTTGCAGGATAATGGTACCTGGGGTAATCCGATATTTAATTTCGACAAGTACTTGACCATGCTGACTTCGAGCAATACCAATTTTATTAGAATGTGGTCCTTTCAAGAAAATGGACCGGGTGATTCTGATTGGTATCCTACCTGGTATCTGAAATCGGGCAATAAGTACGATTTAACAAAGTTTAATCCCGAATTCTTTATCAGGCTTCGTAATAGGTGCATAGCAGCCAGAGACAAAGGTATTTATGTTAGCCTGTGTCTTTTTTGGGGGTATCCAACCTATGCTTTGGATGGATATACTTATTCATACTATAACATAAATAATAACATAAACGGTGTTGATGGTCATTCGCCTCTTGGTAGTCAATCGTTGGACTATCCGGCATGTGTTACTGCCGAAGAGAATTATATCAAAAGGGTTATTGACGAAATCAATGATCTTGATAACGTGATGTTCGAAATTGCTAATGAAGCCGGCGATACCAAGGCTTGGCAGTATCACATGGTTAATGTTATTCATGATTATGAAAAAACAAAAGCAAAACAACATCTGGTTTTTATAAGCGCATTTCAGAATTCGAATCAGGATGTTGATTTTTATCAAGGACCTAACGATGCAGCCATACCGTGGGATGGAACACCCGATAATCCTCGAATAAATCCTTTTACCAGACCTACAATACTCGACAGCGACCACACAACAGCCGGAAACTGCACCCCGCTTCAGGCATGGAAAGCCTTCCTGCGTGGAATGTTTCCAATACAAATGGATGTTCCCGGTGCTGCTTTATTTGAAGTAGGTACTTATGCGCCTAAAGCTACCGACTATGCCATGGGCGATATTATCAGGGTGGGTACAAAAATTGATCGTTCCAAAATGTATCCTCGCAATGGTTCAAGCAATACATCTTACTGCCTGAAAGCCGAAGATGGCTTGTCTTTTGTAGTCCTAAAACCCGGTGGTGGCAGCTTTACCGTTGACATGAACCAAAGTTCAGGAAAAGTATTTAAAACCGAATGGTATAGCTTGAATTCACGCACTTTCACAGCAGGATCCGATGTAACCGGAGGCAGCAGTTCGCAAAGCTTTGCCCCTCCCTTCTCAGGCGATGCCGTGCTGATTTTGAATTCGAACGTTGCATGTGCAGCAACCGCAGGCAATGGCAGCCCGGGATCATTTCGCTTGATCCGCACGAGCCGCGATCTCCACGTGGCTTTTGAACAACCGACCTCCTGGCGCATGTCGCTCCATTCACTTGACGGCAAGGAAATGATCGGCGCCGCGGGTGATTCGCGAAGCGCCGCACTGCCGATCGGTCGGATCGCCAAAGGAACCTATATCGCCCGGATCCGAACGGCTTCGGGTATCGTAAGTGAACGAATCGCGATCGTGGCAGGGAAATAATGGTATCAAAATAAGGAGGGGAAGTATGCGCGCAAAGGAACGTCAGAGCTCGGGGTTGTCACAGGAAGGCCGGCCGGCGTGGTGCATCAACTTTTAAACATTACCAATGGGGTAATATGGCACATGTAAAGATGCTTTCTTCATACGCTCCATCGCTCCTGAAAAAAGCAATTTCCGTTCTGATCATCCTCGGCATGCTGGTTCCTGCCTTTGTCCACGCACGGCAAGTCACCGCTACACCATTGGAAATCGACAGTGTGGTCTTTGCGCCCGATCTTACGGGCTTTGTCCTCGGAGATCCCGAAGGAACCTTCGGTTCGTTCCCCGCCACCGCCTGGTTCAAGGTCAACAAGGTGAGCAAGATCGTCCAGGCGCGGGTGAGTTGGGCATACCTGGAGCCCAGTGAGGGGCAGTACGACTGGGCCGCCAAGACGTGGGAGACCGAGTTCAACACCTGGATCGACAATGGATACGATGTCATATTGTGGGTGTGCGGTTTCTATACCTGTGGCACGCTCTTTGACGGAGGCAATTGGACCGGCGCCGAACATGGCCCTGACGGGACGCCGCAATGGGTGTTCGATGCCGGGGCACAGTACATCGACTGGGCACCGGACGATAATGTTTTTTTCATTGGAACCCGCTGCGGGGTGACCATCAGGGAGCCAGTGTACTGGGACAGCATTTACGTACAGAAGGCATGTAACTTCATCAAGGCGTTTGGCGCACGCTACAACAACAACCCTCACGTCATCGGAATCGAGATGGGCTTCCTCGGCCGATGGGGGGAAATGCATCTGGACGGCCAGCCGTTCAGCCGGTACACAAGCAAGGGGTATAGCGCCAGTAAATTCGCGCAGACGCATGCCCTGTTAAGTGACGCCTTCAAAACGGCTTTTCCGGACAAGCCCGTGATCCAGTCGCTCTCAGATCCCGAAGGCATGTATGGCGGCATCGGTACCGGTACGCAGGCGCTCACGGAAATCGTCGCCGATTGTGTCTCCAAAGGCATTGCACTCAAGCAATGCGGATTCGGGCCATCCGACCCGGAAGGATACAGCCAGAATGAGGTCAACATGCGGCAGAACTATGTGAAAGTTCCGTGCATAATGGAATACATCAACAGTCCCTGGGACTTGGGGGATATTGCCACGGCGCAAGCCACCGCCGAGAAGAATGTCCACGCGACACTCTTTGTGAATCCATTTGACATTTCGGGACTGGTGAGTCCCAATCAGAACATGGCGGCCGGCGCTCTGCAGGCTGCACGGTACGCCGGCTACCGGATGGTTCTGCAGCAGATGCAGTATCCCGATACTGTTGCTAAAGGTATGCCGTTTACCACGGCTTGGACGTGGACGAACAAGGGTTCGGCGCCCTGCTATCATGACTATGGGATACTGTTGTCGCTCGTCAATGGGGCAGGAGCTACGGTATGGCAAGCGGTGCAATTTCCACGAACCCGTACGAGCGCGACGACTGCCTGGGACAGCAATAAGCTTGTCAACGACACGCTGCAGTGGACGCTTCCGGCAAACGTACCGGGCGGTTCGTATCAGGTGCGAATTGGCATGCGCGACATGACCGACTCGACGCAGCGAGTGGAACTGGCCATCGCCGGTAGAGACAATCAGACCCGATACACCATTGGATCCACAACTGTTGTTGCCCCAACCACCTCGGCAAGTGAACTGCTCCCGGCACGCGCGCATCAGGGAGCCGGGGATCTCGAACATGGCGCTTTCATGCTGTTTGACATTCGAGGAAGGTCGGTCGGATCCTACACAAGCGCGATTCAGGCGTTTTCGAAGAATCCGCAACTGTATCTGATGATTACTAATGGAAGGCATGGCTACGGAACCGTCCGAAAGATAATTATTAACAAGAACCGAACGGACCGCTTATGATTGGCCCGCTAAAAAGACTGTTCGATCCGGGTTATCTGCCGATGCGGTATCTGCTCACCGTGATTCTCGTGCGCGCTGTCCCACTCACTGCACAGCAATATCATGCGCGCGGCAAAAAACTCATCGAAATCGGATTCCGAATGGTTGCGCGAATGCGCTTAACATCGGCGAAAAACACCCCTGCTTTGTGTGACCTGAGTTTCAACTCAGGCAAGGGGAAACAGGTGGGTATCGCGAAAATTTCGGAAAAATGCGAAAGAAGTCGAAAGAAGTTCTTGACACGGTATAAAATCAAAATACCTATCAGTTAAGGAGGGGAAGTATGCGCGCAAAGGAACGTCAGAGCTCGGGGTTGTCATGTGTGGCTATTGCGTTGGTGCTGGCTGCGACGGCTGCAAGTGGCCGTCCCTATTTTGTCTCAAAGTCAGGAAGCAATGGCAATACCGGCACTTTCGACCAACCATTCCTTACCATCCAAAAAGGGCTGGATGCTGCAACGCAACCAAACGATTCGGTAGTTGTGCGCAGCGGTACCTATACCGAGAAGATTCAATTCTCTCACGGCGGAAGTTCAGCCGGCCACATCTCGCTTGTCGCCTATCAATCCGAGCAGCCAATCATCGACGGCACGGGGAATACGTTCTACCAGATTCAGATTCCCGACAACACGAGCTATATCAAGATTATCGGCTTCACATTTCAGAATTTCTATGCCGCACCTCAAAGCGGCATGAGCACCAATGAGTGGTGCCGCAACGCGGCCATACAGCTTCGTGACGGGTGTTCGTATGTAAAGATTCTCAACAATATCATCAGGGACAGCCATAACCAGGAAGCCCAGGCTATTTCCGCGCGATGTTACAGCTTGTCGGCTCCGATAACGCACTTGCTTATTGATGGCAACCTCATCACCCGCATCAGTGCATTACCGGGTGAGGTCGTAACGATCTGCGGAAATGTTGACATGTGGCAATTCAGCAACAACGAAATGACCGATCTGCCCCAGGGAAGCAATGGTGTCCTTGACGCGCAAGGAGGTCAGCCCTATGGGGTCAACGCATCACCGAGGCGCGGATTATGCACCCATAACAACTTCCACGATCTGGAACCCGACGGCAAAGGCGCATCGATTTATGCTGATGGAGCAAGTAATAATGTGTACGATGGGAATATCTTTAAAAATGCCGGTTTTGCCGTATGCTTCGGTGCTGAGCATGCAAGTGAACGTTCGGATAGCAACGTTTTTCAGAACAATATCATGATAAATTGCAATCCCCCGGTAACCACAGGGATGTGGTCCTGTTGCGGGGACCCGTATAATTCAAATCAGATCACTCATAATAAATTTTTAAATAATATCACCTACGGTGGGACCTTTTGGAGTGTGCACTGGATGAGCGGCACTATCATTTATAACAACATATTCGTCAATTGTGGGACAATAGCGTTAGACAGTGCTCCCGGCACACTGATAGATTACAATTTGTATTACAACTCAGACGCATCGGGTGGTTCCCATTCGAAAACAGGCGATCCCCTATTCGTCAATGCCGCGGCGGGTGATTTCCACTTGACTGATGCAAGCCCGGCGATCAACGCAGGATGTCCGGACGCGGGATTCTTTGCAGCCAATGATTATGATGGAAATATCCGGTCTGCAGGATCGGCCCCCGACATCGGCGCGTTCGAATATGGCGCTTCGTCAGATGCGCCGCCAATTATCACCGGACCGTCCTCATTGAGCAATGGATCCACGACCGTCGCGTACTCGGCTACGTTCACCGCCGGCGGATCGACGCCCATCACCTGGAGCGTGAGCGCGGGATCCTTGCCCGCGGGAATGAGTCTCGACGCCGGCACCGGCACATACAGCGGCACACCGACCACCGCCGGAACGTTCAATTTCACTGTCAGGGCCGCCAATGCCCACGGCAACGATACCAAGAGCTACGCGCATGTCATCGAGAGCTATGTGCCCCCGACTCAAGGCGCGTACGGCGGCGCCCCGCGCGCAATTCCCGGTCGCATTCAAGCCGAAGACTACGATGTAGGCGGCGAGGGCGTGGCCTATCACGACCTGGTGGCGACCAACGAACTCTCCGAGTACCGCACCGACGATGTTGACGTAGAAACCACCACTGACCCCGATGGCGGAGGTTTCCAGATCGGGCACACGGGCAATGGCGAGTGGCTGGAGTACACGGTTACTGTTGCGCAGACGGGCAGCTATCTCCTGAGCGCCCGCGTGGCCTCGGGCGTGGCCATGCAGTTCCGCATATCAATCGATGGAACCGACGCTACCGGTGCGGTGAATGTGGCGTCAACAGGCAATTGGACCACCTGGACCACTGCAACCAAATCGGGGATTTCGCTGACGCAAGGGCAACACGTTGTGCGGTTCACGTTTACATCCGAGGGATTCTGCCTCAACTGGCTGGAGTTTACGGCGGAGGCACCGACTGCTTTGCCGATGGCAAATCAGGCGGCAGCGCGGACTTCATCTCCGGTGCGATACTACTCGATCCACGGCCGATTCATGCCCAGCGGAACGCACGCGCGGGGTGTGATGATTCGCCAAATCCAAGGACGCAATGCACGCGCGGTCGTTGGTCTCGCGGTACGGCAAAAGGAGGTTCACTGATGCGGCATCGAATCCTCATCGCGGGATTCGCCATGCTCGCGGCAATCGGCCGGATCGCCAAAGGAACCTATATCGCCCGGATCCGAACGGCTTCGGGTATCGTAAGTGAACGAATCGCGATCGTGGCGGGGAAATGATGGTATCAACAAATTGGTGTATCTTGACGACCGTGATATCATGGTTATCAATACTGGTGGAGAATACAGAAGGATTGGCCGGGAGGGCTTGCCACAGCAGGCGCTTATATCTTTACCGGATGGAATTGGCATGATGGCCCAACAGGTTTGAGTCAGGTATGGGTGTATGGTTTGACAGCCGAAGGGAGACTGCAGGTGTCACACAAATCACGCCTATTCGTCACTGCATCAGCTGCGTTCATGGTATCGCTGGCAACAGTGCAGGGCGCCACCTATGACAACGTCCAGGGCGGGCCGCCCGGTGGCAAAGCGCAATGGAAAATGGTGTTTGAGGACAACTTCGACGGATCGGCCGTTGATGCGAAGAAGTGGAACACCTCCTGGCGGGGAGACAATGCGCCATCGGGTGGCAGGTACTGGATGGGCAAGCAGGACTCATACTACGGCGACGGCAATATCCAGGTGAAGAGCGGGAACATGGAGCTGATCACCCGCCGGGAAAGCCCGGCCGTATCGCCCCTGTCCAAGTACACGACCGGCGTGTTGCAATCGCTCAGCAAGTATGAATTCACCTTCGGCTACATGGAGGCCAGGGTCAAGGTGCCTGCGGGCAAGGGCCTGTGGGGAGCGTTCTGGGCGATTTCAACTGTCATGTACGACTGGCCGCCGGAGATTGACGTGTTCGAGGATCCCTACCCAGACTGGAACAATTCGTGCATGTACCAGACCTGGCACCCGGTGGGGACAGACCAGGTCCAGCGCATAGTCAAGAGCACCGAGGATCCCTGGAATATCAGTGGCACAGAGTGGGGTAAGACCGACGGGGCGGGTTGGACCGGTGACTATCATATCTACGCATCCAACTGGACAGCCGAGAGCCTCTATTTCTACATCGACAATGTGCAGACCATGGCCACAAAAGTCGGCGTCGCCGACATAAAGAATCGCAAGATGTACCTGCTGTTCGACATGATAACCGTCGGAGGGTGGGGGAACCCGGTTGACGAGACCACGCCATTGCCTGCCACCATGTACACCGACTGGGTGCGGGTCTGGCAGAAGGGAGCGACCGGCATCTCCGGTCGGCCTGCATCATTACGGAACCGCACATTGACATGCGGGTACAATGTTCTTCGCCGTACGCTTGACATCCAGGGGCTTGCCGGTCACTCCCGCACGCTGGTCCGGGTGCACGACATAACCGGCAGAATGATGTTCAGCCGCAACGTCGATAACACTCATTAGACGGCCGTTTCCATCACCGCACTGAGCCCTGGAGCGTACACAGCCGAAGTGCTTTCCAGCAATGGTCGATCTGCAGCCAGCACGTTTGTCGTCCGGTGATGTTGGGTCGCGATCACTATAAGCACCTTTTTCAGAGAGGTTCAGATGTTGAGCAAAAGTTCTTCTTCTATCTTTACCGCACTGCTTTTCATTGTCGCCGGCCAGTCGGCAGCCCAAAATGCGTCGGTATTTACTCAATGGCAGAGTAGTCCCGCCACATCGCGGTTGATCGATTATTCCTATGCCGGTTTTCATGGCGGCAAATGCCTTCCCCCCCGGATCAGCGGACCAATGTACAATGTTGTCGACTATGGGGCCGTACCCGATGACAACAAGGACGATATCGACGCGATCCAGAAAGCCGTTGATGCTGCGTGCCGCAATGGCGGTGGCGTCGTGCTCTTTTGCGCAGGCACATTTGACTTTGATCTGAACAATCCGAAGCAGAATCCCAATGTAAGGATCTGGGCAAGTAATGTGGTGATCAGAGGGGCTGGAAGTGGATCCAACGGAACAGTGCTTTACGATCACAAAGCCAATATATTCAATCCCGGCGTTCCCGGCGATGGCTGGATAACAGTCAAGCTTCCCAACTTCTTCAGCCTGAGTTCGGTTGACATGCACAATGAACAGGAGTTGTGGTATCCCAATTCGCAATACGATCCAATCACCAAGCCGGTAACGACAATCAATCCTGCACCTCGTTTGTCAAACATCGTCACGGTTGCCGACGCATCGAAACTGGTCGTTGGGGGGACCTATACGGTTACCCAGGCCGACCCGGACATGTCGCTTGTTTGGGCAATGGCGCCCGGTAGCCCCGCCTATGGCGAGCGCCCCAGTGCTGTGGGGACCGATTACAAGGCAATGAAATACCGTCAGATCGTGCGCATCACAGCAATTTCGGGAAATCAAGTCACACTCGACAACCCGCTTCTTCTTGAGTTGAAAAGCGCATGGTCACCCACGCTCTGGCCGACCGAGCATCCGGTCGTTCGGGAAATTGGCCTGGAAGATATTCGTATGAAAATGGACGCCGTGCAACCGTTTGTCCATCATGACGGCGCAGGCGTAGACTATGGTAACCATTTTGTCCGTTTTGATTGGGTGGAAGATGGATGGGCCAGCAATGTCATTTCCGACGGCGCAAGTTCAGCCTTTTACTTACGAGACTCAAAGAACTGTATCATTTATGATTGTGCGGTGGTCGGCGCAGAAGGCCACTTCGGCTATGAACTGTGCGGCACGGGGTCACGGAATCTTTTCTTGCGCTGTAATGGTAACCGTCAATTTCACACTTTCTCAATCGAGGGTGGTGTGGGCAATGTATTCAAGGATTGCATCGCCGGAGATACCGCTGCAGTGGACCTTCATGGCAACGTATTTGGCATCTACAACCTTTTTGATAATATACGCGGATGCACCGGCGCCGGCGGCGGCGACGTGAAACAGGTCCCGCCCAATCATGGCATAGGCTTTACAGCATGGAATTGGCAGATGGGCACCTGCAGTCCTTATACCAAAGTCTTGCAGGACGTATTTGTCGACGTAACCGCGTATGTTGCCTACAATGCCCCTGGGTTCATAGCCGCTGGTGTTCGCAGCAAAGATGGCCATACCGTCTATTATACCGACCTTGCCAAAGCAAAACAGACCGCGAACCTCAGCCAGAATTGGGGATATGCCGAATCGATCAACGCTGCAGTTCTGCCCATATCCCTGTATGATGCGCAAAGATCCCAAACGCTGAATTATAATTGGTGTGAATTGACCGCGCCGGGTTACAATACCGTTTTTGCACATGGTTCGTCGGTCAATGTCGTCGCCGAGGCTGGAGCAGCTTCCGGCAAATCGGTTTCCAAAGTCGAATTTTTCATCAACGGGAGTTCGATCGGTTCGGACAACAGCGCACCCTTCACAGCAACGTGGAACGCATCCAGCCTGGGTGCGTACACCCTCACCGCCACAATGTCGTCAAGCGACGGTCCGGTAGTTACCTCGAAGTCAAGAAGAATCATCGTCGGGACGGTCCAGATCATAGAGGACAACAATACTGCGTTGGCATATACCGGGAGAGTCGAGATACAAACGCAGGCCACATCATCGGGAGGGACCGATAGATGGGTTGCGCAGGGCGATATAACCTATTCATTCAAAGGCACGTACATCAGCATTTACACCAATCTCATTTCCCAGGATGGGCAACGTTGGAATATCTTCCTGGATGGAACCAGGGTTGTTGATTCGCTTGGGCTACCCCGGGTTTCCATTCCCAATTATCTGGTCTGGGATTCGGGACAACTCACCGATGCTACACATACGGTCGTCATTTCCTCAAAACCGGCCGCCGGATTGGATCTGGATTACATGATTGTTACCTCGACCGGAACGCCCGATCCCTCTGTAATCTATAGTTTGGATAACCCGGAAATTCTACAACAGAACAGGGCTTTTGCTCCGAAAACGGCGTCTCTGATCGTGGCCTATAGTTTGCAAGGCAGAAAGACCGGTTCGTTCCCCGCGGCCGGTGTACATGATTTCCGGGGGGTAGCAGCAAAGAATACAGCGCGGGGAATATGTATCCTGAGGAGTCGGGAAGGGAAGAATGCGAAAGTTGACCTGGTCTGGTGATCATTGAATTAATGAACATTTATCAGGCCAGGGCGTATCCGCAACGTCTCCGTAAGATCACATATCGATATGTTGATCCCGATGTAACCGGAGGCAGTAGTTCGCAAAGCTTTACCCCTTCCTTCTCGGGCGATGCCGTGCTGATTTTGAATTCGAACGTTGCATGTGCAGCAACCGCAGTACCATCAGCTCTGCGGAGCGCTGCCGGCATCAACCGAATTGCTCTCGGCAGCCCCGGTCATAGTGTGTACGTGATGCGGTTGCAGTCGGGCAGCAAGGTAGTTACGCACCAACTCAGCTTGACGGGCAGATAGCCTGCATGGCGCATGTAAAGAGATCTTCTTCATGCGCTCTGTCGCTCACGGGAAAAGGGCTTTCTTTATCAATCTAGCAGTAACAGAATTCAATAGTCTATCGATTGTATCAAAGAGGGGGCGCTGCACCCTCCGGCATCAGAGGCGGTCAGATCATGACGAAGCGCTGGTCGGTCCTTCCTTCGATTTTTCTGCCGCTGCTCATCACGGGCGTGATGGCCGAGGATTTTACCTGGAAAAACGTGGAGATCGGCAGCGGTGGGTTCGATGCGTTCGCGATCTATCACCCCCGCAAAGAGGGCCTGATGTTTGGTCGGTCCGATGTATGCGGCGCCTATCGCTGGGACGCGGCAAGTGGCCGCTGGAGCGACATGCTGGCCGGCTTCTTTGACTGCCGCGGCGAAGTCGGTCGTGGAGGAGTCGGACTTGCCATCGATCCGAATGACACAAACACTCTCTATGCCTGCCGTTTCGGCCTGCAGCTTACCATCGATGGCGGCCGGAACTGGGAAATCCTGATTGACAAACACAGCGGCAATGTGCGCGAGCACGGGGAACCGGTTGCGGTTGACCCGCGCAACCCATCCGTCATCTATTACGGCACCGGCGAAGAGGGACTCTGGATATCTATTGACAAAGGAAGAAGTTGGTCCCCGGCCCCCCCGTCGCAGGTCCCTGCGGTGCCAATGCCGGGCATAACACTCGTGACCGTTGACGGATCGGATACGCTCCGCGGCAGGTCGCGCCGCGTCTATGTGTGCGCCTTCGGCGTAGGGTGCTACTGGAGTGATAGCGCGGGCAAGAGCTGGCAGCCGCTTTCCGGCGCGCCCAAAAAAATCGCCCGCATCGCGGTATCCGACAGCGGCATCGCCTATATCGCCGCGATTGACGATGGTCTGCTGCGGTTCGACCCGCGTCAGAAGCAGTTGAGCGTGATCACGCCGTCGCAGTACGCCGGCGGTTCGGTTTCGGCCGTTGCGGTCCGTAAAGGGAGCGATGATGTGATTGTTGCAATCGACAAGGATGGCCGGAAAATGGCCCGCTGTTCAAAGCCAATTTCCGCAACCGGATGGACGCCGATCGCCTATCAAACCATGATCAAACAGCAGCCCTGGTTCGCGATGGAATACTGGTCGTGGAACACCGCTGCTTTCATCGCCTGCGATCCGTTTCATCCCAATGCCGCCACCTTTGGCGACTGCTTTGCCCTCTGGCGCACCGACGACCTCTGGACGCTCGGGACCAGCGCCGCCAATCCGGTGGAATGGAAGGCCATCCCCTGGGGATACGAGAACACCGTGGTCTCCGATCTGGCGTGCCCGGGGCCGGGAACGTCGGTCGAGCTTTTTTCCGCGGTGCGCGACATCGTCGGGTTCCGGCATACGGACGTGACAAAATATCCTCTGTCAAGAATGTCGGCGGAAATCCCGGGAGATGACATCACCGGCATCGCGGTCTTCGAGAAAAACCCCCGACATATCGCGATCATCAAGCCGGAAAAGATCAGCGGAGACGGCCAGAACGTGTGCACCTCCTCGGACGAGGGCGTGAGCTGGACAAAACGGGGCAGACCCTTTGTGGCCGGCACTCCGCTCTATATCAGCAGAGTCGCCATGGCGGCGGCCGACAGCACAAGCCTGGTCGCGATCACCTATAATCAGCCGCCGCGTTACTCCGCGAATGGCGGCGTTACGTGGAGCAATGGCGCCGGCCTTGAGACCGGCAACCTCTTTTTATGGAGCGCGCTTGACGGCATGTGGTTCCCGCTCGACAACGACAAGGTCGCTTCCCTCGTCTTCTACCTGATTTATTATCAGAACGGCCACGTGTACCGCTCCGACAACGGCGGGAAGAATTGGTCTCTTGTCAACGACAAGCTGCCGGCGTGCGGAAGCCCCGACATGCGGGTGGGCCCGGTGTTGCGGGCCGTTCCGGGTCGCCCGTCGGAGGTATGGGTCTCGCTGCGCTCGAGCGGCCTATTCCGTTCCGTCAATGGCGGTGCGGATTTCACCAGGATCGCGGGATTTGGCGACGCACGCCTGTTCTGTTTCGGGAAAAGCGCGCCGGGAAGCCGGGAACCGGCGGTCTACGTGCAGGGCATCCGCGGCGGCGTACTGGCGGTCTATCGCTCGCTTGACAACGGATCGACCTGGGAGGCGATCACCGACGCAGCGGATCCGCGTCTGGGCGAGACTGCCTGCATGGCGGCCAGCCGCGAGCGGTACGGCAGGGTCTATATGGGGACGCGGGGCTTGGGAATTTTTTATTCCGACATCGCGACGCCAACGCCGGTATCGTCGAATACCGCTGCTCCCGCACGAAGAGCCAAACGCACGCGTCATCCGGACGCTTCCAGCTGTTTAATTGACGGAAGAATAATTGGCCACGGACCCATCAACGGCGTGTGGCTCACCGCACCGGGCCATCATTCCGTATCAGTCAAGCGCAGGGTGTCGCTTCGATAGGTTCGTTGCCGCACGCCTGCAGCAGCATGTACTATTCCGATAATTATGGTTTGAAGAGGCTGGCCCAGGTGATTTACTTCCCGCGGGGCACATACCTGGTGAGGAAACAGATTGAACCCATGGATAATGGTTTGTCACTAAAGATATAGCGCTAAAAGGCACATCTAAAGCTTATACTATATCTGCGGACGAAAGGAAATAACAGATATGGCGATTGATCCGATTCGTCATGAATAGTCATCATTATACAAGGAGACCCGCATGAGATTCAACCGGAACATCCAAATTCACCCCGCTCTTTTTATCGGGATCATTTTCATGGCAACCACCCTTGCCCGCGCCGCCACCGCCCCCGCTAATCCCAATGCCTCGGCCGCCACAAAGGCCACGCTCAACTATCTCTACCAGATCAGCGGCAAAGGCATCCTTGCCGGCCAGGAGAGCATGATGTGGGACCACGGCAGCGGCGCCCATAGTTCCTCCCGCGACAAATACGTCTTCGATAAGACCGGCAAATATCCCGCCTATTATTCCTCCGATTTCGGCGATGTCAATGCGGTGAGCGAACTCGCCCAGCGGCAGCGTGTTGTTGACAATTGCATCCAGCGCCACAACGAGGGCGCGATCATCTCTCTGAGCTGGCACGCGGTCCAGCCCGATAAGCCGGAGGAGGGCGGGTTCAACACCATGCACATCGGCAACTACGCCTCAGGCAACATCGACAAGATGTTGACAACGGGCGACCCGCTCAATGTCGAGTGGCTTAAACGTCTCGACGCGATCGCCGGGTACCTCAAGCAGCTCCAGGACAACGGGGTGGTCGTGCTGTGGCGACCGTTTCACGAGATGAACGGTGACTGGTTCTGGTGGTGCCTTCAGCCGCGCTACAAGGACCTGTGGAAGCAGGAGTTCGATCGCTTTACAACATACCACAAACTCAACAACCTGCTCTGGGTCTTCTCGTGCAACTATTACAGCGAAGGCGACCAGACCGTGAAGAACCTCTATTCCGGCCACCAGTATGTTGACATTTTAGGAGTCGACGTCTACCTCGAATACGGTCACCAGTACGCCAAATTCATCCATGACGATCTGCTGACGCTCGGCGACAACCGGCCGATCGGGATCACCGAAAACGGCCAGATGCCCGATGTCTCGGTGATCAAGACCACGATGCCGAAATTCTGCTTCTGGCTCACCTGGT
>Ga0315289_10007355_pt1 | contig 16036 bp, 10 predicted proteins | sample YL17G11_40_MG_FD_203452 | JGI IMG/M metagenome (GOLD analysis project Ga0315289, IMG submission 203452) | Sediment microbial communities from Yellowstone Lake, YNP, Wyoming, USA - YL17G11_40 | ecosystem: Environmental > Aquatic > Freshwater > Lake > Sediment | place: USA: Wyoming | collected... | reverse complement strand
CGGTGCGACAGGTGAATGTGCATCGTCGAGTGCACAAGGTCCTCGTGGTCGTGCTGGAGGGTGACCAGCCGCTCGCCGACCTCCCGCACGTGGTGGTCGTAGACGAGCGTGAGGGTGCCCACCACGGACCCAGCCTTGCCCTCCCACGACTCGCGGACCTGCTCGGCTCGCACGAGGTCGCGGATGGCCTCGCTGCGGTTCGCATAGCCGCGTCGGCGGGCGATGCGGTCGAGCGCCTTTAGGAGCGGCTGCTCCATCGACACGCCGAAACGCACCAGTTGCCCCATGGGCGCCTCCTCAACAATAGCACATTCTAGGGTTTCGTGCCACGCGCGTCAAACGGAATCCCAGCCGCATAGGGCCTCAGCCTCGAAGGGTGGGCACGCCACCCCAGACGAGCGACGCATTACGTGCTCAAGGCGCGTTGGCTTGACAGGCTGCTGCATGGCAACGCATAATGCCCTCATGGAAACGCCGGCACGCTTTCCGCGCAGGGTCTCGCGGACCGTCCGCGCGGGCACGACCGCCATCGGCGGCACGGCCCCCGTCAGCATCCAGTCGATGACGACGACGCACACGCACAACGTCGTCGAGACGCTCGAACAGATCCAGCGCCTGGCGGCCGCCGGGTGCGAGATCGTGCGCGTGGCCGTCCCTGCCCCGCCCGATGCCGACGCCCTGCCCCCTTTGGTGGCGGCGTCGCCCGTGCCGCTGGTCGCCGACATCCACTTCAGCACCGGCCTGGCGCTGCGGGCACTGGAGGCAGGCGTCGCGAAGGTGCGCCTGAACCCCGGCAACATTGACGATCCGGACGGCCTGCGGCGGGTGCTGGCGCTCGCGGCCCGGCTCGGCCGCGCATTGAGGTTCGGCGTCAACTCCGGGAGCGTCCGCGGGGCCGCAGGCAGCGCCGGCGACAAGGACCTCGCCAGCCTGATGGTCGACGTTCTAATGGGTTGGGTCCGCGTGGCCGAGAAGGAGGGCTTCCGTGACCTCGTGCTTTCGGCCAAGGCGTCGGACGCGCCGACCACAATCGCGGCTTACCGTTTGCTGGCCTCGGCCTGCGACCTGCCGCTGCACCTGGGGATCACGGCGGCCGGCCCCATGGACGAGGCGCGGACGCGGTCGGCGATCGTCCTGGGGGCGCTCCTGGCCGAGGGCATCGGCGACACGGTGCGCGTCAGCCTGACGGGCGACCCGGTGCAGGAGGTCGTGATCGCGCAGGAGGTTCTTTCGGAACTCGGCCTGCGACCGCCACGGGGCGTTCGGATCCTCTCCTGCCCCACGTGCGGGCGCTGCGGCGTCAACCTGATTGAGATGGTCGAAGAGTTGAAGCGCCGCACGCGCGACATCGCGGCGCCGCTGACGGTTGCCGTCATGGGCTGCATCGTCAACGGCCCCGGCGAGGCCCGCGAGGCCGACGTGGGCATTGCCGCGGGTAAGGGCCACGGAATACTGTTCCGCTGCGGCGAACCCGTGCGGAAACTCTCGGAGCCGGAACTCCTCGACGCCCTCCTGGCCGAGATCCGTGCCATGGCCTCGGGCCGCGGCAAGCCCGAGTAGTGATCGGGCGCGGCCTTGCCGATTGCTTTTCGGCCGACAGTCCCTAGACTGGGTACCGCCACTTCATTGGGGGACCTGACATGAAGCCCTACCACGCCTGGATCGCTGCGGGTCTTTTTCTGGTCCTGCTGGCCCTGTCGGTTGTTCTCACCGTGATGACTCGCGCCGAGAGCCTGGAGCGCAAGCAGGCCATTGCCCACGTGCTCGACGGGGGCGATCGCCGGCTCAACGAGAAGATCGACAGGAACGCCGTGGCCCAGGGGCCGGCCGCCGAGGCCGCCGCCGCCCTGGAGCAGGCGCGCCGCCGGCTTGACAGCGACGGCGACTTCAGCCCGGCGTTGCTGCGCGTCGCCGCCGACCACCTCGACGCCGGCGAAGAGCAACTGGGCAAACTCGCGGACTCGCTGGCGGCCTCCAACAATAAGTATCAGATTGCTATATCCTCTGTTGTTGTGTGCTTCGCCGGCTTTGTCCTCAGCGGCGTCCTGGGCATCGTGCGGCGGCGGAAGAAGACCGAACCCCTCCATTTCACGCTCAGCCAGGAAGGCAGCGAGTACCTCGCGCACGCGAAGCACGAGGCGCCCACCTCCTCGGAGCAGAAGGCCGGCGAGTTTCTCTCGGATCTCGAGAAGAAGTAGTTGCGGCAGACCCGCCCTGAGGCAGAGCCGTGGCGCACGCCTGCGGCACCGCGGCTTCAGCCCCCCCAGGCGGGGGGCCTTCGCGGCTTGCCGCGCCCACACGACATATCGCACATCTCTAGATGTGTATTGCCTCCCAGTCCTTCCGGCTGCCGCGGAAGAGCGCCCACGTCCCGTCTTCCGACGGGGGAAGCAGGCCGGCCCCGCCCGACAGGGCGATCTCACGCTTCTCGAAGAGGTCGTAGAGAGGCTGCGGTTCGGGCAGGCGCAGGCGGACGCGGGTCCCCGGAAAGCCGCAGACCGCCAGGAACGACTTGTTGGCGTAGACGACCTCGCCGCTGTCGGCATAGACGTGGACGCCGGCGTCGGCCGCCAGGCGCCTCAGGAGGTCAGCGGGCATGGCGGGGGCGGCCGAGAAGACCGACGTGGCGTCGCCCAGGCGTTTGCGGACCAGACCGGCACGCCCGCCGGCGACGAAGCGGCCCAGGCACTCGGCCTGCGGATCGTCGGCATAGACCACCGGAGACAGCGCCCCGGTCATCCCGTACTCGATCGGGCCCGCCGGACCATCGACCCGGACGCGCAGCGGCGCGGCCCGCTCGTCGATGGCGATGCGGATGCCCGTCAGGCGCTCCATGCGCTCCCGCGAGAGGTCCTCGCCCACGAGGCCCGCCGCGTAGAAATACACCGCCGTGACGCCCCGCCGGCCGGTCACCTTGCGGACCATCCGCAGGCGATCCTCGCCGGCGTAGAAGAGGTCCAGGAAGACGTACAGCCTGTGAGGGCGGACGGCCGCCAGGTCGTCAACGTGAATCACCGAGAACGGCGCGCCCACGTGGCCGAGTTGGACGAGTTGGTCGGCCACAAGGGGCGCCATGAGCGTATTGTCGCATCGCGTGAAGTGGACGGAATCGTCGTCGAGGACCACCGCGATCTCGGCAACCGGCGACCGGTCAACGTGGACGTGCCGGCGGCCGATCTCGACCATGCGGGCCACGTCGGCCATCGCGGCGGGGTCGTCGTGGTAGCCGCCCCACATGTCGAACCACCAGGCGCCCATGCCGTGGCAGAGGACGTTGGCGAATTCCCGCCGCTGAATGTGCCGCGACTCCAGGGCCGACTTCGGGTGCAGGAAAAGCGGGTCCTTCAGGTCCGGCGCCCGCTCGGTCAGGATGTCGTTCTCGTCCCACCACAACTTTCCGCGATGGGCCAGCGACTCGGTGAGCGAGTTGAAGATGCTGAAACCGACGCCCGCCCGCCGGTCCTTGTACGCCGTCGGGCTCGAAACGAAGTTGATGTTCGGGTCGGCCATGAACCGCTGCATGGCCAGGTGGCCGCTCGAGTGCCAGCACGTCGGGCAGCGGCAGAGATCGACGAAGTAGCCGTAGAAGACGCCGAGGAGTTTGTCGGGCCCGATGACCTCGCGGGCGGCGCGGGCGAAATGGCCGATCGCGTCGACGACCGCGGCACTGTGAAATCGCAGGTACTCGATCGCCAGGGCCGCGCGGCGGCCGGTGGGGTCGCGGAACCATCCGAACTCCGTCCGCTGCCGCTCCGACGCCGAGGGAACCACCTGGTCGCGCACGCCGATCCAGCCGCGCGCCCTGAGCCAGCGGCGGAAGGCCTCTTCCTGCGGAGGGCTCGTGTCGGGGAACACGTTCTCGAAGGCGCCCCAGTAGTACCACTCCTGCGACCCGCCCGATGCCAGGTGATACCCGATGATCCGGTCGGCATACTTCGACTCGGCGTAACGGAGGAACCGCTGGAGCGCGGCGCCCGAGTCCTCGAGCCAGGTCTTCGACGAGAACGACGGCACGGTCATCTTCTTCGGCGCGAGGACCGTCTCGGACATCGACGCGGGCAGCCAGCCGAAGTTCGGCTCCGGATCATAGACGCCATCCTTGCCGGCCATCAACTGGTCGGGGTGCGCCACGTCCCACCACGGCGGCGAGCAGAGGTAGACGCGGGGCAAGACCATCGCGCGCGGGGCCGCCCGCAGGATCGTCTCCATACGCTCGTCGAACTGCCGGTAGTCGTAGACTTCGGGCTCGACCCACGCGTCGGCCGACAGCCGGTAGTAGTCGTAGTCGGACGTGGTCTGGAAGGCGAAGAGTTCCACGCCGGCCTCGGCGAACTGCCGGACGAACTTCTCCTGGAGGTTGTAGGTCATGTAGGCCAGCGCGGGTGTGGGCCGGCCGTCGACGAGCAGCGTAGGGGCGCCTTGGCGGATCTCGATGCGCGCCTTGGCGGGCGGGCGGGCGTCGGCGGCGGACGGCGAGCCGTTCACGATGAGTTCCTTGCCGAGCGGTCCGACGGCGGCCTGCCGGCGCGCGAGATCACTTGGCCGCCGGCGCCACCGGACGGTCGTCGAAACCGATGTCGTCGACAAACACGCTGACCTTGATCTCGGCGCCGGCCACGAACAGGTTCAACTGCCACGCCTTCGTGGCGTCGAAGTCGGTCTTGCCGGCGTAGAGGTCCTGGAGCGGGATGACCACCTCGTGCCACTTGCCGTCGAAGACGTCGGGGCAGTACTTCGCCACGTCGACCTCGGCGGTGGGCTTGGCGTTCCGGCCCGAGCATTCCAGGGCCGCCCTGACCGCCCCGCCCGGGGGCTTATCGCCGGCGACCTTCATCCAGAACACGAGGTTCTTGAACCCCGAGATGTCGGTGCCGCCGTCTTTGGGCCACCAGCCGAGCCAGTTCCATCCGCCGCCGGCCCACCCCTTGGCCTCGGCGTGGAGTTCCAGGGCGCCTTTGCCCGCGTGGACCTCGGCGGTCTGGACCTTCAGGGTGGTGGTGGCCTTGGGCTCGGCCCAGCCGGCGCCGCCGGCCAGGGCCTCGCCGTCCCACACGACGAGTTTCTTCGGCATGACCGCGTCGAGGCTTTGCGGAAGGTCGAGCCGGGCGATGGCGCTGTCGGTCTTCTTCTCGGTGCTCCGCGCCACGTAGAAGCAGTTCCGCTTGTCGCTGTAGGCCGCGGCGTTCGGAGCGAACGGGGCGGGCGCACCGATCGGCTTCCAGGTCTTCGCGCCGTCGGCCGAGAAATGCAGTTGCGACGCCGCGACGCCCACCAGTTTCCCGCCCCCCACCTCGATGGGGGTCCGCTTGACGGGCCCGGCAACGGCCGTCCATGTCTTTCCCTTGTCGGTGCTCTTCAGGAGACCGCGGTCCCAGAGTTGGCCCCAGTAGACGGCGCCGTCGGACGCGAGGAGCGGCTGACCGGCCGTGCCCAGTTCCGACACCTTCGTCCACGTCTGGCCGGCGTCCTCTGTGCGGTAGATGCCGAGGGAGTGGCCCTCGACCCAGCCGGCCGTGTTGATGAGGAACGTCTTGGAGTCGAGGACCAGGGGATTCGTGCTGTGATTGGTCTTCTCCGGGAGGTTCGTGCCGATCTGCCGCCAAATCCTGCCGCCGTCGGCGGACCGCATGACGAAACGGATCTTCTCGTGGAACCCCAGGACGAGGGTCTTGCGGTCGGGGTCGGAGAAATCGACCGACAGGCCGTCGCAGTTGGCGATGGTGGCGCCCAGCCGCTCGAAAGTCTTGCCGCCGTCGGTGGTCTTGAGCAGCCCCGGGCCGTAGTTGCCGGTCTCCCAGAAGGTGTTGGCGTCCTTCGGGTCGAAGATGATGACGTACGGCCGGTTGGTGATCTTGACCTTCGCGTCGCCGAGGGGCGTCCAAGTCCGGCCGCCGTCGGTGCTGGACCAGAGGCCGCGTTCGCTCACCCCCGCGATCACCTCGTCGGCGCCGGGCTTGCAGGCGATGGTGCAGACGCCCGCATAACCCCAGGTGTCGCCGCCGACGTTGTTGGTCGCGTTCACCCAGGCGCCCGTCTCGGGCCTGGTGGGCTGCGGCGCGGGCGACTTCTCCTTGGGCGCCGGGGCCGGGGCCTGCTCGGCGACCGCAGCGCCCGCCAAAGAGAGGGCAAAGAGGACCCCCCACATAAAGTGCCGCCTGAGCGGCCGACGTAAGCGAATCGGGCGTCTGCTCATACCAGATCTCCTTATCTCTCGGGCCGACCCCAGGATACACAGCACGGTGCGAGCAGTCACCCGTTTTGTCGCCCGTTATGTTGCGTGCCCGCGGCGTCTGTGGTAGCATTCGCCGCTTCCCTGCCGCCAGGCAGGGACTGCTGTTTTCTCGGACCAAGGTGGACCGAATGGCGGAACCGCTGCGTCTCCTGGTGATTGCCGACGTGCACTATGCGCCGACCGAGGCGGAGGCGGCCGGTGCGCCACCCGCGCGGCAATGCACGTTCGGGCTGGAACTCGTGCGCCGGGCGGTCGCCGATGCCGACCTGCGCGGCGGCTTCGACGCCATCGTTCTCCTGGGCGACCTCCTGAACAACGGCGCCGTGCCGGGAGTGGCCGAGGCGCTCGTCGCCCTTCGCGATCTTTTGGCGGAGGCGGCGCCCGAGACGCCCCTCGTGGTTGTGCCCGGCAATCATGACGGCAGCCCGCAGCGCTTGCTGGAGGTCTTCGGCGACCGGCCGGGCCTCCACGCCCTGGGCGGATACCGGCTGATCACCTTTGCCGACACCTACGATGAACACGACCGCGGCATGCGGCGTGATGAGGACCGCCGGCTACTGCGCCAGGTGGCCGGCGAGGCGGGCGGACCGATCCTCGCCATCCAGCACAACTCCATCTACCCGCGGATCGAGGCCGACTACCCCTACATGCTGACCAACGGCGACGCGGTCGTCGCGGACTACGCCGCGGCGAGGGTCCTCGTGTCCCTGAGCGGCCACTACCACCCGGGGCAGCCACCGGCGATGCACCACGGCACGCGGTACCTGACCGTCCCCGCCTTGTGCGAATCGCCGCACTCCTACGTCCTCGTTACGCTCAATGGGCGGAAGGTGGTGGCCGAGACGCGGCGGCTGAGGCTGGCCGACGAGCCCGCCATCGTCGACAGCCACATCCACACCGAGTTCGGATACTGCGCCCGCGACGTGCGGTCGGAGGCGGTGATCCAGCGGGCCCGGGCGATCGGCCTGGCCGGCGTATGCCTGGTTGAACACGCGCCGCAACTCTACATGCTGCCCGATGATTTCTTCGCCGGGCGGCACATCGCCAACCCGGCGCTGTGGCGGACCGACGCCCACAACCGGGGGGCAGCCTACCGGCAGGCACTCGGGGCGCTGCGCGGCCCGTTCGTGCGGGTCGGCCTGGAGGTCGAGATAGACCGCGACGGGCGCCTGACCCTTCACGACGAGGAAGTGGGATGGCCGGACGTCCTGATCGGCGCGGTGCACTTCCTGCCGGAGGATTTCCAGACGCTGCCCGCCCCGCGCTTTGCCGAACTGTTCATGCGCGCCAACGAGGGACTGCTGGCGGCCGGCGTCGATATCCTGGCGCACCCGTGGCGCCTTTTCCGGTGGGCGGAACTGCCGATCGCCAAACACTTGCTCGTGCCGCTGGCCCAGGCCCTCGCCGACACCGGCACGGCCGTCGAGATCAACCTGCACGGAAACGACCCCGACCCGGAGTTTCTGGCCGAGTGCCTGGCGCGCGGCGTCAAGGTCGCCCTGGCGTCGGATGCCCACTGCCTGTATGAGGTCGGCGGCCTGGGACCGCACCTGGCCCTGCTGAGGCAGGTGGCGGGCACAGACGACGTCGGGGACCTCTTGCTGTATCCCTGAGGCGATGCCGGGGCGATGGCGCGGCGGGTTGAGCGCCACGCCGCGCACGACCACTGAGGACCTCACCGAGTCAGAAGCCGACAAGCGGGCCGCCCTCGCGGACGGCCCGCCGAGCAGCCCGCCTCCATCCGCCCAACCGCCCTCACCAGGTGAAGTAGAGTTCCCCCCGCAGGAACACGCCCGGGTCGTCGCGGGGCGCGGCGTAGTAGTTGCCGGGGAAGAAGTACTCCTGGAGGATGTGGGCCTTCAGGTGCTTGGTGATATCGAACTTGGCGAGGAGCGTCACGAGTTGTCCGCGGAACGCCCCCGCTTCGCTGAAGCCTGCTGTACCCGCAAAGGTATTCTCGGCGGCAAAGAGAAGATGGTAGTCGGCGGCCAGTTCGACTTTCGGGACGGGGTTGAGCGACCAGCCAGTCGTCAGGCGGTGCATGTTGGTCAGGTCGCGGGCTCGCCCTTCCTTCGTGGCGGACCAGCCGTAGCCGATGATTTCATTCCATCGGGTCCAGCGGCCCCACAGGAGTTTGAAGGCCTCGTTGGTGCCCCTGGAGTGCGGATCGTCGCCCGAAAGGTACTCGTACTGAACCGCACGCCACTGGTTGTTCCACTTGTCCTTCAGGAGGTACGTCAGGCCGCTGTTGAGGCCGAACGCCCGGACGTACTGGTTGCGGTTGCTGCCAAACTCATAGGCGCCCTCGGCGCGGTATCTCCAGTGGTCCGTCGCGTCGCCAGCGACGCGGGCGCCGAAGGTGTGGATGTGGCCGTCGTCGCCGTCGCTGGCGATCGGTTCGCTGTCCTTATACATGTAGTAGCCGTCGATCTCGGTGTTCTTGATCGACTTGTTGGCCGCCCACAGGATGACGCCGCGCTCATCCTGCTCGATGACGTTGCGGGCCGGCGGCCCGGTGCGGTCATCGAGGAGCGGCGGACACACATCGTTGCCGCGACCCGACTGCTGGATGTAAATCGCGTCGATCGTGGTGTTGATATTCTTGGCATCGTAGGTGAACCGGGCGGCATCGAAGAAGAACGTCCGCGACCCGTCGTTCGGCGTGCCGTCCATCACGAGCCACCCGTCGCCGAGCATTAGGTCCTGGCGGCCGAGGGTCATCGTGAGCGGCGACCCGCCGACGTTCGTCAGTTTCAGGTTCAGGATGTCCATCAGCACGCCGCCCTGGACCCACTCGGGCGTGCCGTCCGGATCGCTCCAGTGGCGGCCCTCCCACATGATCCGCATGTTGAGGTCGATGTCCTTGGCGGGAGTAAGGGTGGCCCACCAACGGGGACGGTAGCGCTGGTAATTGAGTTCGTCGCCCTTGGTGCCCCTGGCCGGCGAATGGTGATTGAGGCCTGCGCCGTTGATGTACTCGTCGCGGAACCGGATGTCGGCACCCCACCTGAACCAGGGCACAGGCGTCTTGGACTTTGCGATGAACTCGTCGATGGCATCGGTGTAGGCCGGCGCCTCGGCTGACTTGGCCGCGGGCGCCGCCTCCTTGGCGGCCGGGGCCGCCGGCTTCTCATCGGCGACCGCCGGAACCAGCGTCGGCGGCTCAACTCCTTGTCCGGGGGCCGCGGCCGGGGGCTCGGCCGTAAAAGCGGCCGGCGCCGCCCAAAGCGACGCCGCCATGACAAGCGCCATTCCTGGCGCCCTCACTGCCATCAATCTCATCATTGCGTCAATGGCTCCTTTCATGTGAGACGTCAACAGGGACCTCCCCGATCTCTCCCGAACAACAACGCAAGTGCCTGAGGCGCCACCTTGTTGTGAAACCTGGTAACGACGGCCTCATCGCGCGCCTTCGTCCGGAGGCCAACCCGGTCACCGCAACCGCGACACATGCCCGGCGTCACGTGTACCGGACAAGGCCTGCGCCAGAAGCCTTTTCCTGGCGTGAACGTTAAGAGGTTCTCCCGCCTCGGTCAAGACAGCCCAACGGACTCCGGCGCTCTTTAGCGCAACCTTAACACGTGCAACCTGGGGGCGTCGGCCGATCAGCGTCCGCGATGCTGCCCGCCACGCGGACGGCGTAAGCGCGCCGGTCCGAAGGACGAGACGGACCGTCGCGCGCGGCTCAGGCTATCGGCAACACCTTCACGCCCGCCAGTTGACCGTACGCACGGAACAGGCGTTCCAAGTTCCCCAGGATGAACAACTGGTGGAATCCCTTCACGTCGCGCGTGTCGGCCACGCGGTCCAGTTCGATTTCCACGGCCGTGCGGCAGCAGCCTGCGGGCGGCTGCGGGATATTCGACCGCACCCGCCCCGTGCCGACAAAGATGCACGGGGACCCCGCGTCGGCGTGAAGAACGGTCACCTCTTTGCCGACCGGCCACAAGGCCTCCACCGAACACCCCGTCCGCGTGTGATAACTCCGGAGCATGTACGGCGCGCGGTACGGCCTGTCGAAGCCCTCCAGCCGCAGGGGCGACGTGCAGTGCGAACCGATGAGCGTGTTCGCGACCGTGTTCGGCGACGGGTCCTGGATGAAGCCCGCCCGGTTCGCCAGGTGCATCGTCAACAACTCGCCCACGACGGCGTTCGCGTCGGCCTCGCACGCCCCCACTATGCCCTCGTCGAGCAGCTTTGAGAACGACATGCAGACCGGGTTCGTCCAGCCCAGGCACGCGATGGAGATGCCGTGGCACTTCTCGGCCTCCATGAGGCGGCGGCAGACGATGTAGTTCCTTGCGGCGTCGAGGATTTCCTGCCGCGTCGGCTCGATGATCTTGTCGGCGTTCTTGGCGTAGAAGTCCGCGATGGCGCGGACCTCGTCGGTCTCCTCGACCTTCTTCAACTCCGCCTCGAACCGCGGCCGGCCGATGGGGTGCAGGACCGTCCCCCATGCCTTGAGCGGCGCGTCGGGGCCGTCGTTGGTCACCATCAGGATCCGCGTGTTCTTCATCCGCCACATCGTGCTCAGCATGCGCAGGGCGGAGCCGAGCCACTCCACGTCGGTCGTGGCGGCCATGAACGTCTTGGGCGTGTTGCGTCCGCACTGCAAGTGGCTGGTGAAGCCGCTCATGTGGCTGTAGACGATCGTGGGCACGTCGCCGCGCTTCTGCACGATCTCGTTGACCGGCTGCCACGTCTCGAGGCTCATGGCGCCGACGATCAGACCGTCGGGCGGCGCCTTCTGGATCTGCTCGAGGAAGGCGCCGACGTCTTCGGCCTTGTTCAGGGGCTCGTCGCGCACCTCGAGTTGGACGCCGAGTTGCCCGGCGAACTCCCTGAGGGTCTTCGTGAAGAGGGCCTGCTGCGCGGGCACATCGCAGTTGCCGCCCGGCCAACTGACGATGGGCTCCTTCTCCGGGCGAACGTAGACGACCTTGACGACCGGCCGTCCGGCAGGCTTGGGCTCCTCGGCGAAGAGCGACGAGGCGAAGTCCAGCAGGCCGATCTGGGTGGCCGCCGCCGCAGCGCCCGCCGCCGTCAGAAAATTCCGCCGGCTCAGCGCCGTCGAGCCATCCGATATCCGACACGTTCTACAGGTTGACATGGTCGGGCTCCCTTTCCTGTGCATGCACCCTGCGGCCGCCCTACCGCGGCATCGCTTGCGGCGAGGATAGAATGCCGAAACGCAGGCCGGGAGTCAAGCGCGCGCCGGCAACTTGTCGCCGCAAAGTGATAATGTCCGGTTTCCGCAAAGTAGAAATGTCCTCTTTCGGGGTGTAAAGCCGAACGAAGGAGGATGGAACTACGAATGAGTGCGAAGGAACGGGATCGGTTGAAGGTGATGGCGGCCATGAGGCAAGGGCGGCTGAAGCAGGTGGAGGCGGCGAGGCTGATGAAGCTGAGCATCCGGCACGTGCGACGGATCCAGAGGCGGTACGCCGAGGAAGGCGACGCCGGGCTGGTGCACCGGTCGCGGGGCCAGCCGTCGAACCGCCGGATGGCGGCTGCCACGCGGGAGGAGGTTCTGACTCGGGTTCGGGCCGACTACGCCGACTTCGGCCCGACGCTGGCCTCGGAGAAGCTGGCCCAGCGTGACGGCCTGCCCGTGAGCCGCGAGACGCTTCGGCAGTGGATGGTCGAAGACGGACTCTGGAAGGTCCGCCGGCGTGGCCGGCGTGTGCATCTGTGGCGGCCGCGGCGGTCCTGCGCCGGCGAGTTGGTCCAGATGGACACCAGCGAACACGACTGGTTCGAGGGGCGGGGCGAGGCCGAGCCGGTATTGATCACGGTAATCGACGACGCCACCAGCAAGACGGTGTCGCGGTTCTACCCCGGCGACACGACCCTGGCCAACCTGGACGTGGTCGGTCGGTACGTGCGTCGGTACGGCCTTCCGTTGAATACTTACGCCGACCGCAAGAGCCTGTTTAAGGCCCTGCGGCCACCGACGCAGGCGGAGGCCCTGACCGGCCGTGAGCCGGAGAGCCAGGTGGCGCGGGCGCTCAGGGAACTGGGGATGCCGTACATCCCGGCCGGGTCGCCGCAGGCCAAAGGGCGGGTGGAACGCTCGTTCCAGACGGAACAGGACCGTCTGGTGAAGGAACTACGGCTGGCGGGGATCCAGACGATCGACGCGGCCAACCTGTTCTTGGAGCAGACGTACCTTCCGGAGCGGAACCGACGGTTCGCGGTGCTGCCGGCGTCGTCGGTGGATGCCCACCGGCCTGTGGGCGAGTACGACCTGGCGGCGATCCTTAGCGTCCAGACCCTGCGAACGGTGGCCAGTGACTACACGGTGCGGCACGAGGGCCGGCGGTACCAGATTGACCGGCGGTCGATCCGAGGCGGGCTGCGAGGCTCGAAGGTGCTGGTGGAAGACCGGATCGACGGGTCGATGAAGCTGCGGTGGCAGGGCCGGTACCTGCGGTTCCACGCCCTGCCGGAAGTGGCTCCGCCGGTTCGGGCGGCCTCCCCCACCGCGACGCGGCGGGGGCGTCGGGGGTCCGCGTCCTCCGAGCGCGCCAAGGGCTCTACGGCCGCGTCCCCCCGCCGCCCCGCCGCTGACCACCCCTGGCGTCAGCCCTTCCAGAAAAAGCGGACATTTCTACTTTGCGGGAAAGCGGACATTTCTACTTTGCGTTGACAGCGCGCGCCGGCAACTCTGCAATCTTGCCGAGCGGATTGCCGAGCGGATTCCGTCTTGCCGGTGCGCGCCGTCAGGTTAGAATAGCCCTCAACCGCCCCAGGAGGATCGCGGGCAACGATTGGTGGGGAGAACCTCGGAAGAAGAGGCTCGTCATGGCAACACCGAACTGCGGCTCATTCAGCAACGCGGCCGGCGGCGTCGATCCGGCAAAGGTCCCCACGAGAACGCTGCATACGGGGGCGAAGATCCCCGCCATCGGCCTCGGCACGTTCGGCTCGGACCGATTCTCGGGCGAGGAGGTCGCTGAGGCCGTCCTGGGCGCGGCTGCCGTCGGATACCGGCATTTCGACTGCGCTTCGGTCTACGGCAACGAGCACCTCATCGGACACTCCCTCGGCCAGATCATGAAGGGCGGCATCAAGCGCCAGGACCTCTGGGTAACTTCCAAACTCTGGAACGACAAGCACGGCGAGAAAGACTTTATCGCCTCCTGCGAGAAGTCGCTCAAGGACCTGCAACTCGATTACCTCGACGGGTACCTCGTGCACTGGCCGTTTCCGAACTACCATGCCCCCGGCTGCGACGTCCGTTCCCGCAGCCCCGACGCCAAGCCGTACATCCACGAGAACTTCATGAAGACCTGGCGCCAGATGGAGAAGTTGGTGTCGCTGGGCCTGGTGCGGCACATCGGCACCTCGAACATGACCGTCCCCAAACTGAGACTGGTGCTGCGCGATGCGAAGATCAAGCCGGCCGTGAACGAGATGGAACTGCATCCCCATTTCCAGCAGCCGGAACTCTTTGAGTTCGTGGTGGGCCGCGGCATCGTGCCGATCGGCTTCTGCCCCATCGGCTCGCCCACCCGCCCCGACCGCGACAAGACCGAGACCGACACGGTCGACATCCAGGACCCCGTCATCGTCAGGATAGCCCGGCGTCTGAACGTCCACCCGGCGGTGGTGTGCGTCAAGTGGGCGGTCCAGCGCGGCCAGGTCCCGATCCCGTTCTCGGTCTATCGCAATGAGTACCTGGCGAACCTCGGCTGCACCGTCGGCGATCCGCTGACCGACGCTGAGATGAAGCAGGTGGCGGGCATCGACAGGAACTGCCGCCTCATCAAGGGCCAGGTCTTTCTGTGGAAAGACGGCCAGACCTGGGAAGACCTGTGGGACCCCCGCGGCGAAATCACGCCGCCGTGACCGTCGCGCCGGGCGGCAGGCTGGGGGGATATGCGCCCCCGTAGTTCTTGCGGTATATCACCTGTATTTGTATGATGTCGCGGCAGCGCGGCATTCCTTCTTCTGACGCAACAGACTTGTCTTACGGGGGGGGCAATGCACCTCTACTTCGCAAAGGTGTTCAGTGCTACGGTCTTTGGCAGCCGGACCAAGCACGTCACTTGCGAGAAGTGCGAAACTCAATTCTGTTATGAACTCACGCGGGTTGGGACGGGCACAGGGCAGGCACCTTACTTTATGGGCCAGGCCTCTGCTGCGGCCCGCGCCCAAGCCGAGGCTCATGAGCACTTGGCCAAGCGATTGGAGCACGATGTCGAGTTGGTCCCCTGCCCCAACTGCGGTTGGGTCAACGAAGACATGGTCAAGAAATATCGTAAGCGGAAGTACAGGCATCTTCCCTGGCTGTCCGGGGTGATCGCGGTCCTTGGATTCTTTGCAGCACTGTTCCTCGGCGCCGGTCTGGCGAGAGTGTTCGGCCGCAACTCGGATGTGCCTTGGATCGCGAGACTGGTTCTGCTGGCCGCTTGCCTCTCTTCGCCCATCTGGATTTTCCTGCTCAGGAGTTGGCTGCGGCGTCGCATTAACCCTAACCGGACCCATCCACGGAGGCCGGCCGTGCCACTCGGAACCCCGCCGGCGCTGATCGAGAGGAATGACCCGCATACCGGCGAGAGGCGTGTCGAGCTTGTCCCCAACCGATGCGACAAACCAGAACTCCTGGCGAGTTGGGCGGTTTACCGGCCCGGCCAGGTCGAATTCCCGAGAGTGTGCTGTGTGTGCATGACCCCCGCTTCAACAAACTACCGTTCGCCCTTCAAGGTCAACAAAGGCAGTGATTTCCCAGTCCCTCTGTGCGGCCCGTGCTACTCAAGGGTTCGGCGTCGCTGGTGGCTCTTCGCCCTGGCCGTTGCGGGAGCGGCGATTGGTTTGGCGGCACTCTTGGCGAAGGCTGTGCCTGGACTTGATGACTTCGGGCGCTGGGCTCTCTTCTGCGTTGTGGCACTGTTCGCCGTATGCTTCGGTGTGGCGGTGCTGCCCAACTTGATCTGCCGTCCGTATCGCCTGCGCGTTGTCGACGCTGACCGTGGAGTCTTCAGGTTCAAAGCCTCCAGCCGGGCCTATACCGGACTGTTGATCGACCAAGTACGCCAGTCGAACGGCGACGTGTGACGCTCATCCCTTCAGGTTAGCAGCAAGGCGATTTGCCAGCAGGCTTCTTGGGTAGGTTGGTCGGGGCGGCGGGTTAAATGGGGCGGCCGGCGAGGCACAGGGAACTCTACCTTTCAGGCGGGCCTGTCAATGAAAACCGGATGCCCGTACGTATGGCTACTTGTTACCGTGATCAGCCTTGCGGCTGGCGGCGAGGTCCAGGGCGCCGCTGCGCCGGCGGGCCAGGAGAACGCCATGAAACCGAGCGAAGGCTCGCCCGCCGACATCGCCCCCTGGGGCGAGCGCACGTGGTCCGACGCCGCCGGGGCGCAGTTCACGTGGGAAGACCCGCGCGACGTATGCCGCGTCGAGGCCGCCTTCAGCGGTCCGCCGCCCGACCCCGCCGCCGTCCGCCTCCAGTGGTGGCAGTCGCAGTGGCCCGAGCGGCGGATTCCGCGGGACCGGCCGTCGGGCGCGGGCGAGTCAGGCTGGCTCAACATCGGCGACTGGTACCAGGGCCGGTGGTGCGACGCCGACGCCCGCCTCGCCGTCTCCGGCAACACGTGGACATGGACCTTCGAGCCGGTCAACCGAAAGGAGTTCCCGAACGTCAAGGGCTTCGCGGCCGCCTGGCGGACAACGATGAAGTTGCGGCTCGCGGGCCACGCCGGCCTCAAGACCGCGGCCGTGCGCGTCTTCAGCGACTCCGCGTGGAAGGCCGCCGACCTGGCCATCGAGTGGGGCGGCACGGCCGACACCGAGCAG
>Ga0315289_10007354_pt1 | contig 16037 bp, 9 predicted proteins | sample YL17G11_40_MG_FD_203452 | JGI IMG/M metagenome (GOLD analysis project Ga0315289, IMG submission 203452) | Sediment microbial communities from Yellowstone Lake, YNP, Wyoming, USA - YL17G11_40 | ecosystem: Environmental > Aquatic > Freshwater > Lake > Sediment | place: USA: Wyoming | collected... | reverse complement strand
GTTCATGAAGATGATCAACATGCTCGGCGAGTCGGCGATCCCGCTCGGGCTCATTCTCCTCGGCATGCAGCTCGAGCGCATCTGGCTCGAATCGGCGGCGTGGCGTGCGAGCCTCGCGGGACGAACGGTCGATTTCTCGATAGGGGAAAATCATGAGGGCGTCCCCGCGGAGGGAACGTGCGAGCCCGGACCCGCGGGCGTCGCCGAGCTCAGGCGCGACATCAGCAGCGGGATCACGTCGGCGGCGATCCGCATCGTCGGCGGGCTCGTCGTTTCGTACGGTCTCATCCAGCTCTTCCATTTCAGCGCGAACATCAACCAGGTTCTCGTCGTCGAATCGTCGATGCCGACGGCCGTCAACGCGATCGTCTTCGCCACCGAGTTCAACTGCCGTCCGCGCATCGTCGCGGTCGGCATTCTCGCCTCCACGCTCGCGAGCGTCGCGAGCGTCACCCTGATACTACGGTACGTGGGGTTCTAGGGTCTCGGGGCCCGCGTGGAGGAACGCCATGCCGCAAAAGATCCTCACATTCGCTCCCCGAAACGCGGGGGAGTCCGCGGAACTCTTTCGCGCGTGCAGCGCGGCCGCGGCTGCCGGACGGAGGATCAGGGCGGGCGTTTCCGAGAGCCCGTTCGGGCCGGCGAAAGGCGTCGAGCTTCCGGCCGCGCATTCCTCGATAGAAGATATCGCCCAGGCGTCAGGGGCGGAAGAGACGCTCGTGTTCCTGAGCCATTCCTCGATGAACGAGATTCACGAGATATCGCGGAGCGATTTTCTCGCGGTGGCCGGCGGAGGCGCGGCATTCGGCGTCTTCGTCGACGCGGTGCGGAAGGCGGGGCTCTATTTCCCGCACGAGCCCGATCGCGCGACGCGGGAGATGACGATCGCCGGGATCATCATGGGCGGCGCCGCGTTCCGGACGGAAAGACGCTTCGGGCGCCTGCGGGAATACATTCTCTCGCTCGAGCTCGTCACGCCGGGCGGGGAGATCATCAGAACCGGCTCGCGATCGGTGAAGGATGTCACGGGCTACGACCTCGCGGGCTTTCTCATGGGCGGCGGTGGGCGCTGCGGGATGATCGTGAAGGCGACAATCCGACTTCTCTCCGCCCCGGGCTCGCGGCTCGGTTTTCTCTGCGAGGGCGCTCGAGTCGCCCTTGAATCTCTCGCAGGCGAGATACGGAAGAGGCTCGAGCCCGCGTTTCTCGAGTCGTCTCCCGGAGACGATGGCGCCCCCGGGACGGCGAGCCTCATTGGAGAGCTCCAATCGGCGGCGCGCGGCAGGGAACAGGCCCTTCTCGATAGTCTCTCGGGGCTCGCCCCCGAGGGGGTGCGCATCTCCAGGGTCGAAGCCGCCGCGCTCGCGGCGACCGGCGGTACGCCGCTCCCGGGACGCTCGGCCGGAGACGAAGGGGCTCTCGAGGGGGAGCGCGTTGTGGAAGAGCTCGAGCGCAGGCTGTATCGCGTGTTCGATCCTCAGGGGATCATGATCCCCTGAAAGACAGAAGCGTGGGAAGGCGAAATGGCTGACAAGGACGTGAAGCGCGACGTGACGAAGGATTTTCTCCTCTGCAACCGCTGCGGCACGTGCCGCTCCGTGTGTCCGCTTCTTTCGGTCTACCGCGAGGAATGGGTGGGGGCGCGGGGCAAGGTCGAGCTCGCCGAGGCGTACTTCAGGGGGGAGAAGTTCGACGACAAGGAGCTCCGGAAGGTTTTCGACTACTGCCTCCACTGCATGGCGTGCGAGGAGAACTGTCCATCGGGTATGCGGGCCGATGAGATCGTCATGGCGGTGCGGGCCGAGATGGCGCGGCGGGGGCTCCTGCCTCGCTTCAAGAGATTCGCCATCTGGGCGCTCGGGGGCGCGGATGAGGTGTTGTTCAAGATAATGCGGGCCCTCGGGCTCACCCGCAGCGCGCCGCTCCACGGCGTCGGCGGCAGGGGGCCGCTTTCGTTTTTCTATCCCCTTCTCGGGTGGCCGCGCGAGCGGTTCATCCCGCTCCCCGCCGAAAAACCCTTCCTTGCCCTGGGGCCCGAGCTCTACAGAGCAGCCGATATCGCCGCGGCCGTGCCCGCGTGGACGTCGCCGCGAGCTGCGCGTGCCGTTTCGGGCACCGCTTTCGACGAGGCGAAAGCGGCCGCTCTCCTCGATCTCGTCGCCGCCGCGCGGCGGAAGAACATGGCGGCAGGACGACGCGCCTACTTCTTCGTGGGTCACGCGGTGAATCATTTCTTCCCCGAGGAGGCCCGGGCCGTCACGCGGCTTCTCAATGTCCTCGGCGTCGACGTGCTGGCGCCGAAGGATCAGGTCTGCTGCGGGGCGCCCGTGTACTACGCCGGCGATATCGCCGGCGCCCGCAAGGCCGCGGCGAAGGTTCTCGAGAGATTCGAGGGACACGAGTACGACTGGATCGTCACGACGTGTTCCTCGGGAGGCCTCATGCTCAAGGAGGAGTTCCCGAGGATCTTCGATCTCAACTACGACGGCTACTTCGAGATCGCATGGGACGCGGATGAGGAGAGTTTCCATCGAATACCGAGCCGCAGCACGGTAAAAGAGGAGTATCCGAGGGTGGAGGATCTGTACCGTCAGTACGTCGAGGGCAAGGTCCGCGACGTGAACGAGCTCATCGCCGAGATCCTCGGGCTCCATGAAGCGCCTGACGCCGCGATGAGCATTCTCGGCGCATCGGAGCCCTCGCCCGATCCGGCGCCCGCGGATACCGTCTCGCAAAACGCCGCCTTGCCGACGGTGACCTATCACCAGCCGTGCCATCTCAAGAGAGGGCAGGGGGTCGAATGGCAGCCGGAGGCGATTCTCCGGCGGCTCCCGGGGTATCGATACGTCCGGATGAAGGACTTCGATCGATGCTGCGGGGGCGGAGGCTCGTTCGCCTTCATCCATAGCGAGGCGTCTGCGGAAGTCGCCAAGGTGAAGATGGATGCCGTCGCGGAGGCGCGGCCGGACATCATTGCGACCGCATGCCCGCTCTGCCGCATTCAGCTCATGGACATGGTCCGCCGCCGCTTCGTCGTCGAGGCGCGAGAGCGCGGGGAACGGCCGATCGCAATCCCCGTGACGACGCCGGCGGAGCTTTTACTCGAAGATTTGCAAAAGGTTATGACGCAGTGAGGACGGGGCGCCGGCGCCGTTTGCAGGCGATTTTGAGCGTTGACAAGGGGGGTTCGGCCCGGTATTATTGATCTTCGGCGATGCCTCCGGGCGTCGCTTGCATTTTAAAATATTGAATACTGCGTGCTCCTGAGTAGCTCAATCGGTAGAGCATCCGGCTGTTAACCGGAGGGTTGTAGGTTCAAGTCCTACCTCAGGAGCCAGATTTTTAGTATCCGAGCCTATCGTGCCCTCTTGGTTAACAGCGGTTCCCAGGAAATGCTTTGGCGATTGGCCGCTATTTCCCGCACAGTCATAAGGATTTGCCCCAGTATTCGCTCAATGTGCTGACTCTCTGTGTGGGAAGAGAGAGCCGGGAGCCTTCGCGGCGATGCAAAGTTCGCCCAATTCCTGCCGACAATCCTCCAAGGCTCTCTGACTCTCTTAATGACGCGGCAATTTGGTTAACAGCTTTTTTCTTCTGGGCTCCCAGACTTGATGAAATCTGAACATCCAGCAGCTATAGATGGCGGTTGCCTTCACATCAGGCAAACCGAAAGATCACCGGTAGTAGAAACGTAACGACGGCGGCCCACACACCATAGACCGGCAAGTAACTTCCCACGACGTGCCGCATCGCGGCAAACTCAACCCGCCGCCGGAGCAATGCGACATAGGTCCGGCATATCCAGACGAGATGCAACATGATGACCAGGTTGGCTCCGAGTACAGCTACGCGATTCGGCGTGAACCCGAAAGAGGCTATCCTGAACAGGATCGCCGATAGGGCGATTGCATCGATCAAGAGAGTGACGACTACGAGCGTGAGGTTGATAAAGTCGATCAACTGCACATGCGACTCTTCGGTGCGTTCCACGATCGAAAAGACGGAAATGCCAAGTACGAGGAGCAGCATCCCGTTGAACGTAATGAGGAAGGAACGATCGACGAGCGGGTTCTTACCTCCGACGAAGGCCACGATCAAATAGATGACTGCCATGAGCAAGAAGAGGGGTGAAAATATTCGCGCGAGCGCTGCGGCGATGCCGGTACGCCGATTGAACACGGCGTCGTACAAGTAGGTTCCGGCGACCGGTACGGCGGCGGCGCCGAAGACCGCGACATTTTCGAGGTACCACTTCTCGGTTGTCTCGGCAACCAGCTTAAACAGTGCAATCGTCACACCGCTGAACGCTATTCCGCCTAGTGCCACGAGACTCCCTAGGACCACCAATTCACCATTGTAACGCACGAAGCGAACCCGAGAATCCGCGTCGCGCCACGAGCGTCCCATGAACACCAGGCCCAAAAAGACCCAGAAGACGATTGGGAGGTGGATCAAGGCCATGACCACGGAATCGGAGTATTCGGGAAGCAGGCGAACATAAGCGATCGCCGCGAACGCGAGGCCCAACCCGGCGACCAAGCTCCAGCGGTCGCGACGCTCGATCCAGAAGTACGTGACGAGCGCCATGATGACCCATGAAGGGGCGAGGCGGGAATAGTACCAGTCCTGGTCGAGCCAGAGAGCCGGGAATCGGATGAGCGCGCCGAAGACAACGGCAATGGCGATCGTAATCCCAAGCTTCTTACGCCACTCCGCTCCGTGCCCGGACTCACGGAACTCAAACCGAGCCCGCCAGACCCGCAGCGTCACCGAGTCGGGCTCGACTCGGGATGCTTCGTCAAGCGACTCACGAAACGCCTCCGGATCCTGCCGATAGAGAGCTTCTAACCCTTGAGGGTCATCCAGAAGCTGGAGTATGCGGACGGTGGTTGATTTCATTGTCATGAGGTTAGCTGAATGCCGCCAGACTCGGCAAGAGCAAAGGCATGGGCGATCGCTAACGAACGGCTCGATCTCGTCTGACCTGCCCCCGCTCTTTTTGCCACTCTGAGAGTTAGACTGCTCGCTCAAGTGGAGGTGGCTCTTTCGCCTCCGGTGCCGGCGGTCGGTATCCCAGAGCGCTGTGTGGACGAACCCGATTGTACTCCTTTCTCCACTGCTCCACAAGTACCCGAGCTTCCTGCAGCGTGTAGAAGATCTCTCTGTTGAGCAGCTCATCCCTGAGCTTTCCATTGAATGACTCGTTGTATCCGTTCTCCCAAGGGCTGCCGGGTGGAATTTTGATGTAGCAGGGAGGGCGAGCGGCCCAAAAACAGAGAGTGGTTATGAAGAGGGTTACGTTTGGGGAGCCAGTTCTTGTTCGCAAAGGCGAGTTCCAAACGCCACCTATCTGGTGACGAAGAGGGCACCCGCCCTCTCCTTTTTTCATTTATCTCCCGCAGCAGCCGTGATATAATTCTTTCACATCCATAATTCTAGGGCATATAGAGGGAAGAGGTCGCCGCCATTCCACCTCGCTCTTCATCGATTCGAATCCCTTCTTTGCATACAGGTCAACCCACGTCCAAGCGTAAGGAGATTCTTGGAAGGAGGGGCAGCTATGAGCAGGGTGATGAAGGCGGTGCCGCTTGTTGTTCTCTTTGCTTTGATCATTGCCGTGCCGTCTGTGTGGGCGAATTGGGTTCAGGATGGCGTGGTCCTCTGCAACTGGACGTGGCATCAGCATGCTCCCACAATCACCTCTGATGGCGCGGGCGGCGCCATTGTCACGTGGATGGACTACCGCAGCGGGAACAACTATGACATCTATGCTCAGCGGGTGAATGCTTCGGGATCTGTTCAGTGGACGGCGAATGGCGTGGCTCTCTGCACGGCAACGGGGGATCAATTGTATCCCACGATCACCTCCGATGGCGCGGGCGGCGCCATTGTCACGTGGTATGACCAACGCAGCGCGACCGGCTATGACATCTATACCCAGCGGGTGAATGCTTTGGGAGCTGTTCAGTGGACGGCGAATGGCGTGGCCCTCTGCACGGCAACGGGGGATCAGTATCATCCCATGATCGTCTCCGATGGCGCGGGCGGCGCCATTGTCACGTGGTATGACGGCCGGATCGCGGGCAATGACATCTATGTCCAGAGGGTGAATGCCTCTGGAGCTGTCCAATGGACGGCGAATGGCGTGGCCCTCTGCACGGCAACGGGGATTCAGTGGTATCCCGCGATAACCTCCGATGGCGCGGGCGGCGCCATTGTCACGTGGTATGACCAACGCGGCGGGACCTATGGCATCTATGCCCAGCGGGTAGATGCCTCGGGAGCCATTCAGTGGACGGCCGATGGCGTGGCCCTCTGCACGGCAACTTGGAATGAGATCTGGCCCACTATCACCTCCGATGGCGCGGGCGGTGCCGTTGTCACGTGGATGGACGACCGCAGCGCGAGCTATGACATCTATGCCCAGAGGGTGAATGCCTCGGGAGCTGTTCAATGGACGACCGATGGCGTTGCCATCTGCACGGCAACGGGTGATCAGGCGGGTCCCACGATCGTCTCCGATGGCGCAGGCGGTGGCATTGTCACGTGGTATGACGGCCGGAGCGAGAACGCCCACATCTATGCCCAGCGGGTGAACGCCTCGGGGGCTGTCCAGTGGACGGCGAATGGCAAGGCCCTCTGCACGGCAACGGGGGATCAATTGTATCCCACAATCACCTCCGATGGCGCGGGCGGCGCCATTGTCACGTGGGTGGACTTCCGCAGCGGGAGCTACAACGCCGACATCTATGCTCAGAGAGTGAATGACTCGGGGGCTGTCCAGTGGACGGCGAATGGCGTCGCCCTCTGCACGGCAACGGGGGATCAGTGGTCTCCCACAATCGTCTCCGATTGCGCGGGCGGTGGCATTGTGACGTGGCAGGACTACCGCAGCGGGAGCAACTATGATGTATACGCGCAGCGGGTCGATGCTGCCGGGCATTCCGTTGTGGCAACTCTTCTGCAAAATTATGCGACCACTTTCTCTGGGGACCGAATTGCAATCACGTGGACGCTTTCCGAGATTGATGAAGGTATCGAATTCTCTGTCGAGCGCGCCACCGCTTCTGATGGGCCTTTCATTGAGCTTCCGTCAAGCGCGGTAAGAAGAGACGGATTATCATTCACCTTTACCGATAGCAACTGGCAGCCAAACATGAGCTACTGGTATCGCGTTGAATGTCAAATTGGGAACGAGCGCAAAGTGCTTTTTGAGACGGGGCCAGTTGCTACGCCAGCTCTGCCGCTGACCCTCTATCAGAACAGCCCGAATCCATTCAATCCTTCTACAACCATAGGATACTATCTTCCCGAGAAATGCCGGGTTAGGCTTGAGATCTATGGTATTTCTGGCAGACGCATAGCAAGTCTTGTTAATAGGGAACAAGAGAAAGATCGCTATGCCATCGAGTGGAATGGAAAGGATGAACACGGGAATTCGGTAGCTTCGGGAATCTATTTCTACAAGCTCATCGCGGGTAAGAAAACCGTGTCCAGGAAAATGGTGCTCATCCGGTAGTCCCAGTCTCTTTTGAGTAGATCGGGTTCTGAGAAGCCCGGCTGTTGAGTGAATGGAACGCTCGGCAGCCGGGCCTTTCCATTGCGCCGCCCGCTGTGCGAGTCACCCGAAAATAGAGAGTCGTTATGAGGACGGTTGCGTTTGGGGAGCCATACACAAACTTCAAAGGCAAGCTCCAAGAACCGCCAATCTCGGCCCCCCCCGTTTAGGATTCAAGCGGTCTGAATCTCAGAGTGGTACTAGGAGCGGGGGCGGGTCAGTCTCACTGGCCCTTCTTCTTCCTCCTGCAGTTAATTACAGTCGTCGCTGCTGCTGCCACACTCCCTGTTACTATTATGGTTACGTGATAGTGACCTAGTATCAATCTTTCGGCTACCGCTACCGCCACGGCTACTACGATCCCGACAAGCACTGCCCAAGCTATGGTCATGCCTACCGATTCCCGACCCTGAGCGTCGGTCATGATCCTCTCCTTTCTAGTGGGTAACACCTGTTTGCGAGCTCTTGCTTACCGGTTGCCATGCAGAATGTACGCTTGGCACATATCTGTTGTCGAGTGCGATTAATGTGTGCTTATTTTTGAAACGTTCATACCGGGGAGCCAGTTCTTCTTCTTGCTACCTTTGCATCGCCGCCCATCTCAACTCGCTCAGTCTTGGGAGCCAGTCATCTCACCCCGCAGACCTGGCAGCCGTCTGCACAGGCCTGGAACTTTGCCTGCTCATCGCTCGTATATTCTGCAGAGCTGGTTTACGCCTCGGGGAACATCCCGAGCTTCCCGACTCGCATCGAATGGAGGCCCGTGATAGGAGGCTCGCAATGCCAGGCACGAACGTCCGAATCTCCGTATTTCTAATGGCTTGGACGGCGACCACGGCGCTCTGCGAGGTTGCCGCGAGCAAATCGCCGGCGACCGCCGCTCAGCCCAACATACGGTTTCATAGAGGAGCTTCCGCTCGCGACATTCCGTTCACCTATGAGCAGATGCACATCATCGTGAAGGTCAAAGTGGGCGAAGCCCTGGAGATTCCGATGCTGCTCGACACCGGATTCGGATTCGAGGGGGCGATTCTCCTGGACCCGGCGCTCGGCGAGAAATTGGGGCTGAATTACGTGAGCGAGGTGCCGCTCGGGGGGGGAGGGGTGGAACGACCGATGACGGCACGAGTTGCACTTGGTGCCGATCTCTCGCTACCGGGCGTCACGTTCTCGGGGCAGCAGCTGCTCGTTGTCACCGACGCGGCGCCGTATGTGAACTACCCCGCCCGCGGCATCATCGGGAAGACGCTGTTCAATTGCACGATGGAAATCGACTTCGATGCCGGCGTCCTGCAGCTGTATGGCAGCGAGACCTACAATTACAATGGTTCAGGGGAGAAGTTCGATTTCGAATTCAGTCACGGCATCCCCGTTATCGATGCGTCGGTCTCAATCGATAACGCTGAGGAACGCCCCGTGAGGATGCTGGTCGACACCGGGGCGGCACAGCTACTCCTTTTCACCTTTTCCCGCAAAGACCTCCGCGAACCTCCCGCAGTCATCGAGGGATCAGAGAAGATTCTCTCGAGGGGCTTTGCGGGCACCGTTCGCGGCTCGACTGGACGAATCCATCGGCTTCGCTTAGGGAAGCATACTCTGGATGGCGTCATTACGTCGTTTCCCGATGAAAAGTCGTGGGGAAGCGCAGGTGTTCTTGGACAGAACGGCATGATCGGCAATGACGTGCTCAAGAGGTTCCTCGTCGTGTTCGACTATCCGCGCCAGTGTATGTATCTCGAGCCCGGCCGGCGTTTCGCGGATCCCTTTGATTGGGATATGGCGGGGGTAATCACTGAGAAAACGCCCGAGGGCACGCTGGAAGTGATCGATGTTGTCGTTGGTTCACCTGCGAGCGAATGCGGTATCCGCCCAGGAGACGCGATTATCGCTGTCAACGGCCGTGCGGTTGCGCGTCAGACATATGATGAAGTGTGGAATGAGTTCATTCGGGATGGAGCGCGGGTGAATCTCACGGTCGACCGAGGCGGAGTGAAGCTCGAAAAGATCATGGTTTTGCGGCGAATGATCTGACGCAGCCGCGGGATTGCGGTCAGAGCCAGGCGCATGGGCGCCACGCGCGGCGCAGGCCGCGCCCAATAATAGAGAGTAGTTATGAAAAGGGTTACGTTTGGGGAGCCAGATTATCAGCAGAGCGCGCCACGAAGAGTTCCGTGTCCAGCTGAGGTCGGTGTTCATCCCGGCCAGTGACGAAGCCGTTCGATAAAGCCAAGAAGATTGCAGGAGGCGCGCTCCAGGTTGCCGGAGGATCTTTCGACCTGGGACACGAGGAAGCGCCGAGAGGCGCCGATCAAATCCGCGGTCCGGTCCAAACGAGCCATATCCGCGGGACCCGGTGATGCCGTGAGTTTGATCTTCACTGCCCAGCGCTCTCGTCCGTGATCCAACACAAGATCCAGTTCGAATTGATCGCTGGTCCTGAAGTAGTACGCCTCGAAGGCACACCCCCGAGAAGAGAGCTCGCCGAGCGCCTGTTCGATCACATATCCCTCCCAGCTCGCGCCGACCCAAGGCTGGGCGAGAAGAGTGCGCTCGTCCGAGACATTCAGCAGGGCGTGGAGCAAGCCGCTGTCGCGCCAGTAGACTTTGGGGCTCTTGATCAATCGCTTGCGGAGGTTGGCCTGGAAAGGTCGCAACCTTCGGATCAGAAAAGCGCCGGCCAGGTAATCGACGTAGCTGTTGACCGTCTGGTAGGAAAGCCCCAGGCTTTGACCGACCTGGGAAGCATTCCACATCTGACCGTGGACGGCCGCGAGCATGCGCAGCAGACGGTCCGTCGTTTGGGGTTTGGCGGGCAATCCCCACAGGGGCAGGTCTCGCTGGGCGAGCAATGCCAGATAGTCCAGTTGCCATCGAGGATACCGCTTGGGTTTCAGCACGCCGCCATCGGGGTAGCCTCCGCACAGCCAACGGCGCTCGCGCGAAGACTCCGATTTCAGCTCGGTCCAGAGAAACGGCGTCAGTTCGATGATCGATAGACGCCCCGCCAGCGATTCGGAAACCCGGATCATCAGCGAGGGGGACACGGACCCGAGAAGCAAGAAACGACCCATGCGCTTGCGGTCCCGGTCGATCTCGCCTCGCAGGCGCGCGAACACCTCGGGCCAAGCCTGAGCCTCGTCCAAAATCGCCAGCTTCTTTCCGGCGACCAGGGCTTCCCACTCCAGATCCAGCCGCAGGCGGTCTTCCGTGCGCTCCAAGTCGAAATAGATACCCCGAAGGGACTGTGCCAGCGTCGTCTTGCCGCATTGACGAGGTCCAACCAGAGCCACGGCGGGGTAAGCCTTCAGACGTTCCGTGAGTTGCCGCTGAATCCGTCTCGCTATCATACTTTGCATTATAGAATCATATTTCTATCTTGCAAGCTTTAATTTGAGGGACCAATTGCGATGCCAGGGTCGAAGATCGTTGCTTGGCCCTGTTCGTCGATGCGGGCAAACGCATCATTGCCCTCCGGACCGCCGCTTCAGAACAGAGAGTGGTCATGAAAAGGGTTGCGTTTGGGGAGCCAGTTCCTACATCCCCTAGCATTGGATCGCTGCCCACCTCGACGTGACCCCCGCCGCGGGAATCTTCAAGAGATTAATCAATCCCGAACACGGCGATAAGGGGCAGGTGGTCGGACCCGGTTCCCGCGTCCCGGTCAACTGACCAACGCAGATGGCGGATGCCGGGGGAGTAGAATATGTAGTCAAGCCGTCGGGTGGGTTTGAGGGATGGATAGGTGAACGAGGGGCTTTCGTCGAGGCGGTTGATGCTGTCGGGCACGACTTCGGCGAGCCCGCCTTTCTGCTTGAGCACCTGGATGGTATTGTCGCCGGTGAAGTCGGCTTCCGGCTCGTCGGCGAAGCCGAGCTGTTTCCCGGCGTCGGGAGGAAGGGCGTTGAAGTCTCCCGCGACAAATCCCGCCGCAAAACCGCAAGCCTTCATGAGGTCCAGCAGCTGCATCGCCTGGTGCATCCGCGTTTCGGTGTGGAACGCCTCCAGGTGGACGTTGTAGAGGTCCAGCTCCCTCCCCGCTACAAGGACCTTCGCGCGCTGCACCGCGCGGGAGATGTAAAACATGTTGTACCAGAAGGGCTTGTTAAAAGGTTTCGCGAGGAATTCCGCCGAGTTTTGCGTTATCGGCACCCGGGAAAGCACCGCCTGACCGGATTGCACCCTGCCGAAGTGCTTTTTGAAGTCCAGGCTCGTCGGGAAGGGGACGTACCTCTTGTTCCAGTTCAGGATGTAGGCGGCGAAGGGGAAATTGAGCTTCTCCTGGAGGTATCTCAGCTGGTTTATGCCGTGCGAGCGCCGGGAGTTGAAGTCTATCTCCTGCAGTGCGACGATGTCGGCGTTGTTCCTCTTTATGGAGGCGGCTATCGTGTCAAGGTTGGCGGTAATGTCCGCCGAGGACAGAACGTTCCCCTTGTTGTTCTCCATCCCCGAGGCATAGCCGATGTTCCAGGTCATCACGGTGAGCGTCTCGCCCCTGAATGGCGCCGGCTGGCCCCGCTCCATGATGCCCGAGTCTGAAGAAGCCGATGGCCCGGAAGCGACAATTACCGTGATGCACAGTGCCCCCAGCAGAAGCAAGATTGCGGCGGATGTTATTACGATAATCTTACGCATTATTTCACTAGAGAATATTGGAGGTTCGGTTATATGTCAATATCCTCGCACGGCAGGTGCGGCATCGCCTGCCATTCGCGCGCAATGAAGAGCGGGCTGCAATAGGTCCTTGGGGAAAATGCCGTTTCAGGGCTTGGATCGGGTCTCTGCGCAGGTTCCAAAGATCTCAGCGAAGTTCGTGATACCGTAGTGTTTGGGGAGCCAGATTTTTCGCCTCCGAACGCTGGGTGCCCTTTTGGTTGACACGGATGCTTGAAAGGAGCATCTTCGCCGAGCCGCTTTTTCTCGCAAACCTGTAGTGATTTGCGCCAATATGCGGTCAGTCGCACGAGTCTCTATTCTGGAGACAGAGCCGGGGCCCCTCGCAATCGAAACATCCGGCAGCCATGGATAAATAGCTCTAAGAGTGAAGCTCGTTTCATCGCCGATTTCCACTTCATAATCCCCGCGGCACTTTTTTCGACATCTAGCAAACGCTCGCAGCCTAACACGGCTGCGAGGGCAAAAGCGCGGGCACGGAGCTCGATCTCTCCGGGAATAATAGCGTTGAAAATTCGCGACAGTTCTGATACAATGTTGCTATATCAAAATCAAACTCGATTTGCATCGTGAGCGTGCGCACGGCGGATCTGCCGGGGTGGCAGGTAAGCGATCCCTACAGCGGTTGCTCCGCGAATAATCCTCGGCTCGGGCTGCCGAGGGGTCTTGTGGCGGAGCAGAGTTGCGAGCCGGAGGGGCTCGGGCTCTCGTGTGATATGAGCACGGTAAATGATCTCTCGCACCGTGCGGTGTATCGGGGCGCGAGCGAGGGCTTCGCACCGGCTCCGGAGAATCGAAGCGCCGCGCCGTGCGCGGTGTTGGTCTCGATTTCCTCCAAGGAGGTTCGATCATGTGTAAGGGCGTGAGGGCCGTTTTGTCTTTGGTTCTCTGTTTCATCGCGATTGCGGCGCCATCGGTTCGGGCCAACTGGGTTCCAGATGGAGCGTCTCTCTTCACAGATTGTTGTTTCAATCAAACGTCTCCTGGAATCGCCTCCGATGGGGCGGGCGGCGCGATTGTCGTGTGGCTTGACATGCGCAGCGGATTCGGCGCTTTCATCTATGCCCAGCGAGTAAATGCCGTGGGAGATGTTCAATGGACGTCCGATGGCGTCCAGATATGCGCCGTAATGGGGGACCGGTGGGGTTTAAGCATCGTCTCCGATGGGCACGGCGGGGCGATTGTCGCCTGGCAGGACTACCGCGCCGCGAGTGCCGACATCTATGCCCAGCGAGTGAATGCCTCGGGTGCGGTTCAATGGCAGGCCCAGGGGCTTCCTCTCTGCACGGCCACAGATGAACAGTGGAATCCCGCACTCGTCTCCGATGGCTATGGCGGGGCGATTGTCGTCTGGCGGGATCGCCGCAGCGGGGTTAGTTATGACATCTATGCCCAGAGAGTGAGTGCTTCGGGTGCGGTTCTATGGGGGTCCGATGGGATTGCCGTCTGTGCAGCGACGGGGCCTCAGATGTATCCCGCAATCGTTTCCGATGGGTCGGGCGGCGCGATCGTCACGTGGGAGGATTGGCGCGTCCCCGACATCAAGATCTATGCCCAGCGAGTGAATGCCTCGGGTGCGGTTCTATGGGGGTCCGATGGGATTGCCATGTGCACGGCAACTGGGTGGCAGATGGCCCCAGCAATATTATCCGATGGAACGGGCGGCGCCATTGTCACGTGGATGGATGGCCGCGGAGGGATCACCATGGATGTCTATGCCCAGCGGGTAAATGCGGCGGGAGTCCTTCAATGGACACCCGATGGCGTCCCGCTCTGCACTGCGGCGGGGGATGAGATGTATTCGAAAGTCGTCTCCGATGGATCGGGCGGCGCGATTGTCACGTGGAGTGATTCGCGGAGCGGGAGTGGCTACGATATCTACGCCCAAGGAGTGAATGCGGCGGGAGATATTCGATGGACGCCCGATGGAGTCCCGATCTGCACCGTGGCATCGAATCAGCGCGGGCACGCCATCGTCTCCGACGGGTCGGGCGGTGCAATTATCACCTGGCAAGATAACCGCGGCGGGCTCTACGATGACATCTATGCCCAGCGGGTAAATGCCGCGGGAGTCGTTCAATGGACACCCGATGGGATCGCTCTCTGCACGGCGACGAGCAGTCAGGAATCTCCCGCAATCGTCTCCGTTTGTGCAGGAGGGGCAATAGTCACGTGGCAGGATCGCCGCAGCGGGAGCAACTTTGACATTTATGCCCAGTTCATTGATGCTCGAGGGCGAATCGGAGTGCTCTCGCCTGAGTTCACTTCCATTCACGACGTGCCGCGCGATCAGGGCGGGAAGATCACGCTCCAGTGGGCGGCGAGCAATGCGGCCACCTATTACTCGGTGTGGCGCAGGCTGCCTGGCGGCATCGCGCATGTCGCTGCGGGCGCAGATTGGGACGGTGACGCGACTGGAGTGCCCATCGATTTCGAGGGGAAGAAGATTCGGTTTCTCGCCGGAGCATCCGGCTACGCCTGGGAATGGCTCTCGAACGTCCCCGCGAAGGGTTATATGGAGTACGCCCTCATGATCGAGAGCCGGTATGATTCGATGGGCGCGGACCCTGGCTGGCAGTATTTCGTCGTGTCGGCGCACACATCAGATCCGTTTGTATACTTCGATTCGGCGATCGACAGCGGATACTCGGTGGACAATCTTTCGCCGTACGCTCCGCTCGGCCTCGCCGGCGCCCAGAGGCATGCGCCTGAGGGGCTCGCTCTCATGTGGAATGCGAATGACGAGCCCGATCTCTCGCGGTATGCGGTGTATCGCGGTGTGAGCCAGGATTTCGTGCCTGCTCCGGAAAATAGGATCGCCGCGCCGGTGGGGGCCGGCTGCTTCGACGGCGAGTGGCGGTGGAGCAGCAGGTATTTCTATAAGGTTTCGGCGCTCGATGTTCATGGAAACGAGAGTGGATTCTCGCTCTTGAGGCCCGAGGACGTGACAGGCACGGAGACGCCGAAGGCGCCCGATGCGAGCTACCTCTCGCAGAACTTCCCGAATCCCTTCAATCCGACGACGCGGATCGCCTTCGGGCTTTCAGCGGCAGGGCACGTGTCGCTTCGGATCTATGACGCGGCCGGGCGCTTGGTTCGGACGGTTGCCGAGGGGGATCGTCCTACCGGGCGCTACGAGGAGAGGTGGGACGGGCGGAACGCGCGGGGTGAGGAGATGGCGAGCGGGGTGTATTTATATCGACTCGAAGCGGGATCGTTCACCGAAACACGCAAGATGATACTCTTGAAATAGATTCAGGTTCTTTTGAGTAGATCGGATTCTATGAACCCGGCCGTCAAGTCTGATACAGGATTGGCGGCCGGGTTCTGCATTCGTTTGGCCCGAATGCAAGTTGATGGAACAGAGAGTGCTCATGAAGAGGGTTGCGTCTGGGGAGCCAGTTTTTGTTCCTCCACAAAAATCAATTGCGGCTCACTTTATCGATTCCGGCAAATCGAGCAGGAAGCGCCATATCGGAACCACATTGATGGCTCTGTTGCCAAAATCGATCTGCTCGTCTTCGCTTCTGGTCACGATGGTTCCTGACTTGAGGTTCAGCTCGGTCATCGCCTCGGTCAAAGCTGCCATCTCCCGTTTTCGTGTCTGAGGCTCCGCTAGAGATTCACAGGCCTGGATCAACATCCGCGCACGGTTTCGCGGCGCAACAATGAAATCAACCTCGCGACCGGTCTTCGTCTTGTAGTAGTAGATCTTCGGGTGAAGACGCCGAAGTGCGGTGAACACAAGATTCTCCAGGAGATGTCCGGAGTTAACGAGAATCCCCGATGACACCGAGGTGACCAATGC
>Ga0315289_10007353_pt1 | contig 16038 bp, 16 predicted proteins | sample YL17G11_40_MG_FD_203452 | JGI IMG/M metagenome (GOLD analysis project Ga0315289, IMG submission 203452) | Sediment microbial communities from Yellowstone Lake, YNP, Wyoming, USA - YL17G11_40 | ecosystem: Environmental > Aquatic > Freshwater > Lake > Sediment | place: USA: Wyoming | collected... | reverse complement strand
TGGGATATCCAGAGCCATTGTACATTTCATGATGTTGAAGAACAATTTGGGCGACCGGGTATGGAAATTCTATTGATTTCAGAATATCAAAGCCGATTTGAGGATGCATTCTGATCCAGATAAACTCAATGTCAGATAAATGATTGGGCTTGATGAGTATCTCTATGGGTATTTGTATCTTCCCCACATCATGAATAAGCCCTGCCATGCGAATTCCGTTGATAAGCTCCCGGGAAAGGCCCATCTCCTCAGCCATGGCACAGGCCAGATTAGCCACCCGCTGCTGATGCCCTGCTGTGTAAGGGTCCCTCTTTTCCAGGGCCGAGGCTATGGCATTAATCGTCTCCTCCAAAGACTTTTGTAGTTTTTCATAGCTCTTTTTAAGCTCTTCCTCAGCACTCACATTGCCTGGTACAGCGAAGAAGGTGGGTGGGATATTAGGGTGATGATCATGGACGATGTTCGGGCGTTTCTTAAAGGCAGGCCGCCCAGATTTGTGGTCAACCCAGAAGTCTTCCGCAGCAGAAATCTAAGGTTCAAAAGGAAAAGGTAATTTATCGGCTAGATATTTTGTCCTTTTTTGGCTGGGAAGCCTGGGCTCGAACCAGGAACGGATGATCCAGAGTCATCTGTGTTACCATTACACCACTTCCCAGCCTTCAAAATCCTGTGAAAGTATTATACAACAATTTAATTTGGGGGACACAATACTTAATTTGGATCAGTTAAGTATTGTGTCCCCTTATTTGGACTACTCGTTTTCCTTACCGGAGCTGACGATCCTGGCCCAGGTATCACGCAGGGTTACTGTGCGGTTAAAGACGAGCTTTTTAGGCGAAGTATCAACCCTGTCGACACAGAAATATCCCTGTCTCTCAAACTGAAAGAGGATTCCTGGTGCAGCCCCCTTCAGGCTCGGCTCCACCTTGCAGGAGCTGATAACCTCCAGAGATTTTGGATTCAAGTTCGATTTCCAATCTTCGCCTTCCGCGACCTCATTGGGGTCTCTTTTTGTGAAAAGAGTTTCGTACAAACGTACTTCAGCGTCAAGGGCATGGCCAGTTGAGACCCAGTGCAGCATCGCCTTGACTGTGCGGCCGTCAGGAGCATCACCTCCCCGGGTTCTCGGGTCATACTTACAATGGAGTTCTACGACCTTGCCGTTCTTTGGGTCCTTGACAACGTCCACACAGGTGATGAAATAGGCATAGCGCAAACGAACTTCCCGTCCAGGAGCCAGGCGGAAGAATTTCTTGGGAGGGTTTTCACGGAAGCCTTCCCTTTCAATATGCGCTCCAATACTTTTCTCTTGCCGGGAATCTCCATAATCTCAAAATTAATTATCAGAAGATGAGAGAGTGCGGCTCGAGCCTTGCTCACCTTTCCTATGTGGGCATTGAAATCCTCTTCGCGTGTGAAAGCGGGCAAAATTTATCTAGCCTAACTCAAAGGTTCAATTTTATCTAAAGGCTGGTTATTCATGGCCTGTTGCCAAACCTTTCTAAGTTCTTCCTGGTGCATATTTGCCCACTCGATAACTAGTCCTATGGCTCGAGGAGGGAGATGCCCCGCCAGGATGGCTAGGGTATCAATGGAAATTAAAGCTTCATATTCGCCATAGACAGCATGAAAGTGCGGCGGCTGATGTTCCCGATAAAAGATGTAAATGATGATTCCATAAAACCTGGAGATTTCAGGCATTATTTTGATCGGGTATCTGCTGTCTTATTTTCCCGAAGGATAGACGAGAAATCCCTTTGTGTTATTTCAGCATAGAGACCGTCTGGGCATAAATCTATACCCCCTGGCCAGGCAATCGTATGGCTTTCAGGATCGATAAAAACGGACTTGAAATAGTTCTCATCAAGCCATTTAGAAAAAATCCCCTTGCCTGCCAGGTTAGAAAGGTCCACAACTCCTTCGACTCCGTCAGAAAATTTTATGTGGACTTTAAACTCTGGCAAAGGTTCAGCCTTTATAATTTTATACATTACATACCTCAATATAATAATCTACTTATTTTTGAACTCACCGTCAAATTCCAAAGGACCTCAGGTTTTGACAAGTCATCTTTTTAAAATCTCAAATCTTCTAAAACTAATTAACTTCTTCCAAGCCAATAACTTCATACCTTTTTTGTGAAATTCATCTTCAAATAGGTCAGTAATGCTTTTATTATTTCTAATATATGATTGAATTAAATAAAAATCTTAGTTGAGTTGCAATGAGTACGCAGGACGCCCATGCCCTCTTTTACTGCCAATGAGCTTAATGCCAAGATTTAGCATCCATAGCACTTGTTACATAAGAATATACTCATATGCTTGTATTTTAAATTATCTCTAACGGTGGTGTTAGCCGCCGAGTTCACGAGGTCGGCTCCACCCCCTTGTCCGTCCATATTTTTCACTCGATCAGATACACCGCCGAAGTGTCGAAGGCCTCCTCCGGCGTCCCATGCCAGCTGCCGTTGTCAAAAATGCAGGGTTCGTACTTCTCGTGGCTGTAAGTGTAGAAAGCCATCGACCAACGGTTCTCGTCACCGAAATAGCGCAGACGACAGAGGTGTGTAGGTGTGTTACGCAAATGTTCAATGTGTTTTTCACGGGATTCCCCGTAAAGTTCCGGGTCGTAATTCTTGGATACTTTCGGTTCCGTATAGGCGTCGATGTAACAGAACTGTCCACGGAACCGAACGTCGATTCGATTGTACCTCCCCGCGTAGTGCTTCTCGGCATGGTACAAGATGCGTTGACGAATCCTGCGTTTAATTGTATCTGGGATTGCTTTTCCTCCTGACTGAGGATCATAAACCCAAATCTTCCTCGGCATAAGTGTGTCCTCTCTGTTTAGTCGAACTATTGAAATCAGCGGCGGCGTTTCGCGCCGTCCGCTGGAGTGATTTGTTAGCTGCCTGGTACAAAACCCGCGCTCGGCACATTTTCATTTTTCTTCGACTTAATAACCCGACCGTTAGACAAGCGAACCCGCACGAGATCGAAAACAGCTTCCCTGACATCAGGTGGCACCTTATTCACCTCGATCCATGTCTCCCAGGACTCCTCAGGTCGGAGGCGACGCGGAAGAGGCCGCGAAGGGTTGAGTACATGGATATCATTTCCGCAGGCCACCCACACATGAGTGACCTCTGCATCACGTTGAGGTGAGAGATTGGTGACATTGATGAAGTAACACTCAGGACCGTTGGTTAATAAGAACGCACGATGGCATAAGACTCGAACACTTTGGCGCAGGCCTATTATCTTGAAAAGCCAACCGAGAACCGTCTGAACCATTTCCGATAATAATTGAGTCATACGCAGCTAAATATTAACATACAGCATGTTTTTTTGATACAACTTACTCCCGAAGAACGTCATTTCTTAATTGATTCCATCAAATAAACCCGCTAAATTGCAGCTTTATCTTATAATTATCCATATTAGATTGCAAGCGGCATATTTGACGACTTTAATATCCATCAGAGGAGCGATATATTTACCCGACACCCGTGGAAGTTTTGCGGAGTTTGAGAAATCTCTTGGACACGGCCGCTTAGTCCCCAGGGTATCCCTTACAGCTTGTCCAATGGGCTGGCGATGTCTGAATAGCTTTTACGAGCCACATGAGTATAAATCATGGTCGTATTCACATTTTTATGGCCCATGAGTTCCTGGATCGTTCGAATATTATACCCCGCTTCCAGAAGATGCGTGGCAAAACTATGCCGCAGCGTGTGACAGCTTGCAGGTTTTGAAATCTTCGATTTTCTTAGAGCCTCTTTTATCATCCTTTGAAGAGTGCTGGGTTGGATATGATGGCGCATGACTCTGCCGCTCACAGGATGGACAACCAGGCTTTTCGAGAGGAACACCCATTGCCACGCCCATTCCTTATTGGCATTCGGATATTTTTTCTCCAGGGCATCGGGAAGCGTAGTTACCCCGTATCCTTTTGCCAAATCCTGGTCATGCATCTGTTTGATTCTTTACAAATATTCCTTAACATCCTTGCCCTCAAGCGTTAGAGGATCGCGGTTATTCAAATGCCTGCGGAATTTGTTGATCCATATCCGATAGGACTTTTCTGTCCTGGGGGAATAATGTCGAAGCCGCATGTTTTCGTGTAATCTAAAGAATATTTCTTTCCAGCCATGCAGATTTTCTCCCTTATTCGAGATATCAGGTTTCATTTCAATGGAACGGCCCACAGATAGGGCAACAGATTTTTTGTCCGATTTGAGATATCTTTCGGCATATAAAAGAATCGCGTCCGCCGCTTGCTTCGCTTGCTAGTCGGCGAAGCTGGAGTCCGTTTCCATTGTCTCGAGGTATGAAGCAACGATTTGATCGAAGGGTTTGGAAGGCCTATGTTGATGATATTTGAGAAACCTATCCACCCAGTAGACATAGAACCTGGTTTTTTCCGGAGGGACCAAACGGCTGCGCTTGAGAAATTCTTCAAACTCTGAGAGGTTTTTTTGATTGTTATCCAAGCATCGCCCCCAGGCTGGATAATACCGCCGTCAAATATATGACTTGCAATCTAACATGGATAATTATAGGATAAAAGTAGAACTTCGGTGGGTATAATTGGTGGAATCACTTAATATACGACGTTCCTAAGGGGAGTATTTGTATCAAAAAAACATGTTGTATATTAATAGTTATGTTTGAAAGAACAACATGACTCAGGCTGTGACAGCAATTCTTACAGCAATCGTTATAGCGGCAATAAGTTCATGGATTACTGTTCAGCTTTCATTGAGAAAGTTTCGCGCCGAAAAATGGTGGGAGAAAAAAGTAGACGTCTATTCTAAGGTTATTGAGGCTTTACATAATTCAAAAATGTTTGCCCACTATCATCTAGAGGCAGAATACCATGGTTCGCACTTGCTGGAGGGGCAGGACAAGGAGCTTCGTGAAAGAGCAAAAGCTGCGAATGATGAAATCTTAAAGGCCATTGATGTTGGAGCCTTTATATTCTCTGATGAGGCACTTGCTCGACTTCAAAAATATCAAAAGGAGTCTGAAGAGGCCGGGAACCATCAGAGTTGGTTTGAATATTTAGAAGCAGACTTGGCGGCCACAGATAGCTGTCTGAAAGATCTGATTCAAATTGCAAAAAGGGACATAAGGTCATGCAGGCAATAAAACATAACAAGCTTTTCCAGCGGACGGCTGATAGCCACCGCTGATTGTTAACGTTAGGCAGACACATACTGAATAAAAGAAAAAGAACACAAAATGGGAGTTCAAATTGTCATAGCTCCATATAAAGATCCTTCTGAAGGATTAGATTGGAACGAGCAGACAATCCTTATCAAAAAGCAAATTGAAGACCATTTATCCACTTATCCCGGAGGCAAGGTTAAGTTCTCACTATCAGAAAGTGACCAAGGCATCGGTGCCGACTTTCCAACGATTGTTCTCGAAATCTTGGGTATAGGCTCCACTCTATTCTTTGGGATTCCTGCACTGCACAAGAAGATTCGAAAAACTGTGGAAGAATGGGTAAAAATTAAAGAAAACATTGGAAAATTCATTGGCTGGATAAGTAATGCTGAACCAGTTGTCTCGTATTCTATTGAATTCGCTTTTGTCAAAGCTTTGAGTCATCTTCAAGGAAGGACAAAGATAGATCATCTCATCCTTCTTGAATGCAGGGAGATACTTGGAAAGTGTGATTCGTTAATGAAAGAGTTTGCACGAACTCCATTGGTTTATTATCTTTTCATTTTCAGGGAATCAGATGAGTTCCTGCATGTTTTATTAATGGACTGCAAACTTCGCTTTCACATTGACAAGATTCTGCCTTTAGATCTTCGGATTCAAATCACGGATTTAAAGCATGATGATTAAACTTCTGGCTAACAACGGCATGAAGCTGTCCCGGTTTTCACCAAGCAGCTTATGCCTTGGTCGTTGGGCGGCTTAGCATGAGAGAGTCGGGATAATATGGTCACAAAGATACTGACATGGAACTTGGATAAAGATACAAAATATTTGGCAGAAAGATTTCCTTTACCCATTCTCTCATCTAAGCCCCACAAGCAGTACGGTGGATTAGACTATCCTCTCCGGGAAGGGACATGGAGACGGTACATAATCTGCGATAATTTTCCGTCCTACTGCTATTATCCTCACCGACCGGAATACTTATTAGGTAGTCCATCTAATATCATTAGGTGTTTTCAAGATGGGAAATCTCTTGAAGCCTTGGCGCTTACGGTAGCATGGGGGGGAATGGTTCGAACTAAAAACAGCATCTATACAAGGCCGATAAAAGATATGGAACGTTTCTTAAAAAAGTGCGTTGATCTGATTGAAGAGAAAAATAGTATTGAAAGCGCATGGAGTCACTTAGTAGGCAAACTAAATTGAAGCGCAGTAATGACATCAAAGTATCTGCACTTTCAGGCGCGCTCTCTAGGATATTATAAAAATCCCTCAGTTCCTATCGACAATAGAATCGTGCTGAAAAAAGTTTGGCCAAAGTTTAAAGAGATGACAAGGCAGGAAAGGACTAGTAACGATCCACAAATCCCTCAAGGATGGTGGAGCTATAATTCTTCTTGGTCTGCCTACAACCGTTACATGACTGCTATTATCGTATGGTCAAATCAGAAAGGATGGACAACCACACAATTTGAAAACGCAATGTTTCATGAATATAATTAAAGCGCCGCTCAACAGCTGCTGCGCGCGACCTGCTAATCGCGGCTCGAATTCGTAACTGGTTCTGTTGTTGTGGACTGTCCTGAATAGGAGGAAGTGTTGCAAACCCGCAAGCGGGTGAGATTCATCTTTATGTGCCAATGAGGTCGCTGATGAACAGGCAGTATGCCGATCCTAACGCACCATGGAACCCGCGGGATCCCGTCCAGATCACACCCGAGGAGTTTGAGAAGCAAGTCCTCGAATGGGTCAGAGCGTGCCCTGAGGCGTCCACCGCGGAAGTGGAACATCAAGCGATCGTCAAGGGCCAGGGAGGTGAATACGCCATTGACATAAAAATTCGCTTCACTATCATGGGCGGCGCCATCCTCGAGCTGTACCTCGAGTGCAAGCACCAGAAGAGGGCAGTTGAGAGGGACGAGGTGATCCTCCTCGAAGGAAAGCTGCGCGACACGGGCGCCCACAAGGGAATGCTATTCTCGACATCTGGCTTCCAGAAGGGCGCGATCGAATACGCAACGGCCCATGGTATTGCCACTGTGACGGTCATCGCCGGGGAATGGCTCTACGAAACCAAGGCCCTCGGCCCCATACCTTCTCCCCCTCCATGGTTGGGCCTCCCTCGATTCGCTGGTATACGCGTGGAGCCAACGAAAAAGGGTGTCAGTTCGCACACTATACTTCCTGATCATCTGGACGCCCTCTCCGAATTCCTCCAGCCCTAGGCGTCAATCAAAACGCTAGGTAGGTCCCTGAGATGGCGCCTAACAACTCGCTGGAGCGGACGCCGATAGCGGCGCCTATCAGGTAGTGTTGCGCCGGTAGATATAGCGAGAGAATGGTTGTGTCGCCGCACAGCTCGAGGCCGTTAGCAGCATTAACATTGGAGGTATTATTCAATGGATAAAAGCATGTCTCCGGCCGATCAATTGGGTTTCATCACGGTTCGTATTGCATGTAAAACTAAGGTTGGAGAAGATTCGGTAGGTACCGGCTTCTTTTTCAGTTTTCCTCTCAACGAGAAAACAAACATCCCTGTCATAATAACCAACCGACACGTCATCAAAGATTCAATACTCGGCACTTTTCAACTCACAGAGGCTGATAAAGACGGCATGCCTAAGATTGGCACTTTTACAAATGTGAAGCTTGACGCTTTCGAAGGCCTTTGGGTGCACCATCCAGACCAAGATGTCGACCTGTGTGCTATGCCAATCGCGCCCCTTTTCAACGCAGCTAAAGGTCAAGGGAAAAGCTTCTTTTATCGCTCTTTTAGCAAGGATCTTATTGCAATGCCCGAGACAATGTCAGAGCTATCTGCTCTTGAAGAAATTGTGATGGTAGGCTACCCAGTTGGCATCTGGGATTCCACTAATAACATGCCTATCTTCAGGAAAGGTATTACTGCTACTAAGCCTGGTCTTGACTATGAAGGGCATAAAGAATTCATGATTGATGCTGCCTGTTTTCCAGGATCAAGCGGCTCTCCTGTTCTGCTTTTTAACGTCGGCGGTTATACCACAAAAACAGGGGATATAATGCTCGGAGCAACAAGAATCAAATTGTTAGGTGTCCTATACGCAGGTCCTCAATTCACTGTAGAAGGAAGACTGGAGGTTGTCCCTGTTCCGACAAAAACGATACCGATCTCCTTATCTCAAATTCCTATCAATCTAGGTTTAGTGATAAAAGCCGAGAGGATACTCGAATTTGAGGATATATTCTTAAGACTGGCACAGCAAGGACAAGGCAGCTAACAATTCGCTCCAGGGGACGCGGCAAACCGCGCCGCTAAGCTCAGGCTTTAGACGGAGAGGACAAAATGATTAACGATCCCTACGAGAGTTTTGCTGAGCGCTACGACTGGATGTATCAGAGGGATCCGGCGCGGGTGGAGTTCTTCAGGCAACTGTTCGATAATTACAGCGTCTCGGATTTGCTTGACTGTGCGTGCGGAACCGGCACTGGCCTGATTATGTTTCATTCGTTGGATTGTAACGAGGAAGAAGAAGTCCGTCGAGCACTTCAAAGCATGAAAGCTGTATTGCGCCCTAGCGGCATTATAGAAAACAGTGCACTCCGAGTGTTTTTAGCTCGTTGACCTTAGCTTCTACTCGTTTTCCTTGCCGGAGCTGACGATCCTGGCCCAGGTATCACGCAAGGTTACTGTGCGGTTAAAGACAAGCTTTTGAGGAGAAGAATCAACCTTGTCCACACAGAAATATCCCTGCCTCTCAAACTGGTAAAGGCTTCCTGGCGCAGCCCCCTTCAGGCTCGGCTCCACCTTGCAGGAAGTGATAACCTCTATAGATTTTGGATTCAGGTTCGATTTCCAATCTTCGCCTTCCGCAACCTCATTAGGGTCTCTTTTTGTGAAAAGAGTGTCGCACAAACGTACTTCAGCGTCAAGGGCATGGCCAGTTGAGACCCAGTGCAGCGTCGCCTTGACTTTTCGGCCGTCAGGAGCATCGCCGCCCCTGGTGCTCGGGTCATACTTGCAAAGGAGCTCAATGACCTCGCCCGTCTTTGGATCCTTGACAACGTCTACACAGGAAATGAAATAGGCATAGCGCAAGCGAACTTCCCGTCCAGGAGCCAGGCGGAAAAACTTCTTCGGAGGGTCTTCACGGAAGTCCTCGCTTTCGATGTATAGCTCTCGTGAAAAGGGAACTTTCCTCATCCCAACCCCTGAGTCCTCAGGATTATTGACAGCATCAAAGTCCTCAACCTGGCCTTCTGGATAGTTCACGATAACTACCTTGAGCGGCCGCAACACAGCCATCTTCCGCTGGGCCTTCTTGTTCAGCTCCTGGCGAAGACAATCTTCGAGCAGGGCGATATCGACGATGCTGTTCAGCTTTGCTACTCCGATGAGCTCGCAGAAATTCCTGATGGACTCTGGCGTGTATCCCCTTCTCCTCAGCCCAGAGATGGTAGGCATCCTCGGGTCATCCCATCCGCTCACATACCCTTCTTTTACCAGCTCCAGAAGCCTGCGCTTGCTCAAAACCGTATGGCTGAGGTTGAGCCGCGCAAATTCGATCTGCTGCGGATGATGGACTCCCAGCTCCTGCAGAATCCAATCATACAGCGGACGATGAACCTCGAATTCCAGGGTGCAGATGGAATGGGTGATGCCTTCGATCGAATCGGAAAGGCCATGCGCCCAGTCATAGGTGGGATAGATACACCAGGCCTCACCTGTCCTGTAATGCTTTGCCCTGCGAATCCGGTAAAGGACCGGGTCGCGCATCAAAAGATTAGGATGGGCCATGTCAATCTTTGCCCGCAAAACTCGAGAGCCATCCTCGAATTCGCCATCCCTCATTCGCCGCAATAGGTCCAGGCTTTCCTTGACAGAGCGGTTTCGATAAGGACTCTCTTTGCCAAGCTTGGTTAGCGTGCCTCTGTACTCGCTGATCTGGTCGATACCCAAATCGCAGACATAGGCTTTGCCTTTTTTTACAAGCTCCACAGCGTGGTCGTAGAGCTTTTCAAAGTAGCCCGATGCGTAAAACTCCCTTTCCTCCCAGTCGAACCCGAGCCATCTTATATCTTCTTTGATGGAATCAACATAACTAACTTCTTCTGTCTCCGGGTTGGTATCATCAAAGCGCAGGTTGCAGAGACCCCTGTAATCTCTGGCAAGGCCGAAATTCAGGCAGATGGACTTGGCGTGGCCGATATGAAGATAGCCGTTCGGCTCAGGAGGAAACCTGGTGTGGACTCGCCCCTCATTCTTGTTGTTCTTTATATCCACTTCAATAATCTCTCTGATAAAGTTTGATTTGGCTTCAGGCCTGCTCATTTTCCCGCCTTCCTCATACGCTCCAATGCTTTTTTCTTGCCAAGAATTTCCATAATCTCAAAAAGCCCTGCTCCTCTTGTCTTCCCGGTTATCGCCACCCGTGTCGGATGGATGATACTTGCGGCTTTAATGCCCCTTTCCTCAGCAAAGCTGCGGCAGATTTTCTCTATATTCTCCTTCCTGAAATCTTCGAGCTCTGCCAGGCGGTCAGCAAATAACAAAATGTTTTCTTTGTTCTCTTCTCGGTCGAGGTAATCCTTCTTGCCTTCTTTGTCCACGGCATAATCATCCCTGAAAAAGCATTCGGTCAAGTCTACAAATTCGTGCAATGTCTTGATCCTTATCTTGTAGAGGTCGACGAGCCTTCGAAGATAGTCATCGCTCTTTCCGGATAACTCCATTCCTGCTGCGGAAAGATGGTCCTTGATAAGCGGAAGAAGCTCTTCTGTCTTTTTTCTGATGATGTATTCACCGTTCAGCCACTTGAGTTTTTGAATGTCAAACTTGACCTGAGCTGCATTCATAGCCGACAGGTCGAAAAGCTTCACGGCCTCGCCCATGGAGATAATTTCCCGGTCTTCGCCCGGAGACCACCCCAGAAGTATCAGATAATTCGCCAGAGCCTCGGGTAAAAAACCTTCTTTCCTGTACTCTTCGACTGCAACCCCGCCGTGCCTTTTGGAGAGTTTAGCCCCATCAGGGCCCATGATAAGCGGCATATGGCCAAACTTGGGCAGAGGAAGACCGAGAGCTTCATAAAAAAGAATCTGCTTGGGTGTGTTGGAAACATGGTCATCTCCTCTCAGAATATGGCTTATCTCCAACTGGGCGTCATCGACCACACAGGCAAAGTTGTACGCCGGCGAGCCGTCTGATTTGACCATCACCTGGTCCTTTATTCCATCGGTCTGGAATGTTATTCTGCCATGGATTATGTCATTGACTTCTATTGTTCGGCCCTTGTCCACTTTGAGAATAATGGCATCGCCATCTCTGTAGGCCTTTCCCTTATTCAGAATTTCTGCTGCTTTTTCCTTGTAAAGAGCGAAGCGCTTGCTCTGGTAGATCGGCTCTTCATCCCAGTCAACGCCAAGCCATCTTAGGTCCTCAAGAATTTCCTGGAGGAACTTGAGCTCCGACCTGGCTATGTCCGTATCTTCTATCCTGAGCAGAAATTTCCCTCCGGAATGCCGTGCAAAAAGCCAGTTAAAAAGCGCTGTCCTCGCGCTTCCAAGATGCAGGAATCCTGTCGGACTTGGCGCAAACCTGACGATAACCATCTCCCTCTCATTCAATGGAGGAATCCGCAAATTTTTAATATTAATAGGCTCAGGCTGGGTGCTTCGAAAACACGCAGGCTTTTGTTGCATGGCGGAGGCTGAGTGGAGAGAAAGCCGTTTGAAGGCTGAGCGGGCATGGTTCCTCGACCGAAGGGAGAGGAGAGCGAAGCCTGAAACCGAGCCGCTTTTGCCTCGCTGGGGCAAAAGCGGCGTGCTTTCGATCCACTCAGCCATAGCCATTCAAACGGTTTTCTCAGCACCCAACCTGACCCATAATCAAACAAATTGCTTGTCTCCTATCTCATCATCGGCACTTTTATCCCTTTTTGCTTGGCAAACCGGATCGCTTCCTCATAGCCGGCATCAGCATGCCGCGCCACACCCAAGCCAGGGTCAACAGTCAGCACCCTCTCCAGCCGCTTTTCAGTGGATTTCTCTCCGTCAGCGACAATGACCATGCCGGCGTGGATGGAAAGGCCGATGCCCACTCCTCCTCCATGGTGCACGGATACCCAGGATGCGCCGCATACAGCGTTCAGGAGCGCGTTTAGCACTGGCCAGTCGGCAATAGCATCCGAGCCATCCTTCATGCCTTCTGTCTCCCTATTCGGGGAAGCAACCGACCCAGCATCCAGATGGTCACGGCCGATGACAATCGGCGCGCTGATTTTTCCTTTCTTCACTAACTGGTTGATGACCGAACCGAAACGAGCCCTCTCGCCGTAGCCAAGCCAGCAAATCCTTGCCGGAAGCCCTTGAAATTTCACCTGCTTCTGCGCTTTCCTTATCCATCTCTCCAGAGGCTTATCCTCTGGAAACTCTTTAAGCACAGCCTCATCGGTGACATAGATGTCCTCGGGCTTTCCCGAAAGGGCAGCCCAGCGGAACGGGCCTTTTCCATAGCAGAAAAGAGGCCTGATGTATTCAGAGACAAAGCCAGGAATGTCAAAGGCATTCTGGACGCCTGCCTTTTGAGCCTGGCCGCGGATGTTGTTTCCGTAATCAAAGGCTTTTGCGCCTCTCTTCTGGATCTCGAGCATGGCTTGGACATGGACAGCCATGGAATGATAAGCTCTTTTTATATATTCCTCAGGATTTTCTTGCCGCAGCCTCAGTGCATCTTCATAAGGAATGCCGTGAGGAACATAGCCAGCGAGCTCGTCATGGGCTGAGGTCTGGTCAGTCAGGACATCAGGAGTTATTCCCCGCTTCACGAATTCAGGAACGATATCAGCCGCATTCCCGGGAAGAGCGATGGACAGTGTCTCACCCTTTTCCTTGGCAGTGAAAGCAAGCTTAAGAGCCTCATCCAAATTTTTGGCCATTGTATCAACATACTTTGTATCCAGCCGCCTCTTTATTCTGTTTCTATCCACCTCGACGATTATCGCCACCCCTTCATTCATGGTCACGGCCAGAGGCTGAGCCCCTCCCATCCCTCCCAGCCCTGCAGAAAGAACCAATTTCCCTTTGAGAGAGCCGCCAAAATGACTGCGGGCGACAGAGGCAAGGGTCTCATAAGTTCCTTGGAGAATTCCTTGAGTGCCTATGTAAATCCAGCTGCCGGCAGTCATTTGGCCAAACATGGTCAAGCCTTTGGCCTCCAGCCGGCGGAATTCATCCCAAGTTGCCCATTTAGGAACAAGCAATGCGTTGGCTATCAATACCCGAGGCGCTTCAGGATAGGTCTTGAAGACGGCAACTGGCTTTCCGCTCTGAACAATTAATGTTTCATCATTCTCGAGCTTTTTGAGGCTTTCGACAATTGCCCAGAAACATTCCCAGTTTCGAGCAGCCTTTCCTGTTCCTCCGTAAACAACGAGCTCCTTTGGCTTTTCTCCGACTTCAGAGTCCAGGTTGTTCATCAGCATCCTTAGAGCTCCTTCCTGGGACCAGCCTTTTGTATTGAGCTTATTGCCACGGGGCGCCTTGATTTCTTTATACTCTATGGCCATCATTGCCTCCTGATATATCCCAAACTCTTACTGAATATACCACAACAAAAAGCGAAGCGTAAATGGGAAGGAAAGGATGCATATTTTTTTCTGTGGTGAAAAACCTCGTTATGGGAAGGAATGAGTGTTTAAATGGAGATTGAAAGGATTAGACCCCTAATTCCGCGGCAATGGACCTTAGATATTCAACCTTGGGAGTTATTCTCTGATTAAAATCGGATTTGAGCTTCTCCATGTTTTCTTCGAAAAAGGCGAAATCATCCTGGTTGCTCCAGTTTTCGATGCTCAATTTTTCGACCATTTCTTTGAGGAATTCTTTGTTCACGATATCCATGGTGAATTTAGGAAGCAAGCAAGATGATTTTTCTATCAGCCTAATGCTCCGCAAAAAAACATCTCGCAGGGATTCTTGGTGCCTTATGATCTCCTGTTTAATGAAAAATTGCTCTCTGGGGGATGATGTCTGAGAGAGTTTTGTGTAAAACTTTTTCGTCTCTGCCAAATGCTTGGTCAAAGCCAAAATAATGCACTCACTATCCAGAACCATTTTTTCATTGTTCTGGTAATACCAAACCTCAGCATTTTCCTCAGGCGGCTCATTCTTACGATAACTTGTTAAAATTTCAGCATAATCAGAAGCTCTCCTTTTTTGTGGCCCAGCCGCCTCTTCTAGCTCAACAGTTGCTTCCTCCTTTTGTGCTGTTTCCTCCTTTTGCGCTGCTGCTTCCTGCCAGTGCTTTTTCCATCTCCCGGAAAACATTGTCTCCAATGTCTCATCTAACTTGAATTCGGGCTCCGGCTCTTTTGTCAGCGAAGGCTCTTCTTTTAGTTTCTCCTTTTCCATCTCTGGGGGAACTTCAGGCTCTTCCTTTTCCTCGAAGGTTGTCTCCTTTGGTTTTTCCAACGGAGGGACTTCTTCAACCGCTTTTTCCATCTCGGCCACCTGAGTCTCCATCTCCTCAGGCTGCTCTTCCATCACAAAATGAAACTCTTCTTCCTTGGCCGCCGCCTCTTCCTCGGCGACTTCGGGAGCAGGCATTTTCTTCTCAACTCTTTCCTCAACTTCTTCTTCAGCCTTCTCTACTTCTTGCATCCTCAACGTCTCCTTAAGTTTTTTCACTCGAGCCAGCTCTTCTCCGAAATCCACCCCCTCTTCATACTCCTCTTCTTTCTTCAGAGGCTTCTCTAAAATCTTGAATTCTTCTTCGAGCTCTTTTTTGACCGCCGATATCTTATCTCTGACCTCCTGGCCGAGTCCTTCAAGACTCAGGCTCAGCTCATTCATCTTCTCAAACTCTTTAACTGTTTGCCCTGTCAGGGTTTCTATCCCTTTCTGGAATTGAGTGATTTTGTCGAGATGTTCTTTTATTTTATTCTTAAGGTCTTCAATCTTGATTTTAAACTCACTGCTCATATCTTCGAGGCTTGTAAGAGCTTCTTTCCCTTCGCCAGACCCAACAGGATTAGAATTTCCTGCAGGCTTTTCTTGCACTTTCCTTCTTCCAAGGTCTGTTTCCATTTCAGTTTTCTTTCTCGCCAAAGCTTCTTTTAATTTCTTCTCGATTTCAGCGAAGCTCCTCGGGCCTTCTTTTTCATTGCTTTTCTCTTCTGCCATTTTGCCTCTCCTTTTCCTTTGCGGATATCTTATCTCTGCTCAAAATATCTGTCAAGCAAAACATCTCAGCGAGCGTCTTTCTCTTCCAATCGGCCCGTCTTTCCAAGGGCGACTCTCCAATTTCCGCTCAGGTCTTTAAAAAAACCAATGTCCTTCCAGCTTGGATTGGAGCGAAGAAGCGACTTGACCTCATCTTTCTGGAAATAGCCAATTTCAAAAAGAAGCCAGCCGCCAGGCTTTAAATAATACGGGGCTTCCAGAGCGAGCTTTTGAATGATTTCCAATCCAGTTTTCCCGGCCACCAAAGCCCTCATAGGTTCATAATCTCTAATCTCCCTCGGAAGCCGGGTCCATTCTTTTCGAGAAACATAAGGCGGATTTGAGACAATAAAGTCGCATTTTCCTCTGAGGCGGAGCCTTCTCAAGGGCGAGAACAAGCTCCCCTGGACAAAATTTATGCTGGAAATATTCTGCCTGGAAGCGTTCAAACGAGCAAGCTTCAAGCCCCGCTGAGAAATATCTGTAGCCACGATCCTTGCCTTGGGCAGCTCCTTGGCCAGAGAAACAGCGATGTTTCCGCATCCTGTTCCGATTTCGACGATGGTCATGTCCTGCCGCGGCGCTATCTCTAAAACCTTCTCGACGATCAATTCTGTTTCTGGACGCGGAATCATAACGGCTGGAGAAACCTTGAATGAGACTG
>Ga0315289_10007350_pt1 | contig 16041 bp, 14 predicted proteins | sample YL17G11_40_MG_FD_203452 | JGI IMG/M metagenome (GOLD analysis project Ga0315289, IMG submission 203452) | Sediment microbial communities from Yellowstone Lake, YNP, Wyoming, USA - YL17G11_40 | ecosystem: Environmental > Aquatic > Freshwater > Lake > Sediment | place: USA: Wyoming | collected... | reverse complement strand
TGTCCTCTTCGACAAACTCGTCCTCGGGAAAGAGGAGCTGGGTGCCACAGTTGTTGCAGTACTTTTGGGATTCGTCGATGATCGCTTTGCAGTAGGGACAGCGTCGGATGGCCATTAGTTTATTTATAAAGCGAAACATGACAAAAGTCAATAAACCTGAATTATTCATAATTTGCGTCGTTTCCTCGAGAAGAGAATTCGCAGATAGCGCCGAATTCAAGACGAGGGGGACACGATCCCAAATTCCGGAGAATTTGGGTCATGTCCCCGAATTCGGCGCCTGTCTGCAGATTCACGATAGGGAGAGATAACGTAATTTATGAATAATTCAATAAATTGACTTTCTCAAAATTTCAATTAAAATGAGGGCGGCTGGGCGATTAACTCAGTGGCCAGAGTGCTACCTTCACACGGTAGAAGTCACAGGTTCAAATCCTGTATCGCCCACCATTTCCGGAAACACCTTCCTTTTCCCCCCTTGAATTCCAAAGGGGGCCGGGGGGATTAAGAGAATAAAAAAAGCGGAAGGTGTTTCCGGCATTCTTTAGCCAACCTTAAGTCCCCCTAATTACAGAGGGGGACTAGAGGGGGTTAAGAAAACACCATAGAGATTGAAGGCGTCTTTAGCGAAGCAAGCCCACCATTTTCTTATCAATTAACCTGAACTATTCATAAATTGAGTCGTTTCCTCGAGAAGAGAATTCGCGGATGGCGCCGAATTCAAGACGAGGGGGACACGATCCCAAATTCCGGAGAATTTGGGTCATGTCCCCGAATTCAGCGCCCGTCTGCAAATCCACGACGGGAGAGATAACGTCATTCATGAATAATTCAGATTAATTAGCTTCCTCTTGCGGCATGATCTTTCCTAATAACCAGGCGCTCGTCAAGCTGGTGTTCCAGGCGGTGGAAGAAGCTTCGAAAAAGTGGACGTCTCGCCGCCGGGATTGGGACATGATATACTCGCAGCTGATAATCTTCTTTGGAGATCGATTGCGGAAGCAGGCCTAAATGGAAAAACGAGGTTTGCCCAGAATATCTGACACTCCCGCGATCGGCCGGTTTCACGGTCCGGGGCTGGGACGTCGTCAACGCGGAGCTCGGCCTGCAACGCCCTGCCTTGACTTGTCTCCTATCTCATTTCGTTATTCAAATTTCCCTTAAAGGATAAGGAGGACGAATGGCCGAGAAGAAAACGCGGACGTCTTCGCCCGCCCTGCCCCGTGTCGAGGTCGGGATCCTGGGCGGGACGGGTTTATATGAGATCGACGGGATCGAAGACCTCAAGGAATACAGACTGCGAACCCCGCTCGGCGACCCGTCGGATGCTTACATCGTCGGACGGCTCGAGGGCCGGCGTGTCGCCTTCCTCAGCCGCCACGGCCGCGGCCACCGCCTGCTCCCGATGGAGATCAACTATCGGGCCAATGTTTACGGCTTCAAGATGCTCGGCGCCGAACGTATCATCTCCGTCAACTCGGTCGGGTCGCTCCGGGAGGAGATCCGGCCGCAGGATTTCGTCTTCGCCGACCAGTTCTTCGACAAAACCCACCGCCGCAGCACGTTCTTCGGCGAAGGGATCGCCGCCCACATCTCCTTCGCCGAACCCGTCTGCACGGAATTGTCCAAGTTCCTTTACGGGACGGCCGTCAAGCTGGGCATCCCCTCCCATCTCGGCGGGACGCACGTTTGCATTGAAGGACCGGCCTTCTCGACCAAGGCCGAGTCGCGGGTCCATCGCCTTTGGGGCGGCGATGTCATCGGCATGACGAGCGTCACCGAGGCCAAACTCTTCCGCGAAGCCGAGATCTGCTACGCGACGATGAACCTGGCCACGGATTACGACACCTGGCATGCCGAAGAGGAATCTGTTTCGGTCGAGCTCGTCCTCGAGAACCTGCGGCTCAACATCCATAGCGCTAAGTCCGTGATCCGGAACGCGGTCGCCGGAATGCCGCCCTACGACGGCGCGGCCTGCGGTTGCCGGACGGCCTTGGCCGGCGCGATCATGACCGACCCGAAGTTCATCCCTGCGGCCAAGAAACGGGAACTCCGCCTGATCATCGAAAAATATATCAAATAGAAAAGGATCGCCGTCAGCCTGCTTTTTGCTTGACTATGGCTCTCAATTCGTTCATAAAATCAATTCATGTCCCCTGTGTCGCGAGGCGATGTCCGTTTCCATCCTGGCGACGATCCGTCGTCCAACGGAAATCGCGAACATCGGGCGAAATCGTCGGGCTGAGGAGTCGTTTCATGAAAGATCACTTTGAGATCATCATTCTCATCGGGCGTCCCGCTTCGGGCAAATCGGAAGTTATAGATTTTTTAAAAAAGACCCCGATTCCAGAACGATTGAAGCGTTATCACATCCATGAGTTTGAAGAAATCGATGATTTCCCCATGCTTTGGACCTGGTTCGAGGAGGACGCCATCCTGGAGAAGATCATGCACAAGCCGCGCGTCAATTCCGACCCCGACGGATACTTTCTTCATCCATATCAATGGGATCTGTTGATCGAACGCATCTCCCTCGAATATCGGAAGAAATTGCGGGACGCAGGCGTTGCCGAGAATATCACGACCCTGATCGAATTCAGCCGGGGCACCGAGCACGGCGGCTATGAATCGGCCTTCCGTCACCTCTCGGAGGAAATCCTCGAAAAAGCATGTGTTTTGTACATCGATGTTCCTTATGAGGAATCTCTGCGCAAAAACCGTCGTCGTTTCAATCCCAACCGCCCGGATTCGATCCTGGAGCATGGTTTGCCGGATCACAAATTGGAACGTTTGTATAAGGAAGTGGATTGGGAGCGTTTTAAAGGGAATGATCCTGAATTTTTACATTTTTCCAGCCGCAAGATACCCTATGCGGTTTTCGATAACATGCCCGAAAAAACCGACAAGCCAGACGTGCTGGGCGCTCACCTGGAAGACGTGCTGAAAAAACTGTGGTCAAGCTGGCAGGAGGTTAGACCGTGAGCTTCCTATCTCGCAACCCGCTCCATCATTCGCCCGAATTCCGGCGCCGGCGTTTCATGAACTGGTTCCCCCTGGGATTGACCTACGCAACCATGTACATGGGCCGTTATAACTTCAATCTCATCAAGAACGATATTGGCGCCTGGTATCACCTGGACAAGGCGCAGATGGGCTTGATCGCCACCTTCGGCTTCTGGACCTATGGGCTGAGCGTCATGATCAACGGCCCGCTGGCCGACCGCATCGGCGGGCGCAAGGCGATCCTAATCGGATCGCTGGGGGCCGGGATGCTCAACCTGGCCGTCGGCCTGATGTTCTTCAACGGCTGGACGGCCCACGTCCTCTGGAATATGAGCTGGCTTTGGAGCCTGAATATGTACTTCCAGAGCTTCGGCGCGCTCTCCGTGGTCAAGGTCAACAGCACCTGGTTCCACGTGCGCGAACGCGGCATCTTCGGCGGCATCTTCGGCATCATGATCTCGTCCGGTTATTTCCTGGCCACCACGATCGGCTCGGTCCTGCTGGCCACCTTCGCCAATTGGAACGTCATCTGGTTCGTGCCGGCCGCGGCCATGATCACGATGTTCCTGGTCGACCTGCTGTTGGTGCGCAACCGCCCCAGCCATGCCGGACACGCCGATTTCGACACCGGCGACGGCTCCAACGCCCATCATGCCGAGAACGCGCCGCTGGCCTTGAAGGCTTTGCTGGCCAAGGTGTTCAGCAACCCGGTGATCATTTTCCTGATCTGCGCCGAGTTCTGCACCGGTTTCGTGCGCCAGGGCGTGATGCTCTACTTCACCGAATACCTGGCCGAAGTCTATCACCTGCCGAAAACGGAGGTGCTCTTCTGGTGGACCGGAGTGGCCTTCATGCTGGGCGGGATTTTCGGCGGCCTGTTGTGCGGGTGGATGAGCGACACTCTGTTCCAGTCCCGGCGCCCGCCCGTGGCCTTCATTTTTTATCTGGTCCAGGTGGTCATGCTGGCACTGCTCGGCTTCAGCCTGGGCCGCGGCACCTGGCTCGGCCAGCTCTGGGCGGTCGTGCTGCTGGGCCTGACGGCCATGTTCATCTTCGGAGTTCACGGGATGCTTTCAGGCACCGCCTCCATGGACTTCGGCGGCCGCAAGGCGGCGGCCACAGTGGCTGGGGCCCTCGATGGCGTGCAGTACGTTGGCAGCGGTCTGACCGGCTTCGGATTGGGTTGGGTGCTGAAGACTTACGGCTGGGATGGTGTCGCTGTCGCCGGCCACACTCCCGCCCATGCCTGGATCTGGGTGGCGTGCATCATCCCCTTCAGTCTGGTGGGGGCCTTCATCATGACCCGTATCTGGAAAGCCAAGCCGGGCCATGCGGCTCATTGACGGGCGCCGGGAAAAACGCAGGATGATGCGCCGCTGAGGCCCTAAAATCCCTGGCGGCTGTTGTAGACCGTTCCCCTCTTTTTTTTGTAAAGCTCCAAAACAGCCACGGCTTCTCCGCGCAAACGTCCGCCTTCAACTTTTATGCCTCGTCTCAGCAGTTCCCGCGGCCAGTCCGCCGGCAACGGCCCTTCGTCGAACCCCAGGATGGCGCTGACATCAGCGGCCGCGGCGCCATAGCTCAGGTGCGTGACCCCCGACCACAATATGGCGCCCAGACACATCAGGCAGGGTTGGGAACTGGTCACCAGTTCGGTGGGGACTGCGGCGCTATGGCCCAAGTCCCAGTTTTGCAGGCGCTTCTGGGCGAAGGCGATGGCCATGATTTCAGCATGGGCGGGCGATAGGCCCAGAGGTTCGACGCGGTTGACGCCGGCGGCCAGCAATCGGCCGCTGTTGGCGGCGAATACTCCGGCCGCGAAAGGCCCGCCGCTCGCTTGCTCCACATTCTGCCGCGACAGCCCGATAATCCAGCGCATGCGCTCCTCGGGATCGGGAATCGCAATATCCTTGCCGGACGTTAATTCCTCAAGCCAGGCGGGCATGGTCAACAGGACACCGCGGGTCGGTTCTTCTTCATGGATCATGGCGATTCATTATATCATGGCCCATCGGGCGTTCGATATCCCGATCCCCCCGGAATTGCCGATAGAAATGGGAAATCGCTGATTTTCTTGTCGTTGAGAGCGACCGAAGGGAGCGCGGCAATCTCCATGATAAGAATCTTTTTTGGAGATCACCACGTCGCTTCGCTCCTCGTGATGACAGGCTCTATCGGCAATTTCGGGTCCCCCGCGTTCCCCTTAAACAAAGGGGGACATTGACACGGCCCCGGGACTTCCCTAAAATCATGGTCCGATATTGCCGAAACGAGGCGTCACCTATGCAAGTTAAAGTGAATGAAAAGACGATCGAGATCTTTGCGGGAGCCAGGGTCAGGGATGTCCTGCGCAAATACTCCCGCGCCGAATGGACGCTGGTGCGGAAAAACAAAAAAAAGGTCACCGACCCGTACGGCCATGAGGTCGGCCTTGACGGCGAGCTGAACGGCGGTGAATCATTGGTCATAGCGGCCCGCGCCGGGGCGGAGCCCCACTCATGAAGCGCGCCCTATCCGCCGGCCCGGTGCTGCGCCGGCTTTTTCTCGCGTTGCTCGGCGTTTTCGTCCTGTCGTCTTGCGTCAGCATGCCGTCCGCGACAACCGGGTTGCCCGCGCCGGCCGCTCCGGCCGAGGCGTCCGCGACGTCTGCGTCGACCAGGTCGTCTTTGACGACCGAGTCGACCGGGTCGCATATCGTCATCTTCCATTCCAACGACGTCCACGGCAAGATCGACAACTTCGCCAAGGTGGCGGCCATCCTCGACGCCGAGAGGAAGAGCGGAGCCGACGTCTTTTTCTTCTCCGCCGGCGACAACTTCTCGGGCGATCCGGTCACCGACTTGTACGACCCGCCCGGCGAACCGATGCTGGAGCTGCTCGGTCGCCTGGGCCTCGACGTCCTTACTCCCGGAAACCACGAGTTCGATTACGGAATGGGGGCCATGCGCAAGTTCGCGGCCCGCTTCCCCACGGTCTCGGCCAACATCGAGCCGCGGCCGGGCGCCTTTCCGGAACTGCGGCCGTGGGTGGTGCTGACCGCCAAAGACGGGACCAAGATCGTCGTGTTCGGGTTGATTCAGATCGAACCCGACAACAAAATACCGTCGACGCATCCCGACAAGGTCAAGGATCTGCGCTTCAGCGAACCGCTGGCCAAAGCCCTGGAAATGAAAAAGCTGCGCGCCTCGGGCCAGGTCCTGATCGGCCTGACGCACATCGGCCATGAGCAGGATCTTCTCCTAGCCAAGCAGATGCCGGAGCTCGACGTGATCATCGGCGGCCACTCCCATACCCGCGTCGATCCGGCGGAAAACGTCAACGGCGTGCTGGTCGCCCAGGCCGGCGCCGACGGCTTCTTCTTGGGCCGCATCGATTTGCTGCTCAAGAACGGCCGGGTGGTCGAAAAGAAAGGCCGACTGATCGATTTGAGCCAGGCACGGGACGAGGACGAGACGATCAAGGCCATGATCACCAAGTTCCATCAAAATCCGGCGCTGGCCCGCGTCATCGCCAAAGCCCCGCTGGAGATCGCCGGCAAGAGCGCTTTGGGTAACCTGATGACCGACGCCATACGTCAGGCCCACAACCTGGACATCGCCTTCCAGAACAACGGCGGCATCCGCCTCAACCGCCTGCCGATGGCCATCACCATCAATGACGTCTACACCCTGGAACCGTTCGGCAACCTGATCGTGCAATTCGACATGACCCCGGCCGAAATCCGCAGCCTGATCAAGAGCTCGTGGGAAAAGCGGCTCGAGATCGATTTGCAAGTGTCGGGAATCACTTATATCGTCCGCATCGATAGCGCCCGGCAGGTCAAGGACATCCAATTGAGCAATCCGGACGGGTCCCTGCTCGCGGAAGGCCGGACCTACAAGGTGGGCGTGTCCAGCTACATCGCCAGCTCCTACAAATTCGCCCACCAGGACCCCGGCCGTTCGCTGCAAACCACCGTCTCCGAAGACCTGATCCGTTACCTGCAAAGCGGCGTCGACCTGGGCGTTTATCGCGACGTGCGGCGGGCTTCCTGGGAAATCGCCGCCAAAACTTCCCGGAACTGATCGGGGCAGGAGATCACAGATGGCCCAGCTCTATTTCCGATATTCGACCATGAACGCCGGCAAGTCCACCGAGATCCTCAAGATCGCCCACAATTATGAGGAGCAGAACAAGCACGTCCTGCTGTTCACGCCGTCCATCGACGACCGCTACGGCCGCGGCCAGATCACCTCGCGGATGGGCTTCCAGCGCGATGCGCTGATCATCGACCACGGCACCGACATGCTGGGCCTGGCCCGAGAGGCCGAGCCCGATTGCGTCCTGGTCGATGAGGGTCAGTTTCTGACCCGCGAGCAGGTGATCATGCTGACCCGTATCGTCGACCAGCTGAACATCCCGGTCATCGTCTACGGTCTGAAAAACGATTACCGCAACCGGCTTTTCAGCGGCAGCGAAGCGCTGCTGCTCCTGGCCGACAAGATCGAGGAAGTGAAAGCCGTCTGCTGGTATTGCACTAAGAAAGCGACCATGCTTCTCAAGTTCAAGGACGGACGGCCGGTAGGTGACGGGCCGCAGATCGAGATCGGCGGCAATGACAAATACATCTCGGTGTGCCGCAAATGCTACGGGCAGAAATTGGAGATCAAGTAGGGCTCACCACGCTCCCCGATCGTCTGCCCGCCGCGCGAGATCGCCTTTGACTACCATTCAAACCTGTGTTAATTGTTCTGGGGGATGGCCAAAATCGAAATCAACCGAGTTTTCCTGATTATCCTCGATTCCGTGGGCGTAGGCAGCCTGCCCGATGCCGCCGCCTTCGGGGACGACGGTGCCAACACCCTGGGCCACGTCGCCGAGCGCCGCGGCGGATTAAAATTGCCCAATCTTGCGAAACTCGGGTTGGGGAACATCATCCCCGTTCTGGGGGTGGCCGCTAACCCGGATCCGCAGGCCTCCTGGGGGCGCATGGCCGAACTGGCTTGCGGCAAGGACACCCTCGCCGGCCACTGGGAGCTGATGGGTATCGTTCTGGAACAGCCGTTTTCCCTTTTCCCCCGGGGTTTCCCCGCCGATCTGCTCGCCGCATTCCAGAGCCGGACCGGAGCCGCCGGCATCTTGGGCAACAAGGCCGCTTCGGGCACGGAGATCATCGCCGAACTCGGGGCCGAGCACACGCGCAGCGGTTTTCCCATCGTCTACACCTCGGCCGACAGCGTGTTCCAAATCGCCGCGCACGAAGACATCCTCCCCTTGCCCGAGCTGTACGAGATGTGCCTGCGGGCCAGAAAGCTCTGTGACGATTGGCGGATCGGCCGGGTCATCGCCCGGCCCTTCATCGGCCGTCCCGGAAACTTCAGCCGCACGGCCAACCGCCGCGATTTTTCCATGCGGCCCCCCGGGGAAACGGCATTGGATGTCCTGCTGAAGAACGGATGGACCGTGACCGCCGTCGGCAAGATCGAAAATATTTTCGCCGGACAGGGCATCAGCCGTTCGCGCCCCAGCCACGACAATTCCGAAGGCATGAGCCTGGTGCGCGAGGAATTGGCGGCTGAAGGGCGAGGATTGATCTTTGCCAATCTGGTCGATTTCGACATGCTCTACGGCCACCGCAATGACGTTGACGGCTACGGAGCGGCTTTGGAAACTTTCGATCGTGAGCTGGGATTCCTGCTGCCCGGACTCGGCCCCGGCGACATGTTGATCGTCACGGCCGACCATGGCTGCGATCCCGCCTATCCCGGCACCGACCATACCCGTGAATATGTTCCGCTCCTGGTGTACGGCCCAAGCCTGCCGGCGCGGGCTCTCGGCGTGCGGCGGACGTTTGCCGATGTCGGAGCATCCATCCTGGATGTGTTCGGATTGAGACCTGAAGGTCCCGGGCGAAGTTTCATTTCGGAAATTCATTCTCCGCGGGTCTAAGGAGGCATCATGGATCTTTATGCGTACATCATGGAAGCGGTCGGCTTCATCAAGAAGAGTTGTCCGCTGGTCCCGCGGGTCGGAGTGGTCTTAGGCTCGGGGCTAGGGAAATTCGCCGATTCAATCGGCTCGGCGATAGTCATCGCCTATGCCGATATCCCCCATTTCAAGGCCGCGGGCGTGGCCGGTCACGCCGGCCGGCTGGTGCTGGGCAAAGTCGGCCCTGTTTCCGTCGCCGTTCTGCAGGGGCGTATCCACTATTATGAAGGGCATGATATCGGCGACGTGGTCTTCCCGGTGCGCGTTTTGGCCAAGCTGGGCATTCAAAGTCTGCTGCTGACCAACGCCGCCGGGGGCATCAACCGCGAATTCCGGCCTGGGGACCTGATGGTCATCCGCGACCACATCAACCTGATGGGGCTCAACCCGCTGCGCGGTGCCAACGACGAGCGCCTGGGACCGCGCTTCCCCGACATGAGCGCCGTCTATGACCCGGCCTTCCAGGATATCATCGCCGCCGCCCTGGGTGAAATCGGCCGTCCCGCGCGCCGCGGGGTCTACCTGGCCCTGAGCGGACCCTCCTACGAGACCCCGGCCGAGATCCGCATGCTCGCGACGCTCGGGGCCGACGCCGTGGGCATGTCCACTGTGCCCGAGGCCATCTGCGCCCGCCACATGGGGCTGCGCGTGGCCGGCATCTCCTGCATCTCCAACCTGGCCGCCGGCCTCTCGGCCCAGCCGCTCAGCCACCAGGAGGTGACGGAGACGGGCGAGAGGGTGAAAAATGACTTCATCCGCCTGCTGAATCTGGTCATCCCGAGACTGGTCTGACTCGCCGGATCCCCTCTTTCCCGTCTTCCCGCCGGTTTCAGCGCGCTTCTTTTCGATAAAGGCATAAAAAAACCCCCTGGCCTTACGGCCAGGGGGTCATTAAAAATTCCAGCCTTCTAAAGCTTTCCTTAATCGAAGCTGTAGCGCACCCCGGCCTGGATCTGCCACCGGGATCCGAGCTGGCTGAGGGCGAAGCGGTTGAGCCGATCCGACCACTGGATCCTCATCTTGCCGGTGGCCGCGTCGACGCCATAGTTGGAGCCTTGGAGCGTCCAGGGCGTGTCGTTCTGGTTGCTGACATAGTAGGACTTGCCCCAGTTGTGATTGAACAGGTTGAGGAGGTTGATGATGTCGAGGGTGAGCTGCAGCCTGTGACCGCTCACGACGGGGACCGGAAGGTCCTGGGCGATGCGCATGTCCAAGGTGTGGTACCAAGGCTCGCGGCTCGTGTTGCGCGGCGCGATCTTGCCGCGATTCCCGTCGAGGCCCGGGTTGCCGCTGATGAACTTGTTGAAAGACACCCAGGCCGTGTCCTGGTCAGCCAGGGGCACGCCGCTGCTGTTGACGAAGAGGACCTCGCTCTGGCTGGCGGGCACGTAGACCAGGTCGTTCCCCGAAGCGGCGTCGCCATTGGCGTCGAAGAAGTTGTAGGTGGTCGAATACGGCCGGCCGGACCGTCCGCCGTAGAACATGCTGAGGGTCGTCGGGGCGTTCCTGAAGATCTTGAACTGCCAGGAGAAGGCGGCGCCGAGGCGATGGCGCACGTCGAAGTTGGACCAGGTCAGTTCGGGATCGTTGGGATTGTAGCGGATGTTATTGTAGGCGAAGTTGGACGAAGCCTGGGACGAGGTCCCGGAGTTGACGTCCTTGGCCTGGCCGTAGGAATAGAAGACGTTGAACCAGGAGCGGTTGGAGAAGTTCTTCTGGAGCTGTACCGACAGGCTGTACTGGTAGCCCTTGTTGGTATTGGTCAGGTAGATGACGTCGGTGTATAGGGTGGAAACGTCTCGGGCGTACAGGTAGCGGCCGCCCATCCCGGCGCTATCGAGCCTGCGGATGTTCAGGTTCTGATAGTTGATCTCATGGAGGCTCTTGGAGTAGATGAACTCCACGGTGCCGATGATCCCGAAGGGCAGCTCGCGGTCGACGGCCACGTTGGCCCGGAACAGTTGAGGGTAGGTGAAATTCGCGTCGATCAGATCGACCTCGCTGGTGAGCCCGGCGCCCCCCGTGGGCTGATTCAGGGGATCCTTCACGAAGGCGAAGGCCGGGTTCCGGATGTCGAGGCGGGTGAATTCCATGCCGGTGTGGGAGAACTGGTTGGAGATCCAGACGTAGGGCGTCCGGCCGGAGAAGAGGCCGATGCCGCCGCGGACCTGAGTGGACTTGTCGCTGGCCACGTCCCAGTTGAAGCCGAAGCGGGGCGAGAATAGGACATTGCCCGAGGCCGCCTGGTCGGTCTTGATATTGAAGATGCCCGCGACCGTCGGATTGGCCGCCGGCGTATTGTTGATGATCGGAATGTCGAGGCGCGCGCCGAACGTCAGGAAAAGATTGGGCCGCACCGCCCATTTGTCGCCGATGTAGCCGCCGAGCTGCGCGACACTGAACCGAGCCGCCCATTTCTGGGAGGGATCGGCCGTGTAGAAGTCGTGGTAATAGCGCGAAGCGATGCCCTTTTCGAAGTTGTCGAGGCTGGAGAACTCCCAGTAGCCGTAAAGGTTGCGGATGTAGACGTTGGCGAACTTGAAGAACTCGTTGTGGGTGCCGAGGGTCAGCATATGGTCGCCCAGGGACCAGGTCAGGTTGTCGGTGATCTCGAGGATGTCCTGGTCCAAGGAGTTGGCGCCCGAATACTGCTCGCTTCCGGCGGTCAGGCGGTAGCTGCCGGCGATGGCCACGTTGACCTGGGGGAATAGCGTGGAGGGGATCTGGCGCGCGTCGCGGATGGTGGAGTAGTTGACGATCAGCTCGTTGAAGAGGTTTAGTCCGAGCGTGCTCTGCAGCTGGAGGACGGTGGAGTTGGTCTTGCTCGCCAGGCGATAGTAATCGTCGCCGAAGGCGAAGACCGTGCTGGAGGCCTTGGAGGGGCCGTTGTCCTGCAGGCCGTTGACGTAGTTGTGGCGGAGGGTCAGCCGGTTCTTGGCGTTGAGGTTGACGTCGACGCGGAAGAAGATCTTGTCGTTGTTGGCTGCGGGCTTCTTGTAGCCGGAGCCGAACCCGCCGGGGTCGTAGCCATATTGATTCTTCAAAGTGCTGGCGAAGCGCTGGGCGTCGGCGACCGAGACGCTGGCCCCCCCGAAGTCGTTGGAGGTGCCGCTGTCGTCGATGACATAGGTGGTCGGGCTGTTCCGGCGCCCCATCTCGGCGCTGAGGAAGAAGTAGACCTTGTCCTTGACCACCGGGCCGCCGACGCGGAGCCCGAACTGCTTATCCGAGAAGGTGCTGTACTTGGTCTGGTCGGGCCCTTTGCCGATGAAGTCCTGGTTTCGGCCGAAGTAATAGGCTGAGCCGACGAAGGTGTTGGTCCCGGAACGGGTGATCGCGTTCAGGCCGGCCCCGGTGAAGCCGCCGTAGCGGACGTCATAGGGAGCCAGAACGAGCTCGAATTCCTCCACGGCGTCCAGCGAGATCGGGGCCGACAGTCCGGGCGCGCCGCTCCCGCTCAGGCCGAACAAGTCGTTGTTCGCGGCCCCGTCGATCTGGATGCTGTTGTACTTGTTGTTCCGCCCGGCGGCCGAGAAGGAGCCGCCGCCGCGGGCGTCGACCTGCGGAGCGAGGCGGGCGAAGTCGTCGAACGTGCGGCTGATCGAGGGCATGCTCTCGATGACGGTCGTGCTCACGTTCATCGAGGCGCCCGTGCGCGACTGGCTGACCACCGGGCTGGCGGCGGTGACCGTGACGTTTTCCTCGATTCGCTCCTGAGCCAGGGTGAGCCTGACACCACGGTTCTCCCCGAGCCTGAGGCCGATGATCGTCAGAGTCTGGGGAGCGAAACCGGTCAGGGCCGCGGTGACGGTGTAGGGGCCGCCGACTTTCACGAAGGGGATGTCGAACCGGCCGTCGATGCGGGTGCGGGTCTCGAAGGCAGTCCCGGTCGGCACGTGCACGGCCTTGACTGTCACCCCCGCGAGCCCCTTGCCGTCGGAATCGACGACCGTGCCGCTGAAGGCGGCGGTGGTCACGCTCTGGGCGAGGATCAGGCCGGGCAGAATCAAGCAAACCAAGATGATCGCAAGATACATTTTTTTCATCTAAATAAGTCCTCCTCTTTAAGATATTTATTATGATGATAATATTACATGAAATATGAAAAATCAATCTTAAAAAAAGTTTTTTTTAGTTCTTCCCATCCCTGCCTGAATAATAAAAAGAATCGGTTTTTTGCCTCGCCGGGGCAGTTGTGCTACCATGTCGTCGTGAAGAGAAAGCCGCTGATCATCGGGGTTGCCGGCGGCACGGCGTCGGGGAAGACCACCATCGCCGACGCCATTATGGAGTCCATCAACCATCCGCAGATGGTGATGATCCAGCATGACGCCTACTACAAGGACGTCAGCCACCTGCCGTTGGCCGAACGCGCCCGGATCAATTTCGACCATCCCGACGCCCTGGAAACCGGCCTGATGGTGCGGCATCTGCGGGAGCTGATCGCCGGCCGCTCCATCGAAATGCCGGTCTACGATTTTTCCACCCACACGCGCTTGAGGAAGGGCATCATCAAGAAGCCGGCCAAGGTGATCATCATCGAAGGGATTTTGATCTTTTGCGAACAGGCCTTGCGCGACTTGATGGATGTCAAGATCTACGTGGATACGGACAGCGACCTGCGCTTCATCCGCCGGCTGAAACGCGACATCCAGGAGCGTCAGCGCAGCCTGGAATCGGTGATCGGCCAATACTTGGGAACGGTGCGGCCCATGCACATCACCTTTGTCGAACCGAGCCGCAAGTACGCCGACATCATCATTCCCGAGGGCCACAATCCGGTTTCTACGGCCCTGGTCGTCACCCTGATCCGTCAGCGCCTGCATAAGGGAAGCCATGACGCACCATAAGCCCAGCCTGGATCACCCCCATGCTTGAAAAACAGTACATCAAAGCGCAGGAATTGTTGGATGATTCTTTCCGGCTCGGCCTCAAGGTCCTGGACAGTGGCTTCCTGCCCGATTTCATCGTCGGCATCTGGCGGGGCGGCACGCCGGTGGGCATCGCCGTGCAGGAATTGTTCGAGCACAAAGGCATCGGCAGCGATCACATCGCCATCCGGACGTCATCTTACGAGAGCATTGATCAGCGGCACAAGAACATCCGGGTCCACGGCCTGAACTATATCGTCAAGAAAGCCGACGCGGACGACCACCTCCTGATCGTGGATGATGTCTACGACACCGGCCTGAGCATCATGGCCGTCATCGAGGCCCTGAACCGCCTTTCGCGGCGCAACACGCCGCACGACATCCGCGTGGCCACGGTCTACTTCAAGCCCGGCAACAACCGCACCGACCACAGGCCCGATTATTACATCCATGAAACGGACAAATGGCTGGTCTTCCCCCACGAATTGAAGGGCCTCAGCCCCGAAGAGATCGCCCTCCACAAGCCCGAGATCGCCCGGATCATACAAAGAGGCAAGGCCAAATGATCATCAGCCAAGAATTCGTCGAAAAGATACCCAAGACCGATCTGCACCTGCACCTGGACGGTTCGCTGCGCCTGTCGACCCTGATCGAGCTGGCCAAAGAGAACGGGATTCCGCTGCCGGCTTATGACGAGAAGGGATTGCGCCGTCTGGTTTTCAAAAACAAATACTCCAGCCTGACCGAATATTTGAAGGGGTTCGCGGTCATCACGGCCGTGCTGCAGACCGGATCGGCCCTGGAGCGCGTGGGATGCGAGCTGGCCCAGGACAACCAGACCGAAGGGGTGCGCTACATCGAGGTGCGCTTCGCGCCGCAGCTGCATCAGAACGCCAGCCTGACCTCTCTCGACGCCATGGCCGCGCTCAATCGCGGCCTGGCCCGGGCCAAGAAAGAATTCAACGCGCGCGCCGAAGTGAAAAGCGGCGCCGAGCCGCCCTTCGAATACGGCATCATCGCCTGCGCCATGCGCATGTTCGACTACGGGTATTCCCACTATTACGACACCCTGCTCCATGTGCACGCCCATTCCGAGCGCAAAGGGGTCTTCTCCCTGGCCTCGCAGGAGCTCGTCCGGGCGGCCGTGGAGGCCAAAACGAAGCTCAAGCTGCCCATCGTCGGTTTCGATCTGGCCGGCGCCGAAGCCGGCTTCCCCGCCGAAGACCATGCCGCGTCTTACGCCCTGGCCCACAAGAATTTCCTAAAAAAAACCGTGCATGCCGGCGAGGCCTACGGGCCGGAGAGCATCTTCCAGGCCATCACGGACCTCCACGCCGACCGCCTCGGCCATGCCGTGTATCTCTTCGACGCGGACATGATCAAGAGTCCGGAGATCAAGGACAAAAAGGCGTATGTCGCCAACCTGGTCCAGTTCATCGCCGACCGGCGCATCACCATCGAGGTCTGCCTGACGTCGAACCTGCAGACCAATCCCGCCATCCGCGACTTGGCCCATCACTCGTTCCGGCACATGCGCAAGGCCAAGCTGTCGGCCACGTTCTGCACGGACAACCGCACCGTGTCGCAAACAACGGTCAGCGCCGAAATCCTGAAAGCGGTCCGGGCCTTCCACCTCAACCCGCACGAGCTGAAGAACTTCATCATTTACGGATTCAAGCGCAGCTTTTTCCCCGGATCCTATATCAAGAAAAGGGAATATACGCACCGGATCATCGAATATTACGAGAAGATAGAAAAGCAATACAGGTGACACGGACCGCGCGACGCGTGATGAGGGGAAGATAAAATTCCAAATTCAAAGCACCCAACAATCACGCTTTTTCAACGACCCCGACAAAGAAAATCTTTAGAGCTCAATGCAGGTGACTCATGAATATGATTTCGCTGCTCCGGGGAGTTTTGGGCCTGGGCTTGATTCTGGGCATCGCCTTTCTGTTTTCCAACAACCGCCGGCGGATCAGCTGGCGGCTGGTTGGGAGCGGCATCCTTCTCCAGGTTGTGTTCGCCGTCTTTATCCTCTACAGCGATAGGCTGAGTGCCTTCTTCGCGCCATTGGGCTGGCCGAAAGTGCTGATCTCCTGGCTGGGCGGCGCCGTGGTCAGCCTGCTGAATTTCACCGCCGAGGGCTCCAAGTTCGTCTTCGGCCGCCTGGCCGTCAACTCCGGCCCCGACAGCTTGG
>Ga0315289_10007349_pt1 | contig 16043 bp, 16 predicted proteins | sample YL17G11_40_MG_FD_203452 | JGI IMG/M metagenome (GOLD analysis project Ga0315289, IMG submission 203452) | Sediment microbial communities from Yellowstone Lake, YNP, Wyoming, USA - YL17G11_40 | ecosystem: Environmental > Aquatic > Freshwater > Lake > Sediment | place: USA: Wyoming | collected... | reverse complement strand
AAAGATTCACAGGGACTCGCTTTTTTCTCTCAAAAAAAAGCTAGTCGCTGCTGCAGCTCCCTTTCGTTCTTCATCGTCTCCTCTTTTTTCGCAATTGCGGCCGAAACGAAACCTTCAACGATGGCTCCTCCTGCGCCAGGCTCGGGCTCGGGACACTGGCCCACGGCGGTTGCAGCCCCCGGGGCGTGGCAGGGGGCTGGGGACGTACAGGTGAGGGAGAGCGGATTTTTTCTTCCGAATTGAAAGATTCCGTGCCCTCTCTTTTTTTTTTCTTCGCGCGGCGCGGCGCTCTCGGCGGTGAAGCAAAGGGAAAAAACTTCGAGCGAGAAAACCCTTCTCTTTTCTTTCTTCCCCTCACGTGAGAAACAACCAACCCCTCATTAAAAAAAAATCAACAACAAAAATAAAAAAGACCTCGCTCAACCACTGGGCTGCGTCCGGTTTCGACTTTGACGCCCTCGATATCGTCGTGCCCGGAGGAGGCAGCGGAGGAGGAGCCGAAGCGAACGGAGGAGCGGGAGCGGGAGAGGCCGGGACGACGACGACGGCGTTGCCCCTGCCGCTCAAGGGCGGCGCCGGCGCCGTCGGCGTCGGCGCCTCGGCCTTCTTCTCCGAGCCCGGCCCCCTCCCGCAGTGCCCCTCGGCCGTCGTCGGCTCGATGGAGGCCGCGGGCATGATGCGTGCCGCCCCGGCCCCGGCGACCAGCTCCGGCGCCCTCAGGTTTGGGGCCGCGGCCCGGGCGGCGGCGGGCGGCGCCGCCCGGGCGTTTGACGGAGGGGACGGCGGCGGGACCTTTGCCATCGCCTCCGTCCCGGCCGCCTTTGGCCTCGTCGCGACGACCGAGGAGGTCCCCTCCGCGATCCCGGTCCCGCCCTCCGGGGCGGTCTGCGCCGTCGGGGGTCCCCTGCGGGGCGGCGGCGGCGGCGCCGCGGGGGCCGCGGCGGGCGGCGGCGGCGGAGGCGCCCGAGGGGCGAGGGCGGCGGCGGTCGCCGCGGCCGCGGCCGCCGCAAACGCCGCCGCCGCGGCGGCGGCGGCGGCAGTCGCACCATTGTCGACCTCCGCCGCCGCAAACCCTCGCCCCATCCGCCCGCGCTCGGCGACGGCGCGCCTCGGGGGCCGCAAGAGCTCCAGTGGCGGCCCTTCGCAGCTCGGCGGGAGGCCGCCCAAGAGGTCCGCCTCCGGCGCGACGGCGCTCTTCTCCTCCCGAGGGAACGGAGGCGGGGAGACGCTCTTCGACGTCTCTCCGGCGGGGCTGGCCGCCGGCGACGCCGCCGCAGCGGCGGCGACCGCTGACGCGGAAGCCGCCGTCGCTGCTGCCTCGTTGGAGGCAGACGCCGCCGCAGCAGCCGCAGCCATCGCCGCCACTTCCGCGTCGGCGGGAGGAGAAAGAAGGACAGCGGCGACTGCGGGAGGAGGAAACAACAGCAGCAGCAATGACGACGACAACGACGGAGCAGAGGACGACGACGGCGAGGGCTCCCTGGAGCTGAACGACAACGGCGACCTCGACCTCGACAACGACCCCTTTGGCGACGCCGCCGCCATCGCCGCCGCCCGCGCCGCCGCGCGCGGCAAGGGCGGCCGCCAGCCGGCCTCGGACCCGAGGCTCGACCCGGCCATCGACCCGAAGCGCGCGAAGAGGATCCTGGCCAACAGACTCAGCGCCGCCCGCTCCAAGCTCAAGCAGAAGAGCCACCTCGAGGCCCTGAGGAGGAAGGTCGACGCGCTTGCGTACCACCGCGCTTGCCTCGCCGCCGAGCTCGAGAGGGCGCGCGGCGCCATCGCGCGGGGCGCAGCGGAGAATGCCGACCTCTCTGCGAGGTTGGAGGCGCTGAGGGCGCACGTGGAGGCGCAGAGGGAGCACGTCGCGGCGCTGGGCGCGGCGAGGGACGGGCTGCTGGTGTCGTCGAAGGCCGAGGAAGGAAGGGCTCCCGCGGCCGCTGCCGCGTGAAAAGAGAGAATCGAAGAAAGAGCATAAAAAACTTTAGAGAGGCCCTCAAAAATAAACTTTGAATCCGACAAGAACCAAAATGAACTAAACTGCTACTACCTATCCCTTGCCCCGCCGTCCCCGCTCGAGAAGTATTCGCACGCTTGCTGCTGCCAAAGAGAGAAAGAGAGATCGAACGGAGACAAAAAAAAACACCATCAAAGAAAAACGGAGAGAAAGATAAACGAAAAAAAGTGGGAGGGGGGGGGCTTCTTCAGCTTTCTGTGAAGAGCAAAGCAGCCCTCCTCCCCCCCTGTCGTTTCTCCTTTTTTCCCGTCAATCGTTTCTTGCACATGAGGGAGTGCGGAGAGAGAGAGAGAGAAAGAGAGAAAGAGAGAGAGGGAGAGAACCGGGGGGAGAGAGAGAGATTTTGGAGAGAGAGAAAAAACTTGCTTCCCTTTGTTAAAAAACACTTCACTAGCCGCGAGCTCTCGCGCACGCCAAACCAGAAACCAACGCCTCTCCCTCTCTCCCCGTTTAAATAAAGCTATTGTTTCTTTTTCTTTTTTTTTGGGGGGGGGGGGCATTACAAAGGAAACAAGGAAGAAAGAAGGGGGACTCAGGAGCTCAGCACGACGATCAGCACCAGCAGCACCGCCGCCGCGACCGCCAGCACCACCAGTCGCCGCTTCCTCGCGGCCCGCTGCGCCCTCTCGGCCCTCGCCAGCTCGCCCCTCGCCGCCCCGGCCCTCGCCGCCACGGCGCCCACGTTCGCCTCGACGTCGTCCAGCAGGGCGCCTTGGTCGCCCACCAGGCTCGCGAGGTCCTGGAAGATCTCCCCGACCTCGCCGATCTGGCGCGCGATCGCCTCGATGCCGCGCTCGCGCTCCTCGACGAGCGCCTCCTGGTAGCCGAGCGTCCCCGCGGAGATGGTCTGGGGCTGCTGCTGCTGCTGCTGCTGCTGCTGGATCTGGAGTTGCTGTTGGTGTTGCTCCCGAGTGGGAGCAGCAGCAGCAGCCGTTGTTGTCGCCGCCTCGTCTGCTGCTGCTGCTGCTGCTGCTGCTTGCTGCTGCTGAGGAGAGGGCTTGCTCGCGCCTCGCCTCGGGAAGCTCGCCGCTTCCCTCGCCCTCGCCACCCGCAGCGTCTCCTGGAAGTCGAGCAGCGTCGCCTCGCAGTCGGTCAAAGCCTTGGCGGTGCCCCGCGTCGGCCGCGCAGTGTGCGCTTTCCTGATTGCCGCCGCGACGGCCGCGGCGGCCTGCTGCGTGGAAGCCGACGCCGCTGCAACGCGCCTGCGGAGCTCCGGGGTATCGGAGGGCTGCCCGCCTCCCAGGCGGTCGACATCGGCCTTGAGGCGCGCGACGTCGGTCTGCAGGCGGAAGACGTCGGCGACGAGGGCGCGCTCGGCCTGTTTTGTTTGAAGCGGATTTTTTTTGAGGGAAGACGGCGGGGGTCGAGGTTGAGTTTTTTTTTTCCGAGTGAAAAACGACGATGCCCCCCAGCAGCTCTCTCTCTCTCCTCTCTTTCCTCGTCCTCATTTCTTCCCGCCGGCTCGTCTTCTTTTACTTACCGCTTCCGCATCCGACTCGGGCACGCGGCGCATCTCGCGCCCGCGGGCGATGTCCTGTTGGGAGAGGGGAGTTTTTCGTGTGGAGGAAGGAGAAAAAGGAAACGGGTGAGGCATGGATTTTCGGCACAAAGTGCAAACGTGGCAAGAGATCCTCGCTCTCCTTTCGCGCGCGTCCGCGCCTCCCTGGCCCAAGCGCGTGCGGCGTTGCAACAAATGCATACTTACCTGGTACGACATGCGGGAAAAAAGGAAAGAAGAAGCGACAGCGACGAGGCGGGAGGGGCCCCGCTTCTTTCCTTCTTCTCAGGCCAGCAATGCTTTTTTTCCTCTTTTCTTTTTGACCTTCGTCGTCTTCGCCTTTGCTCCTATTTTTTTCTTCTCCCGTCGACTCTCTCCTCTGAGAGAGAGAGAGAGAGAGAGTAGGGAGGGCCACCGCCTCCTCTCGCGCTCTACTCTCGCCAAGAGGAACCCAGCAGCGCCTGCGCCTTGCCCGCCCGACACGCTCTCTGAATCGGGGGGAAACGTCGAGGACGAACCCCCTCTGCAGGGAGGCGTGAAGCAAAGAAGGGGGCAGGGTTTTTTCTTCTCGATGGCATCGTCAAACTCTCCGTCGGAGCAACTCCTCCTCGCCCGCCTGCGGCAGCTCGTACCGGCTTCCGCGGCCGAGCCCGCCGACAGGTCGAGCTCGCTTTTTTTCCACGCCAGCTGCGACGTGTCGCAAAAGGTAAAAAAAAAGGAAACAGAGGGAAAGGGAGAAAGAGAAAGAGAGCATCGATTCGACGACGACGGACGGCAAAGACGCTCAACCTCGGCCTCTTTTTTTCTTCACTCCTCCTTTCCTTCACAGGTCCGCATCCGCGTCGACGGCCTCGCGCCAGGGTGGCGCGGCGCGCTCTCTCGGAGCCTGAGAGGAGGAGCGAACGAGGACCTCCTCGGAAGCCTCAGCAGCTCTCCCGCCGCCCTCCGCGTGCGGGCGACCCTCTCCGGTTTTTTCGGAGGGGGCGGCGGCGGAGGGGGGGGAGGGCAGGAGCTCTGCCCGGCCTCGGAGACCCCGCCCTTCGACGCGGACGCCGACGCCGCCGGCGACGGGAGGCCCGACGCCGCGCTGCTGACGTTCCCGGTCGCCTACAGCGACCTCCCGTCGGACGCCGTCGTGACGCTCGAGCTGCAGCTCATCGCCGTCTTTCCCCGCGCTCTGTTTCCCTCGTTGCCCTCCCCTTCCGGCGACTCGCTCCGCGCCCTCCCCGTCGCCGCGGGGCGGCAGCGCCTCTTCTCGAGGCACGGAGCGCTGAAGACGGGCCCGAGGGAGGTGGATCTGCTGCCGGTGGTCGCGGGGGGAGGGGCGGCGGGGCAGCGGCGGGGGCGGCAGCGGCCCCCAGCTCCCTCCGGTCCCCCCGGCGCCGCCGCGCCGCCCCCCCCCGCCCGCCTGCGCCTCCTCCGCCTGCGCGCCCGCAGGCTCGCGAGGGGAGACCTGGGACGCACCCCGTGGCTCGACGGGCAGAGCCTCGAGGCCGCGGCGAGGGAGCTCTCCTCCTCCTCCTCCCCCGGCAGAGGGGGGGGAGGCGGGGGACGAGCAGGCGCGGCGGCGCTCGCAGCCGAGGCGGCGGCGGCGCTCGCGGAGGCGGCGGCGTGTTCGCCGCCGGCGCCCTCGGCTCCTCCTCCGCTCCCCCCCTCCCTTCCTCCGCCCCGCCTCTCGATCTCGCTGCCCTCGTTCGGGAGGCCGGTGCTCTTCGACGACCCCTCGCCTCCCGCCTCCGACGCCGCGGCCTCCTCGGGGGGGGCGGGAGCCAGAGCAGCCGCTGCCTCCTCGCGGGCGGCGCGGGCCTCGGCGGCCGCCGAGGGGGCGCTCTCGCGCGCCGCCGCGGCCGCCGACGCCGCCGCCCTCTCGGCCGGGCAGCAGCAAGCCGAGCAGCAGCAGCGCCGCCGCCCGAGGCTCCGGCCCCTCTTCGACCCGGAGGCCGGGCTCGACTCCCCCGCCGAGCTCAAGGCGTCGCTCCTGGCCGCCAGGGGAGCAGGAGGAAGAGGAGCAGGCGAGCGAGGCGGAAAGGGCGGCGGCGGCGGAAGGAATGGCGGCGACCGTTCCGCGCGGCCCGACGCCGCCGAGAGGGCCGCGATCGACGCGCTGCTCTGGCAGCCGCCCGGCCGCCCGCTCGCCGCCGCCGACCGCGCGCTGCTGTGGCGGTTCAGGTGGCACCTGGCGTCTTCTTCGGCCTCGGACTCGGGGGCCTCTGACGGGAGGGCGCTCGCGCTGGTGCTGCGGGCCGCGAGCAGCATGCCCGGCGGCAGGGGGGGAGGGAAAGGCGGCGGCAGCAGCGAGGTGTCGCTGCTCATCGCCGCGTCCAAGGCCGCCTCGGCCGCCTCTCCTTCTTCTTCTTCGGCTGCGGGCCCTTGTTCTTCTGCCTCTGCCGCCGGCGGCGGCAACAGCGGCAGCCCCGGGAACGGCAGCAACGCCATCCAGGGCGCGCTCTCTCTCCTGGGTCCCGAGCTCGCCGCGCTGCCCGCGGCCCGCGAGCGCGCCGCCGAGATCCTGGCCCGGGCCCCCGAGGAGGAGCTCGAGCTCTACCTCCTGTTCCTGGTGCAGGCCCTGCGGTTCGAGCGAGGCGGAGAGGGAGGAGGGAGCGGCGGCGAGGGCGCCGCCGGAGATGGCGACAACGGACCGGCCGGCGGCGGAAGCGCCCTCGCCGACGTCCTCGTCTCGCGCGCCGTCGCCTCCCCTCGCTTAGCCCTGGCGCTCCACTGGCACCTCGTGGTCGAGTTCGGGGATGCGACGTTCGGCGCCAGGGCCGCGGCGCTGCACTCGAGGCTGCAGGCGGAGCTCAAGGCGACGGCCGAGGGAGGGGGGAGGGGAGGGAGGGGGGGCGCCGGCAGTCCGACAACCGCTCCCGCCTCTTCTTCTTTTTCTGCTTCTTCGTCGTCGTCCCGAAAGGCCCTCGCCGCCGCCTCAGCGATGGCAGAGCAGGTATCGTTCGTGGCCCGTGTGCGGGAGCTCGCCGAGGCGCTCACGGGGACGAGGACGGCGGCGGCCAAGGGGGAGAAACTCCGCGCGGCGCTGCTGAGCAAGGCGGCGGCAGCGAAGGCGGGCAAGGCCGGAGGAACTTCGGCCGTCGTCGACGGGCTCGTCGTCGTCGCTCCTCCTTCCTCCTCCTCCTCCTCCTCCGCTTCTTCTTCGCGCGTCCTCCTTTCCCCCGTCGACCCCTCCGCCGCGCTCGTCCGCGTGGCCCCGGAGCGCTGCGCGGTCTTCAAGAGCGCGCTGGCGCCGCTGCTGCTCTCGTTCGACTCCGTCTCGGTCCCGAGTGACGGCGACGACGAGAGCGGCCTCGTCTCGGCGCCCGCGGCCGTCGCCTCGGCCCGCGAGGCCCTCGCTGCCGCTGCTGCTGCGGAGAAGCAGCGCCGAGGCAGCAGCAGCGAGGGAGGAGGAGGCCTGCTCTCCCACCTCCCGCACCTCCATTCGCATCCGGGGCACATCCCTCGGCCGCCTCACCCAAAGCTCGACCTCCGCCGCAGCGACCTCATCTTCAAGAGGGGAGACGACCTCCGTCAGGACGCCCTCGTCCTCGCGCTGCTCCGCGTCGCCGACGCGGCCCTCAAGCGCGAGGGGCTCGACCTCAAGCTGACCCCCTACTCGGTGCTCCCCACGAGCCCGACCGACGGCTTCATCGAGCTCGTGCGCGACGCGCCGCCGCTGTCGGCCGTGCTCTTGAGGCACCGCACGGTGTCCGCCTACCTCCGCTCTGTCTCGCTCCCGAGCCCGGGGTCGCCCGGGGGGATCTCGCCCGGCGTCATGGACACCTACTCGCGGTCGCTGGCGGGGTGGGCGGCCCTGACGTACGCCCTGGGCGTCGGCGACCGCCACGCGGACAACGTCCTCGTCTGCCGCGATGGCAGGGTCTGCCACGTCGACTTCGGGTTCATCCTGGGGCGGGACCCGAGGCCGTGGGGCGCGCCGCCGCTGCGGCTGGCGAGGGAGCTGCTCGAGCCGCTCGGGTGGGGAGGGGGGGGCGGAGGAGGGGGGTCGGCGGCGGCGAACGAAGGCGGCGGCATCGGCGGCGGCGGCGCCCCCTCTTTGCAGCAGCAGCAGCAGCAGGCCGCGCCCTCGGCAGTCCCCGCCCCTCCTCCGCAGCCCTCCCAGCACCAGCAGCAGCCGTCCTCGTCCGAGGCCTACGACCGCTTCCTCGCGCTGGCCTGCGAGGCCTTCGGCGTCCTCCGCTCCCCGAACGCGGCCCCTCAGCTCATCGGCGCCCTGCACCTCGCCTCGCGCTGCGCCGCGCCCGACATTGCCCGCGCGCCCGCCAAGGCGGTGCTGTTCGTCTCCGACCGGCTCCGCCCCGGCGACCGCGACGGCGAGGCGGCGGCGAGGGCGCTGGCGGACGCGATTGCCGAGGGGGCCGCGGCGCTGGTGCCGGCGCTGCTGGAGACGACGCACAGGTGGGCGCAGAGCTGGAGGTAATTAGAGAGAGAGAAAGAAAAAAAAAAGGTTGAGGAGGTTGAGGTCGAGAGTCTCGGACCCAACAAACAGAAAAAGGTCAACCTTTTCTCTCTCTCCTTTGTTTTCTCGCAACTCTCCGCAATTCCCCATTTGTGCATTTTTAAGACTAGCCGCGAGCGCAGCACAACCAAGCGCAAATTGGAGACAACAGGAGGCGGTGGGGCGCTGGTTTTGAGCGGGGAAGGAAGGGAGAGCGAAGAGAAGAGAGCAGAGAGAGAAAAAAGCTCGCTTTGGTTTTTTCTTCGGTTTGCTTCCTCACTCTCCGCATTGACCTCCTCGTTGTCTCTCTCTTCCTCGCACCCGTCCTTTTCCTCGGTTACTTTTCTCTCCTACACACGCACGAAAAAGCGAGCGAGAGTCCGAGAGCTGAGCCTCAAGCCTCTCGCGCGCAGCAGCAAAGTAGTACTCTCGCGGAGGAGGACTTTCTCTTTCCGTCTTCGGCCGCATTTTAGAAATTGGCTTTTTCGGTTTCTCCAAGAAAAAAGAAGCACACTTTTTTCAAAACACGAAAGGGGAAACAAATGAACGACCCTGACCCTTCCACGCTGTTTCGGGGCGACTCCTGGACGTTCCCCGTGAGTAAAGCAATTGGAGACTGAGAAAGAGAAACAGAAAGAGAGAGGGTTTTTCTCGCTTTACTAGTTTTCCGCATTGGCTCTCTCGCTCGCTCACGTTCTCGCCTTCTTCTTCTCGACCCCCCCCCCCCATTGTTTCGCGAATTTCGAAACCACAACAGGGAGGCCTCTCCGCCGTGTCTTCGATCCTGAAGAGCACGAGCAACGTCGTTGAGAGCATGGCCGCCGCGGAGGTGAGAAGAAGACAGAAGAAGAGAAGAATTGAAAGGAAAAGAGAGGGAAAAGAGGGGCCATTAGCGAAAGACCCCGGGCGGCGAACCGCCGCCGCCGAAGAAAAACAAACCACCAGCCCGCCGACCTCTTCTTCCTTCAATGGGAACCTCAACCGTTTCTCTCAGCCTTTCCCCTCCCTCGCTCTCCTCGCGCTTTCCCCTCACTGACTCTCTTCTCTTCCCGCTCTCTTGGCTCGCAATTTCAATTGCTCAAAAAAAAAAAAAAACAGGCGGAGAGGCCCCTCTCTGGAGGCCAAGCGACGCTGGCCCTCTCTCCCTCTGACGCCGCCGCCGCGGCCGCCGCCGCTGCCGCCGTCAGGGGGGCCGCTTCCAGGGCTCCGACCGCCGCCGCCTCCATCTTCGACGCGTCCGACGACGAGGGGATCCAGGAGGACGGCGGGGGCGCCGTTGCCGGGGCTCCGAGGCACAGGCTGTCTCTCTCCGGCGGGGCCGCTCCCGTCGCCGCCACTCCGGCTGCCGCCCCCGCCCCTGCTGCTGCCGCTGCGGCCGCATTCGTCTCTGTCGAGGAGGAAGAGGGCATCAACGCCTCCAGGGCCGCCCGCCACCGCGACGCCTCGACCTCTGGGGCAGAAGGAGGTCAGGGGAGGTACGAGGAGGGGGCGCCGCCCCCCCCCGCCGCGGCCTCGTCTGCCTTTCAGGCGGCGGCGGCGCACTTTGCGGCGCGGGCAGCGGCGGCGGCCGCCGCGGCCGCGGGGGCCGACCGGAGCGGTGACGCCCTCGGCCAGCGCACCGAGACGGCGCCCGACCTCTCTTCGTCTGCTGCGCAGCAGCAGCAGCAAGAGCGGCACGCGGCAGCGATGCAAAGGGCTTCCACAGCGCCGGGGGCCGTGGCGCAGGTGCAGCTCGTCGTCCCGAAGGGGACGGCGGCACCGGGAGCGGCGGCAGACTCCGGCGCCGGCGCACCCTCGGCGTCCTCCCGCTCTTCTGCCCGTCATCCTCTGGCCGCGAAGGGAGGGGGCGTCTCGAAGGTCGCCGCCGCCCCCTCCGCCTCCTCGTCCGCGGGCGCCGCCGCCGCCCTCCGAGCGGCGGCGGCGGTCGAGGCGGCGGCAGCGCACGCCCTCGCCGCCCCCCCCGCTCCCTCCGCCTCCCAGGCTCTGGCCGCGGCAGAGGCGGCCACCAAGGACATATGCGCGCTCGCCGCCGCCGCCACGGGGGGCCGGGCAGGAGGAGCGGGAGCCTCGGCGGCGGGCCTCTGCGCCGCCGCCGCCGCCCCCTCCTCGGCTCCGGCCGCCGTACAAGCCGCCCCTCCGCCGATGACGGCGGCGGTGGCGCCTGCGCGCGTCTCCTCTCCCTCCGAGCAGCTCCTCCACGCCACTGCCGCGGCTCTCGCGGCGGGCGGCGCCGCGCCCGTCCACAGGCACCACCACCAGCAGCAGCGGGGACAGCAGCAGCACCAAAGGGACGACTTTCAGCAGCAGAGGAACGACTTTCTGTCGGTTTCGGCTTCCTCGGCGCAGGCGCACCTCCACCACCACGCCTTCGTCGTCGACGCGTCCGCGACTGTGTTTTCCGCCTCGAAGCAGCAGCAGCAGCAGCAGAATCAAAAGCAGCAGCAGCAGCTCGAGAGGCAGCAGAGCGTCCAGAAGCAGCTGCAGCAGCCTTACCAGCAGCCTTACCAGCAGCAGGCGTGCCAGCCGCAGATGCACCAGAGGCCGGCGCAGCGCTGCCTCTCGTGCTCCTCGACGCAGACCCCCCAGTGGCGCTGCGGCCCCCTCGGTCCCCGCACCCTCTGCAACGCCTGCGGCGTGAGGTACAAGAAGGGGCTGGGCGTCGACGCGGGGGGGTGGGCGGCGAGGGGCGGGGCGGCGGCGAGGGAGAGGGCCGCGGCGGCCAGGGCGGCGGCGGAGGCGCGGGCGGCGGCGCAGCAGCAGCAGCAGGCCGATGCCTCTGTCCGCGTCTTTACTGGCTGAATTATTGGGAAATACCCAAACCGCGATTTTGAACTTTTTTTTTTGTACTCCTTGCCGGGGGAGCGTTGGTGCAGTGGGATTGAGAGAGAGAGCGGGGGAAAGAGAAAAAAGGAGGGGGGGAGAGAGGGAAAAAACGTGGGGAGAGAGGGGAGGAGAAGAACTTGAGCCAAGAGGACTGGGGCAACAAATAGAGGCCTTTTTTTCTTTTTGCGCCGCGCCCTTTCTTGGGAAAGAGAGTGCGCGCGCAAAAGGGGAGTGAAATCAAGGGAGAAGAGGAAGGGGTCCTTTTTTCTTCGTGCAAAAGCGTTTTTTCTTTTTCGAGGAGGAAAAAAAAACGAAAACTTTATTCTTCCCTGCTAATCTTTTTTGTTTCAACCAAGAAAGGCGCGCCCAAAGAAAAAAAGGTACAAATCTCTCCTCTCTTCTTTCTCTCTCTCTCTTCTCTCTCTCGTTCCCCCATTTCCTCAGTCGAAGCTGATGAGCGGAGCGTCTGAGCCCGGGTCCGGGCGGCTGCCCGGGGCCGTCGTCGGGCGAGGGGCAGCGGCGGCGGGAGCGGCAGAGGCGGCAAAGGGGTTTGCCTCTGCCGGAGCCGCTGCCGCCGGAGCCGCCGCCGCCGCCGGGGTTCCTTCCGCTGCCGCCGCCGGAGCCGCAGCCGCAGACCCGCCGTCGTACTCCCCAAGGGTCGTCTCGAGCATCTCGAACGCCTCCAGCGCCGCCGCCAGCGCGGTCTCGTCGCCCTCCCCCGCAAAGTCGGAGATGAGCCCGCGCAGCTGCGCCCGCAGCGCCCGCGCCTTGTCTGCGACCTCGAGCGCCGCGGGCGTCTTCTCTCCCAGGGCAGCAAACTCCCACATGATCTCAGCTGCCTCCCGCGCCAGGGCGGTGAGCTCGGCGAGGTCCTCGGCCTGGCGTGGAGGGTTTTTTTTTTTTTTTTTTGAGGGGAGGAGAAGTGAGGTTGGGGGACGACAGCAAAGAAGTTTTTTTTTATGCATGCGCTGCTTTCTTCTCCTCCCTCAGGCATGCTCTTTCTTCCTCGCTCTTTTTTTGTCTACGAGGCAGGCATTGAGCCATGTGGAAACTCGCGCTGCAAAAAAGAGACAGGCATGGAGAGAGCTCTTAGAGAGTAGAGGCAGAAGAAGAAAAAGATGTTTGGATGGATTGGCTTGAGGAAGCACCATCGCGTCCGACGAAAACAGTCTCATCTGCTCCCTTTTTTGCGGCACGTTCTCTTCCTCGCACTCCTCTTTTCTCTTCCCGGGAAGCAAGTTTATGAGACAGAGAAGTGATCTGCGGCAGAGGATAGAGCGAAAGATGGCCGAGCAAAGAGGAGAGAGGCACCACAAAAGGTGGATGCTCTCTCTCCTCTCTCCCCCCATAAAAAAAAACACCATCGCTCTCCCCTTACCTGTGTCGGCAAGTTCACCGCGGCGCCCGCCCCGGCGTCCCCTCCCCCGGCGACGTCCACAGACCCGTAAGACTGCTGCTGATGCTGGTGGTGGTGGTGTGCACTCGCAGTCTGCGGCGGGTCGTACCGGGAGGACGGCGGAGGAGCGGCGCCGGTCGAGTAATAACCTCCCCCTCCTCCTCCTCCCTCGCTGTGTCCCGACCCGCCGCCGACGAGCGGCGCCCCGAGTCCGTCGCTCCCGAGACCTCCCCCAGCGAGGCCGCTGTAGCCCCCGCCGGGCCGCGAGGGCCTGCCAAGGGCGGCGAAGCGGTCAGCGAAGGCCTTGAGGCGGTCGCTGAGGTTGGACTGCGGGGCCATGGTTTTCTTGGTTGGGGGGTCGGGGAAAGAATAGTGAGACTCTCTCAGAGAGTGGCGGAGCTTCTTTTTTTCCGCGCTTCGTCATCGCCGCCCAAAACACTTTGTTCCAAACAAATCTTCTTCGTCTTTCAACGCACTCCAAGGAACAGCGCCGTTTGAGAGCTTTGTTGAGAGGTCCATCCTCACCAGAGAAAGGAGGCTCTTCTCCCTCTGCTTTCCTCTGTCAAGCGAGAGACGACTCTTCCAGGCAGAGAGAACGAGCTTGCAAAAAAAGGAGAGAGAGAGCGAGGCATTCCAACGATTGAACCGTTGTTTCTTTTTTCCTCTCTCGACCTCGGGGAAATAAAAAAAGGAGGGGGGGGGAAGAAAAAAGACGAATATGGCGAGCTTCTTCGCCGCCGCCAAGAGGTTTGTCTCCTACGTCACGGGCACAGCAGACGAAGAGGAAGGGGTCGAAGCAGCAGCAGCAGGAGAGGGAGGAACAGGAGGAGAAAAGCCTTCTTCGTCCTCCTCTTCGGCCCGCAGGCGCGAGCGGAGCGCCGGCGCCGGCAGCGGAGGCGCCGAGGCAGCGCGGACGAAGCGCGCCCACCTGGAGCAGTCCGCGGCGGCGCGCCTCGAGCCCCTGCTCGTCGACGCGCCCCTGGGCACGGGCGGCGTGCAGGGCTCCAAGGGTTTGGAGCGGGCGCAGCGCAGGGACTCGGACGGCGATTTCGCCCACGGGTTTTTCCACGCAGACCCGCCGCCGGCTCCTTCTGCTTCCGCTGCCGCCGCCGCTGCTGCTGCCGCCGCTGCTGCTTCTGCTGCTGTTGCTGCCTCTTCTGGGAAGGGCAGGAGGCGGCCAAAGTGAGGAAGAGAGAGTGTGGTTGGAAAAAACTTGCTGTAGAAAAAAAAAACGAAGAGAACTCTCTCGAGGCGCCACACCCTTTCTTTCTCTTTTTTTGGCTGGAAATTTAAGAATCATTTTCACACAAACGAAAGAAGAAAGGCACTCTCGCAAAAGAAGACCGCGGCACAGGGGGAGGGAAGGGGGAAGGGAACGAGAAAGAGGGGTTTCTCTCTCTTTCTCAGCAGCACGACGACTTGGCCCCCCCGACGGCCCGCCCCTCGCCCGGCCTGATCGTCGCGCCCCCGGGCCTCGCCGCCCCCGCCCCCCCCGCCCCCGCCTGCGGCGCGGCCGCCATCCTCGCCTTGATCTCCGCGGCCATCGCCATGAACGCCTGCTCGACGTTGGCGCTGCTCTTGGCCGAGGTCTCCAAAAAGGGGATGCCGGCCTCGTCGGCAAAGGCCTTGGCCGTCGCGGTGTCGACGACCTTTTGCGACTCCTGTTATTTTTTTTTTTTGGGGGGGGGGGAGGGGGAGTTGAGGTTTTGGCGAGATGCCGGAGCGTTCCTAGGCAAACAACTCTTCGCAGTGAAGAGGGGGGAGGAAGAAGATGCGAAGACAAACGAAAGGCGAACGAGAGAAGAGGAAAGAAAAAAAAAAGTTCCTGTCTTCTCACCAAGTCGGCCTTGTTCCCGACGAGGAGCTTGTTGACGCTCTCCGAGGCGTAGCGGTCGATCTCCGAGAGCCACTGCTTGACGTTGTCGAACGACTCCTGGTCGGTGACGTCGTAGACAACCTGTTCGGGTTTTTGAGAGTTTCGATATTTTTTTGGTTTTGAGTTTTTTTTTCTCTCTCTTTTCTCTCTCTCTCTCTCTGAATGAAAAAGGCTCCTCCTCCTCCGTTCCAAAAAAAAAAAACTCACGATGATGCCGTGCGCGCCGCGGTAGTAGGAGCTGGTGATGGTGCGGAAGCGCTCCTGGCCGGCGGTGTCCCACTGAGAGAAAGGGGGGGAGAGAGGGGGAGGGAGAGAGAGAGGGGAAAACGGGGAAAGAAAGGAAGAGGGAAAAGTGTGAGCGACAACAGAGAAGAAGGGTCGTCGGGTCGAAAAGAAGAACAGCGGCGGCAAAAAGGAAAAGGAAAAAAGATGTACTTAAAACTTACGATCTGGAGCTTCACGACCTTGCCGTCGAGCTCGACGGTCCGGATTTTCTGCGTGTTGTTTGCGTTAGAAAGGGGGAGGCGGAGGGAAGAGGTGAGAAGAATGAAGGAACGAAGAAAGAAGGCGCGAGAGACAGCAGCGGTTTTTTTTTTTTTTCCGTTCTTTGTTCTCCGCTTGCGCGATGGAGAAACCAAAAACCAAAACATCAGCTCAGCCCTGCCCCCTCCTCTTTCCGGCCGCTCGTGTTCGAGTTTCTGCTGGCATCCAGCAGGAGGAGCCCCTTGTCCTCGAAGGCGGAGCACCTTATCGCACGGGCAGAAAGAGAGAAAGAAGAGGGCCACAAGAAGGGCACGAAGGGCGATGACGAGAGAGAGCCATTCGTCGTCGGCGGCGGCAAGAGCAGCAAAAGAAGAAAAAACGACCAAATGAAACTCTCCAAACTCACAAAGTCCACGCCGATCGTTGAGATGTACGACTCAGTGTAGGTGTCGTCGGCGAAGCGGAGCAGCAGGCACGACTTGCCGACGCCCGAGTCGCCGATGAGCAGGAGCTGTTTGTTTTTTGTTTGTTTGTTTTGTTTTTAAGGGGGGCATCGATCGGTGGAAAGAAGGAAAGGCTTGAGAAAAAACGCGCGCGCCTCCAAGGCTTCTTTCGAGCGCGCCTCTTCCGTCCCATTCTGAGCGTGCCGGCGATCCCCTTACCTTGAAGAGATAGTCACTGCGGTGGGGAGAGAGGTGCAAGAGGGAGGGGAGGAGAGGGAAAGGTGAGCGTTTTTTTTGGTGAACGGACGAGCGCAGATGATCGAGGTTGTTTCTCCTCTCCTCGCTCCGGCTCTTCTGCGCCTCGTCACGCTGATGCGAGGGCGCGCGTGGGAGAGGAAAGAGACGCACTATTCGGGATTCATGGCGGGCGAAAGCCGTGTTGGAGAGTGGGGAGTTGGCGCAACGGAGGAAGGGAAGAGAGAGGAGCCCAAGCGAAGGAAGGGAAAAAAAAAAGTGAAGAGCAGAGCAGTGAAAATCAGTTCTTGCTTCCGCTCGACAAGCTGCTCTCCCTACAAAAAAAAAAAACGCTGCTTGCTTTCGATGTCGACCCGCGCCGCGGCGGCGACGAGCGCCGAAGCGGCGACGAGCGCCATCGAAGCCGCCCGTTATGCTCTGGAGCCTTTCGGCGTCGAGTTGGCGCCGGTTTGCTTGGGCTGGTGAGCAGGAGAGGAGGCTTTCCCCCCGGAACCCCGTGGGGACGATTGGTGGCACGCAAGGTCGTTAAAACTCCACTCTCCTAGAAAACTCCCGCTGATTCCTCTCCCTCCCTCCCTCTCTCCACCCTCCCTCCTCCCTCCCTCTCCCTCCCTCCCTCCCTCTCTCCCTCCCTCTCTCCCTCCCTCCCGCTGCCTCCCCGCCACCCCAGGATCAACGACGAACTCTCCTCAGCAGCGGCCCGCCGCCACGCGCGCAAGAAGAGCGCGGGAGCGGAGTCCCCTCCCGTCGGGGAGGAAGAGCCCCTCCTCCTCGGGGGCCTGCCCCCGTCGACGCTGGCCCTCCT
>Ga0315289_10007348_pt1 | contig 16044 bp, 15 predicted proteins | sample YL17G11_40_MG_FD_203452 | JGI IMG/M metagenome (GOLD analysis project Ga0315289, IMG submission 203452) | Sediment microbial communities from Yellowstone Lake, YNP, Wyoming, USA - YL17G11_40 | ecosystem: Environmental > Aquatic > Freshwater > Lake > Sediment | place: USA: Wyoming | collected... | reverse complement strand
AGTTGTATTGCGCAACCACGCCGCCCGCATCCGTATCGTTTGCGATTTGTTGAAATTTCAGTGGCAGTGTGCTGGGTAGGGGCGACGAGCCCGGCGCCTCTGCGTCAGCAGGCGCGAATGGAATCGCATCGTCGAATTTCAAATCTTTGAGCGAGGTGCGTCGCCACAACTCGTCGTTGGGGGCGGGCATCGGCGTCTCTTCGTACAAATGCCACGCCTCGAGACGACGCGCGCGCACCCAGTCGGGTTCGTTTTTGATTGCCGATAATGTTTCAATCGCGCTTTTTGAAAAGCCGGTTTCGATTTGGTTCAATGTTGTCACTTGGTTTGCCACGTCTGTTTCCTTGTTCTAACCTACTGATCCTTCCATCTGCAACTGAATCAAACGATTCATTTCGACCGCGAATTCCATCGGCAATTCTTTGATGATCGGTTCGATGAAACCGCTGACGATCATTGTCGCCGCTTCGGCTTCGCTCAGCCCGCGCGACATCAAGTAGAAGAGTTGCTCCTCGCCGATTTTCGACACGCTCGCTTCGTGACCGATCGTCACGTTGTTCTCGTCAATTTCGATGTACGGGTACGTGTCCGAGCGCGACGTTTCGTCGAGCAACAACGCGTCGCAGCGCACGTTCGATTTTGAGCCGACCGCGCCAGCATACACTTTGAGCAAACCGCGATACGACGTGCGCCCGCCGTCTTTCGAAATGGACTTGCTGTTGATGACCGACGATGTGTACGGCGCGCCGTGCACGACCTTGCCGCCCGCGTCCTGATGCTGTCCCTTGCCCGCGAACGCGACGGAAAGAATTGCGCCGTGCGCGCCTTTGCCCATCATATAGACACTCGGATATTTCATCGTCAGTTTCGAACCCAGGTTGCAATCCACCCATTCCATCGTCGCGTCTTCGTACGCGACCGCGCGCTTGGTGACGAGGTTGTACACGTTCGACGACCAGTTCTGAATCGTGGTGTAGCGTACGCGCGCGCCTTTATTGATGATGATTTCGACGACCGCGCTGTGCAGTGAATCGCTGGAATAGATCGGCGCGGTGCAACCTTCGACGTAGTGCACGTACGATCCTTCGTCGGCGATAATCAGCGTGCGCTCGAATTGACCCATGTTTTGCGCGTTGATGCGAAAGTACGCTTGCAACGGCATTTCGACGTGCACGCCCTTGGGGACGTAGATAAACGAACCACCCGACCAGACCGCACTGTTCAGCGCGGCAAATTTATTGTCGGCGGATGGAATCACCGTACCGAAATATTTCTTGACGATGTCGGGATGTTCCGCGAGCGCTTGATCCATTCCCAGGAAGATCACACCTTGCTTGCTGAGTGATTCCTTGATGTTGTGATAGACGACTTCGGATTCGTACTGCGCGCCGACGCCAGAAAGAAATCTCCTTTCTGCTTCAGGAATGCCGAGCCGGTCGAAAGTCTTTTTGATGTCGTCCGGAACGTCTTCCCAAGAGCGCTCGGATTTGTCGGTGGCGCGCAGAAAATAATAAATGTCGTCAAAGTCAATGTCGTTGAGATTCCCGCCCCACTGCGGCATCGGTTTCTGGTAGAAGGTTTCGAGGGCGCGGAGGCGGTACTGGCGCATCCAGTCGGGCTCATTTTTCATCCACGAAATCTCTTTGACAATCTCGCGGTTCAAACCCTTCTTCGCTTTGAAAACGTATTGCTCCGGATCGAAGAACCCGTATTTCTCTTTGTATTCTGAACCGGATGAGCCAATGTCGAATGTCGGCTTGTGTATATCTGTCATTTGTGCTTCCTAGGTTAGTGTGATGGGTTTGATTACGCTACGGTGCAACTATCGAACTATCCAACTATTCTGTTACTTGGCGGTTTCGGCTTCGATGATCCAGTCATAGCCCTTTTCTTCCAACTGCAACGCTAGTTCGGGACCGCCGGACATCGCGAGCTTGCCGCTCACCATCACGTGAATGAATTGCGGCTTGATGTAATTCAAGATGCGTTGATAGTGCGTGATCAACAGGATGCCGAGATTCGGATTCATCGTCGCGTTCACGCCTTCGGAGACGATGCGGAGCGCGTCGATGTCGAGTCCCGAATCCGTTTCGTCGAGGATGGCGAGTTCGGGATTCAGCACCGCCATTTGCAGAATCTCGACGCGTTTCTTTTCGCCGCCGCTAAAACCATCGTTGAGATAGCGCGTCGCAAACGTAGGATCGAGTTTCAAGAGTTCCATCTGTTTTATCATCAGTTTGCGGAACTCGGGAATGCTGATTGATTTCGAGCTGCCGTTCGAGCCGGTCGCGCGACGTTTCGCGTTGAGCGCGGTGCGCAAGAAATTCGCGACGGTCACGCCGGGAATCGCCATCGGATATTGGAATGCGAGAAAAATACCTTTTTGTGCGCGTTCGTCGGGTTTCCATTCCAAGATGCTCGCGCCCTTGTAGAGTATGTCGCCTTGCGTGATGACGTACTTTGGGTGTCCCGCGAGTGTATTGGCGAGGGTAGATTTCCCGGAACCGTTCGGTCCCATAATCGCGTGAATTTCGCCGGGATTGATCGTCAGATCAATGCCTTTCAGGATTTCTTTGCCTTCGACTTGAACGTGCAGATTTTTGATTTCAAGATGGGGTCCCATGTCGTTCACCTCCAATTTCCAACTTCCAACATCCCGTGTATCTTAAAGCAAGTCTATTCTATTTGCAAACTGTAAAAGCGACATAAGAAAGGAAAAGCGCGGGTAAAGAAATCGTTAGAAAATTGACAGACCCGACGAGGAAAGGTAGAATAGCAAAGCGATATTTGAGTTGCTCGACGAGACGGGCGCGATTTCTCGCGTCCGGGGAGATGCTTCATGCCCACCACCTATCAAGTTGTCATCCTCACGGCGCGCCATTCCGTTTCCGGCGAAATTCAACTGCAGGATCAACGGCTCTCTGATTTTTTGAACGACCGCCGCGATACTTCGATGCGTTTGCTCGATACGCGGGTCGCGCGGCTCAACGATCTGAGCAAGATCATTCAGCGCAACGCGGAAGCCGTCATCCTCAAGGCGTTGATCTCTGTCGCCTTTGAGCCGCCGCAAAAAGCCATCCCCCCCTCCAAACGGCTCTATGGCTACGTTCGCAAACAACAGTACGATGTTTTCCTAATGCTCGAGGGGATGGAGGTTCAAGGCATCTTGCATACGGCGGGTGAACTCGATCTGCGCCGATTCTTGGTGGCATCTACCGAGAGTTTTCTGCCGATCACGCGCGCGACCGTTTACTTGGACGCGAACGATCGCTACGTCATCGAGCAGGATGCGATTTTGGTGAATGCGCGCCTGATTCGATACATCGCGCCGAAAGAAACGGCGAGCGAGCCGGATGCGACAAGGGGCGAATAAAGTCGGCATTTCTTCCAGCGAAAAAACATCGGCGGAAGCGTTCGTTCCTTCCGCCGATGTTTTTTCGGCCATCCTGGGCGGCTGGCGTTTTACGCGCGCCCAAACAGGTACAAAATCGCGACGATGCTCGCGCCCCAGAGTAGGATCGCGCCCAAGAGCCAGCGGTCGCGCACGATCATTTCTTCAGGACTGCCCCCTTCGCCCTTGACGTGGACGAGGTAAAGCAAACGAAAGACGACGAAGAGCGCGAACGGAATTGTCAGCATCATCGCGTTGTTCTCCGGCAAATTCTTCGCCGAAAAGGTGTACAGCGAATACGCCATCACGAACGACGCCGTCGTCACCGAAATCATTTGATCGAGCACTTCGGGCGTGTACTCCTTGAGGATGAGCCGATGGTTGATCGCTTCGCCTTCGAGCAGGACGAGTTCGTGCCGCCGCTTGGCGAAGCCGATGAAGAGCGCGAGCAGCGCGGTGCAGACGTACAGCCACGGCGACGCGGGAACGTGGATCGCCGCCGCGCCCGCGAGCGCGCGCAGCACCAAGCCCGCCGCGAGCGTGAACACGTCAATAATGACGATGTTTTTCAATACGTACGAGTACGTCAGCATCATTCCAAAATAAATCGACGCGACGACGCCGAACCATTCATCCAGCGCGAACGACAGCGGCAGCGCGATGACCAACATAATGACGATGGCAGCCCGCGCGACCGGTCTCGACAGCGCGCCAGAGGCAAGCGGACGAAAACGTTTCTCGGGATGGAGGCGATCTTTTTCAATGTCCACCAAATCGTTGATGAGGTAGATCACGCCCGAGATGACGCAAAACAAAACGAAGCCGGCGATGGCTCGCTCCAGCATTGTCCACATGCCGGCAGAGAACGGACGCCAATACTCACGCAGAGTAAACGCGAACGGAATGAAAATCATCAAGTTCTTGGACCACTGACGCGGACGCATCGTCTTGAATATGTGGATCAGCATGGCGCCTCCGATCGGGAGGTATCATACACGGAATCGCGGCAAAGTCAAAGCGGCGGATGGCGAACAGCGGTTGGCGTGTCGCGAATGGCAAACGGCTAACTGCCATACGCAATTCGCCGTTTGACTTTTTTCGCGCTTGCCCTTATCTTTGCGGCGTGGCAAAGAAACGTCTGGATGTTTTGCTCGTCGAGCGCGAATTGGCAGAGACGTGCCAGCGCGCCCAGGCGTTTATCCTGGCGGGCGACGTGCAAGTCAATCGGCAAGTCATCCGCAAGGCGGGCGCGCTCGTCACGGACGGCGATGAGATTACGCTGCGCGCGCCGTTGAAGTACGTCAGTCGCGGCGGACTAAAACTCGAAGGCGCGCTCGAGGCGTTGGCGGTGAGTCCGCGCGACAAAATCTGCGCGGACCTGGGCGCATCTACGGGCGGCTTCACCGATTGCCTGCTCCAGCGCGGCGCGGCGCGCGTGTACGCGCTGGACGTGGGGTATGGTCAACTCGCGTGGAAATTGCGAAACGACCCGCGCGTCGTCATCATGGAGCGTGTGAACGTGCGCCACCTCGCCGGGCTGCCCGAGCCGATTGATCTCGCGGTGATTGACGTGTCGTTCATTTCGCTGACGCTGGTGCTGCCCGCCGCGCGAAGGCTTTTGCAGTGGTGCGGCGAGGTTATCGCGCTGGTCAAGCCGCAGTTCGAAGCGGGACGCACGCAGGTGGGCATGGGCGGTATCGTGCGCGACGCGCGCGTGCATCGCGCGGTCCTCGAAAAAACCGCGCAGCACGCGCTTGAGAACGATTGGCGCGTGCGCGGCATCAGTCGATCGCCAATTACGGGTACGGATGGCAATGTCGAATTTTTCATTCACCTGAGCGCGGATACCGCGCTAGAGAATATTGAGATTTCAAAAGAAATCGAACGGGGATTATCCGCGCATAACGCGAATCCACGCTAATTGATGTTATTCGCGGATCATTTTTCCAAGACGCAATGTGGTTACCCAAGACACGCGAGCCCATTCTGGCTGCTGAATTCCAATACCTCCCGCGTCACCTCGGGATAATGATGGACGGTAATGGACGCTGGGCGCGCCAGCGCGGTTTGTCGCGCCTGGAAGGACATCGGCACGGGACGCAGAACGTGCGCCGCGCGCTCGACGCGTGTGCGCACTATAACATCCGCATCGTCACGCTGTACGTTTTTTCGACCGAAAACTGGGGACGCCCGCGTGAAGAAGTTGAGGGATTTTTTGAATTGCTGGCGGGGGTGATTGATCGCGAGACTGAGAGTTTTCGCCAGCAAGGTATCCGCCTGATCCACAGTGGCTCGCTCGACGGGGTACCGCCCGCGCTGGCTGCCAAAGTGGCTCGCGCGATTGACGCGACGCGCGAGAATCGCGATTACATTTTGAACGTCGCCTTCAACTATGGCGGGCGAATGGAAATTCTGCGCGCTGCCCAGAAAATATTGCGCGACGGAATTCCGGCGAACGGATTGTGCGAAGAGTTGTTCGAGCGATACTTGGACACGGCAGGCTTGGGCGATATGGACTTGGTGATTCGGACGGGCGGCGATCAACGTCTCTCCAATTTCTTCCTGTGGCAATCCGCGCGCGGTTTTTTCTATTCCACGCCGACGTACTGGCCCGATTTTGACGAGAGTGAGTTGCGCAACGCGTTGGAGGCGTACAATCGGTTTTGGGAGCGAGTCAATGCGTAGACAGGGAAACAGGTAGACATGAGGTCTACCTGTTTCCCTATTTACTTGTCTGCCGGCACTGGCGGTTGACGCCGCGTCCTGACTAGTGGTAGAATGACCTTGAGGTTACAGAAATGTTTCACGGACCTGGCGGCGGCTGGTGGGGCATGACGCGCGGCAATGCAGATGCCCAGCCGCATCTCACCAAAGATTTGTTGAAGCGGGTCGCGGCGTACGCGCGACCGTACGCCTTCAAAATCGCGTTGACGCTTGGCGCGATTCTCGTCGCGTCGTTGCTGGGACTCATCCCGCCGCTGTTGTATCGCGATCTGATTGACCACGCGCTTCCACAAAAGGATTTCGCGCGTCTGAACCTGCTCGCGCTCGGCATGCTTGGGATTCCACTGTTCGATGGACTGCTCGGCGTGGGGCAGCGTTGGCTCACCGCGCGCATCGGCGAAGGGATCATTGCCGATTTGCGCCAATCGTTGTACGCGCACATGCAAAAAATGTCACTCCGTTTTTTCACGAACACGAAAACGGGTGAACTGATGTCGCGGCTCAACAACGATGTCGTCGGCGCGCAGCGCGCGGTGACCAGCACACTCGTCTCGATAATTACCAGCACGATCCAGGTTGCGGCGACTTTGTTCATCATGCTCTCGCTCGATTGGCGGCTCACGCTCCTCGCGCTGATCATTCTGCCGCTGTTTATTCTGCCGTCGCGCCATGTCGGCCGCCTTTTGCGCGACATCGTCAACGAGCAGCTCGATCTCAACGCGCAGATGAACGCGCTGATGAACGAGACGCTCAACGTCAGCGGCGCGCTCCTCGTCAAATTGTTCGGGCGCCAGCGCGACGAAGTGCAGCGTTTCGGTGAACGCGCCAATCGCGTGCGCGATATTGGCGTGCGCCAGGCGATGGTCGGGCGCTGGTTCTTTTTGCTGCTCGGTCTCGCGAGCGCGCTGGGTACCGCAATCGTGTGGTGGGTGGGTGGTCATTTGGTTCTGCAAGGCGCGTTTACGATTGGCACGATTGTCGCGTTCGCGGCGTACCTGATGCAACTCTACGCGCCGATTGCATCACTCGTCAACGCGCGCGTGGACTTTGCGACTTCGATGGTTTCGTTCGAACGCGTCTTTCAAATGCTCGATCTCCCTGTCGAGATAGCCGACCGCGCGAACGCGCTAGAACTGGCGCGCGCGCGCGGCGCGATTCGGTTTGAAGGTGTGTCGTTCTCGTACATCGAAGCAGGAGATTCGAGATTCGAGATTCGAGATTCGAATCTCCAACCCTTCGACTCTTCAACCAACTCAGGGCAGGTTTCTGCTCAGGGCAAGTCTCCAATCTCCAATCTCCAATCTCCAATCTCCAACGTGGATGACAACGGTCACGATGTATTCTTGCCCACGCTCGTTCCCACGCGCCGCTACGCATTGCGCGGTGTGAATTTTGAAATTAAGCCAGGGCAACTTGCCGCGCTTGTCGGTCCAAGCGGCGCGGGCAAGACGACTGTTACGTATCTCATTCCGCGCTTGTACGATCCGACGGAAGGGCGCGTGCTGATTGACGGTCACGATTTGCGCGACCTTTCGCTCGATTCGTTGACGGGGCAGATTGGCATGGTGACCCAAGAGACATTCTTGTTCCATGACACCGTACGCGTCAATTTGCTGTACGCCAAATCGGACGCGACTCTGGACGAAATTGAACGCGCGGCGCGCGCGGCAAACATTCACGATTTCATAGCGAAACTGCCGCAAGGGTACGATACCGTCGTTGGCGAGCGCGGCTATCGGTTGAGCGGCGGCGAAAAACAGCGCGTCGCGATCGCGCGCGTGATCCTCAAAGACCCGCGCATTCTCGTCCTGGACGAAGCCACCTCGAATCTGGATTCCGAATCCGAAGCGTTGATTCAAGCCGCGCTCAAGCCGCTGATGCAAGGGCGGACGAGCGTCGTGATCGCGCACCGCCTTTCGACGATCCTCGCGGCAGATGTGATTCTGGTCATTGATGAGGGCCAGGTTATCGAGCAGGGAACCCACACGGAGTTGCTCGCCCAGGATGGTTTGTACGCGCGGTTATATCACACACAATTCAGTAGTCAGCCAACAGTAGCCAGTAGCCAGACCAAACCGACACCTGACGACTGATGACTGACCACTGGTACTGGAGATGACAATGTCGTTACCGAAACTTTGGAAGACCCCATCGTTTTTTGAACTTGCGCTGCCCGCCTTGACGACGATGTTCGGTTTGCAAACTCTGCGCGTCTTGTTGCCATTGATTGTCTGGTATCTTGGCGACACCGTGAATGTTTCGAATGTGAACCTAGGAGTGATCGCCATTGGCATCTTTGTTTTGTCCTTTCTGGTCGTGCCACTCTACCGCGCCCTGGGTCTGCGCCGCGCGCTGTTCGTCGTCTTGATGGGCATTGCGCTCATGCGCTTGCTCGAGCAAGTGACGGTGGTTCCAGCGCTTGACTTGTTATTCGCGCTGGTGGGCGCCGTCCTCTTCACATTTTTCATTCCATTGTACCTTGGGTACGTTCGCCTGCAAGGCGGACCCGCGCCACGCAAATTCGGTCGCGGCTTTCTGCTCGGTTTCGTTTTCGACACGACCCTGCACGGCTCGTTCTATACGCTCGATCTGAGTTGGCAACAGCATCCGCTCGCGCCGATTATCGTCGTGCTGGCGGTGATGGCGCACCTTGGACTGACGCTATTTTTGATCCAATCAGACGACGAGCCGACGGAAACGAACTTTGTCGGCAGTCTGCCGCTTGTGGCGATTGGTCCATTCATTTTCGTAACCCAGGTTATCTTCCAGAATGTCGCGCGCGCGACGACCCTCACGGGGTTTCCAATGCCGCTGGCGTACGCGTTCATCATCCTGGTCAACGCGATTGGCATTTCTGCCGCGCTGTTGCCGATTGTTGCCGACCTTTCGACCTCCGCGGCAGTCTGTGTAGCGACGATCTTTCTCGCGTGGCTGACTTCGCGTCCTGACCCAACGCCTGGCACTGCCGACTTGATGTTCTTTTTCGGCAACTTGCTCATTTTTCCGTTCGTCACGTTGATCTTCGCGGGGCTCGGTGCGCGCGAGGAAACCAACAAAGGCATCACACGTTCGGCGATTGCGAACGGAATCGGCTGGATCCTCTTTGCGCTCTTGTCATTGCTTTACTATGTCAGTTACCAAATCAATATCGGCATTCCGAACAATTGGTTACTGCCCGCCGCGGTGATCTTGGTCGGGTTAGCCGTGATCGGCGCGCTGCGCGTGATGCCGAGTTTCTCGGTTGCAGCCAGTACGACCTCCGCGACGGTCGCCTTCACGCTCTTCATCGTGGCGTTGATCATTCTCGCGAACTGGCACGATCCCCAACCTGTCGCGGGCAAAGGTTTTCCTGTGCGCGTGATGACGTACAATTTGCACAATGGCTTCAACACGGATGGACGACTCGATCCCGAAGCGCTGGCGAAGACCATCGAGCAAGCCAGTCCCGACCTCATCGCGTTGGAAGAAGTGGAGCGCGGTTGGTACATAGACAGTTCGCTCGATCTCGCGATGTGGCTCTCGCGCCGCTTGCAGATGCCGTTCGTCTATGGACCGACCGCGGATCGGGTGTGGGGTAACGCGATTCTCTCGCGCTATCCGATCAAGGGGTGGGGGAATGAGCCACTACCGCCGCGTGACTTGACGCTCAAGCGCGGCTTCCTGTGGGCGCGGATTGATCTCGGCGGCGGCGAAGAGTTGCTCTTCATCGCGACACACTGGCATGACCCCGAGGGGGGCACGGCGATTCGCCAGCAACAGGCACCCGAAATCGTGAAATTCTGGAATCAGCGTCCGCACACGATGGTCGTCGGTGACCTGAACGCGATGCCCGACGCGAAAGAGATCGCGATACTGCGCGACGCGGGCTTGCGCGACGCGTTCGCCGCGATTGGGACGGGCAACGGATTCTCGTGGCCCTCACACAAACCGAATCAGCGGATTGACTACATTTGGTTCTCGCCTGACTTGACGGTGCACGATCTGGTGATGCCGCAGAGCACTGCGTCGGATCATTTGGGCGTCGCAGTGACGGTTGAAAAGAGATGAGAGCGGAAAAATGCCCGACTTAAATTGAATTGCCGAAGAGCATACCAGCCGACGACCGTGCGGAACTGGTGCATGCGTTGGAGGCGAGCGCGCGCGTCGAGACCAGCGCGGTGCGCAAGTTGGATTTTGACGCTACGCAAACACCGTACGTGATTGCGGCGACGGTGGCGACACTCGATATCGTTTGGAAGTGGTATCAAGCCGCGTGCACCAAGAACAAGAACAAGGACAAGCGCTTGAATGTTGTGATTACATTGGCGGATGGGAAACAGGTACATTTGGAGAAGGTGACGTTTGAAGAGTTTAGGCAAGTGCTCATCCGCGATTGACACGAATCGGCGCGAGTTTTTACTTGCGTGATTTGGTACTTAGCCCCTTGTCATTTCGGGCCGAGCGAGAAATCTCCGACACGCGACCACGAGATTTCTCGTCGGCAAAAATGTCATCCTGAGCGAAGCCGAAGGACCGCCTCCTCGAAATGACATAGAGCGCAATTCGCAATTCATAATCTGCAAATAGGAGACAGATGTTCAACAACATATCAGAAGTCAAAAGCGCGCTAGCCGCGCAGCAATACATCGCGACGGATGAAATCGCGACGGTGATTTTCCTTGCGGACAAATTGGGCAAGCCCGTGCTCGTTGAAGGACCCGCGGGCGTCGGCAAGACGGAACTCGCGAAAGCGTGGTCCGCCGCGCTTGGGCGCGAACTCATTCGGATGCAGTGCTACGAAGGGCTGGACGAGACGAAAGCGCTGTACGAGTGGGAGTACGCCAAGCAGATGTTGTACACGCAACTCTTGCGTGACAAACTGCAAGACATCTTGCGCGACACGAAAACGCTCGCACAAGCCGCCGACCGCTTGGCGGAAGAAGAAGACGTTTTCTTCTCGAACCGTTTTCTTCTGCCGCGCCCGCTCTTGCGCGCGATTCTTTCGGAGAATCCCGCGCTGTTGCTGATTGACGAGATTGACCGCGCGGACGCTGAGTTTGAGGCGTTCCTCTTGGAAGTGCTGAGCGATTTTCAAGTCAGTGTTCCCGAACTGGGGACGCTCAAAGCCAAGCATCTGCCATTCGTGATTCTGACGAGCAATAACACGCGCGAACTATCGGAAGCGTTGAAGCGGCGCTGTCTCTATCTCTTCATTGACTATCCGACGGTGGACGCGGAACTCCGCATCGTCAAAATCAAGGTGCCCGACCTCGCGCCGCAACTTGCGCAGCAAGCGGTCGAGTTTGTGCAACGCCTACGCAAACTCGACCTGAAAAAGCAGCCGAGCATCAGCGAGACGTTGGACTGGGCACGCGCGCTCGTGATGCTCAACGCGAAACATATTGACGAAAAAACGTTACAGGACACGCTCACTGTCTTGCTCAAGCACGAGCACGATGTTCAACGCGCGGAGCGGTACCTGGGCGAGTTCAGTGTGAGTGAGGACGACGACGCGGATACGGGGCGCGGCGCGGGAACGCCACCGCGTCCACGCGTGCCGCCGCGGAAATGAATGTCATTGCGAGCGTTCCTTCGGCTTCGCTCAGGACAGGTTTTTGCGAAGCAATCCCCAAGCCGCGATTTGGAGACACTTGCACTTGCGTGCGGTGCAAGTGTCGCTTCGTCGCGCACTTGCCCTGGCGGAAACGCAAGTGCCAGGGAAAGGCGCTCCTCGCAATGACAACAAGTTCGCGCACCAAGTCGGCAATCAAAAAACATGTCCTGAGCGGAGCCGAAGGATCAAAAATCGAAAATCAGCACGGGGGATTCTCAATGATCGAAAACACCGAACGCTGTTTGAGCTGTGAGCGTACGAGCGAGCAAGTGCCCTTGCTTCGTCTGAAATATGTTGAACACGAACACTGGATTTGTCCACAGTGCCTGCCGATTCTCATTCACAAGCCCGAACGGTTGCCAGCCGTTGCAGGCGCATGGACGCAAAACAAGGTCGAGCATCACACGCCCGATGAGTGAGCGCGCGATTTATTTTGACAATTCCGCGTACTCGTGATACAGTTTAGTTGGATAGTTGGTTGTCTGTGTGTTCGCGAGATGCTTGCGTAATTCAAACCAACTATCGCACTATCAAACTATCCAACTGGGCAACTAACCTGGGGGTGGGTGATCTCCGGTGAGGTCCACGGTCTTCAAAACCGCTGAGAGGCGTTGAAACGGCTCTGGTGGGTTCGACTCCCATCCACTCCCGTGGGCGCGCGGCGAATGGCGTATAGCGTATGGCTAATGGCTATACGCCATTTGCTATGTGCCACTCGCCATGCGCTATACGCCTTTGCCGTTGGCAGGATTCGCTTATCGAGGTATAATCGGGATTGAGATGAGAAAAACATCGAGACGCGCTGCGTTCGTTTACCTGCTGCTTTGCGCGGATGGCACGATCTATACCGGTTGGACATTCAATATTCCGCGGCGCACGCGCGAGCATCAGCGAGGACGCGGCGCGCGCTATACGCGTGCGCGCCGTCCGGTCGAGTTGATTTATCACGAACGATTCCCTTCACGGCGCGCGGCGATGCGAAGGGAAGTCGCAATCAAAGGCATGGCGCGAAAGCGCAAACTGATGCTTGCCAACAGCGAATAGCGAACGGCAAGTGAGATTAGCCAGACGCGATCTGCTATCTGCCATCAGCGATACGCCACACGCGAAGAGGAGAGAGGTGAACACCGCCCGGTCCAATGAATTCGTTGTGCTCATCGGTCCCGATGATAAGCGATTTCTGGTACGATTGACGCCGGGTCAGCGATTGGAAACGCATCACGGCTTCATTCCGCACGACGCGATCATCGGTCAGCCGTTTGGCAGCCGCGTCAAAACCCAACTCGATCATGCGTACCTGTTGTTGCAGCCCGCGACGTACGATCTCGTGATGCGTGTCAAACGCGCGTCGCAAATCGTGTACCCCAAAGAAGTCGGTTACATCATTGTGCGGATGAACATCCTCCCCGGCGCGCGCGTCGTCGAAGCCGGCACCGGCAGCGGCGCGCTGACGCTCGCGCTGGCGCGCTGCGTCCGCCCGAATGGCTGTGTCTACTCCTACGAAGAGCGCGCCGATATGCTCGAACTCGCGCACAAGAATCTGGAACGCGCCGGCGCGCTCGACGTGGTCGAACTCAAGCAGCGGGACATTCGCGCGGGCTTTGACGAGCGCGACGCGGACGCCCTCTTTCTCGACGTGCGCGAGCCGTGGCTGTTCCTCGCGCAGGCACACGCGGCGCTCAAGGGCGGCGGCTTTTTCGGCGCGCTCGTGCCGACGACGAATCAGGTCAGCGACATTCTGCAAGAAATGGAGACGCGCGGCGGTTGGGCGGACCTCCAAGTCGTCGAAATTTTGGTGCGCCATTACAAGCCGGTCGCGGAGCGCCTGCGCCCCGAAGATCGCATGGTCGGGCATACCGGCTATTTGTTGTTCGCGCGCGCGATGGCAAAGACGAGAGATGTGGGAGAAGGGACGAGAGAGGAATCAACGAATGGGAGCGAATAACCGAATGGATGCAAGCGATCTTGTCGTGGTTTACACGACGCAGGGCGCACTGCGCGCCGAGATCATCAAGGGCAAGTTGGAGAGCGCGGGAATCCCGGCGATCATCCGGTCTGAATCACAAAATGTGATTCCGATGACGGTGGATGGCATCGGCAAGGCGCAAGTACTGGTGCCGCGGGCGCACGCGCAAGCGGCACGGGCAGTGTTAGCCGAAAAAGAATAGGACACAAAAGCCAAAGCCATTGCGCTGAGCGCGCAGTTTTCTGATCCACGGATCACGCGAATTCTTGCTAATCTTCTTGATGCGCGTGATTCGTGGATCATTTTGTTATCCGGTAAAAGCGTTCCATGCGGCGCGTCATTTGGTCGAGCGTGTATTCGGCTTGCGCGCGTTGGCGCGCGGCGATCCCCATTTGCGCGCGGCGCGGTTCCGACGATAGCAAATTCACGAGCGCGTCGGCGAGCGCGGCGTCATCGCCGGGTGGTGTCAAGATGCCGGTTTCGCCCTCCACGACGATTTCCGGCAGTGCGCCTGCCTTCGCCGCGATGACCGGGCGCCCTGCCATCATCGCCTCGATCACGGTGCGCCCAAAAGGTTCCGGCGCGGTGCTCGTATGCGCGACGACATCGGCCGCCGCGTACACTGTGCCGGGATCGCGTAGAAAACCGGTGAAGGTGACCGGCGCGCCCAGTTGATCAGCAAGCCCGCATAATTCGCGATAGTACGATTCGCCGCCGCCCAGTGGTCCCGGCTTTTCGTCCTCCGTGTGCCACGCGCCGACGATCAGCCCCTGCACATTCGGAATTGTCTGCGCGAGGCGCGCGAGCGCGCGAATGAAAACGGCTTGCCCTTTCCAACGCACCAAGCGTCCCAGATGTGCGACGACGAATTCGTCCGCGCGCAGACCCAGTTCTGCGCGCGCGTTCGCTTGCGAAATCGCGCTGGGCGCGCGCGCACCATCCGGCGCGAATCCAGCGAAATGCAAATTGGGATAGTACGCCGCGATGTAGCGCGACACCGCGACGATGCAATGCGGCACGCGTCCGAACAGCGAGGCCGCCCAGCGGGGCAAGGTATCGTCGCAGACACGCCACAAGAGCGGCACGCCGGACATCACCGCTGCGACCGCGCTGATGAGATGCGTGCGTACGGTGAATGAGTGCATCACGTCGGCGTGCGCGGCGCGCGCGAGACGCGCCAGGCGCGCGCCCGCATACAGCAATCGCCACAGAGAAAATGGACTGCGGTTGATTTGAGGCAACGGCGTCGTCAGAATTGGGTCGCCGCTCGCGCGGAAGCGTCCCAGCACCGGACTGCGCGAATCGGTGACGATCATCGGCGCAAATTCACTTCGATTCAACGCGCTGAGCAAATCGAGCAAGAACGATTCCGCGCCGCCGAAGAAGGGCGCGTGGTCAACGAGGAGAACGCGCAGAACGCTCATATGGTCAATGCCGTACCTCGTACAGAGTGTACCCATTCAATTGCTGGACAGGAATCAGGTCTTGCTTGACGAGCGCCTCCACGTCATCTGCATAACCCGGTGGATTGTTGTTCGGGGCGTACACATAGTATCCATTCTCCAGGGTGCGATTGATGACGACATGGGTAATTCCCAGCAGGCGAATTCGGTCAGACATTGCGCGAGGATCCGACAATTCGTATGGATCAAATAGCGCTTGCTCAATAGGAAATCCGCGGATAAAACTGCGATCTATGCGATAGACGTCGCTCAATCCAAGTGTAAGCACAAGACTCGGGGGCGGGAGCTGGTTGATTTGCTCGATAATCTGCTGGCTGGGCAGAACTCGGCGTAAATAATCCAGACGTGACACTTGTCCCAATACCACCCCCAAACTCTTGGTTGGCGGAACGCTGCCGGGCGGACGCGCGAAATTTGTCCCGAGCAAAATCACGTTGGCGAATCCAGTGAAGAGGACAAGCCCGAGGACAACGTTACGCGCAGGCCGGTTTTGTCGTGCCCATGCAGCCAAAACATACGCGGCGACCAGGCTGAAAAGTGGCAGAACCGGAATGAGAAAACGAACTTCTTGAACGAACCAGAACCAGATCGCCCAATATGCCAAGATCAGCCCAAGCGCGGATCGAATGGATAGAGGAAGCGGACGCACGATGAGTAGCAATGGCAAACACGCCAAAAAGATCGGACCAATGTTGCCGCCGCCGAACGCGGTCGAGAACATCGTGACGTTCCACGGCAGGATCAGCGCGGCGACGAGATCGCGACCCATGCCAAATGGCGCAAACATCGCAGTGGACTGACTTGCCGCGCTGTGGGTCCAGCCGCGCGCGCCGATGAGATCGAACAGGTACGGTGTGACGGGGTTGCCCGTTTGCAAGAATGTTTTGAGGAGCCAGGGGGCAATCAC
>Ga0315289_10007345_pt1 | contig 16049 bp, 17 predicted proteins | sample YL17G11_40_MG_FD_203452 | JGI IMG/M metagenome (GOLD analysis project Ga0315289, IMG submission 203452) | Sediment microbial communities from Yellowstone Lake, YNP, Wyoming, USA - YL17G11_40 | ecosystem: Environmental > Aquatic > Freshwater > Lake > Sediment | place: USA: Wyoming | collected... | reverse complement strand
TTCTAGGACGATGTACGCCAGCGGCGCGTTAGCGGTCCCGGTTCCTGGAAGGACGCCGGGACGGTGTCCAGCACGGGGCGGGCCTGACCCGAAACGGTCAACCACAGCCCGGATACCGTTCAAATTCCCCAGCCCCTCCTCGCAGACATTTGCCACCAGCCAAAGGTCACCGGGCAGGGTCAAGCCGCCCTGGCGTAGTGCCCATACCAGGCCCAACAGCCCGGCCACGCCCAGCGAATTATCGCCAATGCTGGGAGCCAGGATGCGCTCCGGCTGGCGCTCGAAATGCAGATCAACACTCGACGGGAAAACGGTATCCAGGTGGGCACTGACGACCAGCGCCTTTTCTGACCCGGCGCCTGCCAGCCGCCCGTAGACATTGCCCACCCCATCCATGTTTACATCTGCTAGGCCCTCATCCGCGAAGCGGAGGCGCACGAATTTGGCCCGCTCGGCCTCCTGAAATGTGGGGGCGGGGATCTGCTGGATGGCGATTGCCAGGTCGAGGAGGCGGGTCGTTAAGTCGTTCATAAAGCTATATTTGACGCACAATCCCGGTCAGGGAATCAAGCCGCCTCTGGGCCAGGCCGGGCAGGGCCTCCAGGGCATGGAAGGCGCCGCTGCCTTCGATCGTCAGCGAGGCAGACACACAGCCACACAGCACCCCGCGCAGAGGATCATAGGTCTCCTGATAACCGGCCAGGAAGCCGCCGCAGAAGGAATCACCCGCGCCGGTGGCGTCCGTCACTCGGGCCGGGTAAGCCGGGATTTCCCATCGTTTTTTGGAGACGGAATCGTAGAGCAGCTGGCCGCGTGCGCCGCGTTTGACGACGATGAACTCGCAGCCAAACTCACCCAGGGCTTCAGCCATCTGCCACAGGTCGTCGGTGCGCCCCCAGAAGAGCGCCCGCAGTTCTTCTTCGGAGGGCAGGAAGGCCGTCAGCCCTTGCAGGAGGATGCGAATATCCTCGAGAGCCTTGCTGGTCATGTAAATTGCGGAGGGGTCCAGGGTCAGGGTGGTGACAGAGGCCTGCCGGAAAGTAGAGCTCAGGCGGCTGCCGGTCAGGTAGTCGAGCGGACAAATATGAACCGCGCGTGCGTCCAAATAATCCAGTGGGATGTCATTCGGGCGTGGCGAGGCAGGGTCGAAGATTTTGCGGTAATTCCCGCCAGGCTCGGGCGGTTGGTAACCAAGCAGGGATTTGGGGAAAGGCAGGCCAAGCCTGGCGAAGTGCACAACCGGATTGATGTGGGATAGTCCCGGTTCCCGGAAGGACATCGGGACGGTGTCCAGCGAGGTAGTCCCGGTTCCAGCATAACATCCCGAATCTCGTACGGGACGGGGCGAGGTAGTCCCGGTTCCTGGAAGGACGCCGGGACGGTGTCCAGCACTTGGGAGAGTGGCCTGGAAATAACGCAGGTCTAGGGCTTCGGCCAGGATGTGGATGCCACGCGTGTCCCAACCGCGTTTATTAAAGGAAAGCAGCCAATCGTGGGGATAATCCTCCCCGACGCGCGCCAGCAAGCCAACACCACTGTCCGGGGTAGTCCCGGTTCCAGCATAACATCCCGAATCTCGTACGGGACGGGGCGTGGTAGTCCCGGTTCCTGGAAGGACACCGGGACGGTGCCCAGCGTGGTACTCCCGGTTCCCGGAAGGGGCACCGGACCAGACCCCCAGCCCGGCCGCGGCATAGATCAAGTTGCCTCCTGGAACGTCTATCATGGGACGGCCCATCGCAGGCAGCAGGTAGTCTCGTTGCAGGCGCCCGGCGATGACGAATTTGGGTTCCATCTCTTTTCAGGAGTTTAAGCTACCGCGGTCGGCGTCGGTCTGGCGGTCAGAGTCACCTTGGCCGGAAGGGATGGGCAGGAGGAAAGTGAAATTACTGCCCTTGCCTTCCACGCTTTCGGCCCAGATGCGCCCGCCGTGCATTTCAACCATCACTTTGGCAATGGATAAACCCAACCCCATGCCGCCGTGTATGCGGGTGAGATGCGATTCAACTTGATAGAAGCGTTCGAATATGTGCGCCAGGTCTTTGGAAGGGATGCCGATGCCATCGTCAATGACCGAAACTTTGATATACCCGGGAATCGACTCGGCAACGATGAGAATGTGCCCGTCCGGATTGGTGAAGGTAATGGCGTTTTTGACCATGTTGCTGAGGGCGATGACAATCTTGGACGGATCGCCTTCAAACCGCAGGTCTTCCTGGCCGGTATCGGATTGCAGGCTGAGGTGCTTTTGTTCCGCCTCCTTCTGAAAGGAACCCATCACTTCTTCAACGACGCGTTTGATGGAGATCGAGCGGGCACGGACACTGGCCACGCCTCGCTGGACGTTGTCCATCTTGGCGAGGTTGTCAATGATTTCTTTCAGCCGCAGCGCGTTTTGGACGATGATGTCCAGTTGAGGGCGGGAATCGGGCTGGATGGTCTCGCGCAGGAAGGTGGCATGTCCGAGAATAAGACCGAGCGGGGTGCGCAGTTCGTGGGAAGCAATGGCAATGAATTCGCTCTTCATGCGCTCGAGTTGGGTCATTTGGTCCACGGATTGCTGCACCTTGTTCATCAGACGGGTGTTCTGGATGGCGATCGCCGCCTGCGAGGCAAGTATTTCTAGGATATTAAGGTCTTCTTCGGTATAATGAGCCTGTTCGGTCTTGTTGACCACTTCAAGCACACCGACCGTCTCCCCATGATAAATGATGGGAACTGCGAGGCAATTCCGGTTCCTGAACGGGGCCAAGAGGCTGCGGATGGCGAAACCTGTAACCTCGTCGGTGCTTTTGAAGGCACGCGGTTCTGCCTCCGAATTCAGGGCATCGTCCCAGTGTGTTTCCGGGGCGACAGCCGGTTTCCCGTTTTGGAACACCCACCCGGCCATGCTGGTCTGCAGCGGAACTGTGACGGCTTTCGTGGTAATCCCGGTCCCAGCACGGGGCAACGCCTCCCCGTGAGACCAGGGCAGCGCCAGGAAACGCAGCGCCTCTCCGCTCTCATTCAATTCAAGGATGAACGCCGCCTCGCAACCGGTCAGGTCGGCTGCAGCTGAGATGAGCGAATGCAGGAATGGTTCCAGCTCCAGCGAGGTGCTGAGGTTGCGGCTGATTTCGAGCAAACGTTCCAGTGGCTGGTTGCGTGGTAGTCCCGGTTCCAGCATAACATCCCGAATCTCGTACGGGACGGGGCGTTGGTTTTTGGATGAAGCAGTATCCGTGTCCATATGGAATTTGATTATAGCAACAATCGCTAATATTTACATAAGAAACAAGGAGAAATGATGAGCAAAAAGAAGATCCGTAAAATTCCGACGAGACAGTTCAGGGATGATGTCTGTCGCGAAAAGACCGAGGCTTTCATAAAAGGCGAGAGCAACGAGTAATTCCGATCGGAGGGGATCTTCGCGCAGCACCCCCGAACACCGTCCCGGTGCCCTTCCGGGAGGGGGCAGACCCCCGCTGTTTTTGACCAAACAATTATGTCCTGTGTCTTCTGTAAAATCATTTCCGGCGAATCTCCTGCCCGTATACTCTACCGCGATGACCTGGTCACGGCTTTCCGCGATAATCATCCCATTGCTGCCACACACATCCTCATTGTTACCAACCGGCATATCGGCTCGGTCAATGAACTGGAACCGGAGGATGAGTCTTTAGTGGGGCACATGGTGATGGTGGCGAAACTACTCGCAGCGCAAAAAGGGATTGCGGAAGGCGGTTACCGGCTGGTCGTCAATACCGGCGCACATGGCGGGCAGACGGTCTTCCATCTTCACCTGCATCTGATCGGCGGCAGGCTGGCGCGCTTTGCACTGGAATAAAACGACGGGCTGTGCTTGCACAGCCCGCCAATATTGGTCATTAAATCAGCTCACTTTTTTCTCAGCAAACCCCAGATATACACCCCCATTCCGATCCCGGCCAGCAAAAACACCGCACCAAGGATGCCCAGCAGCGGCGACGGTTTATTACTGGGGACATTGGCTTCCGGCACTGTCTTGAGCTGCGCACCATAGTCAATGTAGGCGATATCACCGGGGGTGACATCCACGCTGGAGGTCAGATTAATCGTGGGATTATACCCATCCGGCGCCGCCGCACTGACGTTGTACTTTCCCATTGGCACATTCGTGAAGCACATTCCCTGGTAGGCGGTCGTGTCCGGATTGATGGCGGTGGTCAGAGTTTGAGAGTAAGCCCCATCCAGGCTGGTGAGGCTGATCGCCGCACCAGGAATGGCCTTCTCGGTTGTCTGCCGCAAGCCGTCGCCGTTAACATCGTCGTAGACCAGCACACACACTTCCGCAATGCCGCCCTCACCCGGTGTAGCTGTTGGCAGGACTGCTGTCGGTATTGGCGAAGGTCCAGGCGTCGGCGAGGCGGCTGATGGTCCGCCCAGGCCAAGCACTAATCTCTGTCCCTCCCGTAGATCGCAATTCGCATTCAACTCGTTGGTCAGGCGCAGGTATTCGAGCGGCACACTGTACAACAGGGTTATCTGTTCGCAAGTATCCCCGGCTTTGACGATATAGATGATCCGCCCATCCACGCCGGGGGTTGGGGATGGGTAAGCTGCCTGCGGTTCATCAGGTGCAGCCTGCACACCCGAGAAAATCCAGGCCAACCCAAGGAACAGCAAGGAAAGGCTGATGAGCAGCAGGGCTTTGGTCTTCATGGAGTCACCTGCGAAGATTATACTCCATCGCCTGTGCCCTTGATATAATGCAATTGCAGGTTCTCCGGAAGCGGCCATGCTGGCCAACTCTTCCCACGTTTCACGGGAATTCCCCCAACATTTTATTGTGATTCCGAAAAGGAGAAAACATGCCACTACAAGTCATTGTGGGTGCACAATGGGGAGATGAGGGCAAAGGCCGCATCGTGGACTGGTTTGCCGCACAGGCCCATTTTTCCGCCCGCTACAACGGCGGTGATAATGCCGGTCACACTGTCACGGTGGGAAGCCGGATCTTTAAACTGCATCTCATTCCATCCGGGATCATCCACCCGCGCATCGTTGCCATTCTGGGGAACGGCATGGTGGTCAATCCGCGCACATTGCTCGATGAAATGGACATGCTCCGCCAGGCCGGGATTTCCGTCTCACCTGAACGGCTGCGCCTTTCCTACGCCGCCCACCTCATCACACCCGCCCACCAGGCACTCGACAAGGCCCTCGAAGCGAGGCGCGGCAAGGGCAACCTCGGTACCACCGGACGCGGCATTGGCCCGGCGTATACGGATAAAGTCACCCGCCGCGGCCTGCGCCTCGCCGACATGCTCGCTCCCGACTTCTGCGAGCGGATTAGCGACCATATCGCCGAGTCCAACCGGACCCTGCGCATGCTTGGCGCATCCGGGCTGGACCCGGGGCCAGTCTGTGAACAATACCGCGAGGTTGCCGGGCGCCTGAAGTCCCACATTGCCGATACAGCCCTCGAACTTCACGCCGCGCTGCAAGCCGGGAAAACTGTCCTGGCCGAAGGCGCCCAGGGGTCTCTGCTCGACATTGACTTTGGCACCTATCCTTTCGTGACCTCCTCCAGCACCACGGCCCCCGGTGCGTTGACCGGTCTAGGCCTGGGGCTGCAAGCGGGAGGCGAGGCGCATGTGCTCGGCGTGGTCAAGGCCTTCCAGACCCGCGTGGGCTCCGGGCCGTTACCGACCGAAGTCTTTGATGACCTGGCCCTGCGGCTGCGCGGCACAGGCGAACATCCTTGGGACGAATACGGCACCACCACCGGTCGCCCGCGGCGCGTCGGCTGGTTGGACGGGGTTTTATTGAAGTATGCAGTTCGAATCAACGGCCTCCGCGAACTGGCCGTCACCAAGCTGGATATCCTGAGCGGATTGGAAAGCCTCCGGTTCTGTACTGCCTACCGGCGTGACGGAAAATTGTTCACCGACCTGCCCTTCGGCCCGGCAGACCTGGGTTCGTACGAGCCGGTCTACGAGGAATTGCCTGGCTGGAGGGAAGACGTCTCTGCCGTGCGAACATGGGCGGATTTACCACCGGCAGCAAAAACCTATCTCGAGCAGCTGACAAACCTGGCCGGGATCCCGGTGCGACTGGTCAGCGTGGGGCCGGAACGGGAGCAGATTATCCATCATCCATAAAGAATTGAGACCGCCACGGCGGTCTCAATTCTTACTCGATCGTTCTGATACTTGCTTTCTGATATCTTTTCTTGATTTCCGGCAGGAAGTACTCGTTGAAGAATTTATCCACATCGTAATCCGGCTTCCAGCCCCAGTCTTCGCGGGCCAGCGAGTCGTCCACCTCCTCCGGCCAGGAATCGACGATGCCTTGGCGGCGCGGATTTGGTTCGAAAGTGATCTGCGCCTCGGGAAAAGCCGCCAGCGCCCGCTGGCGGAACTCGCTGGCTGTCAGGCTGAACGCCGCGATGTTATAGACCTGGCTGGTGAGGCATTTGCGGGGTGCATCCATCAGCATCAGCAGGGACTTGATGGCATCCGGCATGGCCATGAACGGGATGCGTGTGCCGCTATCCACGAAACATGCGTAGGGTTTACCAGCCGCCGCTGAATGCAGCATCTCGGGTCCGTAATCGCTTGTCCCACCGCTGGGGAGGGTGAAGGCGCTGACCAGTCCGGGGAAGCGGATGGCGCGGAAGTCAAGCATTATGGGCGGTTTCGGATCCAGATGGCGCTGTCCGTAATAGCGGCTGTAATATATGCCCAGTTTTTCACAATAGAGTTTGTTGCAGCCGTACATGGTGTGCGGAGCATTCCACTCGTCTTCTTTTACATTCCCGGCAGCCTGCTTGGTAGCCCGATCCAGGAAGCCGTAGGTAGCGATCGAACTGGGGAACAGGAACTTGACCGGCTTTTGAAGTTTTTCCGACTTGTAGGCCGCCAGCAGCAGCAGTTGCATCGTCCCTTCGACATTGATGCGATGGGCATCCTCGGTCGCTACCTCGGCTTTCGAGGAGAGCGAGGCTGCCAGGTGAAAGACGATATCGAAATCGTAATCATAAAGAATCTTGATCCGGTTGACCAGATCCCCCTGAATGTGCTCCGCTGAAATTGACTTGATCGGCTCGGGCAAGGGCGCCAGGTCGGCAGTTACAATGCGGTGGCCCCGTCTTGTCAGGTTTTGGACAAGGGCCTGGCCGATCTCACCGCATGCGCCGGTCACCAGGACGGATTTTTCGCTCATGGATTTCTCCTTCTTTTCCAGTTTATGCTACAGGGTACTGCCCAAAGATGTGAACGCACAGGGTACTGCGTAAATATACGTACCCAAATAATTGTTTATTCCTTCCTTGTTGGCCGCTTCAGTTCAGAGATTTATGCAAGAAGCAGTAATTTTCTATTGAAGACCACTGTAAATTGATCGATTATTGTTCACGGTTTTATACAAAAAGCAGTAGAATGAGAAGATAAAGGTGGTTGCATCACCATTTGATTGTACAACAGCTTGCGTAATATTTCTTCCAAACTTTGACCGATGAAACTCACGATTATTTGCCGGGGCATGCTCCTGCTCGTCTTCCTGACCGCTTGCAGCGGCCTGTTCCCCGCGCCCACCCTGACCGCCACGCCCGTCTCGGCCACCGAAACGCCCACACCCACCATCCTCTGGTTCCCGCCTACCTATACGCCGACGATCTTCCCGACCGAAACCATCCTGTCCACCCCGGAACAACGCCCGGGTCTCGGGGAGCTGCTCTTCACCGATTCCTTCGACAATCCTGACCTGTGGAGTACGTCCGTTGCTTCCTGGGCCAGCGCAACAGTGACCCGCAACCTGCTGATCCTGTCCATCTCCGGGCCGGGACCGATTTCCATTGCCAGCTTGCGCAGCCAGCCGACGCTGGGAGATTTCTACGCCGACGCCACCGTAACGCTCTTTCTGTGCGATCCCACAGACCAGTTTGGGATGATCTTCCACGCTGCTCCCGGCGACAACCATTACCGCTTCGTAGTCCGTTGCGACGGCCAGGCGCGTCTCGAACGCAGCCTTTCCGGATCCAGATCGCCCCTGCTCGATTGGCAGCCCAGTGGCGACGCGCCCAGCGCGGTCCCTGCCGAGGTCAAACTTGGTGTCTGGGCGGATGGCAGTGAGATGCGCTTCTTCCTGAACGACAACTACCAATTCACCGCCCACGACCCTCTCCTGCCCACTGGCACACTCGGATTTTTCGCCTATGCCAGTGGAGCAACGCCCATCACCGCCTCCTTCTCGGATCTGTCGGTGTACTCCGTCTCGTACGTTTCACCCACTCCTTCGCTCACGCCGTCCATGACCCCGATCCCGATGCGCACGCCGTAGTGCGGATGTTTACCCGCCAGGTCTCGACCCCCAATCCCCCAAAATTCCCAAAGTACGGGGGACAAGTGTGCGGGGGACAGGCGAGCGGGGCAGGCGACACGAATAAAACCATAATATTTGAGTCTTTGTGCCCTCATTGTATTTCTCCCGTATAATATTCCCATGTTCACCAATAAACTCAACGACCTGGACCCCAAGACCTGGCTTAAGTTTCAGAAATCCTGGTTCATCCATAACCCGCCGCCGCGCAAGAAAGGCGTGCTGGTCCATCCAGCCAAGTTCCCGGAGACACTCGCCCAGGAATTCATCGAATTCTTCACCAAGCGCGGTGAAACAGTGTTGGACCCGATGGCTGGTACCGGCTCGGCGCTCGTCGCCGCCCTGCGGGCGGGACGGCACTCCTGCGGTATCGAGTTGAACCCAAAATATGCTGCGATCGCCCGGCAGATCATTGCCGGCGAACGCTCCGCGCTGGGGGCATCCGTTAAAGGTCTAATGGCCAACGTTATCACGGGTGACGCATCTCACGCTCTTGACTTCGGACTTCCTCCTTTCGATTATCTTTTAACTTCCCCACCTTACTGGGACATGCTGCACGCCAAAGGGGCAGGGACGCAGAAGAAGCGCCGCACATCATCAGGCCTGGATGTCTTTTATTCCGATGACCAGAATGACCTCGGTAACCTGCACGATTACGAGGAATTCCTGGCAAAACTGGTGACCATCTATCAAGGATTAAAACCATTGCTGCGAGAGAAAGCCTATCTTACGATTATTGTCAAGAACGTAAAAAAAGGTGGTAAAATCTACCCCCTGGCCTGGGACCTGGGCCGCGAACTCGGCAAGCTCTACACTCTCAAGGACGAAAAAATCTGGATGCAGGATAACCAGCGCCTCGCCCCCTACGGGTTGGGGTCTGCCTGGGTGAGTAATACGTTCCACCACTACTGCCTGCAATTTCGGAATGGGTAGGGGCACGATATATCATCCCCGTCAGGGGACATCGTCCCTGAAGGGAATCGCCTGGAATTAACTTCGCTACAATGATCACCTCAACCGACCTGCTCCACCTCCCCTACACCCCCGACCTGACCGAAGGCGGCATAGCCTATGCCTGCCGCTCGCTGGCCTCCTCCCACAGCCGCATGGGCGACTCCACGGTGGACCGTATGCGGCGCATCGTAGCGGGGGTGGCTGTCGAACTGGCTTTCCGGCGTACCCTTACCAAGCAGGCCATCCCGTTTGCCGTGTTGGGAGCCACGCCCTTCAACCACCCTGACCGCTATGACGTCTCGCTGGGCGGGCATCGTTGTAACCTGAAGAGCTTCCTCATCACCCGTCGACCGCAGATTGCCCAGCTCCGGCAGGACCCAGCCATCCTGCTCCAGGCTCCTGCCCTCGTCCCGCTTGACCAGTTTGCTGCCGAGGGTCACAAGCCCGATGACCTGTACCTGTTCGCTTTTTTGCTGGGAGTGGTGGCTGCTTCCATGGAAGACGTTGACAAGGCGTCCGCTGCCGGTCAACCCAACTATCTTATCCACCCCCTGCCCAAAGAGTGGGCGCGCCCTGCTGGCTGGCTGCCCCTCGAAAATCTGGCCCTTAAAAGCGAATGCGAGGCACCCATCAGTGTGGAGATCAGCGGACAAAACGGCGGTCGGGAATTTGTGACTGCCACGCTGGAACTCCCGCCTAAAAAACGCGTGCCTGTGGAGCAGAGTTTCTACAGCTTGGCCTGCATCCACGCCGCGCGCAGGCCCGAGGCCCGGATTGGCCTGCACAGCCCACTGCGCGGCGAAGTGTATATCATTCCGCCTCACGCGTGGGGCAATATCTGGGTCTACGGGATGGAAATATTGCTCACCGGCTGGCTCACCCACGAAGAGTACCGCCGCAAGGCCAAAGTGCTGAACGCCGGGATGTCCACCTTCCAGTTTGCTCGCACACGTATCAAGAATCTGCACATCCCGATGGTAGAGTTGAATCCGCTTGCGCCGCTGCTGGCACATGTGAAAGAATGGGAGGCGGAGAGGAGAAGGCCCGCTCACCCTGAGACAATTTGAAAATGGAGATAGAATTTGACTTGCTGTGCCGGGGTCGGAAAACCCGACACGCCGCTGACCGATGGCCATCCCGATCAACTGTGCAGCGTGGATCGGATTTTTCAACCCGGCAATTTTATCGGATATTTTTACAGAGTCTGCTGCAAGAAGGTTTTCGACAAAGAGGATATGACCAGCACAAAGGGTAAAGAAATGGAAGGCTTTTCCTTCCTGCTCACCTGCCCCTAATCTTTGGGGGTTTGTGACCTCCGCGGTTAAATAGCTTTTATAGTATAGTCATTAACCTCTATTGGTTAACGGTGCGGCCACGGATGGTTTCATTTGCATCCAGGATTTGATGATATAACATGGAGAGATGGATATGGCACACAAGCATGACATTATTAACAACCAGGACAGCGGCTTCTTCCAGGACCTGGTTTTGCGTCTCAAGCTCATCCTGCGTCTGATTAGTGACCGGCGTGTCAATTTTTTCTTAAAACTTCTGCCTATTGCGGCGGTCATCTACGTGGTCTCGCCTGTGGACCTGATCCCTGGCGCGGTAATTCCGGTTATCGGTGCCTTGGATGATGCCGCCGTGATCTGGTTGGGAACCACGCTGTTTGTAACGCTTTGCCCCGATGATGTTGTTCAGGAGCACACCAATGCTTTGCAGAAGGTGGTCACCGGCACCTGGCGGGATAGTCCCGGTTCCCGCACGGGGCGGGATGCTCCGCAGGAGGACGAGGCTGTCGAGATCATTGATGTTGAAGCGAGCGATGGCCCCGAAAATGAGCAGGCAAAATAATAAGAAATCAATTCCGGAGGTGTGCTATGGCTGAACGGACATGGGAAGTGACCAAGGTTTGTTTCTGTGACCATGTCAAGCACGAAGTGGCGTTGGAGGCCGAGGTTCTCTATCCAGTTGATACCCTCCCCAACCCGCCACGGGTACTTTCACATCGCTGTTCCCTGGGCATGCAGTGTAACCAATTCGCCCAGCCGGCCTGTGTCTGAGCAGGCGCGAATCCGGATTGCGATCCCTTCCGCCAGTAAGCCGATGGATGCGGTTCATTCCATGTCATAACCATAATATCTTCAAAACCAAAAAGGCGACCCGGCAGAGGTCGCCTTTTGATATTAATGCTCGCTGTGTTGGGGTCTTCGCGATATCATCCCCGATGGGGACATCGTATCCGCCGAAGGTCCCCGCAGGGGGCAGGGTAAGCACCCCCGACACCCTGGTGACCGAGGGTCTCAACCACCATGGAACGATATCGAATTGTTGATAGCGTGGGTTTAGATATTTGCGCAGGTCCCTGTATTTCATATATCTAGGCCGTACTCTGCAATACCTGTACCAGTTCTGCAGGTGTAGCCAGGATCATGTCCGCGCCATGCTTTTGGAGTTCGTTCCTCTCGCCAAAGCCGCATAACACACCCACCTTCTGGGCTCCAGCGGCGCTCCCGGCACGCATATCCACGGTGGTATCACCTACCATCAGGCAGGCCTCCGGGGACACTTCCATCTCCTCCGCCGCCCACAGGATCGGGTCTGGGAACGGCTTTGTGTGTTTGCAGGTCTGGGCGCTGGCGATGCACTTGAAATACTGCAAAAGGTCGAATTGTTCCAGGAATAGATTTGTGGCACGTGTATCGCGGGCGCTGACCACTGCCAACGAGTAGCGTTGGGATAGTTCTGCAAGCATCTCCTTCACACCGGGAATCATCAGGAATTTCCCGGGTCTCCTCCTGGAATTGCGCGCCAGCCAGTCGGCCAAGGCAAAGAATGCGTTGTCCAGGCCGAGCAAATCGGGGATGCCGATCAGGAAGTTGGCTGGGGCCTCGATCGCCATGACGATTCGCCGGGCGGTGTGCGCTGTCTCTTGTTTGGGAAACATGAAATGAAAGGGCTTGAGCAGACGGGCGAACTTTTCGACCATCACATCATCCGTGTCGCTCAATGTGCCGTCAATGTCAAAGCAGATGGCGCGGATGCGGGAAATGTGCAGGGGCATAGACTTAATTAGAAATTCAATGAGGTTCAATTCAAGATAAACGCTGTTATTTTACCCCATCACCCGCTGTACTTTCCCTCTATCAGTGGGATTCCCAAAGACCCGGGCCTCGGCCTTATAATTCAGGGATGGTGACGTGGATAGCTCACCTGCGGATTGCTGAAAACCTGCTTGGCCTCTTCCCGGAACTGGATCCGGCCGGCTTCGCGGTGGGCAGTATCGCCCCCGATTCCGGCATCCCGGATGAGAAGTGGGAAAAGTTCACCCCGCCTCCGGAAGTTACGCATTTTGGAAACTTTCCCGGTGCCTATCGAGAACTTGCCGACATGGAATTCTACCGGCGTTATCTCCTGCCCCTGCGCGGCACAGCCGATCTCGCTCCGGTTTCGTTCCGGACGGGATATTTCTTTCACTTGATCACTGATAATCTATGGAGCGAGAAAATTGCCGTACCGGCCACGCAACGCTTTCCTGCCGAATTCGCGGCTGATAGGGACTTCATCTGGGAAGTCAAGAAAGACTGGTACGGTCTCGACTTTATCTTCGTCCGCGATCATCCGGATTGCCTGTTCTGGCGCGTATTCCTGGATGCCAGGCCGGATACCGGCGGATTGGATTTCCTGCCTCTCGAGGCAGTTCGTCAGCGAGTTGAGTATATACAGCAGGACTATCAGCGCACTGACGAGGCTGTGCAAAAAGCTTATCATCGTCCTTACGTCTATCTTTCCGGTCCGGAGATGGATCGTTTCATAGAAGAATCTACCCGGCAGCTCGCTCGTATTTATCAATATCTGTGGATTATTGGTGCAGCCGCGGATGGTTTCATCTCTGCCCCGGATCTGACGATTTAGCCGGGGGAGATCCCAGAGATTTACCTTCCCTGGAGATGATACAATCACATTACCCAGGAGGAATACCTGCCTGCTTTAGGAAGCTGTAAAAGGTTGCTTTGTAAGAGCACTCGCACTATACTATTAGTGAAACATGGACCGCCCGAAAGGAGCCGGCATGGCGAATCTGGTTGGCAAGACATTGGGCAAGTATAAACTCACAGAGCGCCTTGGCAGCGGGGGAATGGCGGAAGTATACAAGGCATACCATCCAAAACTCGAACGCTATGTGACGATTAAGATCCTGCACGGCTATCTGGCCGAGGGAGAGGACTTCCTGGCACGCTTCGAGCGCGAGGCCAAAGCGGTCGCCTCCCTGCACCACCCGCATATCGTGCAAATCCATGACTTTGATGTTGAGGACGAACAATATTACATGGTCATGGAGTTCATTGATTGGGGAACGCTGCAATCCCGAATGATGGAGCTGCGCCACGAATTCGCCCAACAGAGTGCTCTTGCCAAATCCTGCTGGACCGGATAGCAAGATAAAAGTTCCAGGGCGGTTCACGCCTGTAAAGAGCATGTCCGTCAGGCGCGGACGCGCAACCCTGTTTTCGCGTGGGCGTGGAATATATAACTTGGTGGAGATGAGAGAAACGGACACAGTCTATTCTCAACTGCTGTTATGAATCAATTGACCGGTAGTGAAGGAATTCAATACGATTAGCACACACATTATACCCTTCCTGCTTTAAGACATTGTGGCCGCGGGAAAATGTCACTCTCAAAGACGGTATAAGTCTCTATGTTGTCTTTGGTTGGTTTCATCCAGGTCTTTTACAAGAATATCACTATCGTGCCTCAGAAATACCGGAAATGGGCAGGTTGAGTAGCAAGTTTTTTCGCACCTATCGCATAACCTCTAATACAGCGTTCTATTGTCCAAGAGGCTCGTGCTATTATCCAAGACAAGATGAACTCATTTAGTATAAAATGTCTTTGAAGGGATGACCATGTTAATCATTTTATCTCTTCTCCTTAGAAAGCACACCGTTGCCTATTCCACGGTGTGCTTTCATTAGGAGAAACATGAAAGGCGCAATTAGGATATTTAGCTCTTTAATCGATCCAACTGGTACATGGTAGAAGGCCAATAGATCGTGTGTTGATACGTGGAATTCAGGATGTCTCAATTGCCCTGAAAAAACCAGTCCGAACAAGCACCTAGCTTACAGGATTGATTGGCGAAGGATTGACATTGGGAATTAAAATAAAATTATGAATCACACTTTGCGAATCGGCTCTCAGATTGGTTCATATGATCCTTTTTGGGTTCAGGTCCGTGAGGCTGTCTACCGGAAAGCTCAACAGCTCAACGCCGACTTGATCCCGATCAATATCACCGAGCAGCCGGCAACGCTCTCATCAGAAGAACAGGCGAGTTTGGTAGATGAGTTGCTTGCTGAGGATTTAATGGCTTTGATCTGTTGGAACCTGCCAGCCGATATGATTCACCGGTTGCTGAATCTTGGCCTGCCTGCCATCTACCTGTCTGAATCCCAGATTCGGCATCCATTATTCGTATCACCTCGTGGGTTGAATCAGGCTGCGCGGATTGTAGGAGAATATTTTGCTGAGAAGATGAACAGGCATGGGCAGGTTTTATGTGTTGGCGGCCTGATGGAAGTGGAGGGGGAGGATGGCAGTACCCGCCTGGTCGGGATCCAGGAAACGCTTAAAAAGTACCCCGATATCTCTTTTTTTCATATACCAAGTCTTTGGCGCTACGATCAGGCCTTCCCCCAAATTGAAGCCGCCATGCGGCAGCTTGATAAATCCTTTGATGCCATCTTTGGCCTGTCCGACTCACTGGCTTTGGCAGCGCGGGATGCTGGACGGGCGCTTGGGTTGGTGGATGATAAGACCATCATAGTAGGCATCAACGGTGATCCCCTGGCTCTGGCAGCCATCGCCGAGGGCAGCATGAGTGCAACGGTAGAAACTTCAGCATTGGATTTTGGGGCTCAGGCCGTTGAGTTGGCTTGCCAGGCAGCACGTCGAGAAACGCTGCCTGCCCATTTTAACTATAAGCCGCGTCTGATAACGGCCGAGAACGTAGCCGAGATTGCCTTGCAAAAGCTCATTGCGATTGCGAGCATCCCTTCTCGCCTGGTTGGCGTAAACCGCCAGCTTGAGCAAAACCGGTTAACCCAATTGGAGACCAGCGCGGCTATCAACCGGCGGGTTGGGTCTCTGCTTGACCGGCAGGAACTCTCACGGGAAATTGCCAACCTCATCCGTGCAAACTATGGTTATGATCGGGTTCAGCTTTTCTTGTGGTCCGAGCAAGAACAGCTCCTCGTGCTCGAAGAATCCATGCCATCTTCTGGCGAACGGATATGCCTCCCGCTTCATCAATCGGGCCTACTCGCTGAAGCCTTGCTACGAAATGAAACCATATTCATCCCCGATACCCATCACAGTAACCGCTTTCCACCGGATCCTAGATTAATGGAAATATCCTCGCGAGTTATCTTGCCTATCCGGCTGGGTGATAAAATCCTTGGACTGCTCGACCTTCACAGCCAACATCCAAAGGTACATCAGCGCCAGGAGTTAATCGGTTTGCAATCGTTGGCGGACCAGTTAGGTATAGCAATGCGCAACGCTGAATTGTACAGCGAGGCTGTGCTGGCCAGAGCCGCGGCGGAAAAGGCTGACCAATTAAAATCTCGGCTGTTGGCAAATGTCAGCCACGAGTTGCGCGCACCTTTGAATGTGATTCTGGGATATAGTCAGGCCGCGCTTAAAGTGCCTAACTCTTATGATGTTGAACTTCCACAATCGGTCTTGCGAGA
>Ga0315289_10007344_pt1 | contig 16050 bp, 12 predicted proteins | sample YL17G11_40_MG_FD_203452 | JGI IMG/M metagenome (GOLD analysis project Ga0315289, IMG submission 203452) | Sediment microbial communities from Yellowstone Lake, YNP, Wyoming, USA - YL17G11_40 | ecosystem: Environmental > Aquatic > Freshwater > Lake > Sediment | place: USA: Wyoming | collected... | reverse complement strand
GTTTCCATTGCGTGCTGGGGACCGTGCCTTCGCTTTCGTTCGAAATTTCGATTCCGGTCTTCTGGCCCAGCCCCATCCGCCCCGCGTAGTCGGCGATCGCGTCGATGCCCATCCGGCGGCCGAGACTGTAAAAATAAATATTGCACGAGTAACGGATGGCGTCGTAGAAGTTGAGCGTGCCGTGGGCGCTGAGACAGTGGAACGCGCGCCCGTAGATTTCGATCTCGCCGTTGCACGTGAAGAGCGTCTGCGGAACGATCGTTCCCGAGCCCAGGGCGCCCGCCGACATGACAAGCTTGAAGATGGACCCCGGCGAATACAGTCCCTGGGTCGCCCGGTTGATCAGCGGATGGTCGGGGTTGGCGGCCAGGGCCGTCCATTCCTCGGGCGTGAACCGATTGATGAATTTATTGGGGTCGAAGGTCGGCGAGCTGGCCAGGACGAGAAGACCGCCGGTCCTCGGGTCGAGAACGACGACGGTCCCTTCTCTGCCGGCGAGGAGCTGTTCGGCTTTTGCCTGGAGGTCATAATCCAGGGCGAGAGCCAGTTTCGGGCTCTGCCGAGGGTCGACGCGGTCCGTCTCGCTGCGCTTGCGTCCCTGGCTGTCCACGATTTCAACGAGTTTTCCGTCGACGCCCGCGATCCGGGATTCGTAGGTGCTCTCGACGCCTGTCCGGCCGACCATGTCGCCGAGGCGACGGTCCTTGAACGTCGTCCGCAGCTCGTCGGGCGTCAATTCCTGAAGGTATCCGATGAGGTGCGCCGCCAGAGCGCCGAACGGGTAGAACCGCTTCGGCTCGGTTTCGATGACAAGTTCCGGGAATTCCATTTTCCGGACTTCGATCCGGGCCACGTCCTCCAGGCTGAGGTTGTCCTTGACGACGATCGGCTTGAAAAGCGGCATCGTTCGATATTTCTCGACGCGGCCGCGCACGACTTCGGGGTCGAGTCCCAGCATCTGGCCGATCCGTTGGTAGGACTCCTCCAGGTTCTTCGTATTTTCGCGGATGACCGAGGCCTTGAACGCGGCGACGTTGTCGGCCAGGATGACCTGGCCGCCCCGGTCCGTGATTACGGCCCGCGGCGCCGGAAGGATGACGTCGCGCGTCCGGTTGGCCTCGGACATCGCCCAGTACTTCCGGTGGTCGAGGATCTGGATTTTCCAGTAAAAAAAGACGATCAAGGCGCACACGGCCTCGACGGCGATGAAGACGGCCCGCGACCTTTTCAAGGCGCGCGAGACGTCTTCGTAGATCTGACTATCGGTCATGGCGGGCCTTCAGCCGGCGATAAACGAGGAACGCCGCCGTCCCGAGCAGCGCCGAGACGAACGGCTGGGCCAGCAGCCATCCCCCGGCCCACGGAAACCCTTCCGAGAAAAAAACGGCGCTCAAGCCGGCCCAGAGTCCGAGGTCGAGCGCCGCCATCAGCCCGACGAACAAACAGAGGCGCGCCGGACGGACGACATCGATCTTCCGCGAGATCACGCCGGCGAGATATCCGGCGACGGTGTTCGCCACGCCGGCCAGGCCGAACACCCCGAGCGAGAACGAATCCACGATTAGGCCGCAGACCATGCCGAAGACCGCCCCCGGGATCTCGCCCTCGATGACCCCGAACAGAATCACGGCGATCGTGAAAACGTTGACGAGGACGACAAGAGGGACGGCGAGTCCGTGGAGCACCGTAAACACGAGAAAGACTCCCAGAACCGTCAGAGAGCCGCGGAGGAGGATGGTCATGGTCCGGGGATTACTCCCGGCCCCTCTCGGTGAGGACGGCCACGTGGGACAGGTCGGAGAACCTGAAACGGGGACGGACCGCGATCTTCTTGAACAACGAATTTTCGGCCGTCACCGAGACGACCTGTCCGACCGGGATCCGGGCCGGAAAGACATGGTCGAATCCCGAGGTCTCCAATTCTTCGCCTTCGGCGACGGCCTCGTTTGTCGCCAGGACATAGCGGAGCCAGCACGTGCCGGACTTGCCGTCTCCGGCCAGGACGCCTTGGATGCGCGCGACCGCCGACTGGACGGCGACCGCGCTGTTGTCGTCCGTGATCAGCTGGACCGTCGCTTCGCCGGGAGCTATCGGGGGGACGACGCGGCCGACGAGATTCCCGGATTTATCCACGACCGGCATGTTGACCTGGAGGCCGTCCCTGGCGCCCTTGTCGATGACAATCGATTTATAGGCGTTGGACGCGTCGACCCCGATGACGGCCGCAGCCAGGAACGCCCGACGGAGCCCGGTGAGCGTCCGTTCGAGCTCCCGGGTCGTCTCCAGGCCGGACAGCTCGCCGCGGAGCCGCATATTTTCCTGCCGCAGATGAAACATATCATCGCGCATCGCCTGGTTCTGCGCTTCGACGTCCCTAAGATAGAGATAGCGGGTCCAGAGCCGTCCCGCGCCGGCGAACAGGCCGTGGACCGCTTTTTGGACGGGCGCGAAAAGGAAGAAGACCGTCTTCTCGAAATAGGTCGGCTCCTCGCCGAACGGCACCTGGAGCGAAATGAGGACGAGTTGAACGAACAGAAGCCCGCCAAAGACGAGCGCTTTTTTCTGCTCTTTCCGAAAGCGGGGCATGCCCTTACTGTCGTCTTACGTGATCGCGACTTTTTTCAGCAGCTCGAGGTCGTCGAGCATCTTTCCCGCGCCGAGGACGACGGAGGTCAGGGGGTCCTCGGTGATGAAAACCGGAAGCTGGGTCTCTTCGCGGACGCGCTTGTCGAGGTTCTTGAGCAACGCCCCGCCGCCGGTGAGAATGATGCCCCGGTCGATGATGTCGGCCGAGAGTTCGGGCGGCGTTTTTTCGAGGGCGATGCGAATGGCGTTGATGATGGCCGCGACGATCTCCTCGAGCGCTTCGCGGATCTCCTGGTCGTCCACGACGATGGTCTTCGGAATGCCTTCGCGCAAGTCGCGGCCTTTGATCTCGAGCGTCAGCGGCTCGTCGAGTGGGTAGGCCGACCCGATCTGGATTTTGACGACTTCCGCCGTCCGCTCGCCGATGAGGAGGTTGTATTTCTTTTTGAGGTACTGGATGATCGCCTCGTCCATTTCGTTGCCGGCGATCCGGATGGCATGATTGAAGACGATCCCGTTGAGCGAGATGACCGCAATGTCCGTCGTCCCGCCGCCGATATCAACGATCATGTTGCCGGTCGGCTCGGAGATGGGCAGGTCGGCGCCGACCGCCGCCGACATCGGCTGCTCGACGAGATAGACTTCCGTCGCCTTGGCCCGCATGGCGACGTCCTTGACGGCCCGCCGCTCGACCTGGGTGATGCCCGTGGGAATGCCGATGACGATCCTCGGCCGGAGGAGGAAGCCGCGGTTGTTCGTCGCTTTCTTGATGAAAAAATCGAGCATCTTCTCCGCGATCTCGAAATCGGCGATGACGCCGTCGCGCATCGGCTTGATGGCCAGGACGTTGGCCGGGGTCTTCCCGAGCATGTCCTTGGCCCGTTTTCCGACGGCCTCGACCTTCCCGGTCTGGCGGTTGACGACGACGATCGAGGGTTCCTGGATAATGATGCCCTTCCCCTTGAGAAAGACGAGGGTGTTGGCCGTTCCGAGGTCGATGGCAAGATCGCAGAAGAGGCGGCTTTTGATCCAGCGAATAAGGCCCATGATGATCCTTTTTTTCCTTGAGAACAAATTTTTAACACAATTCGGGCCCCGGCGCAAATGGTCCCCCGCGCCTCCGCGTTCACTCGCTTGACTTCGGTTCGAGAATTCACATATACATTACCCATTCGCAACCGACAAAGGAGACGTGGATGAGTCACCAACCCTTCGTTCCCGAAAAGACCGACATGAGGGAATTTTCCTTCAAAGCCCTGCTCATCGGGCTTGTCCTCACCGTCATCCTCGGCTCGGCCAACGCCTACCTCGGCCTCCGGGCCGGCATGACGATCGCCGCGACCTACCCGGCGGCCGTCCTCGGCATGGCCGTCCTCAAGCTCTTGAAAGGCTCGATCCTCGAAGAGAACATGGCTCGGACCGTGGGCTCGATCGGCGAATCGGTCGCCGCGGGCGCGATCTTCACGATCCCGGCGTTTCTCATCGCCGGCGTCTGGACGAAATTCAACACCGTCGATGCCTACCTTAAAACGTCCGCCCTCCTCTTCGTCGGCGGGCTGCTCGGGATCCTGTTCGTCACCATCCTCCGCCGGGTGATGGTCACCGACCCCGAGCTGACGTTTCCCGAGTCCGTCGCCGCAGCCGAGATCCACAAAGCCGGCCAGAAAGGCAGCGCCGGCGCCAAACACCTCTTCCGGGCAATGGGTTTGGGCTCGCTCGCGTACGCCCTAGGCCAAGTCCAACTCTACGCCGCGAGCAAGGATTTCATCATCAAGATCGGAAAGATCGGGGCGAGTATCGTCCGGCTGGGCTCCTCGAAAACGTCAACCACCGTGGACGTCGGCGGCACGGTCGTCGTATCGGGGCCGGGGATTTTTCCGGCTTATCTCGGCGTCGGATACATCATCGGCCCGCGGTTGGCCTCATTGAACTTTGCCGGCGGCGTCCTGGCCTGGGGACTGTTCGCCCCGCTCTTCATGTTCTTCCTCGGGCCCGAATTGATCGCCAAATTCTACGGCCCGGGCGTTGCCATGGCCGATGTCGCATGGGGCGACATGGTGACCAACGTCTGGAAATTCATCATCCGGCCGATCGCCGTCGGCGGCATGCTCGTCGGCGCGGGTTATACGCTTTTCCGCATGCGGAAAAATCTCGCCGCCGGGATTACGCGTTCGTTCAGCGATGTGAAAAAAGCCACGGGTCAGACGGCCTCCGTCTCCCGGCTCGAAAAAGACCTGAATATTAAAGTCGTCATGGGCGGACTGGCCATCACCTTCGTCCTGATGATCCTGGTCTACAGGATTTTCGCGGGCGCCTTCCTGCCGGCCCTGATCGCGGCCATTGTCATGGGCGTGGCCGGCTTCTTCTTCGCCGCCGTCTCGGGCAATCTCGTCGGGACGATCGGCTCGTCCAATAACCCGATTTCGGGCCTGACCCTGTCGACGCTCATCATCGCCGCGTTACTCATGGTCCTTGTCGGCGCCGCGGGCGCGAGCGGCGTAGCCGCCGTGCTCGGCGTCGCAGCCGTGGTCTGCGTCTCCTCGGCCGTCGCCGGCGAAATGCTCCAGGACCTTAAAGTCGGACATACCCTCGGCGGAACGCCGTGGAAGATGCAGGTCGGCGACATCTTCGGAATCCTGCTCTCCTCGCTCGTCATTTATTTTCCGCTCATGGTTCTCATCGGCACCTACGAACTCGGCAGCAAGGAACTCTCGGCGCCCCAAGCCGGGTTGATGGCCGCCTTGGCGCAGGGGATCGTCGGCGGCGAAATGGCCTGGCCACTGATTATCGTCGGGATGCTCATGGGCTTCGCGTTCATCCTTATCCAGGTCCGGTCTCCCATGCTCGTCGCGGTCGGCATGTACCTTCCGCTCGAAACGACCTTTGCCATCTTCTGCGGCGGCATGATAAAAGGAATCATCGATAAATTGAAAATCATGAGTCCGGCGCAGAGAGTTCGATTTATGATAAAACTTTTAACATTTAGTTTTTATGCTTACCTGGCGGTAGTTTTCATCGAACTGATAACGACCATTCCCTTTGGTAAAAAAATTTCGGTAGAAACGTTGATTATCCTCTTTATCTTATTCGTCGCGTTTTCTCTTTTTTACCTTTTCGCACGGCTTATCTTTAAGGCGCAAAAAAGCCGTTGGATGCATTGGTTTAAGCGTTCGCTTCAGAAAACAGAACCCCTCAATGCCGCGCAAAAAGCGCGCGTCGAAAACGTCGGTATCCTCCTCGCCGCGGGCTTCATCGCCGGAGAGGGGCTCACGGGACTTCTCCGGGCGCTCTGGAAATTTCTTTTCCTACAACATACCCTCCACACCGATATCCCGGCGATCTTCAAGGAGCCTAGCTATCTCGCCGGGCTGGCCGTCCTTGCTCTGATCGCTTTCTATCTGATCGCCGTCCCGTTGAGGAATGCCGGCGCCGCCGACGAGCCGCCGCCGCCGTCGGCCGTGATTTAGCGCTTCGATCCTAGAGGGAATGGCCCATGGCCATACCCTATTTTGTTTGTGTTTCGTATCCTTGAGGCAGACGCTCCGCCCGGGTTTCGAGTGCGTCAGCGGTCGCTTAGAAAGGCTATCCCTCGAAACACGCTCGTGGCAAGCTCGAAAAATCCAAAGCTTCGTACGTCCGCTCGACCCGGACCGCGATGGCCGAAATCAGCCGAAAGAGTCCGGCCGGAATAACGAGGACGGCCGGCGACACGTCGTCTTCGTAGAGGTTCGTGCGAAGATATGCCGGTGTTTCGCGCGAAAACCAAAGCTCGGCCTCCCAAGTTTTCTCGTCGAAGTGGACGGTCTCGCGGACGAGACCGTCTAGCGCGAACCGAGGGCCGGTGACGACCTCGGCGAGAATTCCATCGCTTGAGATGTCGGCAGCGGCGAGGCAGGCATGCATTCCGAGACACCGACCGCCGAACGCCAGAACGCGGACCGAGAACACATAACCTTCGAGGCGCGACTCCACATAAGCTTGAAGAAGCCGCGGGTCATCCTGTCCGTTATGTCCGGCGAGGTCACCGAGAGTCCTGACGATTTTAAAACCGCGGCCGCCCCGGCCGAGGCGCCGTTTAAGAACGGCGGGCCGGAATCGGGCGAGAAACGCTTCAGCGGTTTTCTCGCCGCCGGGACGAAACGGCTCCGTCGCCGGCAGCGGCGCGATATCCCGGAGGACCTGATATTGGACCCATTTGTCTTCCAACCGGAGCGCTGATGGAATCACCTCGGGCCGGCCGCCGTAGCCGTCAATCCAAAGCTTGAACGGTTTGAGGCTTTCAAGGAACGAGAGGGACTCCAGATACGACGAAAACGGTAGGCCGTAAACGGCGCGCGATGCCGTTTCGATTTGAGAAAATATATCCGACGGCCGGCCATGGCGGACGCGGTGGATCCGGTCGATCTCGGTCGCTCCCCCGGGAAGTCCGATGTTCACGTCAACGACGAACGGTCGCCGTTCCAGGTCGACCAGAAAATCGATACCGAGATACATCCGTCTCCGTCCGCCGTTATCCATTTAAACATAGGGGACCGCGCAGCGGCAAGTCGCGGGACATATTCGCCGCCGGCCCGCGAACCGTTTGAACAATTCTCGCAAATCCTTTAAAATTTACACGGACAACGAACATGGCTGTACGAGATATTCTTAAGATCGGACACCCAACCCTGACCCGGAAGGCCGACCCCGTCGACACGATCGACGACGAGCTCCGGGCCCTCGCCAGGGACATGATCGAGACCATGCGGGCCGCGCCCGGCCTCGGGCTTTCGGCGCCGCAGGTCAACGTCAGCAAGCGGCTCATCACCGTCGACCCGTCCACGGCTGATAAAAAGGCCGACGTCATCATCCTCATCAATCCCGAGATCATCTTCCGCGAAGGAAAGTGCGTGCGGGACGAAGGCTGCCTCTCCGTGCCCGACGTTTACGAGAAAGTGGCCCGGCCGCAGAAAGTGCGGGTCAAAGGACTCGACCTCGACGGCCGGGAACGCGAGATCGAGGCCGCCGACCTTCTTGCGCGCACGTTCTGCCACGAGGTCGACCATCTCGACGGCAAGCTTTTCATCGAATGGTTGTCCCCTCTCAAGCGAAATCTGATCAAGAAAAAGTTTCGTAAGGCTGAGACGAAAAAAGGATGATGCGCGTCGTCTTCTTCGGCAGCCCCGAGGCCGCCCTTCCCTCCTTCCAAACGCTTTTGGACAAAGGCCACCGCGTCGAGCTCGTCGTGACCCAACCGGACCGGCCGTCGGGACGGGGCAGAAAGCTGCAGCCATCGGCGGTCAAACGGTTCGCCTTGGACCATCGCATTCCGGTCCTCCAGCCCGACCGCATCCGTAAGGACATCGCGGCGCTGGATGCCCTCCGTCGGGTCGCCGCCGACATCCACGTCGTCGTGGCGTTCGGTCAGATCCTCCCTGACGCGATTATCGACCTACCGGAATACAAATCGGTCAACGTCCATTTTTCCCTTTTACCGAAATATCGGGGCGCGGCGCCCGTGGCCTGGGCCATTCTCAACGGAGAAGCCGAAACCGGGGTGACGATCTTCCGGCTTAACGCAAAGATGGACGAAGGCGATATCCTGGCCGCGGTCGCGACCGAAATCCGGCCGGGAGAGACGGCCGGCGACTTGGAAACGCGGCTGGCCCGGCTCGGCGCTGGCCTTCTCGCAGACAGCTTGGAGCGCATAGATACCTTGACCCCCGTTCCCCAAAATCACTCAATGGCCACTCTCGCGCCTAAGCTCGGAAAAGAAGACGGCCGTTTGTCCTGGTCCGAGCCGGCCGGCCTGGTCGAACGTAAGGTCCGGGCGTTCACGCCGCGGCCCGGAGCCTTCACCGCTGCCCATGGGCGAAGACTCCTTATCCTTCGAGGCCGGGCGCTGGGGGCCACGAGGCAAGGGCCGGCCGCGGGAGCCGTGACCGGGATCGCCAAAGAGGGACTCGACATCGCCTGCGGGGACGGGTCGGTCTTCCGGATCGAACGGCTCCAGCCCGAGAGCCGGACGGCGATGGACGCCTACGCTTTTTCACTGGGGGAACGGATCACGGCCGGAACGGTATTTGGCTGAAAATATCCCGAACGGGATTAATGCTCTTCCAGAATGTACGAGTACGGGTTGACCGCATTGCCGTTGATGCGGACTTCATAATGGACGTGCGGTCCGATGGATTTTCCGGTGCTTCCGACTTTGCCGATCTCGTCGCCCCGTTTCACTTTCTGGCCGACCCGGACGGAGGTCTTGCTGAGGTGGCCGTAAAGCGTCGTGATCCCGCCGCCGTGATTGAGGATGATCCAGTTTCCGAGAAGGCCGTCTCGGTTCACCTCCAGGACATATCCGTCGGCGGGCGCGATGACCGGATTGCCGAATGCGGCGACGATGTCCAGCCCGTAGTGGAATGTCCGCATTTTCGTGAAGGGGTCGATCCGATAACCGAACCCGGAAGACGGCCAGCCCCCGGCCGTGGGCCAGATCGTGGGCATCGACGCCAATCGCGAAGCCTGACTATCGAAGAAATTGGCAAGCGTGTCTAGGTTTTTTTGGACGTCGTCGGCTTTCTGCTGCATGTTCTGGAGGTTCGCCGTGGAGAGCTGCGGCGGCGCTCCCGATGGAAGCGCCTGGCCGTCGCGCGGATAATCCCCGACGTTGAACCGGACGGTCCCGTCGGTCGCGACGTCGGTCGTGATCCCGGCCATGACGTTGAGCTTCTTGGCGTAATCCTCGAAGCCTTTGACACGTTTTTCGAGGACGTCGATCGTCGTCTCGTACTTTTGGATCGTCTCTTTCTGGTTTTTGTTCTCGGTCAGGAGCGATCGATAGCTCTGGTGCGAGAATTGGATCCGGAGATAGTCCGCAGTGATCCCCAGGAGAATGAGGCCGACCACGATCCCGCCCCACAAGGCCGTCTTGACGACCCGTTTCGATAACGAAAACGTCCTCGAGGAGGACCTCGTATGGGGGATGACGATCAGCGAGAGAAATTTCTTCTTCGCCATGACGCGTCTTATTTCGTCTTCTTGATTAACACAAGGTCGAAATCGATGTCAAGCGATTCTTTCGGCCTTCACGCTTTCCTTATCCGCAAAGAACGGACCCGCCGTTCACGCTGAGGATGGCGCCCGTGATGTGCCGGGCGAGGTCCGACGCGAGAAACAGGATTGGCCCGGCGATGTCCTCGGGCGGCGGAATTCTTTTCAGGGGGATGGATTGGCGGACGCTCTCCCGAAAGGCCGGGTCGGCGAAAACGTCGGTGCACATGTCGGTGTCCACCCAGCCGGGCGCGACGCAGTTCACGCGGATATTCCAAGGTGCGAACTCCACAGACCAGGACTTTGTCAAAGCGTTGACCGCACCTTTGGTCGCGGCGTAATGGGAATGCAGCGCTTCGCCCCGGATTCCCGCGGTCGAACCGACGTTGATGATTCCGCCAGAGTTCCGCTTTTTCATGTGGGGAACGACGGCGTTGGTGAAATAAAAGACGCTGTCGAGATTGACCTCGATCGTTTCCCGCCAGGCGTCCGCGTCGCCCGAACCCAACTCGAGATAGGTCCAGATCCCGGCGTTGTTGACGAGGATGTCGATCCGGCCCCAACGCCGGACGACGTCCTCGACCATGGCGTCAACGTCATTTTTTCGGGAGATCTCGGTTTTATAAATCAGGCACTCCCGGCCTTTGGCCTCGACCCCGGCTTTCACCTCGAACGCGGCCTTGTCCCGGCATTGATAATTAATCGCCACGTCGCTCCCCGCTTCCGCGAATAAAAGCGCCGCGGCGCGGCCGATCCCGCGGGAGCCGCCCGTGATCAGGGTTTTCCGGTCCTTCAGCGAAATCATGGTCCCGCTCCTTCGCTCCTCGCCGCCTTACGCATACTGGAGGCTGAAATCCGTCATCTCGTCAAACTGAAGATATTTATAGATTTCGGCGGCGAACGGCAGAACTTTCTCGTTCATGACCGCGAAATATTCGTCCGGCTTCGGAAGTTCGCCCTTCAGCGCGGCCAGGGCCGTAAGTTCGGCGGAACCGAGATAGACCCGGGCGCCGTCCCCCATCCGGTCGTCGAAATTGCGCGTCGACGTCGAAAGAATGGTCGCGCCGGGATGGACCCGAGCCTGGTTGCCCATGCATAGCGAGCAGCCCGGGATCTCCGTCCGCGCCCCGACCTGGGAAAAAACCGAGTAAAGCCCTTCTTTTTTGAGCTGGATCTCGTCCATCTTCGTCGGCGGCGTGATCCAGATGCGCGTCCGGGGATAAGGCGCCTTTTCGAAAATGCGCGCGGCCGCGCGGAAGTGCCCGATGTTGACCATGCACGAGCCGATAAAGACTTCATCGATCCGGTCGCCGGCGACCTCGGACAGGAGCCGGACGTCGTCCGGGTCGTTCGGACAGGCTAGAATCGGCTCTTCGACCGCGCCCAGGTCGATCTCGAGGACTTCGGCAAATTCGGCGTTCGCGTCGCGCGTGAGAAGGACGGGTTTGTCGAGCCAGGCTTCACAGGCGGCGATCCGGCGTTGGAGCGTTTGAGCGTCCCGATAGCCTTGGCCGATCATCTTCTTCATCAAGGCGATGTTGCTTTTCAGGAATCGAGCGACGTTCTCCGGCTTCAGGGCGATGGCGCACCCGGCCGCGGAACGTTCGGCCGAGGCGTCGGTCAGTTCATAGGCCTGTTCCACGGTCAGAGATTCGAGGCCCTCGATCTCCAGAAGCCGGTCGTTGAAGACATTTTTTTTACCTTTTTTGGCCACGGTCAGAAGGCCGCGTTTTAGGGCGAAATACGGAATGGCGTTTACGACATCGCGCAGCGTGATGCCCGGCTTTAAAGACCCATGGAACCGGACGAGAACGGTCTCATACATGTCGAGCGGCATGAAGCCGAGGGCCCCGGCAAAGGCGACCAAGCCCGACCCGGCCGGCAGGCTGAGGCCGATCGGAAAGCGCGTGTGGGAATCGCCGCCCGTGCCCATCGTGTCGGGCAGGGTCAGCCGGTTCAACCAGGAATGGATGACTCCGTCGCCGGGCTTGAGTGAAACGCCTTTTCGCTCGATGACAAACTGGGGAAGCGACCTGTGCGTTTTGACGTCGGCCGGCTTGGGATAGGCGGCCGTATGACAGAACGATTGCATGAAGAGGTCGCACTCGAATTCGAGACAGGCCAGCTCCTTGAGTTCGTCGGCCGTCATCGGGCCCGTCGTGTCCTGGGAACCGACCGTGGTCATCTTCGGTTCGCAGGCCGTTCCGGGCAGGACGCCCGCGGCGCCGCAAGCCTTGCCGACAATCTTCTGGGCGAGGCTGTAACCCTGGCCGAGCTTGGGTTCGGGATTCCTGACTTTGACGAAGAAATCCGCCTCGGGTTGGCCGAGCACAACCCGGGCTTTATTGGTGAGGGCCCGGCCGATGATGTAATTCAAACGTCCTCCCGACCGGAATTCGTCCTGGAGCGACGCCGGTTTTAAGGACAGCTTGGATATCGTCGCTCCCGACGCGTCCCGAATGATATGGTTTTTGAAATCAAGGACGACCCGGTCGCCGGTCTTCATCCCGGTTACATCGAGGTCCCCGATCGGCAAGCCCCCCGAGTCCTCGACCGTGTTGAAAAAAATCGGCGCGATCTTGCCGCCCAGGACGACGCCGCCCCGCCGCTTGTTCGGGACGAACGGGATGTCCTCGCCGATATGCCACAGGACCGAATTGCAAGCAGACTTGCGCGACGAGCCCGTCCCGACGACGTCGCCGACGAACGCGACGCGATGGCCAGCCGCCCGAAACGCGACGATCGTCTTGACGCCATCCGGAAAACGCGTCTGTCCCATGGACATAGCGTGGAGGGGGATATCGGGCCGGGTCGAGGCGTGCTTGGCCGGGGAGAAATCGTCGGTATTGGTTTCCCCATCCACCTTATAAACCGTCAGGATCATCGTTTCGGGGAGAGCGGGCCGGGCGAGGAACCACTCACCGTCCGCCCAGGACTTGAGGACGCTTTGAGACAACGGATTTTTTTTTGCGAGGGCGACGATCGCGTCGAATGCCCCGTAGACTAATATGATGTTTTTCAAAGCCCCGGCCGCTTCCCGCCCCAGGTCCCGGTCCTCAAGGCACGCGATCAGCGGATCGATGTTATACCCGCCGAGCATGGTGCCCAGCATGAACGTCGCTTCTTGTCGGGACACCTCGGGCGATTTCACGTCGCCGCGAGCGACCTTTGCCAGCCAGTCCGCCTTGACCTTGGCCGCTGGGTCGACGCCCGGCGCCACCCGGTTTTTGAGAAGGCCATGCAGGACCGCGCCCTTTCCGTCGGGTGGATTCTCTAAGAGCCGGCAGACATCGAAAGTCTCCTCGGGATTCAGCGGCAGCGGCGGGATCCCCAACGTTTTTCGTTCGGCGTCGTGCCGGAAATAGTGGTCGAGCATCATCGTCTCCTTGCGGGTCCGCCTCAATGCGCGCCCGCTAAAATGCCTTCTCAGTGTAAAGATGTCGAATGGCGATGTCAAACGATGTTGGTGTTGATTTTCTTCCGGGATTCGGATAGAATGGCTTTTCTAAATTCCCAAGAAAAATAAAATGCGGAGGGTCCTGTGATTGACAAAATCGCTATCGAACGCGCCAAAGACCATTTCGCCAACCTGTTAGAGATCCAGATGCAGCGGATGGAGCGGATCAAAGCCGCTCCGGATTGGATCGACTATAGCAAGATCTCGCCGATCAAGATCGGCATCATCGCCGGCGACGGCATCGGCCCCTATATCGCCGGCGACGCGAAGCGCATCCTGACCTTCCTCCTCAAGGACGAGGTCGCCAGCGGCCAGGTCGTCATCAAGGATATCCAAGGCTTGACGATCGAGAACCGCTCCGCCCACAAGAAGGCCATCCCGGACGATGTCCTGGCCGAAATTAAGAAATACCATATCACCCTGAAGGGACCGACGACCACACCGCGCAAGGGCGACCCCTGGCCGAACATCGAGAGCTGTAACGTGGCCTTGCGAAAAGAGCTCGACCTCTTCGCCAACGTCCGGCCCGTCCGCATTCCCAAGCAGGGGATCGACTGGATCTTCTTCAGAGAGAACACCGAAGACCTGTATGCTCTGGGCCCCTACGGCATCGAAGTCGACAAGGATATCGCCATTGATTTCCGCCTCATCAGCGCCCCGGGCGCCGACCGGATCTGCCGGCTCGCGTTCGAACACGCGAAAAAGAACGGACGGAAAAAAGTGACGTGTGTCACAAAAGCCAACGTCGTGAAGACAACCGACGGCCGATTTCTGGAGAATTTTTACCGCCTGGCCAAGGAGTACCCCGGCATCGAAGTCGACGACTGGTACATCGATATCATGACCGCCAAGCTCATCGACGAAAAGAGGCGCCGGGACTTCCAGGTCCTGGTCCTGCCGAACCTCTACGGCGACATCCTGACCGACGAGGCGGCGGAGTTCCAGGGCGGAGTCGGTACGGCCGGCAGCGCTAACATCGGAAAACAATACGCGATGTTCGAGGCCATTCACGGCTCCGCGCCGCGGATGGTGACCGAGGGCCGCGCTCCGTACGCCGACCCGTGCAGCATGATCCGGGCGGCGGCGATGCTTATCGGCCATATCGGCCATACCGAGAAAGGCAAGGCCCTCGAGATGGCTCTTGACATCACCGGCCAGTATGAGAAGAAGATGACGATCACCGGCCGGCCGACGGGTGCGACCGGAGCTGCGTTCACGGACTACCTCATGGACTGGATCAAGAGTCCGAAGCTCAAGGCCACCTGGGACGGGTATGTGAAAGGCTAATCCCTGAGCTTGGCTCAGCGATAAGCGGCATAAATTTTAAGCTCAAAGGAGGCATATCATGAGGAAGAAGATCGCCCTGATCGGCGGCGGACAGATCGGTCAAAATCTCGCAATGTTGGCCGCCATGAAAGAACTCGGTGACATTGTCGTCTTGGACGTCGAAGCGTACGTGAACCCCGTCAAAGGCAAAGCCCTCGACCTGATGGAAATGGCGCCGCACGGCAACTATGATGCCAGCATCACGGGGACATCGAACTATGCCGACATCGCCGGCTCGGACGTCGTCATCGTCACGGCTGGAAAGCCCCGCGAGGCCGGCATGACCCGCGAGGACCTGCTCGCCGTCAACATCAAAATCATCACTGATGTCGCCCATGGCGTGAAGACTTACGCGCCCAAGGCGTTTTGCATCATCGTCACGAATCCGCTCGACGCGATGGTCTACGCTTTCTACAAGCTGACGGGCTTTCCCAAGCACCAGGTCATCGGCATGGCCGGGACGCTCGACACGGCCCGGTGGCGGGCCTTCATCTCGATGGAACTCGGGTTTTCGGTGACCGACATCGCCGGCACGGTCCTCGGCGGCCACGGCCCCGACATGGTTCCGCTCCCGAGGTTGACCACGGTCGGCGGCGTTCCCCTGGCCGAAATCGCGACAAAGGAACAGATCGATAAGGTCGTCCTCCGGACGCGGGAAGCCGGCACCGAAATCGTGAAGCTCTTCGGAAAGGGCTCCGCCTTCTTCAGCCCCGCCTGGAGCGCGATCATCATCGCCGAGTCCTATTTGAAGGATAAGAAACGGCTTCTTCCCTGCGCCGCGTTTTGTGAGGGAGAATACGGCATCCACGGTCTATTCCTCGGCGTCCCGTGCCTGATCAGCGCCAAGGGCATGGAAAAGATCTATCAGATCAAGCTCACGGACGAGGAAAACGCCCTGCTTCAGAAGACCGCCGTCGGTGTGAAGAAGACCGTCGAAGAAACGAAGCTGTAGGTCAACGATGCCGTGGACGGGCCGTGCTTCGGGGCGCGGCCCGTCCGCGCTGAACACGGAGCCTGTGACCACGGCGTTCCGCAGTGTTACCCGGGAGGCGAGATCCGCGCGGCCTGAGGGCTGGCTCAAGGTTGATTTTCACGCTCACACCGCCGAAGACCCGAAGGACATCATCTCCTATTCGGCTCGGGAACTGATCGACGAGGCCGCTCGACAGGGCTTCGATGCCTTGTCCATCACGAATCATGACGCGCTCCTCTTCGACGGCGCCCTGGAGCGCTACGCCGCGGCGCGGAACGTCCTTCTCCTTCCCGGCGTGGAGGTCACCGCGTCCGGATGCCACATCGTGGTCGTCAACCCGCAGTTTATCCCCCGCCCGCGGGGATACGAACTCCGCGATCTTAAAATCCTCAAGACCGACGCCAGCCTCTTTATCGCACCCCACCCGTTCTTCCATCTATTCAAGTCGCTCCAGGACAAGCTCTTCCTGGTCCTTCCTCTGATCGACGCGATCGAGTTCACGTGCTATCACAACCCCCTCTTCAATTTAAACAAAAAAGCGGTCCGGACGGTGAAAGACACGGGAAAACCGCTGGTCGGCAATTCGGACAGCCATAATCTCCGCCAGTTCGGCAAGACGTACACGCTGGTTCAGGCCGAAAAGACCGTTCCGGCGATCATCTCCGCCGTGAAAGAAGGG
>Ga0315289_10007343_pt1 | contig 16050 bp, 13 predicted proteins | sample YL17G11_40_MG_FD_203452 | JGI IMG/M metagenome (GOLD analysis project Ga0315289, IMG submission 203452) | Sediment microbial communities from Yellowstone Lake, YNP, Wyoming, USA - YL17G11_40 | ecosystem: Environmental > Aquatic > Freshwater > Lake > Sediment | place: USA: Wyoming | collected... | reverse complement strand
TTGCCCTCATAGTATCCTTGAAAGAACCACCATTCTATGGCCCGATCCTCATGGGCGGATTCGTCTATCGATGCTGACCCCTGGCTGATCCTCAAGGAAGCTTCCATGGCAGAATTGGCCTCGTATTTCATAGGATCGGGTCGATGTTTATGTACTCCCTCGGGTCTGGTGGGACGGCCACGACTCCAGAGATTACCATGATGACTTCAAATTGGCCAAAGATCTTGTCCCTATATCTAATGTGCAGTCCCACAAGTAAGTTTCATATGTTCTTTTCACCCCCATCCACGCCCTCCCCCATCCATGGGGAGGGAAATTACTGCAATCCCTCAGGTTTCCCCTCCCTCGATGGGAGGGGATAAAGGGGAGGGTGAGAGGACGAGGCCAGAAAACTTATTCAATGAATTTCTGAGACGTGACACTAATATGTCTAAAGGCCTGGCTCAATCAGCGAAAATCATCTCAAAATCCCGGGGAAGGATGATCTGCGCTCGGCCAAAGCGCCTCAATTCCAACAAATCCAGATCCCCCGTAACCAAGTAATCGGCGTCCGCTGCCAGCACACAGGTCAGGATATGGTCATCGTCTGCCTCGCGGCAAAGGCCTGCCACATGCTCAGTCGGGTGAACAACGGCCTCCACCGCCTCTGACAGAAGCTCCAGTGCCTCCCGCGCTTCGCCTCTGGTCGCCAAAAATCTCTTGGTGAGTACATACTCAAACTCCTGAAGTATAAAGGGACAGGCCACGAGCAGGAATTGCCTTTTGCGGGCCCTGGCAAGCAGTCTCGCGCAGAGGCCTTCCGTTAAGAACGCAGCAATCAGAACATTGGTGTCAAGAACGGCCTTCACGAGATCGCCTTAAGGACATCCTCTTCGGTTACAATGCCGGCCCTCTTTGCTTTCCTGCCGAGCCGCCTGCGACTTTCCTTCAACCGTGCCTCCCAAAGGTAGAGGCTGATCGATTCTTTAACGATATCGCTCTTGTTCCTTCCGGTGGCTCTGGCAAAGGTATCGAGCTCCGATGAAATCTTTTCTGGTAGGCTGACGGACAGGACCGTTCTCATGGTACACCTCCTGTATTACAATTTACTACATCAGGGCTGATTGTCAATAAGGAAAAATGGAGGGGGAAGAGGGAGCGTGAGCCCGGGGAGAATGCGAGGCGTACCCGATCTGTCTCTTGAAGAGGGTGGCACGGGAATCATTGTTAGAATGGAGCTATTGGGAATTCAATGAGCAGCTCAATGGCAAACTTGATATGTTGTCCCACTTGGATTTGTCAACTGTGTAGGCCTGGCCCCTTTGCGTGGCCCCTTGCGCACCTTATCGAAAGGTTGACAGGCATCGTTACTCTCTCCCCTTATGGATTCATTTTGGCTCCACTACAGAACCATTCGTCAATAGAATACAATTGGGCTTTTCAATTCGGACTTGACAATTCGTAAAATACCAGTTAGAGATGTAATACATTATTAACAGAACGGACGCACCGTGAAAATAGAAATAATCTCATGGGATGAACAGACGGTTGATCATATTTCTAACCACTCCGTTTCGCCAGAAGAAGTTGAGGAGGTGCTGTTCAATGACGCGGATACACCACTGATCTTGCGGGGTAAAGAAGGGAAATACCTTGCTTACGGAAGAACCCGTGAGGGTCGGCTTCTGCTGGTAGTGTGGGCTTCAAGATACAGAAAGACCAAGATCATTACAGCCAGAGACATGACCAAGAGGGAAAAGCAATTCTATGGGAGAGCCAAGAGATGAAAGTGCCTGAATTCAAGAACCTAAAAGAAGAAAGAGATTTCTGGGACAGCCACGATTCCGTGGACTACCATGATGACTTCGAAGTGGCCAAAGATGTGGTTTTCGTTCGGCCCAAGAAGGAAGTCATATCCTTGCGCCTTGAACCCAAGCTCATAAGGAGGTTGAAGGAAGTGGCCGACAAGGAGGGCCTGCCGCCAACTACCTATGCCAGGATGCTAATCATTAAAGGTCTTGGGACTCATTGAAGTTCCTCGCATCATGCTCCAACTGACTTCAATTCGCCATTGAGGTCGAGCCCGCAGAACGGGCAGAAGTTCAGCTTCTTCGAGAACCCAAACCACCCACCGCCAGGCAGATACATCAGATAGCCAATCGGGTTCCGGCACTGGGGACAACGAACTCCATAACCCAGGAACAGGGCCGCCGAGGCGCCGACATAACTTATTCGCCATTTGGCAGGAGAGGGTGAAAATACTTTGTTACCATGTCTGACCCCATTTCCCACTTGTTCTTGCTCTGCCTCATTGACGCCCTTCTCCGGATGGGTGTGCCAGGGACAAGTGATTGCTTGGTTTCCCATTGCGTTATCCTCGGCCAACAGGTTTCTTCCGGTCGGTCCTGCTGTTCAACCGGAATACCTCTCGTATTTGATCTTCCGAGGCGATCGCCGGGTCCACTGGCCGATACGCCGGACCGGCGAGCGCAATGGAGCCATCCGGCGGGATCAGATATCTCCCATGCATCAGCAGGATGGAATCGACCTTCAGGTCCCTAAGTATTTGATCCCTCTCTGACACAGTCTTGGGAGAAAAGCTTACGTCCAGATTAAAGACACTCCCTATACTGTCGAGTGCCTGGCAGTCGAGGCTAATCTGCATGGAACCGTCCTCCGGGTTTTCATAGCTCTCCACTTTCAAGACCCTGACAATCGTGCTCAGTTCAGCCCCGGTAACCAACAGGCAGTGCTCAACGCTCCAGCTTTCCCCGGTCTCGCATTCAGTGATGATCCCACGAATGATGTTTTCCTCCATGATTCCTTCCCTCCTTTCCTGGCGCGGCCCTTCTTGCTGAGATATGCAGTGAGCTTGCCAGGAATGCGCGTATCGGCCGATGCCCACGTGAAACCTTGCTTCGCATGTTCGTCCGCCTCTTCCGTGAGCACCTGCTGGATGCGGCTCAGGACCTCGCCATCAGGTGCATCTTCTGACAAGAGTGCCGCTTCGCGCAGCCTGGACAGGATGTCGTTTGGCGATCCACTGGGGCCAATGAAATCGCTCGGTTTCGAACGCGGGATAGCCATCTGGTTCCTCCTGCCTGGTGCCATTGCAGCTAAGGTCGAGTTCGGGCGCGTTGCGGAGCAACGTCGCCTGCAACCCGCTGTTAGCCGCAACGGTGTGAAGGAACACGTTCTGAAACTGGATAACCTTTACTTCTTGCATACCTGTGGAATGTAGTCTTGTTGTTGGCGATCTTGATATTATGATGATAGAACTTACCACTACCAATAAGCCAAAAAAGCTTGTCAACAAAATATGGGGTTTGACTAATATTTCGAGCCACCCGTGAAATTGCCATGAATACACTTTCGTCATCTCTATGGCAAGGTGTCAAAGTTAGAATTTCACTGATGTCTTTAATCTGCACATCTGGCTTGGAAAATTCAAAGTATCCCATCTCCTTGAGAAAATCTCTCGCTAATGCAAATCCAAAACCGTGCACTTCTTGAGCTATTTCATTCGCAAGATGATGTCTCTGTTCGTCACTGCCATTTGATCTTTCGACATACGTGTGGAACTCTTTCAGAGAGTTAAACCGGGACAAAAACCTTGCACCGGACACGATTGATTTAGGAAATTTTATCCAATGGCTTTTAGAGCTCAAGCGAGGAGTAATTGTTGTCTGCAATTGACAACGTATATCATCAAAGAGTCGCTGACCGCCTAATGCCAACGACTTGGAATTCTTGGAACCGGTGTAAGGATATTTCTTTGCCACCGCATGAGGGTCAAAATCCATTAGGACCTTACGAAGTATGTCCACATAATCGTCCAATAGACTATTAGGATTATTAATCACACGAACAGGTAATCCATCAAGATTTTGAGCGGACAGCAAGAACTTGCGAATATTGGCGGGCATTCCTTGAGCATTTTGTGCTGAATTAATAAGCCCACGATAAACATCGTTTAAAGACTGTTTAGGGGCAGCCCAAATATTCTGCAAATAGCCGTCAAGAAATGCCTCTGCGGTAAGCGGTGCCTTAGACCTGGGAGCGCATAGAGCCTGCAATGGAATCTTATTCTTAATCTGCACGATCATAAAACCTCTCGCCAAAGAATACGCGTCTTTGTCGAAACGACCGTCATAATTGTTATTGAGTTCTGGCATACGGACCTTTCAATTGTAATGGTGCGGCCAATATAACGATAAGCTCACCGGCGGCAATGGGGCACAGCGGAATAGCGGTCAGGTGCAGCGCCTTGGGCGGATCTGCGATGTGCCCAACAATTACATTGCACCGCCGATTCCCGCCACAGCACCGTTTGCTCACTTAGCATCTCGACAAATGAGCCCGACAATTTACGAGCTGGTATTTCGAGACCTCACATCTGCAGATCATCAAGAAACTCCGATGCCGGAGCGACACTGGTCACAAGCAGATAATCCCGCGCACGGGTGCATGCGACGTAGAGCAGGTGCCTTTCGGTGTTGTAGACTTCTTCCAGGTCCGCGTCGTCTGCCACGGTTTCGATTCGTCCCTGCAGGGGAATGACCTCATCATCACAGGCCATCACGACGACTGCTCGGAACTCCAGGCCCTTGGCGAGATGCATGGTGCTAATCGAAACGTGGCCGCTGGTCGTTTCGACTTTCTCGTCGAGTATCTTGAATGCAAGCCCTGCATCCTTGACGGCCGCACGCGCCCGATCCAGCTCTGCCGCAGATCGAACAAACACGCCCAGCTCGTGGGGCGCTACGCCTTCCTTCTTGAGGTCCGTAATCCATTTGCTGACCGTTGCAGCCTCAGCTTTGAGGCTGTCCAACACCCGAATAGTCGGTGCCGGCCCGTTGAATACAGAGATGGTGTTGCCCCGATCCTCAGTGTTGCCGTCGACGTCCGACACTTCCGGACCCAACAAGCGGTCGGCTTGCATGCGGATTTGGTGGGAGGTTCGGTAATTGACGTGAAGGGTCCGAGCACGCCCGCGAATATCGACGCCGAGCGTTTTCCAAGAGAACGGTTGTTGGAAAATGCGTTGGCCCAGGTCGCCGGCGAAGAAAAGACTGTTAGGGCGATCCGCCCCAAGCGCAGCGAGGAAACGTAAATGAGCCACGCTGATGTCTTGGGCCTCGTCCACGACGGCAAAATCGAAGGGCGGATTTTTGCTTCCGGATACGAGAGCGGTCAGTCTGCTGAACATGCCCGCATCAGTGATCAAGTTCCCCACCGCCAGGCGCGCACGGACATGATCGAAAATAGACCAGAGAACAGCGCGCTGCTTCTCTGGTAGCCGCGTTTTTCTGCCCAGTCGCATGACATCGCGATACGCCTCCCATGTTTCCAACTGCGACGCATCGACGACTTGCTCCCACTCCGTCAGCAAAAAGGGCAGGCTGAATTTGTGACCACCAACTTCCCTGGCTGCTGCCTTCAGGAGTTCCAGCACTTTGGCCTGCGATACGATCTGTGATTGGCCGAGGTGGGACTTGAAGAGCCGACGGCCAATGGCATCAATGGAATGTACCTCCAGACGTTCAGCCAGACGTGGTTCGTTGCTGATCAGTCGCCTGAGTTTCGTTCGGAGAGCATTTGCCAGGATGTCCGAAAAAGTGGTGAGCAACACTCTGGCCTCGGGGTTGGCGCGGGCCAGAAAGACAGCCCGATGGAGCGCGACGATGGTCTTTCCTGTGCCTGCCGAGCCGGAGACCCGAGCGGGACCGCTATAATCCCGCTCGACCCATTCACGCTGTGCCGGATGGAGAAAGACCGTCCACTTCTCCCAGGGATAGTCGAGGGCGCGTTGTAGCTCCTCGATGTTGTTCATTACCCGGAATCGACGCTGGGCATCCGGGTGAGCAAACGGATCGGTTCCGGTGGGGGGCGGCTTGGCGACTTCTGGCTTCCCGCCGGTGGCAAGTTCCAGCAGCGCTTCAGCGGCCTCGCTCGGCAGATGGTCAGCCAATACCAGTAATGTGTCTTCATTGGCTTGCCGCACATCGTTCAGCCACTCCAGTGGCACACCGTAGTTCAGCAGGTGATCGTCGGAAACTTCAGTGAACAGGCGCGGTTTGGGTGGAGCCGGCTGTTTGGCCTCGATATATGTGGGGATAATGATTTCCTGGACCGTCTCCCGCACCTCAACCAACTGAGCAGCCCCAGTCTTTGGGTGTGTCTCCACCTTCCGCCGCTCGGCCCAGTGGTAGGCTTTCTCGTGATGGTCCACGTAACACAGGAGCAGACTTCGGTCGGTCTTGTGGACGATGATCCGCAAATCGTTGCTGACCCGAACCGACCAGAAGTTCTTGTCCTTTGCCTTGTCGAGTTTGTGAAGTTTCATACCCGGGTTCTCTGGATTCATTTGCAGATCAAAGGCAGTGGTCTTTACAGCTTTCTGTTCCTCAGTGGTGAGTCTGGCAAGGCTGTCGGTGAAGGTTTCGGCGATGCGGAATTCCATCAATACTCCACGGCTACCGGCACAGAGATTTGGTTGGCTATTGCAGTGTAAAGGTCGACGTCGATCTCTGGTGCGCGGATGGAAACGATCAACGTATAACGGGCCGCTTTGTCGTAACGCTCAAGTCGAAGCCGCGTCTTCCACCAGCCCAGCGCCGGATAGACAGCCAGAGTGCCCCGACTGGCAAGATCGGCTGCGCTACCCTGCCAGATGTCGGAATGCAGAGACCCCTTGTGGCGGTTTTGTTTGCCGATCAACCAACCGGGGTCATCTCCTCTGGCAAGTGTGCCCTCTTCCTCGTCCCGTGCCGCCGCATTGATCCGCGACCGAAAATCATCTTCCGATTCGTAGGGACGTTTGACGTCAAAACGCAACCCATGGGACTCATAGCGGTATCGTGAACGGAAGTCGCGTGCTGAGGGGTTGGGTTCGATGAAATAGGACAGTGTGACCCGCATCTCCACCGGTGTTTCGCCATGCGCCTCAAGCTCCGCCAGCGGCCAGGGCAGTCGATGCAGGTTCATGTCCCTAAAGGTTGGCTGATTTTTGCCCTCACGCTGGAAGGGATTCAGCTGCGATTCCTCAACCATGGTGAGGGAATTTGAGATGCTCCACAGGGCGCGTTCCAGATCCGGCACCCCAAATCCACAATGGCGAACAAAACGGGCGTAATCGCCCTTTGACGGCCGGGCGGGAAGAAAAAACTGCCGCATGGCATCCGGCCATTCTGCCGAGTGAACGATCAAACCACGGATGGATTCCGGCCAGAGGGCAGGATAAGCGGCCATCAATTGCGCTGCCATGCGGGCGGCGAGCGCCGCCGCCGCGCTGGTGGCAGTGGCTGTCGTGAACAATCGCTCCCTCGGCATATGGTGCGCGGTCAAAAGACTCAAGCTGGGTAACCAGACCGCCCCAAGGGCATCCTGAGCGGCATTGCCGCCCTCGAACAAAACGTCTGGCTTCAACGGCCAATGCGGTTGCCAGGTGGCCGATGTCGTGCTGAAGGGACTCAATCCTCCGGCCGGCGCAATGGGACGGTAACCGCCGGCATCCGGCTCGGTAATATGATCAAGATTGGTATAGGCACCCACGGTCAAGGCATTCCAGGCCTGCGCGGGATCGTGGATACCGTCGGTACTGTTGCTATCGGGAGATTGAGCCCAGGCATTCGGGTCACGAACATTACCGGCAGAAACCACCAACAAGCGAGGGTTGGCGCCGTCCCCATCCACATCCGCAGCCAAACGATCCATCGCTGCCGACCACGCCGAGGGCCGGCCTCGATCCCGGTTGTCTCTGGCGGTCACCGCCAGGCCAAACACACGCCGCCGATACGGATTTGTAATTTCCGGACGTGCGACCGCCTCCGACGTCAAATAGCCGTGGTGTCGGGAATCGCCGACATTCCCGCCATCGGCCGGCAACAGTTTGACTGACTCCAGGCGATGCCCAATTTCGATAGGCCCGTCCGAAGCAAGCGCATCCGTCAGATCCCCGACAAGGGCAAGACCCGCCATGGCGGTGCCGTGTCCTTCGGAGTCATCCTTACCCCATGCGGGTTCCACCGTGTGCAGATCCGAATCGGCAAGCGCCAGCGCAATCAATGGATGACCGTTGTTGACCCCGGTGTCGAGCAGACAGACGTAAGGCACAGGATCATCCGCTTTAAAGAATCGGCAGCGGTCGAGAAGTTCTTCCATCCACGCGGGCTGCTCTTCCGGCGACAAGGAATCAAAAAACTCGGCTGTTTCTTTTGCCCGCCGGAGTTCGGCGATGCTGTTAAGCACCATCATGGAACGTTGCATCGCGGCAGCCGAGGTTCGAACCATTAATACCGAACGCTCAGGGAACTCTAAGACGCCCGGTGCAACCATGAAACCCATGGATTCTGATAGTCGCTTGAAATTGGCTATAGTGGAGGAACGATCGGTGCGTATCGGAAGCCAGACTTCCCACCAGAAGGTTTCATCATCCGTCTTTGGGAAAACCTCGGAATCATCCGTCCAAAGGGCGCGCAAGCTGGCCGCGCGAATACGCTGGATGGCGTTGATCAGGGTTTTATGATCATGAGCGCGCCCGACAAGGTCACGCCTTTCGCTGAGATAGTCCCGAATCAGATTTTCAAAATGACCGAGCTTCCCATCCGGCACGAAAACGGTCGCACAGGTCTGAAGCTCGTCGTGCCGTACATTGAAAAGCTCAATTCCCTGCCTTTCCCGAGCCAGGCTTTCAAACGCCAACGCAATATCTGGAAAGCTTTCAAATTCCACCTGTAACCCAAAACCGCCCTCGAACCCGGCATCCTCCTGGGCCTTGCGGGCGATTTCCAGATCCGGCTTGAGCGCCGCTATCTGATCGAGCAGCGCCGTGCCGTGGCTACGGCGATCCCGTTCCGGGATTAGCGCCTGTTCTATCTTGTGGCGTGGCCGGCTGAACCGCTCTGTCTCGGCAAAGCCGTCCAGGATAAAGTGCCGTTTTTTCTGCTCGTTTTGATCTGCCATGCCGAGAAGGCGCCTTCCCCGCTATGCTTTTTTGTTCTATTTGCCTGCAACGCCCTGGCGCTCGACCAACATCTTGCTAATATCGGCCTCGGTGACAAGCTCGCGATCACGGATCAACGCTTCTTTAAGAACCTCTTCGGCAGCCCGGGTGACCTCCGCATAGCTCAATCCGGCAGCGGACTCAGCAAGTCGTTTCCAGGAAACGCCTTTGGCGGAAAAACGCAACAGTCTTGCTCGCAGCAAAGCAGCGATCTGTGCTTCTGCGGGTAGTTCGTAGTGGAGCACATCATCGAAGCGGCGATACAGCGCGTGATCCAGAATCTCCGCGTGATTGGTGGCCGCAACGATAAGACTGTGGGACCGATCCTGCTCGATCATTTGCAGGAAACTGTTAAGCACACGCCGAATTTCACCCACGTCATTCGTCAGGCCTCGCTGTGAGCCGATGGCGTCAAACTCATCGAAGAAATAGATTCCACGGGTTTGTCCCGTGGCATCAAAAATCTGCCTCAGCTTGGCCGCCGTCTCCCCCATAAACTTAGTGATCAGTCCGTCGAGACGGACCTCAAACAGCGGGATACCCAACTCCCCCGCGAGAACCGAAGCTGTCAACGTCTTGCCGGTACCTGGTAAACCCACCAGCAGGAGCTTGCGCCGCGGTGAGAGGCCATGCTCCAGTATTCTTGCGGCATGGCGTTGCTCTCGGATAACGCGCTGAATCTGTTGTTCAAGGGCATCATTCAACACCATATCGCCCAGTCGAGCCTTGGGATAGGAGACCGTCAGCAGATTGGCCAACTCGCCCCGAGGCCGACTGATTGGAGTCGGCTGCCCTGTACCCTGTCGGCGTTTGGCCTCGTCGATCAGCTCGCGCATTTCCTCAGCCAGCTTGCCATGACCCAACTTCGCCTCATGTGCGGCAAGTTGCATGGCTACTGAAAAGAACCGCTGATCATCGCCTTCCATGTGCGATTTAAGCAGTGCCTTCAATTGGTCAGCACTTGCCATGGTTGAACCTCCTCTCTTGAATCAGTTTCATTATACCTTAAATACCTTCATAACTTCATCCCCTAAGTGGTTGATCACCTTCACCGCAATACGGCCGGACTTCGGTTTGGGAAAGGCACGGGAGGTGTCGCTGTTGAGCGTGGCCCAGGCTTCCTCGTTGATCTCGGCCTTGAGAGTGGTCTTGAGCGCGCTGTAGGGATCGTTCGCGCCGAGGAAATAGGCGTGGCGGACGAAGAAGCTCTCTTCGTTGTAGTCGGTGTCGATGAACCAGCAGGCAATGCCATCGGCGCTGTCGCTGCGGACTTCGCCGGTTTGCGGATGGAACACGTCCACGCCATTGACTTTTACCCGTATCTTGCCGTCTTCGGCTGGCAGAATATCTATATCAGGCTCGCCGAAGATGACAAAGAGGTTTCCCTTGCCGGTGTTTTTGAGGTCCTCAGCCATGTGGAGGTCGGCGTTCATCCGTGCCTTGAGCACGGGGATGCGGCCCAGCTTGCTGAACTCTGTGGCGTGGGCCTCGTAGTTAAAGGCGCAGGCTATCAATACGTCGAAGTCGGCATCGCCAGCCTCGCGGGCGGCGGCCACCAGATCGGGTCGGGTGACGGTGCCAAATTCCGGGCCGATGAAAATAGCGGCGCGCTTTTCCACTCCACCCTCACCCTGCCCTCTCCCTGAGGTAGAGGGTTCTAATGAAGTGTCTTCGATGTATCGGCCTTCGGCGCACACGAGGTAGCCCGGCCAGGGTGTGAGCGCGGTGAAGGTGATCTTGTCCTCCTTGTGCGCCTGCTGGACTCCGGCGGTCTTGAGATTCTCCAGGATCATCTGGGGAAAGGTCTGCTTCTCTCGGTAGCTAGTGCCAGGTTCCGCCACGCGATCAATCAATTCATCATTTTCATCCACCCCGAGCACGCGGTGTGGCGAGAGGCTCTCGACGGTGAACGGTCCGGCCACGCGGACTATCTTTTTGTCATCGTAAGGCTTGTCGTAGAGGTATTCAAACTCGGCCTTGGCGGCGATGGAGGCATCGATCTCCTTCTGTCGCGCGATGCGCGTCTGCCACCAGTCGGCATGCAGCTTTTTGGCGGGCGCGGGCCATGCTGACTCCGCTTCGCGTGGCATCTCCCATTCCTGCCATTGTTTTTTCAACGCGGTGTTCAGCGATTCGCGCAACGGGTCTATCACCGGCTGCCATTTGTCCCAGATCACGTCGATCTCGGCGTTGTTGGCGATGGACTTGAGGGTGATGTGCGGTACGCGCTCATAGACAAAACCTTGGCGGATGTCGCCGCGGGTGGGCTGACTCGATGGCGCGGTGCGGGTAACTTCGGCCTCTTTGAGTTGCCCGTCACGGCTGTCGGCCAGTAGGTAGTATTGATATCGGGCGCCCATGATACGGGCACGGGCCAATGCAAGGGCTACCCTTGAGGTATCTATGGTGATCCAGCGCCGGCCCCATTGTTCGGAGACATAAGTGGTGGTGCCGGAACCGCAAGTCGGGTCGAGGACGAGATCGCCGGGGTCGGTGGTCATCAAGAGGCAGCGACTAATCGCTTTCGAACTCGTCTGCACCACATATGTCTTCGATTCCGAAAACCCCGTCATGAAGACATCGTCCCAATGATTGATGTAAGGCAAGAAAGGGTAGTCCTTGTAAAAGCGGCGATACATTGGGGTGTTGCCAATGATCATGAGACGATTTGCGCAAGCCAGGCGATTGAAGCCGGTGGCGTTGGTTTTCCAACCGCCTTTCGAGGGCAAATACTCCTTCCCGAAAATCTTTACCTCCTGCGTGGATGCATCGCTGGCGCTCTCGGAAACAAGCGGTGACGGACTAAAAATAAGCGCTCCCTCAGGAAGAGAACTGGGCTTTTCCAACTCTTGTTTGGAAAGTCGTCGTTGTTCTCCAGATGGGAACTCGACGAGCTTGTATTGAGTAGTGCCTTCTTCGCCAAAGACCTTTTCCGAGATGAGCGAGCGATACTTTACGTTGTCCTTCTTCTTCGCATACCAAAGCAGAAAATCGCAGACAGGTGCGATTAACTCGCTCGTCTGGCTTCGAGTTTTCTCGATACTGATTTGGCTACAGTAGTTTTTTTCACCAAATACCTCATCCATCACGGCCCGCACCCGATGCACATTTTCATCTCCGATCTGCACAAAGATGGAGCCGGACTCGGTGAGCAGATCGCGGGCGACGGTGAGGCGGTCGCGGAGGTAGGTGAGGTAGCTGTGGATGCCGTCGCGCCACGTGTCGCGGAAGGCCTTCACTTGCTCCGGCTCGCGGGTGATGTGGTCGGCCTTGCCGTCCTTCACATCGCGGCTGGTGGTGCTCCACTGGAAGTTGCTGTTGAACTTGATGCCGTAAGGCGGGTCGAGGTAGATGCACTGTACCTTGCCCCGCAGGCCCTCGCGCTCGGCCAGGCTGGCCATCACCTGCAAGGAGTCGCCGAGGATCATGCGGTTCGACCAGTTCTGGTCGTGCTGGTAGAACTCGGTCTTGTCCACGCCCTTGGGGATGCCGTTGAAGTCGGCGAAAAGATCGAATTGCGGGGCCGCGGCCTTTGCGTCGACCTGGGTGCGGCGCACGAGGTCATCAATCAGCACCTTGGGGTGGACTTTTTCCTGGATGTAAAGCGGCGGGGCGTGGACGACAAGGTCGCTCCAGTCCTTCTCATCCTTGCCGCGCCAGACGAGCTGCGGATCGAGGTCGCGGTTGCGGCGCTCGTAGGCCACGCGCACCGGGTCCTGCTCGTTTTTTTGCATCACCGACTGGTATTCGGCGGTGGGGATGTTCTTCCGCGTGGCCTCCTCGTGCTTGAGCGCTTCGACGGTCTTGCTGGTGGTTTGCTTCTTGGCCATGTTCTATTTTCCCTTGTCCACCGGCTGGGCAGTGACGGACTGGATCATTTTGTTGAACTCGCTTTCGACCTTAGCTTTGAAGTCGGCCTCGATCTGATAGACCTCGGTGAACTCGGCAAAGGCCCAGCGGCCACATTGAGCAGTGTGATTCACGCCGGGCACCCAGTAAGTGTCCATGGTGGATTTCTTTTCCTTCGCGTCCTCGCGCCGGTAGCCTTTGATCTCGACGATCAGGTGCAGAAGGTCGTTGTCGCCGTGGCCGTCATCCACCAGCACGATGAAGTCGGGGAGATATTTTCGCATCTCCGAGCCGTAGCGGTAGGGCACCTCAAGGCCGAGGTTGTGATTCTTGACATAGGCCCGGACACGCGGATGGGACTCGGCCACGCGGCAGAACTCTGCTTCCCAGTCGCTGTCAAGGATGACCCAATTAATGTGGCAGCGGCGTGCGTCCGTCTCCCAGCGGTCCGTTTTGGAGGTGTTGAAACTGACGTAGGCCGTGGAGCCGGTGGGGTTGTAGGGATCGAGCACGGCCATGATTGGTCGCTGGCCCACAAACTTGCGGGTGATCCCGGCGGTGATGCGCTCGCAAGCCATGTCGGCCAGCATCTTGTATTTCAACTGCGCCGGATAGGTGCCGCCCTTGCAGACGAGGTACCCTTCGAGCCATTGGCGGGCGATGCGCTTGAGCTGCCCAAAGAGGTGGAGCTTGGGGTCTTCGCCCGGGTCGCGCCACTTAGTGAGTACGAGGTGAGATACCAGCTCATATAAAACCTGCGAGGGTCGAACGTCGCCGGTGTGAACCAGATTGAGGTCGACCCTTTCGCCAATGATTCCCGAGTTTTGGGTCTCCGTTGCACCGACCAGATCCGGGGTCAACTCCAGTACGGAGTCCTCGTTGAACTCGGCGGTCAGTCTCTCCTCGGGCAATTCGACGCGGTAGCCCACGACACAGGGGAAACGGATTTCGAGTGCATCGCGTTCGGGTCGCACGGCCTTGACGTGGATAGTCTCCCGCGGCGGCTGCGGGGGCGCGACCACCGGCTTGGCGGTAAAGTCAAAGGGAATGCCCAAGACGTCGGCGTATTCCACATTGAACAAGCCCCCTTCATTGAGATCGTAGGACTGGCGGCGCAGAGCCCGGCCGATGACCTGCTCGCAAAGGAGCTGGGTGCCGAAGGCCCGGATACCCAGCACATGCGTGACCGTTCTCGCATCCCACCCCTCAGTGAGCATGGAGACAGAGACGACGCAGCGGATCGATCCGCCTAACTGGTCGGGCTTGCCCACCGTATTCATCACCTCTCGCAGAAGAGTCACGTCGTCGAGTTCTTTGCCCTTTTGAAGTTGATCGGCGAGTTTCCCGCCGCGCTCAAAGATCTCGCGGCGGAAGCGTTCAATTTCGTCGGCGGCCATGCCACGGAAGTTGTCGTCCAGCGCTTCGCCCGATTCAAGTTGCTCGCTGTCGATGAGCAACGTGTTTGGCCGGGCGAAAGGGTTGCCATGCTCATCAAAGTTGCGGAACAGCGCGAGGCGGCCGGCTATAGGAGTCTTTGATCCGTCATCGTTATCGCGGAGAAATCCGGAGATGAAGTCATAAACCAGCTTGGAGATGGCGGTGTTTTGACAGACGACGATAAAACAGGGCGGCACGCGGATGCCAGCTTTGTCCCAAAGATCGAAGGTTTTCTCGTAGTGGCCGTAGAGGGCTTCGAGGGCGCTCTGGAGTTGCGGCGGGAGACTGAGTGGATCGAGGGTGGCGGACTTGCCCCGCCCTTTCTTGGGCATTTTCGACCGGATGTGTTCCCACAAATTGCGGAACATGGGTATCTCTTCGCCGGGGATGTTGTCGGCCACGGGGACGCGCGGCAGTTTGACTATGCCGCACTCGATGGCGTCCATGAGCGAAAAGTCGCTCATCGTCCAGGGGAAGAGGGTGCCCTCGGCATAGCCCGAGCCGCTCAGGAAAAAGGGTGTCGCAGACAGATCGATGACACGCGCGACTCCGAGTTTGCGGTTTACAACTTCAAGGCCGGAAATCCAAAGACGGGCGGCCTCGGTGTTCTTCTCCGCCTCTTTCTTGTCATCGCCTTTGAGATCATCATCCTGTTCCTCTGCTCCCGGCTTCTCGCGGTAGCAATGATGCGCCTCATCATTGAACACGAGGATGTTCTTCATGCCCATCAGGTCGGGCATCACCCGCTGAAGCATCTGCCCCTCGGTTTCGAGGGTGTTCAACTCTTCGCCCCGACCTTGCAGGAGCGAACGCCCGCCCTTCGAGAGATCAATCCGTTCGCGGAGCTTGAAGGCGTGGTAGTTGGTGATGACGATTTTGGCCCGATTCACATCGTCCAGCATGTCGGCTGGCACGAGTTCACGGCTGGCGTAGTAGCTGTCTGGGTCGTTCGGCTGGAGAACGCGCAGCCGGTCTTTGATGGTCAGTCCGGGTGTGACGACAAGAAAGCCACGGGTGAATCTCTTGCTCTGGGGTCGCCGCACGGCGTTGATGGCCTGCCATGCAATCAACATGGCCATCACGGTAGTCTTTCCTGCACCGGTCGCCAGCTTTAGCGCAAAACGCATGAGCTCAGGGTTGGCGTCATGATTGGCATTCGCCAGGTGTTCAATGAAAGCCTTGCCGGACTTTCCAGCTTGAGGCGCTACCTCGATGAGCCAGATGGCGGTTTCAGCCGCCTCCACCTGGCAGAAAAAGGGCCTGATACTGCTGAATTGGTGATGCCGCCAGTGCTGTAGTAGACGTGCCGTTTCGGGAGTAACCTGCCACTGGTTGGGGTTCGGTAAGCTGCGCCACTGGTCCACATGTTGGCGTAGCTGATTAATGATCGAAGTCGGATCATACTGCTGCTCTTCTGTTGAAAGTCCTTTGCCTTCATTGAAAACGAACTGTTGTTGTTCGGCTGCGCTCTTGCGTTTCCTGGGCTTTGGAATCGGCGTGATGAACTCTGCCCGGCGGCGCTTTTCAATGATCCGTTGCGTAGGCTGTCCGCTGGCATCAAGCTCCCAGTGACGTGCTGGGTATTCATAGGGAGAGTTAAGGATAGGGCGTTCAAAAAATAGATTTGTCGTGCTCAATGTTTGCCCTCATGGCCGCCGTTGCCAAAGCAGTAGAATGGCAATGGGGTCGAACCTTCAAAATTCGGTTAGTTGAGGCCGAATAAACTGCCCTCACTTTCTGTTTCCTAAAGTATTTAACTACCGGGATAACTACGACCAATA
>Ga0315289_10007342_pt1 | contig 16052 bp, 20 predicted proteins | sample YL17G11_40_MG_FD_203452 | JGI IMG/M metagenome (GOLD analysis project Ga0315289, IMG submission 203452) | Sediment microbial communities from Yellowstone Lake, YNP, Wyoming, USA - YL17G11_40 | ecosystem: Environmental > Aquatic > Freshwater > Lake > Sediment | place: USA: Wyoming | collected... | reverse complement strand
TAGGAGTTGCATTCTTTGACTTATTGCCTGAAGCTTTCCAACTTTCAGAAGCTCGCTTGGCAAGCTTTTTCCTAGCTTTTGGTTTTTTGATTTACTTCCTGCTTGAAAAATTCATTCTAGTCCATCCTTGCACTGAAGAGCATTGCGAGACTGAAAGGCATTCAAAACCGTCAGGACTTACAGCAATCCTTGGCCTTGTATTGCACAGGTTTTTGGACGGTTTAGTGATTGCTTTATCCTTCAAGGCAAACGCAGAGCTTGGGCTCTTGGTTGGTTTTGCAATCATAATTCACAGCATTCCTGACGGAGTAAACTCTGTGACAGTAATGCTTTTGAAAAAGCGCAATGCCTTTTGGAAATGGTTTGTTGCTTTGGCGATTGCAGTCTTTGCAGGCTCTGGCCTTGCATTCCTCCTTCCAATTCAAGAATCACAATTAGGCTTTCTAGTAGCATTCATTGCTGGCTGGTTCTTGTACTTGGGCGCAAGCGATTTGCTTCCGGAAGCGCATAAGGAAGAAAAAAACATTCCAGCACTCGCCGCAACGCTTGCAGGGTTTGTTATAATTGCGATAGCAACAGGGTTTTTGAAATTCTAAATTCTTGGCCAGTTCCTGCGCTTTGCCTTTTCAGGAATTGCTTTTTTGAGCCTTAGAGTGAATTCATACTGCCAAGCAATAGGCCCTCCAAGGATTTCCCCATATTGCTCCTGCCAAGCATCAGCTTTAGGGCTCTGTTTTTTGAAAGAATGCTCTGTAGTCGGAACAACCCTGAAACTATAGCCTGAGTTCTCGAATGCTTTCCTAATTTCTTTGAAAGATTCAGGATCAACAGGGGTTACAAAATGGAATTTCCCATTAGGCAATAATACTTTAGTTCCAAGTTCTGCAATTTTTTTCAAGTAAGCAGGGTTAAGCAAGCTTCCAGTAGGCATTGCAATTTCAATGTGCCTTGCCCGCTTTCCTTCTCCAGCAAGCTGTTCAAGCAATCTTAAAGCATCCTTTGATGAAGTTTTCACATTTTTTGGAAGGCTTGGAATTCCCTTTTCTTTTACAACAATTCTTCCAGAATCAACTGCAAGGTATTTTCTTTGAGGGTATTTTTTACCTTGACCATAAAGATAGTTGGCATACTTTCCAGAACCCAAGTCAATTGTTTGAAAAACTCTTTCAGGCGTTGGTCCTCGGAAAGGCCCTTTGCCAATTCTCTTCAAGCTCGCTGGCTTTTTTGCAGGCATTAGAGAACTAAGGAAAAACTATTATTTAATCCAAATTGCTTTTGCTTGGTCTGTTCGCCATTTCGGATTAATATCAATCTTGTTTAATGACTGCCTTTCGCCTGCAGAATGCATCAGCAAGCCAAGCCATGCGATCATTGCGGCATTGTCTACTACAACCGAAAGAGGCGTTATGTACAAGCTTGCTTTGCGTGCTTTGCACATTTTCTCTAACATTTCCTTTAACGCTTTGCTTGCGCCAACTCCGCCGACAACTAACACTTCATTCTTTTCAGTGTGCGCTAAAGCCCTTTCAGTAACTTCAGTCAATTCAGCAAAGGCAGTGTGCAATAGAGAGAATGCTAAATCTCTTTTCAACTGTTCCAACTCTTCAGTATTTTTTCCAATGCTTTGCTTTTTCCACTCCTGCTCTGCAAAAGTCTGCAATCCGCTGAACACCAAATCCATTCCCTTCACAGTGTAAGGCAATTCAATTAATTTCTTTCCCTCAAAATACCATTTGTCTAAGGTTGGCCCTGCTGGAAAGCCTAAACCAAGCGAGCGCCCAAAAGAATCAAGCAAGTTTCCAATTCCAACATCCAAAGTTTCCCCCAACACTCTATAATATCCTGTTTCATACCCAATGATTTGAGTGTTGGCTCCTGAAGCATAAACAATTATAGGATCCTTAGCTCCAGTTAATGCTTTTCCAATTTCAATGTGAGCAACGCAGTGGTTTACTCCAAGCAATGGTTTTTTGTTTTCTAAAGCTAGTTTTTTCGCAACTTGCATTCCAGCAACCAATGCTGGCGAGATTCCAGGCCCTGAAGCAAGCGCTATAAAGTCAATTTCTTTCCAAGTTTTTCCAGAATTTTTTAAAGCATTTTCTAAAACATTTTGCCAAACGCGCTCGTGATGCTGTTTCAGCTCTAAAGGAATCAATCCTCCGGATTCAGTAGTGTGAACGTCTCTCTCATTGGATAGGATATTGCATTTTCCTTCAACTGTTTTTTCAACAACTGCTATGCCAAAAGTGTGCGCAGTGCTTTCAATCCCTAAACAAATCATAATATCACACTAAAGTATTTGCTATCAAGCCTATTGCGTTCCAGAGCAGGTGGGCGTAAGTGTTAGCGTACAAGTTCTTGTACTTTTTCCAGCACAATGCCAAAACCAAGCCTAAAACAAAAGCTCCGGCAATTTCTGCAATGCTTGCGTAAAGCAAGTGCATTGCCCCAAACAAGGCTGAAGACCATAATACTCCAATTCTTTTTACTAAAAAGCCGCGGAAGAAGAATTCTTCCAAAACCACTCCGGCTGTTAGTGCGAAAACAAAGTATGCTTGGTCTTGCTTTCCCTCCTGCAATGCTTCGCTTACTTTTCCAAGATCATTGTAATTAACCAGAGAGAGCAAAGCGCTTAATGCCATTGCTGCAATAAACATTGCTGCAAGAATTATTAGAGTGTACTTCCAGGCTTGGCTTGCTTTCTTCCTTTCTAACCCAAGCTCTTTCACTGGCTTGAGCTTGTGCTTTCTGAAATAGTATAATGGGATTGCAAGGAATAATAATTCAAGCAGAATGTTAAATATCATAAGCGCTTATATCAAAAGACTTTATAAGTCTTTTGATAGTTATCAAAGGACAAATTTTGTCCTTTGATATTACTTTTCTTTCCATTCGCTGTAACCGCATTTTCCGCAGGCAACCCTGTCTTTGTGCGCTGCCATGAAGACTCCTGCACCGCATTTTGGGCAGAACTTGTTCTTTCTGGAAATGCTTTCGCCTTTAAGCTCATAAAAAGCAGATTTTGTTTTTTTTCCGCTTTGCTTTTTTGCTGCTGGTTTTTTCTCTTCCTTTTTCTCTACCATTAAAATTCACCACTTTTTTTTATTTTTTCTCAACTGGCTTTTCCTCAGTTTTCTCTTCCTTTTTCGCAAACCTTTCCGGAAAGTTTTTTGCCTTGAACTTTTTCAACTCCAGCCTTTCTAAAATTTGAGGGCTTTCGTAAAGGCTTGCTTTTCCTGAAACTTGCATTGTCCCAAACTCGTGAATTATTTCTTTAACAACCAGGTTTTCAGGCTTTGCGTCCAAGAGCGCTGAAAGCTTTTCTCTTAATTCCTTGCGGCTTGGAGTCTTTTCAGAATTTTCCACCACAAATTCTACTTCAGTCCTGTGCATTAAAGGGTTTTTTTCCTTGCTTTTAATTTCAACCTTCAATCAAATCACCTGCTTAAGCGCAAGGCATACTTTCCTGGAGTTCCCAAACCCATTTTTTGCGCTATTTCACTCTGCTCTGGTTTTATCAAGACAACATAGCCTCTCCAGAATGTAGTGAAGCTTTCGCCTTGGCAGTTAGGGCATTTGCTGCCTTCCTCTATTACTTTCCTGCAGTTTCTGCAAGCTTTTCCCTGCATCATTTTTCAAAACACCTCAAACCTTGTTTGAGGCACTTTCAAGCCGTTAGGTTTGAATTGTGCCTCACTTTTTTGGCCTTTCTGCCCTGTCTCCGCCTTTGGCTCTTGCTTCCTTTTCTGCCTTTCTAGTCTTGTCTGTTTCTTTCTTTTCCTTTCTTTTCTCGTCAATTTTCAGCCATTCTTCCTTTCCCAAGCCAAACTGCCTCATTGTCAAGCCAATTTTTGATTCTGGAATCGTTCCTCTCAAGGAAACCGTCACGATTCTTGCAATTACAGAATCGTTTTTTGTCAGTTTTTTGTTTGATTCTTTCCCAATAAATCCTGGTAATTTAGCATCGTGGTTTATGTAATCGTCCATTATTTGCGAAACGTGAATTAATCCTTCCAAAGGCCCTGTCTTGATGAATGCTCCGAATTCTGTGATTTCTGAAATGCTGCCTTCAACAACTTCTTGAATTAAAGGCTTGTACATTAGCAAGTCCAAGTCTGCGTCATAATATGCTGCTCCGTCTCCCGGAATTACTTTTCCCTCTCCAGTCTTTGAAGCATTAATTACTGCCACTACCACTCCCAAGTCTTCGTCAACTATTCCTTCATACTGTTCCTGCACTATTTTGAGCAGTGCTTTGTTAATGTCTTCACCGAACTTGTTTGGAGGAATTCTAACAGTGTCGTTCACAGTGCAAATTTGATACATTTTTCAAAACCACCTTTTTATTCCATGATTAAGTATTTTTTTTTCCTGAGGATTAAGCATTTTCCAAAAACTTTTTTTACCTTTTTTCTTAATTCCCTGTCGTTTGTTGCTATTATAAACCCTTGCTTGGCAAGTGTTAAAAGCGCTTTGTCAGCATTGCTTGCTTTCACTTCTACTTGCTTTACTTCCCAATTTTTTATTATTTGCCTTGCAATTTTAACTTGCTTTTCAAGCTTTTTGCTCCTTCCAGCCAGTTTTTCCAGTTCAGTTATTACTTGATTTGGGATTACAATTCTTGCTTTTGGAAGCTTGCTTTCAATTTCTTCAATCAACCTGACTTTGAATTGTTCTGCCGCCAAGAGCATGTTAGTGTCTAATGCTACTTTAACTTGCGATTCCAAATGCAACTAACCTCCACCTTCCAGAATCTTTCTTGCTTATCGCAACTTTTTGCCCATTCTCTGCCGCAACCTTGCTTTTGAGCAATACTTCAATTTTTTCTTTTCCAATTGATGTTATTGTCCCTAAAGTCGTCATTGTTCCGACTGTTAAAACTATTGTCTCGTTGGTTTTTAGCTCTTGTAATTCTTTGGTGATTAAGCGTTTTATCATGTGCAATTCAAGCTTTAAGCGGTTTACTGGCTCTGGCAGTCTTCCAAGCGCTCCAACCACTTGGCCTCTTAACTGATCGTTGCGGGAAATTGAAGGGTCAAGTAGTGTGCCTATTGCTATCAGGCCTCCTGGCATTGCTTCCTGCAATTTGTTGTTTGCAGTGCTCAAGCTTGCAACCTTTGTTACAATCTTTTTGTCGCTTATTCCTGGAGAGATTTCGACTTCTTCTCCAACCTTTAACTTGCCTTCGATAATGCTTCCACCTATTACTCCGCCTTTCAATTCTTCAGGCTTTATGCCTGGCTTGTTAATGTCAAAGCTTCTTGCAACAAACATTCTCACTGGCTTTTGCGCATCAAACTTTGGTGTTGGAATGAATTCTTCAATTGCTTCAATCAAGTAGTCAATGTTTGCTCCGGCATTTGCTGCTGTTGGGATTACTGGAGAGTTTTCAAAACCGTTTTCTGAAAGAAAGCTTTTGATTTGCTCGTAATTCTGCAGTGCTTGCTCTTTAGGCACTAAGTCTACTTTGTTTTGCGCTACTATAATGTTTTTGATTCCTGCAAGCATTAAAGCCATTAAGTGCTCTGCAGTCCTGGGTTGAGGGCATGCTTCGTTTGCCGCTATTACCAGCACTGCCCCATGCATTAGTGCAGCTCCTGAAAGCATTGTGGTCATTAATGTTTCATGCCCTGGAGCGTCAACAAAGCTTACTTTGCGCAATACTTTTGTTGCTGTTCCGCAGCTTGGGCATTTTTTCTGGTTTGTGAATGCTTCAGCCCCCTTGCAGTTTGGGCATTTCCTGAATGTTGCGTCAGCGTATCCCAAACGTATTGAAATTCCCCTCTTTAGTTCTTCACTGTGAGTGTCTGTCCATCTTCCGGTTAGTGCTTGAGTGAGCGAGGTTTTTCCATGGTCAACATGCCCAACCATTCCAATATTCAAGGCAGCCTGTAATGGTTCAGGCTCTTCTGCTTTTTGCGTTTGTTTTTTTTCCTTGAGCTTTTCAGCAGCGTGTTCAGCTTGTTTTTCTTTCTTGCTTTCGCTGGCTTTCTCGCTTTTTGGAGCTTTTGCGGTTTTGGCTTTCTTCTCGCTCAATTTGACGCCTCGTTTTTTTAATGCTTTTTTCCTTTTTTCATTTCTTTAGCCATTGCTGCTGCTTCTTCAGCGCTTAGCTTGTCAACAGCCTCTAATGATTTTTCAATCATTTCTTCCTTGACTGTCTTTTTTGGCTCTTCCTCTTTCTTTTCGGTTTTTGGAAAGTATTCTTCAAGGCTTTTGCTTCCGGTTTTTGTTATTACTAGGTTTAATTGTTGAATGTCTTCTGCTATTGTGTTTCCTCTCACGAATACTCTGCGCCTTTGGCCTTTCCTTGCTGCCTTAAACCCAGTGCCTTTTTTGATGTAAACTTGCTTTCTTCCAATTCCTGGAATGTCAAAGCGCATTGGAGTTCCAGTCTTGTCACTGCCGCCTGTAATTTTGCCTTCATAGCCTTCCAACCCAATGCTTGCCAAGCTTACAGAGTCTCCTATTTTCTTGCTCAAAAAGGCTTTGGAATCTTCAATTTTTTTACTGTATGCTTTAGTGCTTTTTGGGTCGCTGATCACTACCTGCATTGTTAAAACCTCCTCGCCAGTTTCCCAGACGATCATGCAGTAAAAATCCTAAAAAATTAGGAATTAAACAGTATTAAATTATTCTTTAGAAATCTTTTAAAACATGTCGAATTCCACTGGTTTTTAATGCTTAGTGGAATTTGACAACCTGTCTTTTTTTGCCTAAAACTTGACTTTTTTGATTTTTTGCTTTATTTCTTCAGCAAGCTCTAGCTCTGCTTGTGAGAAGTGTTGTTTGGCTTTTTCAATTTCTGTAAAGTCTTCTTTTGAAAGTATTGAGAGCAGTTCGTCATCTTCAAAGAGCGAGCGTCCGCAGACAGCGTCGCTAATGCTTATTGCGACTTCCATTCCTGCTTTTGCCTCTTGCAGGTTGCTTCCCTTGTCTTGGATTGCAATGACTTCTCCCAAGACTTTCTCTCCCTTGAAGACTCTGATTCCAGGCCTTAACTTTCCTTCCAATACTTTAACTCCAACAATTGCTGGGTTCGCGTTTCTGAAAATGCAGTTTGGCATTACTTTAAGCCTGCAAGGTAGTGTGATTTTTTCCAAAACCTGCTTGAGTTCTCTTTCTTTCTCTTCCTTAACCCATTTCTCGTAATCCTCAATGAGCTTGTAAATAATGTTTGCTGAAAAAACCTGCACTGGGTTTTTCTTTAACTCTTCCAAAGCGCCTTCGTTAAGCCTTGTGTTGAATGCGAAAACAACTCCTTTGAACTTGTCTTCTTTTGCAACTCCTGCAGCTTCTATAATGTCTCTCCTTGAAACTTCTCCAACACTTGCTGTTCTAGGCTTGATGCCTGCTTTTTCTAGAAGCATTGTTAAGGCCTCCAAGCTTCCTAAAGCATCAGTTCTTACAATTGGTCCTAAAGCTTCTGATTCTACTTTCAAGTCTTGAATTTCTTTCATTACTTCCTCTTCCTCATTGCCTTCATGCACTGCAAGCAATGGACTGCCTGCCAAGACTCCATCCAAGTTTGGGGCAGCAATCTTAATGCCTGCAGCTGCTGAAACTTCTTTCACTGAGTCAAAGCGCTGTTCTGGAGAGCGAATTTCATCCATTGGTTTAGGCTGCAAGAGAGCGCGGATTTTGGTTTTTACAATTCCTTCAGCTGTTCCTGCAACAATTTCTTCTCCAACCTTCAAGCTTCCATCATACAAAATAACATCGATTGTTTTTCCTAAGCCTTTCTCTTCCTTTACTTCCAAGACAGTTCCTTTTCCAGGGCCTGAAACTTCAATCTTTAACTTGCTTTCCATGAATTTTTGGCTCAAGCCTGCAAGGAATAGCAAGACTTCTGGAATTCCCTCACCGCTTTTAGAACTTAATGGAATTATTGCAACCTGTTTTGTAAAGTCTGAAATCCTGTCGAATCTTTCGCACACGAATCCTTTCTGGAATAATTCTCCAACAAGGCAGTAGATTTTTTCATCCAAGTCTTTTTGCACTTCAGTGTGTTGGAGCTTGATGCTTTCTGTAAAGCTTTTGCCTTCTTGCTTTTCCCAGCCTTGAATCAAGTCAATCTTGTTGGCAGCTATAATAAATGGAACTTTGAATGCTTTCAGGATTTCAATGCTTTCGAAGGTTTGAGGCTGGCAGGCTTGTTGAATGTCAATAACTAAAACAGCCAAGTCAGCAATGCTTCCCCCTCTCTTTCGGAGGTTGGAAAAAGCCTCATGACCTGGAGTATCGATGAATAACAAGCCTGGAATTGTCAGGTTAAACTTGTATTTTTCCAAAAGCGAGCCTGCAATGTGGTTTATTGCTTCTATTGGAACTTCAGTCGCTCCAATGTGCTGTGTTATCCTTCCCGCTTCTCGTTCAACAATTGCTGTGCCGCGAACTTTATCCAGAAATGAAGTCTTGCCGTGGTCTACATGGCCTAAAACAGTGATTATTGGCTTTCTTACAGTCGGCATAAAGACCACTTTCCTTACTTGAAAAAACAGTGTTTTTCATCTTCGCAAATAATTACTGCCACTAAAGGCTTTTAAAACAGTTAATTACTTTGCTCTCAAATGCAAGGCAGAATTATTTAGAATTGCCAGAGCGCAACATTAAAGTAATTGACGCTTCAAAAAGCATTCCTGAAGTTTGGGAAAGCGTGAAGAAAGAGCTAGACGTTTTTTTTAAAGAACTGTTCAAGTTTTAATCATTTTGCAGCAAATTTCAGTAAAAACTATTTTGTGAGATAATGCCAAGCTTGATTGAGAAAATTAAGAGCCAGACTGGAAGCACTGGAGAGAAAGGCTGGCCTGTTGCAGTAAAAGACAGAGTGGCGTTCGCTGCCGGAAAAGACTGCGAATTCTGCGAGGCGCAAGTTTCAGTAACATTCTTGTGGACAATGAGGGATGTGATAATTCCAAAGCTTGAGAAAGAAAACTTGGCGATTGCAGCAAACTTTTACACGCCTGCAGGAATTGCAGGAATGGTGCGCAATCTTGCAGCAAACCCTTACATTCGCTACATGATAATGATTGGCAACGAGTACGCTTGCACTTCCCCAAACAATGCCGGCATTCAGCAGTTAACAAGCGCTAATGCCTTGCGGGTTTTCTTTTCCAAAGGCATTACTGCAGAAAGGAAAATTCAAGGCTTTGAAAGCGCTGTCTACTTTGACAAGAACATTCCAACAGAAATAATCCGCAAGGTTGCAGAAAGCATCCAGCTTATTGACTTGAATTCTGAAATGCCTCAAGCGTCCTTGGATGAAAAGATTGCAAGAGTTAATGAATTGCTTAAAACGCTTCCAAGGAAAGAGCCTTTTTTGGAAAAGCCAATGGTTTTTTCTTTCGAGGAAATGAGTGAAAGCCTGCCTTTTGAAGGCGGACCATTAATGGTTCGCGCCAAGACAATTCCTGAAACCTGGCTTGAAATGCTGCACGCGATTTACACTTACGGCAGGAAGAATTTAATGAATGCCAACACTGACCGCTGGGTTAAGGAAATCAATAACATGGTTTGCGTCATTGAAGACCCGCAGAATTTAGACCTTTCTTTAAACCCTTTCCTTGTGCCTTTGACTGTTGAAAAAATCCGCGCTTACCAGGCAGAAATTTTATCTCCTGAACTGCCTGCTGGAAAGGCCTACACTTACGGCAACAAGCTCAGGGCTTACTATCACCCTTCAAGCAAGGAATTGAAAGAATTGCTTGCAAATCCTGCAATTCAAAACTTTGAGTTTGGAAAGGGAGAGTTTATTTTAGAAAACATTAAATTTGCTGGAGATACTGCAGAGATTAATCAAGTGCAGGACATGATTGAAACTCTCAGAAGAGATCCTTACTCTAAAGCTGTTGTTGCAATGACTTGGCACCCTGCTGACGAACTGCTCCGCAAGCACAAGAGTTCTCCTTGCTTGGTTTTAGTGCAGGCAATGGTGCAGGACGAGAAATTAAACTTGACAGTTTTTATCAGGAGCAATGACATGGTTCAAGGCTTTCCTGAAAACGCTTACGGAATGGCTGCAATACAAAAAGAAATTGCTGGCGCGATTCAAGTGCCTTGCGGCTTGCTGGCAATAATTTCCGGAAGCGCGCAAATTTACAACAATTATTACGCGCAAGTAGAGCAGGCGTTAAAGCTTTACAGAAAGCCAAAGCTTGATTTCAAGGACGCGAAAGGAAACTACCTTGTAGAATTGAAAAGTGGGGAAATTTTTGTTTCTTTAATGGCTCCTGACTCTGGTCGGGTTTTGAAAAATTGGAGTGGAAAGACAGCTAAAGAAGTTTACTTGAAGATTGGAAGCCAAGTCTTCATCAGCGGAGACCACGCAATGTACTTGGGCGCTGAGTTGGCAAAGGCAGAAATTGCTTTAAAAAACAACTTGAAGTTTGAGCAGGATAAGGATTTAAAAATCTAGTTTTTTGTAATTGAATTTTTCCAGTTCTTTTGCAATATCCTCGTATTTTTTTCCGCAAAGCATTCCTCCTGCTGTAAACTTTTTCTGCGTTATTTCAGCAAGGCAGAATTCAGGCATTTCAAAAAAGTCTTTTTCTTTCTCGTCATCAAATTCAATGTCAACTAGAATCAGGCCTTTCAGCTCGTCTTGGAAAACATCAATTTCAAAGGTTTTTCCCTCAAGCGGGTAATAATATCGGATTTTTCTTGCTTTTTTGCCTTCAAGCTTTGCTAATTCTTCAAACTCTTCCTTGGTTAATGGAATTGTCTGCTCTAATTGCTTTGAAGAATCATTACCGCTTATTGGCTCTTTTTTTGTGATTTCAAATTTTTCCCCATTCTTTCTAATCCTTAAAGTCGGGTGTTCTCTGGCTTGTGGAATGTAAATGTCCAAGATTTCCTTGCTCTTGCATTCCTTAAAATTTGAAGGAATGGTTTTTGCAAGGAATGTTCTCTCCAACTCTATCATAAAAATCACTCTTTCTTGAACTGTCTTAATTTGATTCCTGCTTCTTCCAAAAGGCTTGCTGCTAAAGCATCAGATTCAGGCAGTGGCCTGGTCTTGTTGAAGTCTTTTTGCGGAATCTCATAAACTACTTCCTTGATTCCAGAGTTAATGATTACTTTAGCGCATAGAATGCAGGGCTGGACTGTAGTGTAAAGAATGCTTCCGTCAATTGCTACTCCACTGCAGGCTGCTTGCGCAATAGCGTTTTGTTCAGCATGAGTTGCCATGCAAAACTCCAAGCGTTCTCCTGAAGGAATTCCTCTCTCCTTTCTCATGCAAAATCCTTTCTCAAAACAGTCCTTCACGCGTTTTGGAGCGCCGTTAAAGCCTGTTGAAATGATTTGCTTGTTTTTCACAATTACTGCTCCAGCATGCTTTTTATAGCATGAAGCGCGTTTTGCAGCAGCTCTTGCAATTTCCATGAAATACTCGTCCCAGGAAATTCTGGAGTTTTGTTCAGGCATTATTATAGAATTTGAAAAAAACAATTATTAAGTTATGTGTAAGTTCACTGGGTTAGTACTTCGTGAACTGTCTTGTACTTGAATAATTCGCTTTCTGAAAACCATAATGGAATTTCTTTTTCAGCATCTTCCCTGCTTGCTGAGGCGTGAACTAGGTTTTTTATTGGAATTTGGCGCTTGTCAGCGTGCTTGTAGCTTACATGCGCGTAATCGCCTCTTATTGTCCCAGGCATTGCGCTTTTAGGCTCTGTGGGGCCTGTAAGCTTTCTGACAAATTCTATTGCTTCAACGCCTTCCAAAACTATTGCGATTACTGGGCCTTCAGTGATGTATTCAATGAGCCATTTTCTGACTTGTTCTCCCCTGCGTTTTGCAATGTCTTCAGTGTAATGCCTTGCTGCAAACTCTTTGTCAATGTGAATCATTTTCAAGCCGACAATCTTCAAGCCAGTTCTTTCAAACCGTTGTATGATTTCTCCAACCAGGCTTCTTTGCACTGCATCAGGCTTTAACAAGACTAGAGTTCTTTCAATCATTAGGGATCACTGGCTGGTTTGGTTTTTCTTTTGCTGGATTGAGTGCTTTGCTTTTTTTTCCTTATGGTATGCTTGAGTCCATTTTACTTTTTCTTTAGAGCGGTGAAGCTTTAAAGAGTTTTTTTCGCACTTTTTGCTGCAAAAATAGCTGACATTGCCTTCTTTTGTGACGTAAATTTTTCCAGTTCCTTTAAGAATTTCCCTGCCGCAAAAACTGCACTTCATTCTCTCACTTTTACCTTTTTGCCCTGATTTCTTTTGCTTCTCTTTCAGTGCTTAACAGTATGATGATGTCTCCGACCTTGCAGTTTCCTTTCACATTACGCCTTTTAATGCGGCCTTTTTCCTCGCCTTCAAGGATTCTGCACAAGACTTGAATGATTTCTCCATTAGTTCCAGTGCGTTTTACGATTTCAACAATTTCTGCAGGAGTTCCTTGCTCAACCATTCTGCTTCACCTTATTTTGCTAGTTCTTTCACTTTTTTGACAATGTCTTCAAGTTCTTTCTTTGACTCGCCTTCGTCAACTATTGCAACTGCTGAAGTTCCCACACTTAATCCGGCTCTTTCGCCTAGTTCTTTCTTTGCCTGCACGAAACTGTAAGGAATGTTCTTTTCCTTGCAAATCAAGGGCAAGTGCATTACCAACTCTAAAGGCTGAACGTCTTTTGCGATAATAACAAGCTTTGCTACTCCCCGCTCTACCATTTTAGTAGTTTCATTGACTCCGACTTTTATTTTTCCGCCTTTCTTGAGCTTTTCCAAAAGCATTAACTGCCTTTCCTGCAGTTCTTTCGGCACTTCAAAACCAAAATCAACCATTAAAAATCACCTCAAAAAACCGCTTTATAGCGGAAGTTCTCATTGGCTTGAAAACTAGATACAATACTACTGCAAGAGAATCTTTAAAAAACCGGCTCTTCAACCCCAAGGCGGCTTAAAGCCTTCACTCAATATTTTACAATGCTTGCAACACTCAATCAAAAATTGCAGTTTTTTAAGGTTTTTTGGCTGGGCTTCTGAAAAAAACAATTGATGAATTTGAGCTAAAGGATACGGCGCATCCAATGAAGTATATTTTTGTAACTCTTTTTTTGGAACAAAAACCTTATTCATTTGATTAAGAACTCTTACTGACCCAGAATCAATTTTCCTTAATTGCTCAAGAACAAAAGATTCTTCTTTTTCGGATAATTTTAATCTGTTGCCAGGCCTAGAAGCAATAAAACGCGAGTTTAAAAAATCATACAAGTTGTCAGTGCGTTCTTTGACAATTTCCACTGTTCTTGCTTGCCTTCTTAAAATTTGGTCTCTTTCTTTTTCAGGCAGGCGTAAGAATTCTGGCTTGAAATAAGCACGTTCTCTAATTCTTTCAATCTCAAAATCAGGGTCTCGAATTCCTGCGCGAAGTTTTCTTTGCCCTTCGATTCCTGATTCAACCCTAAACTTAATGCCTTTTCGCTTTGAAATCATTTAATCACTTGTGCGAGTACCATAAGTGGATGATTTTTTTCAAGTTTTTGTCCACAATGCAGTAGCCGAATTTTTCTAACAAAACGTGTTCTCCTGGTTTTTTTTCTGCGAGAGAGCGTTCTGCAATTCCTGAAACTTTTGTACTGTCAGGCATTGTGATTTCAGCGTCAACTGTTTCGTCAGGCAATAGCCAGAGCAAGGTTGCCTTGTTGATTTTTCCAGTTCCAACGAAAGTAGCAAACCAAGTGTCTTTTTTAGAATCAATCAATTTCGCGTTGTAAGCGTTCCGCAGGCGAAAAGCCTCGTCTTTTTTAATGCTTGAAATTTCCTTTCTTGAGACCAAAAACGTTTGATTGCCTTCCTTTAAGTAGTATGATTTTTCTCCTCTTTCCGGAAAGTCAGGATGCAGTGGAACTCTAGCTTCGGTTTTAGGGCAGAATTGGACTTCAAGCTTTACTGGCTGTTCCAAAAAGCTAATCCTGTCAGAGAGAGAGTCAATGATTTTCCTATTGGCATCGTACAAGGCATTAATGCTGATTGTTGAATCATTAGGGTTCAAGCCCAAGTCTAAAATTGTTTTTTTTATTGCCTCTGGGCTAATGCCCCTGCGGCGCAGTGTTTGAATGTTTCCTATTCTTGGATCGTCAATTCCTGAAAACTCTCCTTCCTCTATTGCTTTCTTGATTTTGCTCTTGCTTGTCAGCGAGCCTTCAAGCTTTATTCTTCCAGTGTGGATTGCGTGAGGGTATTTCCAGTCAAAATAATCATACAAGAACTTTTGCTTTGTAGCGTTTTGCGCGTGCTCTTGGCCTCTAATGATGAGTGTGATTCCAAAGTCGTGGTCGTCAACTGCTGAAGCAAGGTTGTATGATGGCCAGACGTGAACTCCTTTAGCGTGAGGGTTTGGGTGTTCTGGATTGTCAACTATTTTTGCCAGCCACCAGTCTCTAATGCTCGGGTCTTTGTCCTCCAAGTCTGTCTTTATGCGCGCAACAGCCTGACCTTCCTTGAACTCGTGCAATAGCATTTTTTTCCAAAGCTTTAACTGTTCTTGCACTGGAAGTTCTCTGCACGGGCATGGTTTTTTTTCTTTGATTAGAGCGCGCCATTTTTCTGGCTCGCAAGTGCAAACGTAAGCTTTTCCAGTTTCCATTAATTTTTCAACAATTTCATGATGCCTTTCCAAGCGGTCTGAAGCAAAGTAAATGTTGTCAATCTTTTTCACGCCGAGCCAGTCCAAGTCTCTAATGTAAGAGTCTTTTGCTTCCTGCATTGGCATTGGCTTTTTCACTTTTGGGTCAGTGTCGTCAAAGCGCAGAATGAATTTTCCATTATACTTTTCAACATAGTATTGGTTTGGGATTACTTGCCTTGCATGCCCCAAGTGCATTACACTTGAAGGGTTAGGGGCAATGCGCGCTATTACTGCTTCTCCCTTTTCAGCCCAATCCAATGCTGGAAGGCCTTCTTCTTTTTCTTTGGGCTTTAGCTCGTAGCCTTGGGTTTCTGAAAACTTTTCATACTCTACCTTTATTTCATCAAAGGACATTGCATTGACTTGCGCGACAATTTCCTTAATTTTCGGCATTGCTGAGACAAAGTCCAAGTCTTTTTTTAACGCAATGACTTTTCCAACGACTGCGTTAATGTCTGCTTTCCCGTCATGCAAGTATGCGTTTTTTATCGCGTACCTGTATGCTACGTCTTCAAAGCCCATAAGATTTCACTTTCAAAATATTAAATGCTGGAAAGCTTTTAAGAGCGTTTCCTGGAAGTGCTCATTCCTTCTCGAATGAAAGGCAAGGCTTTTTGCACTATTCTTCGGATTAGAAAGTTGTAAATGAAACTTTGAGAGTTAAGCCTTATTGCTGTTGCATTGCCTTCAAGCGCTTGCCTGTTTTTTTCAAAGTGTTTATTCCATGCTTTCAGTGCTGAATCAAGGTCTTGCCGGCTGATTTTGATTTGCAATGTTCTTGCCTTTCTTTCAAAAAGCAAGCCTGGAGTGTAAGGAATTGTTGAACCAGCATTTGCGCCTCTTACTAAAGCAATACTGGTAGAAAAAAAGTTTTCAGACTCTTCCAGGGTCTGCCAGCGTGGCTTTTGCGCTTTTTTAGGGTTTGCCACGAGCATTATCACGGGAGTTTTTTTTGGCTTTGTGAAAAAAACACGGTTTTCCGGCCCGTATTCTATTTTTACTCCAGCATATTTTAGGGCGCGCCCTAACGCAATTCCTGCAGAATTGTAGAGTCTTTCAACAATATTTCTTGTTTTTCCACTGAAAGTGCTTCTTGCTGTGAGAAAAAAGTTAGGCGTGATTGAAATTTCTCTCTCGTTTTCACTGATTGAAACTTCTTTCGGAATGTTTTCTAGGGTTGTTCCCCTGAAAGCGAGCTGTGGCATTCTTTTCAAAAACTTTCTGACTCTAGGAAGCCCAGTTTTCTTTGCGGGCATTATTAATTAATGGATTAGCTGTTTTAAACTTCTTTGCCTTGCTGCCAGCAGTGGTCGAAGTATTTTTGGATTGCGTTGACCATTGGCTTGTTGTTGTTCCAGATTGTGAAGTGGTATTCTGGTTTTTCTTTGGAGAAATCGCTTAATGCCAGCACTAGTTTTTTTCCG
>Ga0315289_10007341_pt1 | contig 16052 bp, 8 predicted proteins | sample YL17G11_40_MG_FD_203452 | JGI IMG/M metagenome (GOLD analysis project Ga0315289, IMG submission 203452) | Sediment microbial communities from Yellowstone Lake, YNP, Wyoming, USA - YL17G11_40 | ecosystem: Environmental > Aquatic > Freshwater > Lake > Sediment | place: USA: Wyoming | collected... | reverse complement strand
GCAGAGGATAATGAGATTCAATGAGGTCTCAGGCAGCTGGGAGCCGGTGAGCACATGCACCGATCTCATGGACATGGGGGGAGGAATACTCTCGTGCACGGATCCGGATTCACCAGTTGACAGGGTATCGACATGGGACACGAGCGCATGCACGATGTCTGTGCAGACATATCATTTCTCGATATACGGGGTGGCGTTCTTCCTCGATGATGACAACGACGGAGTATGGAATGTCAATGATGACTGCAAGGCAGACGCAGGAATCAAGGAATTCAACGGCTGCAATGCAGCACTCTCAGTAAGGGCTGAGAATCACACAAAAGTGACTGTCGGAAAGACAACCACTTCAGTGAAATTGCCTCTCGCAGGATTGCAGGTCGAAGTATATGATATGCAGTGCGTGAAGGATGCAAAGCTGACTCCGGCTGCGAAAGATTTTGATGCAATCAGGGCCACATGCCCTGTAGTCGTGAAGAAGACAACAAGTTCGGCAGGAACAGCATTCCTGGGAGTTAATGCCAACAAGGAATACATCATCATCGGAGTCCTGAATGGCAAGACAAACAGCCAGCTAAGTATACCGACCGGCACTGTCTTCGAAGGCCAGATACTGGAAAAGAAACTGCAGTATCTCACAGTGCCTGACATAACCAAGATGCCGCCATTGAACTTCCTGTTCGATGCCATAGAGAATGGCAACTTCCTTGTGCTCGTGGTGACTGTGGCCGTGGCATTCGGGATTGGATACTACTTCGGAAGCGCTCTCGAGAAGAGGGCCGGTCCGAAGAGGATTGGGAAGGCAAGGAAAAGGAAGCGCTGATACATTTTTGGGCTGCGGCGGAGGCGGCAGTCTCCCCGCAGCATTACATTTTAAACTCTTGTTCTCGATTGCTACTCATGGAGGGGCCAGGGGCAAAATCGAAGAGAAACAGCGAGTGCAAGGGCCAGGCATTGAAAGGCCAGACCAGCTCCGAATATGTGATCCTGCTCACTATATCCATCCTCTTTTTCCTGATAATAATAGTCATAGCATACGAGCAGTTCGCCAACATAGGCAGCGTCAAGTCAAGGGACATATCTGTAAATTCATTGAAGCAGATAGCGGAGACAGCAAAGGAAGTGTATTTGCAGGGTAGCGGAGCCCAGAAGATGGTCGTTGTGACATTCCCTCCGGAAGTCGAGGACAATTCAATCACGATACAGAACAATTCCCTGCATGTAAATCATGCAGGTACAGACATATCCATCCCTGTGGATTTCCCCATATACGGCATGCTGCCTAATTCTTCAGGCACATACGAAATCCTCCTCATCTCCGAAGGCAGCCAGGTCAGGATAGGGGTATCAGATTTCTCTGTGAATCCCTCTTCTTTCATATTCAGCTTCTGCCAGTTCAATGGTTCGCAGACAGGCTCGCAGAACCTGACGTTCACGAACCTGCAGTCATATCCAATAAACATCACCTTGTCCTTGGATTGGAGCTATACTAACGCCACAATAGCGCTCTCGAACTCATCCCCCAATCTTTCCGCATATGGCTCGCAGACAATGACTGTCACAGCGAACCTAGGGACAAATGTGACAGGCACATTTTCAGGCTCCATCGAGGCCAAGACTGCCAATTCGACAATAATCATACCTGTCACGGTAGAGACATTGGACTGCGTATGCACTGGAACAGGAACAGGCACTGGCCCTTGCAAGAATCAGTCGCATGTGAAGATAAAGACATATGCGAACGCATCGTACGTGAAGGAGAAGGTCGCATTCGACTTGCCTCCGAATGTCGTGATATCTCTCGGCAATTGGACAGCTAACATCACAGTCACGCTCAACATAAAGGATGTGTCCAACGTTTCTGTCTCGGGTTATCCCAAGAATGTCCAGGTCAATTCCTCCGGTGGATATTCCGAGACATGGAACATAGGCACGTATGGCACAGGGCAATACACCATATTTTCGAACGATTCCACAATCACTAAGACAAAGATTATACAGGTGACCCAATGCTCATGAGGACATTCTACATCGCATTGTTCGCGCTGCTGCTCGCGCAATTCTCAGCCGCAGCAACAGCCACTGCGTTCCTCCAGAGCGCCATGTGCAACGACCCGCAGGGAGGGCTGGGCAATTACAACTGCACACCCTATGTCAATGTATCAGATACACAGCGTGGGAACATGTCCCTAGACAACACGCATCCAGCAAATTCATACGCCAATTTCACTTTCTCAATACCTGCGAACTATGCGGTATCCGCAGCAACGCTCACACTCCTACACCAGCAGAGCCAGGCCAACAAGATGTCGGTCAACATAAGCGTCATGGCCAATGGATCCGCGGGATATACAAACAATGTCTGCTATTTCGCCCCGCTAGGGACAGCGAACACAGACACCAATCAGACATGCGATCTCACTCCCTACATAACAAATGGCTCTCAGGCTTCGCTCGTGAGGATAATATACAACATAACAAGCACATCTGCATCGACAAAGGTAGAACGATTCAATTACATGATGCTGAACATCACGTATGCGGGCCAGGCCGTGTTCAACGGCACCACTAGCTTGTCCTATCCTCCGAACGAATCCTTCTTCTACCAGTACACCAATTTCAACATAAACGGCTCATACAGCCTGAACTGCACCGGCGATGCCGGAGGTTCCTGCGGCCTTGTGACCACTTATATGGAGTACTGCAAGGGAGAGAACTGCACCAACTTCGCAAGGATTAACGCCACCACCAGCATATTCAATATCACTGCCAACGGCAACACCGCATGCGGGACGATGACAGCCAATTCCACGTGCAGCGGCGCATTCTCAACCACTGTCCAGGCCGCGCCTGGGGTTTACATGCTCAGGCTGAAGTCGCAGGCCCAGAACTCCAATTTCACTTCAATATCATATGTCCTGATTTCAGTCCCGATCACCTCCACTTCCTCCTCTCCCCCTATCGCTGCCACGTGCAATGATCCCTTGGGAGGACAAGGCATTTACAACTGCCTTTCAAGAGTCAATCAGTCCGAGGACTTCAGGGCATCTTTCAAGGTGGACAACACCCACCCGGGATGGATGCAGGCCAACTGGACATTCAATGTCCCATCCTATTCCATTATAGAATATCTGAACCTCTCGCTCGAGCACCAGCAATCAGCCACAGCCACTATAACTGTCAACATAAGCGCGAAGGGCAATGGCACAGCATCATATTCACAGCTCTGTTACCTGCCTTCGCTCGGGTCTATGAATTTAGACATATGGAACTACTGCAACATAACCGCTGCGACACCGAATTCGACATCCCTGCTCATTGTGCAAGTCCTCTATAACATAACGAGCAACGCAGCCCAGAACAAGATAGAGGAAATAGATTACACTGGCCTCAACCTCAGCTACAGGGTGCCTGGGCTGACAACTAATGGGAGCACATATGGGGATGGAGAGAATGTCAGCATCACCGGCTTCTCATGGTACAACAGCTCCAATGTCACCATAAGCATCTCAGGCACACAGAACATATCGGGATATCCAAAGAATGTCACTGCCGCATCCAATGGAGATTTCACTGACTCATTCACCCTGCCGGACGGAGTGAACGGCACATACAACATAACAGTGACAGCAATTACCAATTCTCTTGTGACGATGACAAAACCTATCAATGTCACATCCAAAGGGCCCAAGATAACATTAGTCTATCCCACGCCTTCCCATGGCGATATCCTCGCCCAGTCCTGGATGTATGTGAACGCCACCACATCAAAGAATGCCGGAGCAGCATATCTCGAATGGAACGGCATCAATTACAGCATGTCTGGCAGCCTGAAGAATTGGTATCTCAACATGACAGGGCTGGCGGACGGGGATTATGTATTCAAGGTATGGGCCAATGACACCATCAACAACAACTGGGGCGTGTCGGAGACCAGGTCGGTGACGATAGACTTGACCCCACCCTCAGTGACTAACCTCACTGCAACTCCTTCCGAAGCTGAATTGTACACCCCCGCGATCCTTTCGGCCTTTGTCAGCGACCCGAACGATGTCTCGGCTGTGATAGCCCAAGTCACCTCACCGTCAGGCAACAAGACCAACTACACGATGACGAACCTGAACAACCTGTTCTACCACACAGGGGTCGTCGCCTCGGTCAATGACATCTACAACACCACATACAGGCGCACAGACTTCACTGGCGTGAGCCTCGCAGCGAATTACTACAAGGCGTGCGCGTACATAGAGAAATTCTCCGCCACGAGCGCCATATTGTTCTCATATGCCTGCAACAATTACGTCTCGGGCAATCCCAACAGCACATCGGGATGCAGCCTCATGGGGTCCATCAATCCCGCCTTGGTGGCGAACGGGGTCGCAGAAAGGTGCTTCAACATCTCCCTGGCAAATGTCACATCCAGCAACGTGAGCGTGATATGGACCTGCCCCAACTGCACATCCGCAGGATCCTCGACACTCACTTACTTCTCTGGCACCGCATCAGGATCGGTGCTCATACAGACAAATTATTACTTCAAGACCAATTTCATAGTAGCGAGCAATGCCTCAGGCATCTCAGCCACGATGAACATGCAGAGATACGGATCCACGGGAGTAGGGTCAAGGTTCCAGGTATGGATACTGAATTCCTCAGAGATGGCGGCATGGAATTCATCCACAACAACAGAGACATGTGTGTTCAATGCCAATCAATTCTCCCCAGACAACTATACAGCAGTCTCGTGCAGCGACAGCGGAGTGCATACGGGCCCTGGGAATTATACTATAATCGTCGGCCTGATAAAGTCAAAAGTGAACACAGGGCTTTTGATGCAGACCTCCACACCCCCAGCCAATACATCATACAACAGCACGAATGCTGGCGCTAACTGGACACTTGATAATGTGAATTATGACATATCGATGGTCTATTATTCCTCAGTGAACGGCACAGGCACGAGAGCAACCTGGGCGATGTATTCCACCCCTCCCTTGAACTCCAGCGAGACACACTCCTTCGTCACCAATAATTCAGGCACGAGCTGGAGCGTAGCTAACTACTCAGGGAGCGCGGTCGAGGATTATACAGATTTCTATCAGAGGATAGACATCACCAACTTCTGGCACACCTTCCTTGACACCTCAGAATTTGGCTATTACAATGTCACTGTCTTCGCAAATGATTCGGTGGGCAACATGAATGCCACGGCCTTTGCGCAATTCCACAGGACCAATCCCACTAACTTGAACGTCTGGGATGACACGGACACAGTGTCCAAGATAGAGAACGACACAGTGTATTTCTATGCCAATTACACCAATGCCATGTCTGGCGCCTCTGTCGCTGCCGCGACATGCAACATATCCATCCAGACACCAACTGGTTGGACCAGTGAGACAGCAATGTCATACAACGTGACCACACAGCTGTATTACTACAATCGCACGTTCAATTTCACAGGCACGTATGATTATCTCGTGCAGTGCAGCAAGAACAATTTCCAGCCCCAGAACGCGACATCGAATTACACAATCAGCTTCACTGGCGCGTATGTGACAACGGATCAGAACACATACCAGATATGCAGCATAGTCTTCTACAAGGTCGAGGTATTTGAGAAGAATGATGCATACCTCGATGCAAACCTCACAGTCAGCATTTACAACACCACCCCTGCATTGCAGACCACCGCGAACGTGTCCACTGGCAACGGCGGCACAGGCATATACCTGGGCAATTATACATTGAGCAACAGTTCTGGATTGGGCAAGTGGCTCATCACAGCCATAGCCGAAGACACGATCAAGGGGAATCAGAATTTCTTCGTTGGGACCACTGCGACCAAATGGAAGATTGACATTGATTTCACTCCAGACAGCATAGTCTATTTGAACGGCACTGGGGTCACTATGAACTTCACAGTCTGGACAAAGGAAGGAATAAGGCAGACTGGCCTCCTTCCGGGAGGGATTCAGGCATTCATCGATTCCACGAATGTCACATCCAGCCTCGCAGCATCGGGCGAAGGATACACATACTCATACACTGCCTCGACAGGCAACCATATAGTGAATGTCTCGAGCGGCAATGTCGACAGCATCAGGGGATTCAATGTCAGATAGATCCAGAAATGGCTGCCGGAAGTTGAGGAACCTAGCAGAGAGTGGATGCGGGAATGTTGAGAGAACCCGCAATGTGTCTACTGACACATGCGCATTTGTCGCAGACAAATCGCGCAGGAGGTTCTTCAAGGCGCAGATCTCATTCGAGTTCATGACGATGTTCATAGTGGTCATGCTGGCATTCCTTTTCTTCTTCTCGCTCTATTCTGAATTCAACGCAGTCACGCATCAGAATGTTCTCAAGGACAGGGCCAAGGCAACTGCATATGACATAGCCAACGCAGTCAATGCAATACTGGCTTCGGAGAATGCATCAATGACATTCAGCATACAGCACGGCTACACTGTATCAGCAGGTGTCAGGTCCATAATAGCCAAGGATTCAGAGAACAATACGGGGTCCGCTCCAATTCTCACAGACAGGCTGAGCATCACCTTGCCTGTGAATGCCACGAACATCACAGTCAGCAAGACGGGGGGAATGGTGTATATTTATGGCTCATAAATTTAACTTGAAGGGAGATATTAGAAAACATAGGGTGGGATGCTGGAATGTTGAGAGAACCCGCAGGAGGTTCTTCAAGGGTCAGACATTTTTGATAGACACTTTCGCGTTCCTCTCCGCGTCCATGTTCATACTAATACTCTTCCTATTCATGCTGTCCACCACCAACACCTTCAGGTCGCAGGACGAGAGGATGCAGAAGGCTATAGAGAACGCTGCAGACGCACTCATGGCGCAAGGGGATCCTATCGCATGGGAAAGGAATGTGTCGGGAGTGCACATCTTGGGGCTGGCAGATAAGAGGGGCAGGATAGATTCATCGAAACTCGCTGCATTGAATCAGACAGAATACATAGATTTTCTCTCGCTCAATCCATACAATGTCAGCATAAAGCTCCTGAAAGGGGGCGTGCAAGTGTATTCCACGGGATGGTTCAACTCATCAGCCCGGGTAGGGGTGGCTGAGAGGATAGTGCTCTACAACAATTCGCCCCACACATTGAGAGTAACAGCATCTGAGGAATTCAAATGAAAAGACACAAGACACATAAGGGATTCGTTGTCACGCTTGATGCAGTCGTCGCATTAGTGCTCTCAATTTATTTTGTCTCATACACATACAGCATAGTCAACAGCTTCCCCTCATACGAGTCTGTGGGTTATATGAAGCTGCAAAGGATCGGCGAGGATGCGTTGAATTTGATGGAGATGACGAATGCATTCGGCTCGCAGCCTGCTGTCAATTCAGTATTCCAGCAGACAGGGGACCAGATATGCATGAGGCTGGAGATATACAACCAATCATTCAGTCCAGCCCAGAAGAAGAACACGTTCCTCAAGTCGGGATGCACTTACAAGACCGATGTGGGGGAGGAGAGGTCGTTCAGGACATTCTATCAGGATGGATATTTCAAATATGCAGTCATCTCGGTGTGGCTGAAGGAAAAAAGCTGAGAATGAAGCAATCAAGGTATAAACATGACACTTCACAAAAATGATCTGGTCTGGAAGGGATACATACTCTCTGTCTCAGCCCTGCTGCTCTTCTCAGTTATAATCGGGTTCGCCAGGGAGACAGAATCAATGAAGCAGCAGATGAAAAGTTCGTATCACAACGCGGTCCAGGTCAGCAAACTGAACTACATCGTCAATGACATATCCGCAGACATGCAGAGCCTGGTTTTTGCTGACTATGTGATGCAGAATTATTCGAGCGATGCTTACCTGGTCAGCATAACCGACAGCATGTCGGTCAACAAGACAAGCTTCATGTCCAATTATGCCTCTTTCCTGCAAGGATACGGAAATGTGACGGGCGCGAACATATCATTCTCATATTCAGATCCCTTGGTCGTGAATTTCAACAACGGGATGATGTATTCCTCGAAGCTCGATGGAACATCAGTCATCTTCAAGAATTCCACAGGCGCCTCGACCGCCGCCACATACAATATCTCGATATCAGCGAATGCGGCGTATACTGGTTATACAGCATGGAGCTGGGTGGCGAGCGGCACATACATAAACGTGTTCTACAACGATCCCTCGAACACTTTCAACAGCTCAGGCTATATCAATTCCTCTGTATTGAATCAGTTCGTGATAAACTATTCCTCTGGGAACGTGAATATTCTGGCAGGGATTGTTGATGGCGCAGGCAATTCCATCGGGGTGAATCAGACTCTTCCAAGCCATTTGACATCCGTGAGGATCAATTCCACCCAGCAGGGAGCATTGCCTATCAGCTACAACACAGGGCTGAATATCTCCTATCTCAATGCGAATTATTCATCAAACTTGCCAGCCTGAAACAAAAAAAACACAAAAAACAAAAGTTTAAAAACAACATTTCTCTAATTCTGCATAGTATATCATAGTATATTATTACAATATATTACACATGGCACCCGGTGCCGGAGAGGATAACATGAATAAACTCAAGTCTTCTGTCGCAGTCAAGTCATTCGTTCTCTCCATAATATTACTATTATCATTCCTCAGCGTGAGCCAGGTCGCCGCAGTCACAGTGTCATGCAATCAGACAATCACAGCGAATACTGTGATAGACAATGATCTGAACTGCTCCGGAGGGGACGCGTTGAAAGTTGCCAACAATGTGGTGCTCGACTGCGCAGGACATACGATATATTACAATAGTTCTGGAGTAGAGACAGGCATACTCCTCGTTGGTGGCGCGCTGGGAGCTACCGTGAAGAACTGCAATGTGGTGGGGATAGGCACTCAAGGCACAGGTATCTATAGCAGGAGTGGTAAAAACAATATGGTAGAGAACTGCAATGTCACCGGAGGAAATATTGGGATGATGCTGTACAGCGGATCGTCCAATACAATAAGGGATTGCAACGTCAGCGGCATGCGCACTGGATTCGTAATCGGTGCATCTCTAAACTGCAGCCTGATAAACGTTACATCATCCACTAGTAATGTTTCTACATATGGATATGGTCTCGATATATACGCTGCTTCGAACAACACATTGATAGTCAATTCCACATTTATTGCGAATGGGGAGAGTTCGAATGGTATCTGGATATTCCAATCTTCAAATAACACTATAATGAATTCCACAGGAATAATACGCGCGAAGAGTGGCTCAGGGTTATATCTCGATTATGCAACAGGCAATACTGTGATTGACTCTGCTGGAATTTCAGAGAATCCTGCCGCCTATAGCGCTGTTTCAATAAAAATTGCAAATTCAAACACATTCATAAACAGCAAGGCAATCGCGAGAGCAGGCGGTGTCAGTTTGAAAGTTCAGAGCCCGCGCAATTTGACACTGATTAATTTCACCGTGATAAATGGCAGCACGGATATATACGAACTCCTTGACAGCACCATAATCAATTCCACCGCGACAAACGGATTCTCCTTCTCACGTTCGCAAAACAACAGAATAATCAATTCTATCGCAAATAATTACGGGTTTGCTCTTTATTCCTCCTCCTACAATAATACCTTTACCAATATAAGTGCGGACGGCGCATATATGGGGGTATATATGAGCGCGTCGCAAAACAACCAGATAATCAATTCCACATTGAATGCGAGGTCTATGGGAATTTTGCTCACTTCCTCATCAAACAACAACCAGATAATCAACTCAACCTTGAGTGTAAGCGACAGCAGCGGAGTTGGAATTTATCTCAGTAATTCATCAAATAATATATTAAGAAATCTAACCATAAGCGCGACCGGCTGGGAGGGAAAAGGGATTTCTCTCATTTCCTCATCTAACAACAACCAAATAGCCAATTCCGCCATAAGCGCCAGATTGGAGGGAATAGGGCTTTATTCTTCATCGGACAACAACACGATAACCGACACAATAGCAAGCGCGAGCCGCACGGGCAGTGGCGGTTTCTATATAGGTAGATCGTCAAACAACACCATACGCAATGTAAGCATGAGCGGGAATTCCATAGGGCTCTATCTCTCAGGCTCTACAACCAACCTGATGAACAATATGGTAGTCAATTCAACAATAACTGCTGCAGAATCTACTGGATACGGGGCATATCTCAGCGGTTCATCGAACCAGATAATCAATTCTATTATAAGATCATCTTCTGGAACAGGAGTGCAGTTCAATGGGGACAATAACACTATAAGCAACTCAAATGTAAGCGGAAATATATATGGCCTCTATTTCTGGGGTTCCTCAAACCACAATATAATCAAATCAAACATTACTGGTTCCAGTTATAGCGTCTATGCAAGAGATGGCTCTAAAAACATTATCTTTATCGATTCTGCAATTTCGACTGCATACTTTACAGGCTCAGCCTCCTCATTATATGCTAAATGGTTGATTGATATCAGCGTCCAGGCAATTGGAGGAACGTCCGATAATGCGCTCGTGACGATATACGACAAATTCAGTACGCAAGTATACTCTGGATATACTGATGCAGAAGGGAGAATACCTACACAGATGCTTACTGAGTATGTGTGGAATTCCAGCGGAAAGACATACCAGACCCCGCACACTATCGTAGCCTACAAGGCACCCGTGACCGCTTCAATGAATGTCACAGTAAACACATCTAAGACTGTAACGGCGGTATTACTGTTCGATGCAGCTCCACCCGTGACGACAGCTTCTGTCAGCGGAACTGCGGGGCAGAACGGATGGTACACCTCGGATGTGGCTGTCGCACTGGCTGCGATAGATGATTCTTCCGGAGTTAACGCCACGAAGTACAGCTTCAATGGAGTCTCCTGGAGCACGTACTCCTCGCCATTGGTCGTGTCCACAGAAGGCAGCTCTACAGTATATTACTATTCTATTGATAACGCAGGCAACACAGAGGGCATAAAGTCCCTCAATGTGAAGGTAGACAAGACTGCACCATCAGCCCCAGTGCTCAACGATCCAGGAGAATGGGACATCGATGGAAATGTCGCAATCTCGTGGTCTGCAAGCACAGATGCCACGTCAGGCATGGACAAGTACAAGGTCTACAGGTGCAACGTAGTGACGCTTGGCCAGACATGCACAGAGGCATACCTAGCGGATGCGCAGGGGATAAGCTATTCAGACACTGGATTGTTTGACGCGAACCAGTACTACTACAAGGTGTCAGCAGTCGACATGGCAGGGCTCGAGGGTCAGATGTCCAATGGGGTTGACATAAAGATAGACAAGACACCCCCATTACCGCCCGAGCTCGGCATATCAAATGCAATTGGAGCATATGTGAACCAATTGACTGTGAACCTGGGGTGGATTATTACAACATATTCAAAGGCCTAGCATCTGGAGCAGGAGACATCCTCGCGACAGTGCAGGAGACAGTCCTTCAGTATTCTGACATGGCTGTTGCAGAGGGCACGAAATACTATTATCAAGTGAATGCTGTAGATAACGCAGGCAACACCGGCAACAAGTCAGGCGAAGTGTTTGTCACGCCTGATGTCACCGCACCTGTTTCATCTGCTTCATTGTCGGGAGTGCTCGGCAATGCAGGATGGTATGTCAGCGATGTCACAGTGGCAGTCTCTGCGACTGACGCATTATCAGGAGTTCAGAGGAAGGAATATGATTCGGGGGCGGGATGGGCGGAATATACAGGCCCAGTCACAGTCTCTTCTGACGGCACTACTACAATGAGCTACAAAGCAATCGACAACGTGAACAACGCTGAGACTGCGAAATCAGTGGCAGTCAAGGTCGACAAGATCAGTCCTGTCTCATCCGCATCCTCAACCTGCACGATGGGCCAGGGAGGATGGTGTATCGGTGATGCATCAGTAACAATTTCATCCTCTGATGCAACCTCTAGTGTTTTAGGGATCGAATACAGCCTGAACGGAGGAATGAGCTGGAGCACATATACCGCTCCCTTCACAGCGTCATCGGAGGGTATGAACCTCATATTGTACAAAGGGACTGATGCGGCAGGGAATGTGGAAGTCCAGAAGGAATTGGTCGTGAAGGTGGATAAGATTGCTCCAATCACATCGCATTCCACATCGCCCGATTCGGATGCCGACGGAGCATATGATCCAGTCGCAACGGTGGCATTGTCAGCATCTGATTCCGCGTCCGGGGTGGTTGCGACATTCTATTCAGTGGATGGCGGCGCGATGGCCGCAGGCACGCAATTCGCAGTGTCCGGTGTCGGGACCCACAGCATCAGCTATTATTCAAACGATGCTGCAGGGAATTCGGAAGCAGTGAAGTCCGCATCGGTCAGGATTGACAACTGCCCGATGGACTACAACCCAGACCAGATTGATACGGATTCAGACCTGAAAGGAGATGTCTGCGATCCATGTCCTGGCAGTGCAACAGACACATGTGATGTCAATGCATCACAATCAGGAGTAATTGGAAGCTCAGGTGGAAATGTCACAACTGAGAACGGAGCGGTGTCTGTATCAATTCCTGCTGGCACATTAACAAATGATACAACCATAACGCTTGTGTCTGGAGCATCCAACTTTGGAGTAAGCACAAGCACAGGAAAAGGAAATATGATATTGCACTATGATATTCTTCCTGCTGGAGCAACATTCAGCCAGCCAGTAACATTGATGTTCCATTACGACCAAGGTTCGATGCCTGAAGGTGGAAAGAAGGAACAGGCAGTTGATGTAATGTATAATGACCCAACACTTGGCTGGGTTGCACTCAATGCAGCACAGGATATGGTAACAAACACCTTGACTGTGCAGGTGACGCACTTCTCAGAATACGCAGTCATGGAAGGAGCTGACACAGATGGTGATGGAATATTTGACAACTGGATGGGAGAGGCGGACGCATGCCTGGCTGCCGCAGGGAAAGTGGAATGGCAAGGATGCCCGTATGCTGACAAGAGCATTGTCGAATTGCATATTATTGATCTTACGAAGACGAAGTGCCCGGGAGGGGCAGGGGCATGCAAGTCCCCGCTCGAGGGAGCGGCTGTCAAGGTCTTCGACAGGAACGATGCAGCGTTCCAGGCAAGATGGACAAAGAACCCGTCAGGGATACAGTATCCGGACGTGTATGAGGCCGATGTGGGCAGGATCGCATCATGCGTTACAGCCGCAGACGGCACGTGCATCGCAGGGGAGGCAAGCACAGGAGACTTGCTTGTGATTGTCAGATACACAGACGCAGAGACAGGGAAGGTCGTGTACACTGGCAAGCCAAAAGGATTGTCAGATTTCGCAAGCAATATCGCGACGAAGGAATTCCAGGTGATAAAGGCCTACAGCAAGGTGGGAGCAGTGTCGTTCAAGGCCGGCGACAAGACAAGCATAACCGGTTCATTGCTTGAGATAATATATCCGCAGTACACTATCTGGGAGAGCTATGAGGAGCTGTATCCATTCATCTTCATATCGGACAGCGATTGGACGGTCGATGTGTGCATGCAGATACCCTCTGGCTATCAGATAAAATACATAATGGATGATGCAGGGAACCTGCTGCCAGCCACGCAGTGCACACAGTCTTTCATCTCAGGCGGGACAAAGGTAGTGATGTTCGGGATTGCAGATGTGGGATCGCCTGAGCCGAATATGAAATTCAAGATTAATGCGAAGGATCCGAAGGGCAAGAAGCATGCCATAGAGCTTGATACCCCCGGAATAAGGAAGGCAAGAGAGAGGGCAGAGAAGGCCAAGGGCCTTCCATTCATAGGCGCCATGCTCGGCGAGGATTCGGCAGTTGCAACCGGATCATTGGTAGCGATATTGGCTGCGATTGCCATAGCAATCTACTTCATCTCGAAACAGCCATCTGGAAAGACGGGCAGAAAAAGGAAAGTATAACTCACTACAAATTATACTATTCTATTAATGGAGGGATAAAATGAGAAAAGAAAGAACAAAACTCGGAATCACAGCAAAATCATTCTTAGTCTCAGTCATCCTCTTATTATCATTCCTCAGCGTGAGCCAGGTCTATGCTGCTGTAGCATGCGGCAACACCATAACTGGAAATGTCACATTGACAACAAGTGATCCCGTTACGTATACCTCTTGTACTGGGAGTTATGCACTTCTCCTGAGCGGACCTGCAAAGCTGGACTGCAATGGTCTCAATATAACAGGCACAGCGACGTGGGGAATCCAGTTCAGCGGCTCCGGCGCGACAGTGCAGAACTGCAATATCCGAGGCTTTGGCCTTAGCAATGGATGGGCGGGAATCGGCACAAACTCTGGCGGAGGAAGTTATACTCTCAGGAACATAAACGTCACAGGAAATAATGTGGGTGTCAGGATTACAGTGTACGGATTCCATAACGCCAACCTCATAAATGTAAATGCGAGCAATAACCGCCAGGGAATTCAGTTCCTTGGTGGCTATGGTATCACTCTCACAAATGTAACAGCAAGCAATACTATTTACGGAAGCGGAATATATTTCGAAAGCGTTTCAAAGGTCAATATCACAAATGCGACTGCGAATAACAATGCAAAATATGGTATTGAATACTACGGCCCCTATTTTAACATCTCATATAGCACATTCACAGGAAATCAGTATGGGATCTACGGAGTGATTGATTACCTCATCCCCAAACTTTACAAAAACAACATATACAACAACACAAAAAGGCAGATCTATTTCTCTGCTTCTTACTGCCCTTTTGGGGGGACAGACCTAACAGCGCTATTCGGAGGTGGCAATTACTGGGGTCATACGACACCCCCTTATCTTAGAGACGGAGATACAGGCACCGAAATGGGTCCGGGTAATATAATAAATTGCTATTACTTGATTGACACACAGGCATACAACTGCCCCAACCAATGGCTGGGGGTATGCAATTGTGGAGACAACATAAAGAACCACGATGAGACCGATGCCGACTGCGGCGGAGCGACTTGTGGGAAATGCTCTGCAGGGAGATCCTGCCTGGCGAATTCCGATTGTCAGTCCTCCATCTGTGATTCAGGGACATGCAGGGCAGGAGCCCCGCCAGAATGTTCACAGATAACTGATGGGAGCACATGCGTGGAGAATGGCTGCACATGGACTCCTGAAGTGGGCTCATGCGCATACTTCAACCCCAGCTATCCCACTAACAATGCTTGTTATTATAGCATCGGTCCGGATGCGACCAGATGCGCTCTCTGGTTCTCTTATGGCTGCTATTGGGATGGTTCGATGTGCAGGGGTAACATCAATTGCACACTCTTTACAAATTATAACAACTGCACTCACGCGCCAAGCAAGCCTTGCAAATGGCAGGTAACACCAGGGACCTGTTCATCTCCCATACCCTCCGACACAGCGCCCCCAGTCACCACAGCTTCCTATTCCGGGACACAGGGCATCAATGGCTGGTGGAAATCGAATGTCAATGTCGCGCTGAGCGCTGCAGATAATCAGGGCGGCTCGGGAGTCAAAGAGACGAAGATGTGCGTCGATCAATCAAACACATGCAGTCCCGCACTCGGAACAACTGCAACAGTGTCATCCGGAGGCACCAATTACGTTAGGTACTACTCAACCGACAATGCAGGAAACAACGAATCAACGCATTCTGACATCGTCAAGATTGACAGGATCCCCCCAGTGACGATGACAATCATCTCGGGTGCATCGCAAGTCGGCGGAATCTACACCTCCGATGTCTCAGTCATTCTCACAGCCACAGACAACCAAGATGGCTCAGGAGTCAAGGAGACTAAGTATAAGATAAACAACGGCAACTGGCAGACAGGAACTTCATTCCCAGTCACATGCGACTTGAACTGCGAGAAGACAATACAATATTATTCCGCGGACAACAACGACAATGTGGAAACTACAAAGTCCGCAGTAATATCAATAGACAAGAGAACCGCAAACGAGACAGTCCCGACAAGCGGTGGCACAGTCAGCAACGAAGCAGGAACATTGACTGTGGATATTCCATCAGGAGCACTTCCAGAAGCAATGGAAGTGACAGTAGTGACAT
>Ga0315289_10007339_pt1 | contig 16054 bp, 17 predicted proteins | sample YL17G11_40_MG_FD_203452 | JGI IMG/M metagenome (GOLD analysis project Ga0315289, IMG submission 203452) | Sediment microbial communities from Yellowstone Lake, YNP, Wyoming, USA - YL17G11_40 | ecosystem: Environmental > Aquatic > Freshwater > Lake > Sediment | place: USA: Wyoming | collected... | reverse complement strand
TTATTTCATTTTATCACTCCATAGAAAACATCTTGGACGACCCTAGAAAAACAAGGTAGTAACCACAAAATGTGAACTAAAACAATTACAAGAACTGGAAATGGTGACTTACGATGATAAGCGGACGCGACAGAAGCCGAACCAGGTATCATGAAGAGAAGAAAAAAGGATTTTAATTCATTAAAAAAATTAGAAGTAACAACTACTCATCTTCTTCCCAACGGTAGGGCTGATCCCGATACGTATCAGACACCTCTTTAATCCTCAAGAGAGTTCCTTTTTTTGAGATCTTCACGAATGCAACCAGAGCTATTCATCGATAGAGAGGACGTCGCCTTATCTTACAGAGAAGAACTTAAATAGGACAATTTGATATACATATTGTACCATGAATGATACAATTAAGACAATTTTATATGGATGGATAGAAAAACAGATTCCTGAAAGTATTCCGCGAGAATTCAATCTTGAGAAATATCTTGATAACAAACCAAGGAAAATCATCGTGATTACCGGATTCCGACGGGTAGGAAAAACATACCTCATGTTACAACTGATTGACACACTATTAAAAAAATCTGATAAAGAACAAGAAGTGTACATCAATTTTGATGATGAACGAATCCCGGAACAAACCGCTTTTCTCACCGAGCTTCTCCCAACGATAAAACAGATATTTTCTAAAAAAACCAATCGTCTTTTTCTTGATGAACTTCAAGATATCCCCCAATGGAGCAAATGGCTCCGAAGAATTTATGATAACGAAGAGGTAGGTCTCTTCATTACAGGATCCAGCTCAAAGGTCTCTAGCCGAGAAATACCAACAGAACTACGAGGACGATGCCTTGAGATCCGTGTATTTCCGTTGTCATTTAAGGAGTTTCTTACATTTAAACAAATAAAAATAGACACCAGTCGCCTCCCCTATGCCGAGGCGGAAAAAACAACGGTATTCAAAGCCCTTGACGAATATCTCACCTTTGGTGGAATGCCAGAAGTTGTCTTAGCAGAAGACACAAAAAAATCAGAGATCCTCCAACAGTATTACGGGACCGTTGTTCGACGAGACATCATCGAACGGCATCATGTAAAAAACGAAGAAGGACTAAAGGCAGTACTCAGACTTTTATTGAACGCACGATACTATTCCATTAGTCGATTATATAACACGTTAAAAAGCCTGCAGTATAAAATCGGAAAAACAACACTTCTTCATTATATCCAATATGTGGAAAACTCTTATTTTATCTATAGCGTACCAATTTTTTCGTATAAAATAAAGGACCAGCTCCATTATGCCAGAAAAGTCTATTTTGTTGATAACGGGTTTATCACAAGTCTATCAACCCGACATTCAAAGGATGTTGGACGTCTCTATGAAAATTGTGTCGCAATCGAGCTTCTTAGACGCCATCCGAACCTGGAAACCGAGCTGTACTATTGGAGCGATCGACGGGGAAAAGAAGTAGATTTTATAGTAAAACAAGGTCTTCAGATTACACAACTGATTCAAGTATGCTCAGATATTGACGATTATGAGACAAAAAAACGTGAGATCAGCGCGCTTCTTAAAGCAAGTGAAGAATTGCACTGTAAAAATTTATTAATAATTACAGGGGATTATGCAGGAACAGAGGAAATCAAACAGAAAAAAATACATTTCGTACCGCTATCGCAATGGTTACTTTCTTCATAGTTGGACATAGTTGAGGAATTATAACATGATTTTGTATTCATTATCAAAGAAAAAAGCTACTCGTCTTCATCCCAACGATACGGCTGATTACGATACCTATCAGACACTTCCTTAATCCTCATAAGAGTTCCTTTTTTTGAGATTTTCACGAATGCAACCATTGTCTCACCTGTTCTGGTAAGAGAATCTCTTCACCAAGATACTACAGGGGATTCTAGAATGGTGAGATGCTTCCTTACCATAGTGTAGTTGTCTTGTCAGTATTTAAATTTTTTCAAAAAAATAATTGTCTGTTTCATTCCTCAGTAGTATCCTGAATGACCCTCACGGAATACGAAAAAACACAACACGTTCCTTCATCATCCCTATGATAAAATCCTGAACCAGTTTCACTAAACGATTCTCCAAACGCTCCCAAAACAACCCTTGATGGTTCGTCAAGAAAAGAGTCTGGTACAACATCCAGAGACAGCCCAGGCGTCTTCACGACGTTTCTTTCGGACTTGTTTCTATCAGACGCATTCCAAATCTTCTCCTCCTTCAGCAAAGACGAAAGAGACAACAACCCGACTACGCAGACACCCCAGAGAAACACGAGACACGCAAGATCTACATATTGCTCCCCAAACCGGTTCACCGAAATCGTAATTGCTTTACTCTCGGTCCCGACCGCGAGCAAGGTACGATATGTAATCAACACCAACCCACCAAGACCGATACCATACCCAAGTAAGACCAGCAGCGTTTTCTTCATGTGATCCACAGGTGAATGCGGCTATTATTATATAAATTTCATGTAAAAATCCCTGTTTTCTACCTATGACGACCTACCTATTTTTATAAAAAATAAATATAAAAATAAATTAACAGAACCGATACCAACCGTACAGACACCGGATAACAGTTGTACAACAGGAGCTTAATAATGGAACCACCAAAACAAGAGAACAATAAGAAATAGGACGGAGATACTATGCAAAAAAATACTTTCTTTGAAAGGAATAAGAATCGGTTTGTAAAAAAACCGGCTCTCTATGCAACCGCAATCATCCTCATTGCAATATGTTTCGCACCGCTTGCGAGCTCCTGTATACCACAACCAGAAATACACATCATAAAAACAGGACCGACCTACAGCTATGTAGGAGAGGACATTACCTACACTTATAGCGTCAGCAATACAGAAAACATGCCGCTCAGCGACGTTACGGTTACGGACGATTCCTGCGGACCGGTGAACTACGTCTGCGGTGATGAGAACCAAAACGGAAAACTAGACCATTCAGAGACCTGGACCTTTGCCTGCACCTACATACCAAGTTTCACGTTCCCCGGCCCCTTGACCAACACGGCCACCGCGTACGGGACCTGGGGCGATCAGACTGCACAAGACACAGACCAGTACACCCTGTACCCGTTCATCTTGCGCAAAGCAGTATTGCTCTACTGGGAAGGCGAGAACGTTGACTACGCAGACCCAGATACCCTCTTCACCATCCAGATGTCAAAGCACGAACAAACCCTTGACACCTTCCCCATCAGCGAATCCGCACCTATGAACCTCTGGCTCAGCCAAGGAACCTACCACTTCACCGAAATAGACATCCCTGATGGATACCTCCCAGCTTATGATACCATCACCATTACCACCGGCGAAATCTACCCGGACTTCTCCCAGATAAATATCATCACCTTTGATCTCAGCGTTGAAAAAATCGGACCAGAAACCTGTTACCCAAACGACCAAATTACGTATTTCTACACCGTAAAAAATGACGGTCCCGCGAGCGTCACCCCCAACCTCTTGGATGACCTCTGCGGCATTCCCGTCTATGTCGACGGCGATAGCGACTCCGACGGCCTTCTCGATCCTTCTGAAACCTGGACCTACGAAGCAACCTACAGTGTTACTGCCGAACCAGGCAGCATCATCACAAACATAGTAAACATCACCGACGCAGAAGGATCATCACGAGCTCTAGAGCAATGGTGGTTAGGCGGAGATACCAACCTGAGCAATAATATCGCGAACTGGTCGGTCACTGTCATTCCACAGCCAGACGAACCAGAAGAACCCGAAGAACCTGAAGAGCCAGAAGAACCCGAAGAACCTGAAGAGCCAGAAGAACCAGAACAACCAGACGAACCAGAGGAACCAACAGAGCCCGAAGAGCCAGAAATCCCTGATGAACCACAAGAACCAGAACAACCAGACGAACCCACCCAAACTATCACAACAACCCACAGTCACGCCAACCACTATGGTGATATCGCCCCAATAGCGAACGCAAACGGCCCCTATAATGCACTGAACGAAGAGCAAATCATCTTCAACGGCTCAGCAAGCTACGACCCAGACGGATTCATCATCTCCTACAGCTGGTCCTTCGGAGACGGAGACACCGCGGAAGGAAAAATAGCCACCCATCACTATACACACGCTGGAATATACCCAGTCGCCTTAACCGTGATTGATAACCTCGGAGTCTCAGATACAGATGTGACGAATGCCAGTATCATAGTACCGAATAGACCTCCAGCAAATCCGCTCATAGCTGGTCCAGTGAACGGAACTAAAAACACGGAATATTCCTATGTATTTGGATCTACCGATGCAGACAACGAAGACATCACCTACCTCATCGCCTGGGGCGACGGAACAACCATCGAGACCGGATTCCTCCCAAATGGACAGTATTTCTCTAGGATTCACCGTTGGGATTCAAAAGGAGATTACACCATAACCGTGACTGCGTCAGATGGCGAACTCACAACATCATCTGAACTGATAGTCTCCATTCATGAGACGCTCATCGCGGACAACATCGCAATCATCTTTTTAGGCCTCTTAGCCCTAATCGCGTTGATGGCGGTTCTGCTCTATTCGAAAACAAACAAGAAAAATAAATAAACCTCTCCTACCATCCTTTTCTCTTTTTTTATTTATATCATTTTCATCTGTTTTTTTAAAAAAAATTTCACCGGCTTCATCCGTATTTCTTAAAAGCAAGAAAAAAAGGATTTTCAATTCTTCAAAAAAAAAGAAAAGATTACTCACAAAATAACACTTCTCCAAGAAAGAATACACACACCAGCACCAAATCAAAAATCATACAAAACCCGGTAATTCCCAAAGTCGTCACCCAACAACCATCTCGTCGACCATGAAAACCATCATCGTAGCAACCAGGAAAAACCAGGAGAACTGCTCGTCCCAAAGTCGTCGCTTCCCGGTTTCCCAGATCCGGCACCTAAAAACAGGTTCGTTGATTCCCTGTCCTCCTGAGAGCATTCCCCAAAGTCGTCGCCTGCACCATTTCCCAAACTCAGCACCTAGAGTTCCCAACTTCGTCGCTTAGCAGTTCCCATTATCGAGACTTGAAGACGCAGGGGGATAATACATCTTTTTTTATTCGGCGGACAACGGCGCTCGCTTGTTCAAAGCAATTACCGCTGGACATAGTGGAATTACGAATTATCAGATGAGACTTGTTGTTGGGAGGGGTATGACAGATGAGATAGACGTCCATGGCTACATGAGAAAAGGTTATAAACTCCATGGATAATTCTATTATTCATGGAGTACTATCCACGAAAAATAGACGAAAACCTGGAAAAATGGGTGAAAAGAAAAGAAACCATACTCATAAAAGGACCAAGACAAAGCGGAAAAACAACAGTACTCTTACATTTACAAAAAACACTTGGAGGGCACTACGTAACACTTGAAGACCAAGAACTCCTGCAAAATTTTGAAAAAAATCCTAAAGAGTTTGTAAAAAGATATATTGAAAACGAAAAATCCTTTCTTTTTATTGACGAGGCACAATATAGCAAGAACGCGGGGAAAAACATAAAACTTATTTACGATATGTTTTCGGATACAATAAAACTCTTTGTCACTGGCTCCGGATCCTTTGATATAAAAGTTGAAATCGGCAAACACCTCGTAGGACGAGCAGTATACTTTGAACTCCTTCCACTTGACTTCGAAGAATTTTTACTATGGAAAGCAAAGGATCTCCACAAAGTCTTTACAGAGTATAAAAAATCAGTACAAGACTTCCTATTGGAAAAAGAAGAAACTATTGAAACAGAACCTGTTTTTCAACAAGAATTCAAATCCCTGCTACAAGAATATCTCCTCTACGGGAGATATCCTGCTATTGTAAAAGAAGAAGATACTGCAGTAAAAATAGAATTACTAAAAAACCTTACCAGAACCTATCTTGAAAAAGATGTGTTCTTTTTTTTCAATATCATGCATCTGGAAAAATTCAAAAATGTACTGAATTATCTTAGTTTCAATAATGGGTCCTTACTTGAAATTTCCTCAATTATGAGTGAGCTGCATATGGATTTTAAAACAATTGAAAATTACCTTTCGATTTTATCAAATACATCTATCATTTCTCTTCTTTCGCCATATTATAAAAATCTGACAACGGAGTTAAAAAAAGTAAGAAAAATCTATTTCAATGATCTAGGTTTGAGAAATTCATTACTGAATAATTATCTGCCCTTGGAAAGCAGAATGGACAAAGGTGTCATCCTTGAAAATTTTATTTATAATGAATTAAAAAAGAATTTCGAAGGCAAAATCAATTACTGGCGTACAACAGGAAAAGCAGAAGTCGATTTTATTTTACAGACTGATTCGCACCTCATCCCTATTGAAGTGAAAAGTCAGAAAAAACCAGGAAAAAGTTTTCTGAGTTTTTTACAATCATACAAACCGAAAAGAGCGTTAGTTTTCACAGAAAAAGAATTTAATATAAAACAAATAGAAAATACAAAAGTTGGCTTTATCCCTCATTATTTCATATGATGTTACTCTCTGACTTTTCTCCGAGAGAACGGTCCTTATTCCACCACGTTCCTACTTTTTTACCACCACGAATTGCTATAATGATCCGCTGCAAATACCAGATCTAACACCTGAATCGCACCGTTATTATCAACATCCTCACGAATCCACCCACTCGCCCCAGTCTCACCATAATGATTCGAAACCAGCACCAAATCAAAAATCATACAAAACCCGGTAATTCCCAAAGTCGTCGCCTGAAAAGCCCCTCATCGACCATGAAAACTACCACTTCATCAATCCAGAAAATTCAGGAGAAAAATTGTTCCCATATTCGTCGTCTAAGCATTTCCCAAGTTCGTCACCTAAAACACGGGTCGTTGATTACCTGCTCTCCTGAACAGATTTCCCAAAGTCGTCTCCTAGCATTTCCCAGATTCGGCACCTAACATTCTTCCCAAAGTAGGTGTTTCAACTGTCCTCCTCTTTCGATCTGCAGTCTTTTCCTGGCAATAAAACCATCGTTCGAATGCTGTGACTTTTTCGTTTAACAGATAAGTTTTTTTCCCCAAGCAACACATTCGCAATAGCAAAATTATTTAAACAGTGATCATCCATACTTGTTGCGGTAAGAGATATGAGTGATTTAGCAATTAAACTTCCAAAGATACTCGAAGGAGAAAAACCGAGACTTGAACAAAACATAAAGGATCTCGTAGTATTTGAAGTGAAACGGAAGAAATTACTCGCATTCATGGATGAAGTTATGAGCGGTGCAAGACAACTTTCTGACCGCGACCTGGTCAAATATGGCAGAGAACTCAAACAGGGTAGATTTAAGAAACTGAAGAAACAAGGGCTCGTCTAAAATGAGAGTAGTTCTGAACACCAACATCCTCTTTTCATTCTTCAATAAAAAATCCAAAGCCAGAGAATATGCTACACTCCCTTCGTTAGAATTATATGCTCCGTCATTTGCGCTGGACGAACTTGAAGAACATAAAGAAGAAATAATGGAAAAATTCTCCTTATCAACGATACAATTTTCTCTCATCGCAAAATTCTTACACACTGTTGTGAACTTTGTGAAAAACGAAGAATATGCGTCGTTTTTTTCAGAAGCTAAAGAGGTATCACCGGATCCAGATGATATTGATTTCTTTGCGTTGTCGTTCAAGCTCCATTGCATTCTTTGGTCGAATGATGCTGCTCTGAAGAAACAATCTCGCATCACAGTGGTTTCCACCAAAGAACTCGTTGAACAATATAGCTGGTAAATTTTTTTTTTACCCCACGTCGTGAACCCGTCGATGACAATTGCGAAGTAACCGACAGCACTAGCACTGAGACCAACCAAATCGATAGAAAAAACAGATATTTCACAAGTCGAAAACCTCACAAATCCCAAATTCTTTAACTGAAAATCGTCTCGTCGACCATGAAAACCATCATCGTAGCAACCAGGAAAAATCAGGAGAAAAACATTTCCCAAATTCGTCGCTTTTCATTTTCCCAAGTTCGTCACCTAAAAACAGGTTCGTTGATTATCTGTCCTCCTGAGAGCATTTCCCAAAGTCGTCGCCTGCACCATTTCCCAGATTCGACACCTAACCTTTCCCGAACTCGTCACCTAACCCCGCCTCTTCTCGTCACTTTTTAACTCTTATACATTATCACAAATTTTAAAAAAATGAGAATGAACTTTGATGAAAAAAAAGAAGAAACGACCACTCGTCCGCCTCCCAACAATATGGCTGATCCCGATACGTATCCGACACCTTTTTCGTCCTCAAGAGGTCTTATTTTTAGATTTTCATAGGAGAAAGCGCTCATGCGCGAAACGAGACTCTAGACAAGATTATTTACTTTCATAAAAGGAAACATTTATAAACAAATATCCTTTTATAAAAGGAACATGAAAGATATTTTCAAAACGATACTTCAGGAGTTTCAAGAACGATCATTACCTGAACTCCTCCCACGACCATACCATCTCCCAGAGAACGACCAGATTCAAACACTCATAGGACTCCGGAGAGTCGGAAAAACGTATCTCTTGTACCAGAAAATACAAGAACTCATCCTGCAGGGTGTACCAAAAGAAACGATTCTCTTTATCAACTTCGAAGACGAACGGCTGCTGAATCTCAAAGCAGAACACCTTTACCTCCTGCTTGAAGCATACTATGAGCTTCACCCGGAGAACACATCAAAAAAATTGTACCTCTTCTTTGATGAGATCCACGCAGCTCCCTCATGGAACCTCTTCCTCAAACGACTGTATGAACAGAAAAATTTGCATATCTACATCACTGGTTCTTCATCAAAACTTCTCAGCTCTGAGCTTGCTACCGAACTACGAGGACGAACACAAGCACACCACGTCTATCCGCTCTCCTTTTCTGAGTTCCTCAAATTCAAACGATTTGAACCTGGAAAAAACATTGCGTACTCTCAGCGACGTTTTACTTTGAAAAAATTACTCACCGAATATCTGGAATACGGTGGATATCCTGATGTCGCACGACTGGACAACCCTTTAGAAAAAGAAGCGATACTACGAAACTACCTGGACCTTATCATCTATAAAGATATCGTTGATCGCTATAAAATCAGAAATACTGTCCTTCTCAAAAATCTTATGAAATACGTCGTCACGAACATATCAAAACAACTCTCCCTTAATGCATTCTACGAATTAATGAAAAAAGACTCTCTTGTATCCAAAGACACGGTGGGGGAGTACTTCTCCTACCTCGAAGAGATCGGGTTTGTGTACCAGATAACGAAATATTCCCCTTCGTTAAAGAAGCAATTCAACGCGCCAAAAAAAACGTATATCGCGGATAATGGGTTTAAAAAAATTTATGGGATGAATTTTTCTGATGATGCAGGGCGAATCCTAGAAAACATGGTATGCCTCGAATTGAAACGGCAGGAAAAAGAGCTCTACTACGTTAAAGAGAAATATGAATGTGATTTTATTGTGAAAGAAGGAAAACGCATCACGCAAGCAATCCAAACATGTTTTGAATTGAATACGGAGAACACAGAAAGGGAGCTTCTTGGTCTTCATCATGCGATGACCACATTACAGATACAGAAAGGAATAATCCTCACCTTCGACCAAGAAAAACAACTCACTGAAGGGAAAAAAACCATACACGTTATACCTGTCTGGAAATGGTTACAATTATCATAGAAGAAAAAATTACTCACAACACAACACTTCTCCAAGAAAGAATACACACACCAGCACCAAATCAAAAATCATACAAAACCTGGTAATTCCCAAAGTCGTCGCCTGGCATGTCCCATTTTCGTGACCTGATGTTTCCCGGATTTGACACTTGATTGACGTCTAAAAGACAGGATTTGATTGCGTTCCAAAACCAGGATCTCCATTGCTTTTACTCGGTATCCATCTTTTGATATGTTCACGACTACAACCATAGGTATTCTCCGTTACAGAAGACGTTTTTTAGGCATGACACCAACACGTCGGTCATGCGACTATCAAACGCTTCCCTAATCATTATACCATACCATTTCCCCTTGATCTCATTCAAACACAACAGCGTTCAACAAAAGAAAACACCCTTACCATTACTTAACCTTTTTTCCAAAATGTGACCAAAACAGTTATATTTGTGAAAAAACATTAAGTAACTATGTTCACATCAATGTCAAACTTAGAACAGCAACTCTATTTTACCCTTGGCGGAAAAAACCAGCGAGTATTCACCCTACAAGATATTATCGATATCCTGAATATTTCTCCACAGCATGCCCGTAATCTTGCATCAAAAATGGTTAAAAAACAAGTAGCTGAACGAGTAAAATCAGGACTTTATGTCCGTATACCAGAATCAATAATTTTAGACAAACAACTCTATAAAGAAGATGCAGTACTCATAGCAGCAAAATCGTTTGATAAAGCATTTCTTTCACATTATACCGCTCTTTCTTTCTATGGGCTTGCAGAACGATATACAACTCAAATATACGTGACCATACCACAACACCAACGCAACATCCTCTATCACGAGATCACCATCAAATTCATTCAGGTGATACCTCACAGATTTTTTGGTATGACAACAATGGAATATTCCAATGAAAAGATTCCTATATCTGATCAAGAACGGACTATTCTTGACATCGTAAATAAACCAAAATATGCGGGAGGTTGGACTGAAAGCATCGCCTGCCTCCAAAACCTTGAACAGATAAACTGGAACAATCTTCTCGCTCATGTTAAAAGATTTGATAACAAGGTACTCGCCCGTCGTATTGGATATATCCTGGATAATCTGGAAAACATCTCATTTCCGGAAAAAATAAAAAACGAGATCAAAAAATACAGCGGAAACAATATTTACTATTTCGATTCAACACGAAAAGGAGTCCTGAAACAAGAATGGAATATCGTTGTGCCAAGAATAATAACAGAGGCGTTTCATGCTTAACAGAAGAGATTTTGAGAAAATACAACAAAAAACCGGTTTCAACCTTGATCTCTTAGAAAAAACATATCACCTTACTCGGGTCCTTAACGAGATGCAAAAGATCGAAGCTCTCTCAAAAAATCTCACGCTGAAAGGTGGAACTGCACTCAATTTCCTCCATCTTGACATCCCTAGGCTCTCCATCGATATTGACCTAAATTTTACTGGGTCTGCTGAACGCGAAGACATGAAGACAACGCGTCCCCTCATTGCACAATTGATACAAACGATGGGCGGAAAGCTTGGGTATGATATAAAAGAAAAAGGTTCGTCATACATCATCTCTCGACACAACCTTCAATATACGACACTCAGAAACACAAAAGATCACATAAAGATCGAAATAAACTATCTCGATCGCATTCCGATTGACAAAATCAGAACAAAAAAGTTCCCATCGGTTTTTACAGATATCCCTCCATTCTCAGTACCGACATATTCGTTAGAGGAACTTACTGCACAAAAAATAAAAGCGTGTATAGAACGAACAGCACCAAGAGATATCTTCGATGTATCTTGCCTCTCACAACAAAACATCGCGATGACAAAGACAAGAAAATATACAGCAGTGTATTATTGTTTAATTGAAAAAGACAGAACAACAGATGTCGTAGAAAGAATAGAAGACTATGATCTAGAAAAAATACATCAAGAACTCAGACAATTTATACGTGGCAATGAACAGTTTGATACAGAAAAAATACGAAAAGGTGCAACAGATTTCCTTAAGCAGATGTTATCATTTACAGTAAAAGAACAACAATTTATTGATACGTTTCACAAAGAACAAAAAATCGTTCCTAAACTACTGTTCAAAGACAAACCCAACCTTACACATCATCCAGCTCTCATCTATCAGCTGGATTTACTCAAAAAGAAACAAACCAGCGGAAAGGAGAAGAAAAAAACTCTATGAGATACGGAATTACTAAAAATTTTGTGAAAATTCAACGGAAACTTTTTCATATAAAGATAGATTAACGAAAGTGAATCATAGACGAGGGAGTGACAAATGACCATAAAAGAAGGATCTTTCTTAGATGATGGAACAGAAATTGACCAAACAACAGTACCCACACCCACCTTATGCCTCTCCTGTCTGAAGAATAACGACGCGACAGAAGAAGTACCCTGCATGATTACCCGCATGGACCAGATGAAGGATGTCAAAAACGGAGAAAGGTTCCTCTGCTTCTCCTACGAACCAAATGATCCTTCGATAAACAAAAAACAAGCACTTCGGGATATGGACAAATATATGATGGAACAGAACCGAAAATACCTTGCCAAAGAAAAAAAGAATCGCAACAAAAAAACACTTCTCCAAGAAAGAATACACATACCAGCACCAAATCAAAAATCATACAAAACCCGGTAAATCCCAAAGTCGTCATCTAAAAACCACCTCATCGGCCATCAAAACCATCATCGTAGCAACCAGAAAAAACCAGGAGAAAAATTGTTCCCATATTCGTCGCTTAGGCATTTCCCAAGTTCGTCACCTAAAAACAGGTTCGTTGATTCCCTGTCCTCCTGAGCGAATTTCCCAAAGTCGTCGCCTGACCATTCTTCAAAACTTGGTTTCTACGATCATCTCTTTATCACTTTTCTAATCCAAAAAAATTCATGCCATTGATCATTTTAAATGCATGATTCCTCTGCGTCCTCATCTGACAGGGAGGCAAAAACTATAAATACTATGTTGTATATATTTATATAACAAGTATGAAACAGAAAAGTGAAATCCTTCATTATCCACAGCTAGATACGGTCTTGATGGTGGAAGAGTTTATAAAAGAAAATTCAGGAGAATTTAAAAAAAGAAAACTATGGGAACATCTCCCTCGGAGGATGATGTATCAAACATTTTGCGTCATATTTGATTATCTCTTTGAATCGAATAAGATAGCTATTGACAGAGACGGAACGGTGGGGTGGATCTGGGACCCGGAAGGAGTTAAAAAATATCTTAAAAGAAGGGACTTGTGGATACAATGAGCCTATCTAAGGGAGAAGTAAAAGTCGTTTTTGGTGACAAGAACCTCAAGAACGCCTATGAAAAACTCAAGGAATCAACCACTGAAGACAGGCAGCTCTATAAATGGCTCAATCGAGCTTTTGATGATATTAAAGAGAAATACACGTGTGGAATATTGATCCCAAAGTAACTTTTCCCCAAATCGTACATTAAAAAGTACGGTATTGATAACCTTTGGAAATATGATTTGCCAACTGGTTGGAGATTACTGTATTCAGTAAAAGCAGAAGAAATCGTGGTTCTTGCGATCATTTTAGAGTGGTTGCCGCATAAGAAATACGAGAGGAGATTCAACTACTGATTCTTCATCTTCTCTACGAAATCAACAATATATTCTTTCTCCTGATAGAACGATCATCGATTACATTCACTCAGTACAAAGACTTGGCAGATGCATCACATCTGTACTACTTTTTTCGCGTCCTTCTCTTTTACGCTCATGTCGAACCCGTTGATGAAGAGATGCATCGGAATAGATCCTATTAAATAAAAACATCGCTTTTCTTGTTCTCGCAACAAAAAGATATCACCAACCCCCACCACTAACACCTCCCATTTCCCGAACTCGTCGCCTGCGTCATTTCTCAAACTCGACACCTACTGTTTTTCCGCTCTGTCACGTTTTCATTTCAAAAACCTATCACCTCACTATCTTCTCGTATCTACTAAGGAGCGTCTAGATTTTGTCTGAAAGCAACCATCGCCATAACGGTAGAAAACGTATCTTCTTTTTCCCTGCGATTTCTTCCCCGGAATAATCCTCAGTAATGATGAGCCCTTTACCAAGGTTTAACGTATGCATTGCTTCTATCAAATTGTCAATCTCGCGTTTTTTTGTTTTTTCATTGGTGATGTCCCAGCATACCTGGATAAGACTTGTTGGTTTGAGTCCTTCTTTGACCACAAAATCGACTTCACCTTTGCCGTTTTTCCAGTAGTAGACATCTTTTCCTCGTCGTTTCAATTCAATGAACACAAGATTTTCTGCAAGTCTCCCACGATCTTCTGTAACTTTAAATGATACTGCGTTTCTGAGTCCGGTGTCAATGCAATAGATTTTTTTGTTTTGTTTAAATTGAACCTTGGTTTTATAGGAAAACACACCCACAGTAAGAATAATGAAAGATTGTTTTAAAAAACCGAGATATTTTTCAACAGTTTCTATACTCAGATCGGTAGCACGCGCAATACTTCGAAAAGAGAATTCCCGTGCGTTATTGGTGAGTACATAATAGCCTACTTTTTGCGCAATATCGTATGAAGCATTAAATCGTGATGCGATATCCCGTGATAACACATCGTTGTAGATGTTGGTGAGAATGGTTTTTCTTTGGTACTCATTTTTTCCGATAACCTCTGGGAATCCTCCGCCATCAATGTATGAATAAAGATAATGAAGGATCGTGTTACGGTTATATTCGAGATAATCTGAAGTGAATTTCGTCAAGCCATGAAATGCTAAATATTCTTTGAAGGAAAATGGGAACACGATAAAGGTGATGTGTCGTCCTGTGAGAACCCGTCCTACATCCTGTGTGAGTAGCGATGCCGAGGAACCAGAAATAAAAAGTTGTTGATATTTTTTGGTATCATACATCATTCGGAGCCATCGTTCCCATTCGTTTTTTTGTTGAATTTCATCGAGGAATACGTGTGAGATGCAGGGATTGATGGTTTCCATGGTTTTTATCAGCTGTTCGAAGGAAACAGCATGGATATCGGGGTCATCAAAGTTGAGAAACATAATATTTTTAGGATTGATTTTCTTGGTTATGAGCAGGTTAATAACCTGGTATAATGTTGTTGTTTTTCCGGATCGTCTCACACCAATAATGTCTTTTATATGAGGGAGAGGTAAGGTTTCTGTTATTGTTGTCGTTACTGATCGTTGTATTCCGGAGAGATCTTTGAGGAGCGCAACATCTGCCCACCAGGGGTTCCATTTTCGGATGGATTCTTCAAGCATACATGGAGAATGCCTTCTTTATTTATAAATGTGTCGACAACAATCGACAATAATAGTAATTTATTGTCTATGGGCATGGACGATAAAGAAAATATAGCGAAAATTCGTGGAACTCTTTAATCACATATTTAAACGCATATACTTTTGTCATATTACTCCATATTCGGCACCTCCTGTTTCCCGAACTCGTCACCTAACCCCGCCTCTTCTCGTCACTTTTCGACTCTCGTACATTATCACAAATTTTAAAAAAATGAGAATGAACTTTGATGAAAAAAAGAAGAAACGACTACTCGTCCGTCTCCCAACAATATGGTTGATCCCGATACGTATCAGACACCTCTTTAATCCTTACGAGGTATCCATCTTTTGATATTTTCACGAACTCAACCAGAGTATTCACCTTTTAGGAAAGATATTCTTTTCAACATGACACACACCGCAGGGCCAAGAAAAACCATGATAGTACTTCCCTCCAATGTTCTTGGATTCACTAGGTACTTATAATCCCATAACATAAAAAAGTTTATTTTAGTAAAATATGAAAAGATATAATAGTGTATTTTAGTAAAATATATAAATTCTTAAATCCAATATGATAACATGGAGAAAAAACGGGTAAAAAAAACCAAAAAAAAACATCGACACCATGAACTAAAAAAAGAAAGAAGTGAAATGAAAGCAACAACTCTCCAAAGAACTTGTTCAGCTCATTATTATTTTTCGTTCTATTTATCCTTGATGATTATGGAGAACAACAGAAAAAAACCAGGGTATCAATCGTAAAATATTAATATGTAATTCAAATTACGGTAATTATGATTACGAAATTTGTCAATCGAGGATTCGAACTCAATGCACTCAATGAGGCATACAAAAAACCAGGATTCCATTTCTATCCATTCTATGGACGAAGAAGAATTGGAAAAACAGAACTCATTAAACAATTCATAAAAGATAAACCACACATCTACTTTCTTGCAACAGAAGGAACAGAAAAAGAAAACATAGTAAATTTCAAACACGCAGCAAAAAAAAT
>Ga0315289_10007338_pt1 | contig 16057 bp, 16 predicted proteins | sample YL17G11_40_MG_FD_203452 | JGI IMG/M metagenome (GOLD analysis project Ga0315289, IMG submission 203452) | Sediment microbial communities from Yellowstone Lake, YNP, Wyoming, USA - YL17G11_40 | ecosystem: Environmental > Aquatic > Freshwater > Lake > Sediment | place: USA: Wyoming | collected... | reverse complement strand
TAAGTATTTTTATTGATTCCACGGTTTGCGGCTTTACTCCTTCGTCTGCCGCGACCACAAGAATCGCCAAGTCAGCGATATTCGCTCCGCGCGCCCGCATTTTTGAAAATGCCTCATGTCCCGGCGTGTCAACGAACGTTATCTTTCTTGCTGATTCGGATGGGCGCATTTGTGGTGCGTTATTCGGATGCCAGATCTCGTACGCGCCGATTGATTGAGTTATTCCGCCGGCTTCCTTCGCCGCGATATTGGTTTTGCGGATATAATCAAGCAAGGTCGTTTTGCCGTGATCAACATGGCCCATCACCACCACAATCGGAGGCCGCCCCGCCAACACGGGGCGCCGCTCATTAAATGAGCGAGCCTCGCTCTTTTGAGCGGGAGCCTCGCCCCCACCGGAGGCGGGTCGGGGTTTCTCCGCCCGAGGCGGATCCGCCTTCGGCGGAATATTTTTACCTTGATTCTCGGTCATTGCTTATCAAAGTTAGCAGAAAAATTTGATAAAAACAAGGAAAATCTCTACAAAATACGAAATTGTACGAATATACGAAATCGCCGATAAAACTTGATTCACTTTTGATTCTTGAGTATTCTATAAACGATTGCGATTTACCGATTCATAAGGAGGGGTGCGTGAGTGGTTCAAACGAGCGGCTTGCTAAGCCGTGACGGTCTAAAAACCGTCCGTGGGTTCAAATCCCACCCCCTCCGCCAGTTGGGAAATGAAGTTATTGGCTCGTCCCGTTCAAGCGGGACTCGCCACCCGATTTTGAACGCAAAATTGAATTTTTTGTCTTTGTTCCGCGAAGCGGAACGCCAGAAGCGGGCTTTTCGAATTTTTATTGATTAAATTCATCTTATTTGGTAGTAATAAAAGTAATACTCATCGTTATTGTAGAAACAATTTTTTTAATCATTGTATCTACCCTCATTTTTTGGTTTTGGCTACATTGGGCTTCTGCCACTATAATAGTGGGTATTTTAATACCTATTGTAATGTGGATTTTATTCTTTTGGGGCAAAAGAGGTGTTTTATATGCAATGAAAATAACATATGAAAAAATAAGAGGGTATTACATAATAAACAACCTTCCGTTCTCTGAAAAAGAATTGTTAATAAAAACACTACAAAGTCGATATACCTATAAAAATCGACCAGTCGAGGAATTGGGAAAAATTGTAGAAGAAAACCCTGATATATATTCCTTAATTAAGTTTGTAATAAGAGATGAGGGGGTTAAAAGTTGGAAGGAATATAATGGTTTGTTGTAGAAAACATTAAAAAGGCACGAAATAAACTTGGCTTGACCCAAGACGATTTAGCCAAAAAAGCAGATGTTAAGTATACAACGCTTATGAAAGTTGAAAGTGGTACAGTTAACAAGCCAAGCGTTCAAACTATGGCGAAAATCGCCAAAGCGTTGGATGTTTCAATTGAGGATTTAATAAAATAAAATTAAAGAGAAAACTATGAAAAACGAAATGATCAGTAAATTTAAGGATAAGCCAAAAACAAAAACGGCTTGGTGGGCTATGGGTCTTGGCTTAGCCGCCATTTTTGGGAGCCAAATACTTCTCGGCGTTTTTACTGCAGTAATTCGCCCAATGATTGACAAGGCAAGCAATGAAAATGTTGGGGCGACTATTGGATTTGGCGTAATGATTTTTGCGTTAGCTTTTTCAGTTTCCGCGCTAGTAGCAGGTGTCCGCGCCTTCAAAAAAGGCGAACGCTCTTGGGTTTTGTGGGTCGGATTTGTTCCAGCTATTTTATCTGGTGCCTTTTGGATTTTCATGATTATCGGCGAATTTATTTTCCCACATTAATATTTTAAATTTCGCTTTTAGGTTGAGTTTGTATTTAGAGAATTTGCCGCCAAAGAAAAATTTGAAATCGTCCTTTTCGCTTCCGCTTCCCGCCTACGCACCGCTTCGGTCGGGCAGGCCCTCCTTCGCTGAAGCTACGGTGGGTAAACAAGGCGAGGCGGGCGGAAGGGGGGGTATGGTCTTTGCCCTTCCGCCCGCCGACCTGCCCGCCGAAGCCTCGGCGCAGGCGGGTTTTAGGCGCAAAATTAATTTTTTGAAAGCATTAAAGTTATCCACAGTTTTTGTTGACAGAGGTTGGGGCTTTGTTTTATATTAATATCAGCTCGTTGTCCGCGGTTTGTTTGCTTGCTCCGTGGTGACGGAGCTAAGTAAGTGAGGAAGGAGCCAAAGGCGTATGCCGAGAGACGCCCCTAAGTAGTTGAAGTCGCGGCTGTGGCGAGTGTGAACAAAAAACGCAAGAGTCCAAACAGACCTCTGTCACCTCGAGGTGACCATAAGGGGGAATAGTGCCCCAGAAGAGTACAATGCGTTCTGGCGTTCTCGCTCGCCGCGCCCCAAATCCCACCACCCTCGCTTTTGCGAATCGGGTGGTGTTTTCTTTTTATGGCATCCGAAAAGCGCACTACAAAAGCGCCCATCCGAATAATTGAGCATCCAAACCCCGCACCAGAGCCCCGCACAATCCGCCTCAGGCGGATATGCGGGGTAAACGCCGCTCGGTGCGGGGCAGGTAGCGCGCTGCAAATACCTTGCCTGCCGGCAGGCGTCCATCCGAATAAAATCCGCAATTTTACGCTCATTGCGGCCAAAAAGTTATCAACAGCCGCGGAGTTGCAAAATAAACAGTTTCTTTTAAACTGAAATCAGCAGTACCCCTTGCCATGTGGCAGGGGGGTTCCAACTGAAAACAAGAAGATAACGGGAGAAACGACTATGAGATCGAGATTTCGGAAGCGGTTGAATCGGGCAGTGTTTTCCGCCGCCAGCAGCATCGAGCAAGAGAAGCTGGAGTCGATCGTCGTGCTGAAGATGGATCCCGTCGAAGCGCTGGCCACCACGGTGACGGGTTGACCTGGATTCCAGGTCTACTCTTCGGTAGCCGAGCGTTGTGATGCGCGGCTGTGAAGCCGCCAAACGTCCCAACACCCCAAGTCCTCCGCAAGGGAAAGGGAAAGGACGTGCGCCGGTTTCGGCCGCGCACCAAGTTTCAAGACCCGAGCCTAAAAAGCCGGGTCTTTTTGCATTTTTAGGAGCCCATTTTTTAGTTGTGGGTGCTGGTTTTTTATGGTAAAATACAAGGGCCGTAAGCCCCATAGAAGGCAGAAACTTCTACGGGGCAAGCACGGCTTGTTTTTGTGTTTGCGGCAAATCGCCAAATTTGAACCGCAAATCAAAGTTATGCCAAAAAAGGGAAAGGTAAAAAAACCCGAAAAAGCGGAAGCAAAAGCTGGAAACGGCAACTCCTATACTGCCAAGGATATTTATGTTTTGGAGGGCTTGGAGCCGGTGCGGAAGCGGCCGGCAATGTATATCGGCTCTACTGGGACTGACGGCTTGCACCACTTGGTTTGGGAGGTGGTGGACAACTCGGTGACACATGAGACCCCAGTACTCATTAAAGAGGACGGACGAGTGTGTTTAAGAAAAATCGGAGAAGTAATCAATGCTGCACTTGAGCGTAACATAGATTCAATAACGCAGTCGTCAATCGCGCAGGATTCAAAAAATCATGCAGAAATTTTGCGTTCGGGTTTTCGGATAAAAGCGCTCAGTTTCAATCCTGAGACACTTAGACTTTCTTGGGTTCCAGTTTCGAGTTTAATTCGTCACAAAGTGAACAGCGAGATTCTGGAAGTAACGCTCCAGAATAACCGCAAGGTTCAGATCACGCCCTATCATTCGCTCTTTACGATTCGCGATGGCGGAGTTGTTCCGATTAAAGGAAGCGAACTTGAAATTGGAAGTCCTGTTGTTGTCCCGAACGTTTTTCCCGAGTCAGAGCAACACACAACAGAAATCAATCTCTTCGAAGAATTTTTAAAACTTGATGCGCAAGAAACAAAATCCATCTATCTTCATAATGTAGTAAAGCTTTTAAATGACGAAATAAAACCGTTTTTCAAAAAATATTGCAAGGAGCATGGATTGGAGTCGAAAGAAAGCGGCAGGTCTTGGTCAAATATTTTTTACGATTTCAAACGATACGATTATTTGCCGATAAACACCGTACGCGCGTTGCCGCAGGAATTCCAGCAGCGATTTGAAAGATGTACTTTGGGGAACAAGAATAAAAACGGATTTACCGTTAAATCAACAATTCCCATAGATAAGGATTTTGTTGAGCTTCTGGGTCTTTATGCCGCAGAGGGGACGACGCTTGAAAGCGAAAAAACAAACCGTGTCGTCTTCAGTTTCGGGAGCCACGAAAAGGAGCTTCTGGAGTACGCGGCGAAGCTTATGCAAAAAGTTTTTGGCTACGATGTTGTACCACATTATGCGCATGAAAGTGCGACAACCATCCAGATTGATTCGCTCGTGGTGAAACTTCTTTTCTCAAAAATCTTTAAAGTCGGGAGCGACAGTCACACTAAGCGTGTCCCCCCGCTCATATTCAATGTGGCTCCAGAATTGCGCCTGCGATATCTCATTGCTTACCTTGCGGGGGATGGATATCCTACGCACACATTCACGAAACACCTCCTTATGAGTACTGAGCCAGGCGAAGAGGAACGATCGAAATTCACCGCTGTTTCTGCGAGCAAGGAGCTCATTGAGGATTTAACCTATCTTCTGTTTTCACTCGGAAAGACGTTTTCAGTTGGAGAAATTACGCAAGAGCGAAGAGGAACGATCTCCGTAAATTATCACGGGCGCGTTAAGGAAAATGAATTCAATCACGCAACCCATTCATGGCGCCTCGACTTTTATTGGAATACCAATGCGTCATACAGCACTCGGCTGCCAGTTCGAGAAACTATTTCCCGCATTTCATGGAAACGTCCGTACTCATTCAGTATTAATACACAGGGCGGAGCAACGCGGGAGAAAATGACAACTCTCCTGTCTGAAAAACGCATTGCGGTATTCCCCGAGACACCGAAATTACTCCAGTCCGATCTCGGTGTTCTTAACGTCATTAAAGTTGAGAGGATTAAATATGATTATCCTTGGGTGTACGATTTCTCGGTCCCAGGCGGTGAAAATTTTGTTGCCGGTTCAGCGCCGATTGTTGCGCATAATTCCATTGACGAGGCAATGGCCGGCTATGCCAAAAACATCACGGTAGAACTTCTGCCCAAAAATCAGGTGGCGGTGACCGACGACGGCCGAGGCATTCCGGTAGAGACGCACAAGCAGACGAAAAAATCCGCGCTGGAAACCGTGATGACCACTCTCCACGCAGGCGGCAAGTTCGGCGGCGAATCCTATAAAGTCGCTGGTGGTTTGCACGGAGTCGGTGTTTCGGTGGTCAATGCCTTATCAGAGTGGCTGCGGGTGGAAGTTTGCCGCGACCACGGGCTTTATGCCCAGGAATACGAGCGCGGCAAACCGAAAGCCAAAGTCAAAAAAATCGGTTCCTGCGGGCAAACCGGCACCAAAGTTACTTTTTCCCCTGATCCGCAGATTTTCTCCGCTATTGAATTTAACGAAAAGAGAATTTTTGACCATTTGCGGCAGCAGGCATATCTCACTAAGGGGGTGCGGCTTAATATTTTAGACAAGCGGCGCACTCCTCATAAATACTACGGATTCTATTTTGAGGGCGGACTCCTTTCGTTTGTAAAATACCTCTCGGCCGACGAAAAACCGCTCCAAGAAGAAATTTTTTATGTCCACAAAGAACACGCCGCCTCGCCAGATGGCGAGGCGAGCCTCGCCCAGCGTTCTGGGCGGGAGAATAAAATTGAAGTAGAAGCCGCGCTTATCTATGTTGACGACATTGAAACAAGGGAATTGAGTTTCGCGAACAATATCTACACGCCGGATGGCGGCATGCATTTGACCGGATTTCGTTCCGCCCTAACCCGTTCCTTAAATAACTACGCGCGAGCAGAGGGTTATTTAAAAGAAAAAGACGAGAATCTCACGGCTGATGACACGCGGGAAGGGATCGTGGCGGTTGTTTCCATAAAACTCCGCGAGCCCCAGTTTGAAGGCCAGACCAAGGCCCGGCTCGGAAATCCAGAGGCGAGGACTGCAACTGAAGCGGTTATAAATGAAGCCATTAAAGAATTTTTAGAAAAGCGGCCGCAGGAGGCGCGGCGGATTATTGAGAAAGTAATGCTTGCGGCTAAAGCCCGGCTTGCGGCCAAAGCCGCCAAGGAGACAGTGCTTCGGAAAGGCGCGCTTGAAGGCATGACCCTGCCGGGCAAACTTGCTGATTGCAGTTCGCGGCACCCGGAGGAATCAGAGTTGTTTCTTGTGGAGGGAGACAGCGCCGGCGGCAGCGCAAAGTCGGGCCGCGACAGAAGAATTCAGGCAATATTGCCGGTCAAAGGCAAAATTTTGAATGTTGAAAAGGCCAGATTGGATAAGATGCTGGCTAACCAGGAAATTCGTTCATTGATTGTGGCTTTAGGCACGGCAATTTCCGAGAATTTTGATATTTCAAAATTGCGTTATCACAAAGTCATAATTATGAGCGATGCCGACGTTGACGGCGCGCACATCCGAACGCTTTTCTTAACTCTTTTTTACCGCTACTTCCCGCAGATTATTGAAAACGGCCATCTTTACATTGCCCAGCCGCCGCTCTATAGGATTCAGTCAGGCCGGGAAATAAGGTACGCGTTTAGCGACGCGGAAAAACAGAGAACAGTCGCAGAGCTTCAGAAAATAAAGAGCGAGAAAAAGGGGCAGAAAACAATAGTGGAAAAAGTCGTTGAAGAAACCGAAGAGAAATCTGACGAGGAAAGAATCGCGGGCATTACTATCCAGCGCTACAAGGGATTAGGCGAGATGAACCCGGAGCAGCTTTGGGAAACAACGATGAATCCGGAAAACCGGATATTGAAACAGGTTGCGGTGGAAGACGCGGTGGAGGCTGACCGGCTATTCAATATTTTGATGGGCGATGAAGTGGCTCCCAGAAAACAGTTCATCCAGGCCCACGCGGCAACGGTGCGGAATTTGGATGTGTAGATTTTCTGCGCCCGCCCCTTATTTGCTTTTTTAAGAAAGTTTTGATATAAATGCAGGATAGAGAAGGGGCGGGGTACTCCCCGAAGTATCCGCCCAAGGCGGAACTACTGGGCAAGCGATTTTAAATTAAAATATAAAGCAAAGTTTGCCCCGCATACCATGACTTGTCGGGATTGCGCGGGGCTCGAATAAAATCGGCATGTTCGGAAAACTCAAGAAATTTTTACAAGAAGCGCGCACCGAGCTGCGGCATGTTAATTGGCCGACACGGCAAGAAGCAACGCGTCTAACGAGCGTGGTTATTACGCTGTCTTTGATTCTCGCCGTATTTCTTGGCGCCTTCGACTATCTTTTTTCGTATCTCTTAAAAATTTTTGTTTTACAATAATGAAGTATAATCTCCCGAATATTCCTCTGATTACACCGAACGTTAACCGAATGTATTTAAGTATTCGAGAGATATTCGATTTCATTCGGGAAGGATTCGAGATATATTGCCATGCTTAAAGGAATACATCAAAGAGAAAAAACCGGAAAACGTGAGTGGTATGCCGTGCATACTTATTCCGGCTACGAAGAGGCAGTGGCCCGCTATCTGAAACAGCGGGTGGAATCCCTGGGGATGGGGGACAAAATTTTCAACATTATTGTGCCTAAAGAGAAAAAGATTCAGATTAAAAGCGGCCGCCGGCAGACAATAGAAGAAAAGATTTATCCGGGCTATGTGCTTGTGGAAATGATTTTAGGAGAAGATTCTTGGTATGTGGTTCGCAATACCCCGAGAGTCACGGGTTTTGTCGGCGCCGATCCCACAACGCCCACGCCCTTGTCAAAAGAAGAAGTAGAATTACTATTGAGCCGAATGGGCAGGGAGGAGAGTAAATTCAATGTTGATTTACGGGTGGGCGATCTAGTGAAAATTGTTGACGGCCCATTCAAAGAATACGATGGTAAAATTTCAGAGATTGATGAAGAAAAGGGTCGGGTAAAAGTGATGGTGCCGATTTTTGGCCGGGACACGGCGGTGGATTTGGACTCGCTGCAGGTAAAGAAAATATAATCATCATCGAATAGCGAATTTTTATTGCGAATTTACGAATAGCCGAATTCGAGATTCGTAAATTCGTACGAGATTCGTAATTCGCTGATGGAGTGATAGCGAAACATGGCAAAGGAAATAAAAACAACTATTAAATTGCAGTTGCCGGCTGGCGGGGCGAATCCCGCGCCGCCGGTAGGCACCGCCTTGGGGCCGCAGGGCGTGAACATCGCCGAATTCTGCAAGCAGTTTAACGAGGCGACCAAGGATATGACAGGAGATATTGTGCCTGCGGAAATCACGATTTATACCGACCGCAGTTTTGTTTTTAAACTAAAAACCCCGCCGGTCGCGGCATTGCTTAAAAAAGCCGCAGGCGTAGAGAAAGGCGCGGCAGACCCGCTTAAAATCAAAGTGGGGAAAGTTACGCGGCTAGATGTGCGGAAAATTGCGGAGCGCAAAATGCCCGATTTAAACACCGAGGATATTGAAGCAGCGATGAAGATTGTGGAGGGAACTGCCCGCTCAATGGGAATAGAGGTAGAGGACTAGCCATTAGCCAATAGAAACGAAAAAGAACCAAAAAAACAACTGCCCCGAACTTGTCGAGAGGCAGTTGTTTGGTATTGCTCACCTGAAGCCGCAATTCGTGGATATAAAATAAAGAATTATGAATTCAGGTGAGCGGGCCGACGGGGGTCGGCCCATGAGGTGCCGGGGTTCACGCACCCGGGGAGCGGGAGCCGCTTGCGCGGTCATCCAAGAGTTTGAAGAGGCGGTGGCGGATTCCACTCGGCGATCTGGAGGTACCGCTCGAATCCCAGATGGTTGATCCACCATCCGCCCGCCTTGTGCGGGTCCTCGAGCGGCTCCTCCGCCATCCGAAGAACCACGCGGCTAGGTTTCTGGTCAAACACCGAAGGCGTTGCCAGGAAAAGCCGATCGTAGCCGGGGTGCCCGTTACAGAGCACCAAATAGCGTTTCTCCCCGCGCGAGTTGGTGAGTTCAAACTTGTGCGCGAGAAGGAGTCCCATCCCTCCGGGGACAAGGATTGGGTTTCCTGTGCCGCGCACCGTGCCGACGATGCGGACAGTAACCCTATTCTGGGCGAATTGCACGAAACTCTTCGCCCGCTGTTTGCGGTACGCGGTCGGTCCAAGAACCGCAAGAACCGTTAAGGCGATCACCGCCAGAAGCAGAAAAACTTTTTTCACGATCATCTCCGTAATCTCCTTTGGTCTATCCAGGTCTAGATTTGGGTTGCTGGTAGTAATTATATCATATACATTTTAAAAGTCAATAGTGGAGTTAATGCAGTAATAATGATAAAATTTCTGGTATGCGCAGGAGAGACATCTTCATCGTTCTTGAAGGTACTGACGGCAGCGGTAAGACCGAGCAGTTCAAAAAACTGGTGCGGCGGCTTGAAGAAGAAAAATATAAAGTCGCCACTTTTGATTTCCCCCAGTACGGCAAGCCGTCATCATATTTTGTGGAAGAATATTTGAACGGCAGATATGGCGGTTGGAAAGAGGTTGGGCCGTATAAGGCTTCGCTTTTTTACGCAATGGACAGGTTTGATATTGGGCCGCGGATTAAAAAAGAATTAGCTGGCGGGAAAATTGTTGTTTCAAACCGTTATGTTTCTTCAAATATGGGACATCAGGGAGCGAAGATTAAGAATCAGAAGGATCGACTGAGGTTTTTCAAATGGCTTTATAAATTGGAATACGAAATTTTAGGGATTCCCAAGCCGGATTTGGCAATAGTGCTTCATATGCCAGCGAAAATCGCGCAGAAACTCGTTGATAAAAAAGGAAAGAGGGAATATATCAGATGGATGAAAAAACGCGATATCCATACAGCGGACATAAACCACTTAAAACAAGCAGAACAGACATATTTGGAAATGACAAAAACATTTCCAAAAGATTTTAAATTAGTGGAGTGCGTTGAAAAAGGGAAATTGCTTTCAACTGAAGAGGTTCACGCGAGAGTTTGGAGGATTGTGGAATGTTTTCTATAATGGATGGCATGGAAAAGCGAGTTGGGGCAGGGGTAGGAGTCCTGCTTTTGCGGGGAGATAAGGTATTGCTTGGGAAGCGTCATAGTGATCCGGAAAAAGCATCCAGCGAACTGCACGGTGAGGGGACATGGTGTATTCCGGGAGGAAAAATTGATTTCGGCGAAACGCTTAGTGGAGCGGCATGCCGCGAAGTGCTCGAGGAGACTGATATTGAGGCAGATCCGTCGTCGCTCGAGATTGTAAGCGTCTCCTCGGATGTAGCCTACGATGCGCATTTCGTAACCATAGGATTCGTGTGCCATAATTTCCAAGGAGAACCGCGTCTTATGGAACCGGACGAGATTGTGGAGTGGCAGTGGTTTTCCCTCGATGTCCTGCCGGATCCTATGTTTTTCCCATCGCTGCGGGTGATAGAGAATTACCTTAACAAGCGTCTTTTTACAGGATAGTATTCAAATCCAAAATGGAATATAGTTCTACAATCGGCTTAGAAATCCATGCTGAATTGAAAACGCAGACTAAGATGTTCTGCGATTGTCCGAACGACCCAGATGAGAAGCACCCGAATCACAATGTTTGTCCGGTTTGTTTGGGCCATCCGGGCGTATTGCCGACAATCAACAAACAGGCGGTTGAAGCCGTGATAAAAACCGGACTTGCGCTCGGCGGCAAAATAAATCCAATTACTAAATTTGACCGTAAGAATTATTTTTATCCTGACCTGCCTAAAGGGTATCAGATTTCACAATACGACCAGCCGATTGTTTTAGGCGGAGAATTGCAGGGCGTGCGGCTGCGACGGGTGCACTTAGAGGAGGACACCGGAACATTAATTCATGAATCATGGAACATGAATCATGAAACACAAAAAAAAGATCCGAGTTTCAAGTTTCAAGCTCCAAGCTCCAAAATTCAAGATTCAAGTCTTGTGGATTTTAATAGAGCCGGGGTGCCGCTTATGGAGCTGGTGACGGAGCCGGATATAACGAGCGCGGAGCAGACGGTGAAATTCGGCAAAGAACTGCAGCTGATTTTGCGGTATCTTGGCGTGTCGGACGCGGATATGGAGAAGGGACAGATGAGGATAGAGGCGAACGTTAGTTTGGGAGAAATTATAAATGGAAAATTAGAAATGGGGACAAAGGTGGAAATAAAAAACATAAACTCATTCAAGGCGGTGGGAGCGGCGATTGCGTACGAAATTGAAAGGCAGAAGGAATTACTGGAAAAAGGCGAGGCGGTAAAGCACGAGACGCGCGGCTGGGATGACGCGAAACAGAAAACATTCAGTCAGCGTTCCAAAGAAGAAGCGCATGACTATCGGTATTTTCCGGAACCGGATTTGCCGCCGTTTGAGCCGGCCGAGAGTTTTGACATTGAAAAACTTAAGGCATCACTCCCGGAACTGCCGGCGCAGAAACTGGAAAGATTCCAAAAAGAATTCGGGCTTGCAGAAAAGCAGGCAGCGCTCCTTATTGAAAACAAGCGCCTTGCTGATTTTTTTGAGGAAGCAGTAAGCGAGCTTGAGGCGCGCGATGAAATGGAAGGAGAGAAAACAACGAAAAGCGGGCAAGAGATTTTGTTTAACTATTTGACGAGCGATTTATTGGGACTAATGAACGAAGCCGGGATAGGGTTTAATGAGATTAGGGTAAATCCGGAGCGGCTGGCGCATCTGGTTGATTTGATCGCGGACGGGAAAATAATGAGCCGCCAGGCAAAGGATATTCTGCGGAAAATGTTTGAGACTGGCGAGGATCCGGAAAATATTTTGACCCAAGAAGGATTACATACTGTTTCGGATGAAGCAGAGCTTCTAAACGCGGTGCGGGAAGTTTTAGCAGAGAATCCTGCGGCAATCGCCGATTACAAAAAAGGCAAAGTTCAAAGTTTACAGTTTTTAATAGGCAAAGCTATGGCAAAGCTTCGCAGTAGGGGCAACCCAGAACATTTGAGACAGATTTTCTTGAAACAGTTGGGACAAGAAAGCAATGCGAAGCCATGAACCGGAATACATGGTTCATGGCGGAGTCCCGCACCGCGCACAGATAACAGATCTGGGCTCTGGTGCGGGAGGGAAATTGAAGGGGAGGGGAAATCCGGAAGTATTGCGAATAATTTTTGAGAAAAGATTAGTGGAAAATTAAAAAGGGGCGGGCGCCTTGCGGCTCCTGCCCCATCCGGCCTCTTCTACGCTACGTAGCTACGTAGCCGGCCTGCTGCTTCGCGTTCGCCTTGGCCTGAATCACGGTCAGCGTCAGCACTACGACACCTGCGGTGGCCGCGGTCATCCCAAACAACCATTTCCTGAAGTCACTCATAACGTTGTTCTCCTGTTGTCTTCCTGTTTTGGCCGGGCTTTTTCTCCCCGCACGTACGGGGAAGCCCAACTAGAACTGATTTTATAATAGATTAACACTCTATTTGTTGCAAATTTCCCTGTGTATAACTATTTTTTTGGTTTTTTAGATTATTAAAAATTTAAAGGGCGGGAGCTTTCGCTTCCGCCTGTACTTCTTGCCCCGTTGCGGGGCGTGGACCGTTCACTCTCAGTGATGTTGTTCTGTGTCGGAGGACAAGACATCGCGGATGGAGAGCGGTCCGTGTTCTGCTTTTAGGATAGATTGATATTGTGTATATCGCAAGCCCTATGTGTGGATAACTAAGCAAGCCCCAAATCGCATACCACATATCGCAAAATGCATATCAAGTATTAATATCTGTGGATAACTGAAAATAGCAGCTGCAAGCCCGTATATTGCCAAAATCTTTTAAATAGAATAGAATTTAATTAAAGGCCAGATTATTAAAATTTTTACTATGAAAATTTTTGAGAAGAAGGATAAACTAACCACCGAGCAATTCATTCGGGAAACCGAACAGCAAATTGCGGAGTTGAAAGTAGAGCGGGAGAGGGTGAAAAATAACATTAGGCAGGGATTTTTTATAAGAAACAATGAGGCACGGTTGGCGAAAATAGACGAGGAAATACAGGATTTCGAGGACAAAATCACTTTTGCGAAGCATCGGGAGCAGATGGGGGTTGAGTAAGCCGGGGATAATGAAGGTTAGTCAAGGAGTTCTTTTACAAGCCGGAGCGCCTGCTTTTCGCTTTTTATCCAACGGATTCCCTTGTCCTTTTTGAACCACGTCATCTGCCGCTTGGCGTAGCGCCAGGTGTTGCGTTTTATGGCTTCTATTGCTTGTCGGAACGCTACATCAGCGAATAACGAATTAATCTCGAATTTGCGAATTCGTAGATTCGTATCAGATTCGCTATTCGTTGATGCAGAACGCAGGTAATCAATGATTTCGCGGTAGCCGATGGCGTCAAACGCCGGGCAGTCCGCGCCATAATTTCTCATTAACCCAATAACTTCATTAACTAATCCGCTCTTTATCATTTTATCCATGCGTTGATTTATCCGTTTTCTCAATTTTTCTTTCGGTATTGCGATGCCGATTTTAAGCGTTCGGAAAAGAGGTTTGCCTTTTTTTCTTTGCGATGAGAACGGCTTGCCTGTGGTAAGCGCAACCTCCAAGGCGCGGATGACGCGCCGCGGATTCTTCGGGTCAACGATGTATGCGGCTTCGGGATCAAGCGCCACGAGTTCTTCAAATAGTGTTTTCAACCCATACCTCTTGCTTCTTGTATCCAGTTCCTTTCTTAATCTCGGGTTCGATTTCGCCTTCGGGATATTGAAGTTCTCGGTTACTGCGTCCACATAGAGCCCCGTGCCGCCGACGAGAATCGGCAGTTTGCCGCGCTTCATAATTTTTCGGATTGTCCTTATTGCGTCGCGCTTGTATTCGGCAACAGTATAGGGTTCGTCGGGGTTTTTGATGTCAATGAGATGATGTGCGACTCGCGAATTTACACTAATTTTATTCGCGAATATTCGCGAATTTAAATTTGTGCGCATTAGCGAGAGCTTCGGCTTGGCGGTGCCGATATCCATTTCGCGGTAAATTTGACGAGAATCCGCCGAGACGATTTCGCCGTTGAATCGTTTGGCGAATTTTATCGCCAGCGAGGTTTTCCCGCTTGCAGTCGGGCCGACAATGGCAATAAGTTTTTGTTTTAGCATTCCATATTGCGTTTTTAGGGGAATAATATATGCTATAAAATAGCTCTAGGAGACGAATTTATGATGCTGCTTGGCGCTGTTAGTTTGGCTTGCCTGATCGCTTTTCTTCTCCTCCAGGATGCGGAGCGGGAGAGGAAGTTCCCATGGTGATATGGATAGTCGTTGGCATCACGTTTCTGTTTGTAGTTGGAGTGGGATGTTGGTGCTGGCTGGAGGTGACGCGAACCCTCGCGGAGCTCTCCGAGGCATTCGGGCTTTCTGCCGGAGATGTGAGTTTGTCCGAATGCAGTTCCTGCATTTCGCACGTGGCTGGGGCATTCTCCCGGGAAAAGCCGGGCGAACCGACTGAATAGAGGCGAATATGCCTGATTTCTTTAGCGATTCTTTCTGTTTTGGTGAGCCTTCCGCAGAAGAGGTTTTTCACAGATTGGTTTGTTTTCGTCCTTTGTCCCGCCGCGCCACTCGCGTTTCTCGCAGAGGTTTTTCCTCAAGGCTCCGCGCCTCGCGCCGGAGCCGTTTTTTATATAATTTTTTTCGCAATCTCGCGTTTTATTTTTTCAATAACCGCCTCAGTTTCCATTTCACCTTCTTGTCCGCGGCGAAAATGGCGGACGTTAACCGTTTTGTTTTTTTCTTCCTTTTCGCCGACAACCAGAATATAAGGAATTTTTTGCAGTTCCGCTTCGCGAATTCGTTTGCTAACAGTTAGATTCTCATCGCTCAATGTCGCGCGAATGCCATTGTCTTTAAGTAATTGCCATATTTCGCTGGCATAATTCCTTTGCCCAGCGCCGACATTTATGATTTCGGCCTGAACCGGCGAAAGCCACAGCGGCAAGGCGCCGGCAAAGTGTTCAATGAGAATTGAGAGGAAGCGCTCAATGGAACCCATGATGGCCGCGTGAATCATCGCAATTCGCTCTCGTTTCCCTTTCTCGTTCACGCACGCGAGGTCAAACCGTTCAGGCATATTGATGTCAAGCTGGATTGTCGCAACCTGCCACTCCCTTCCCAGCGAATCCTTAGCCATAAAATCAATCTTCGGCCCGTAGAACGCCGCTTCCCCGATTGCCTCTGTTACTTTCCCCCCTTTTTCTTTTACGAGATGCTGCAGCGTGCCTTCTGCTTTTTTCCACACCGCAGGGGTGCCAAGGTACTTTTGGGGGCGTTTGGGGTCGTGGAGCGAGAGCCGGATGTTGAGGGTAAAGCCGAATGCCCCGTAAAATTCCTCAACAATATCCCAAATCGTGAGCATCTCCTCTTTTATCTGCGAATATCGACAGAAGACGTGCGCGTCGTCTTGGGTGAAGCTCCGCGCCCGCGACAGGCCTGCGAGCTCGCCCGACTGCTCATCGCGGTAGCACATCGTGGTATTCGCGTACCGTTGGGGAAGGTCGCGATAGCTCCACTGGCGGCGGGCAAAGATTTGAATATGGTGAGGACAGTTCATCGGCTTCACCACGAAGAGATGTCCTTCTCTTGTTACGACTTTTAAGAGTTCATCCTTGAACTTATCCCAGTGGCCGCTCTGCTCATACAGGTCTTTTTTGGCGATGTGAGGAATTTCCACTCGCTCATACCCCCGCTTCCTGCGAAGCTCCCAGACAAAATCATCCAGTAGATTGCGGACAAGCGTCCCCTTTGGCGTCCAGAGCGGCAGGCCGCTCCCTACGAGATCTGAGAATACAAAAAGATCGAGTTGCGGGCCGAGCCGTTTGTGATCCCGCTTTTCGGCTTCCTTGTGCTGCGCGAGGAAATCTTCGAGATCTTCCTTCGTGAGGAACGCCAACCCATAGATCCGTTGGAGCATCGGGTTTTTCTCGTTGCCGCGCCAGTACGCGCCGGAAATTCTGTCAAGCTTAAAGGCGTCTGCTGGTATTTCTTTCGTGTTTTTCACATGGCCGCCGCGGCAAAGATCGGTGAACATGCCTCCGGTTC
>Ga0315289_10007337_pt1 | contig 16061 bp, 16 predicted proteins | sample YL17G11_40_MG_FD_203452 | JGI IMG/M metagenome (GOLD analysis project Ga0315289, IMG submission 203452) | Sediment microbial communities from Yellowstone Lake, YNP, Wyoming, USA - YL17G11_40 | ecosystem: Environmental > Aquatic > Freshwater > Lake > Sediment | place: USA: Wyoming | collected... | reverse complement strand
AACAATGTTTACGGTTAGGCTTGAAGACCAGTCGCTCCATGCACCAGTGGAGTCTTGTGCTCTGACTTTGACATAATATGTTCCGAGCGAGCTCCAAGTGTGTGAGGCTGAAGCCGTAGCGCCAGAAACATACCAGCCAGTCAGATTAGTCGACCCGTCGCCCCAGTCAAACAAATATTCGAGCGAGTCGCCATTGGGGTCCGTTGTGCTTGTAGAATAACTGTATGATGTGCCCGTGTATCCAAAGGTGTATCCAGAAGGTGTTGAAGGAGGCGGTGACATATTGACATAGGTATAATAAACCGTGTCATAGAGGTCTAAAGCTCTAAACATTGGTATCAAGATGGGAAGACCTGGAATAAAGGCTAAAATCTCTATGAGGGTGTGATAGTGGATGTTTATTGTGTAGGTGCCCTCGACCGTCGTGTAAACCTCTAATTTATAGCCTAATTCGAGGCCCCTCTCGCCCGGATAGGAGTAGGTTGGTGCATTCCATTCGGCCCAAGCACTTGTCGCATTACGATCCGTAATGGTTCCTCCTGCCGACATTGTACATTTCACAGGCTCGCCAAGTCCGTACGGTATAAGGCTTAACAGAGTGTTAGCGATTACTACCAGGATTTGCTGTTCTGCACTAGATCCGTCCGGGCTAGCAAGAACGGATAAAGCGTCAAATCTAGTACCACTGAGAGGGTTGCCGTTCGGGTCGTTCCCGGAAACTTCAATCCTTTGACTTTGAACCCACCAACCCTGAGTGCTCTTTGCTATCAAGGCTGCGCAAAAGAAGGGGTCCCTCTGTCCAGACGGCCCGATATATCCGTATTGAGTTGTGGTTCCCATTTTTGCAATATCCTGACATGTCGTAGTTTGCACCGGTGTGTTATAATCTGCAAATACAATTCCGATTCTGAATATGCCTAAGCCTGCCAACAGTATCAATGACGTTACTAAAGCGCCGGCCAGTCTTTTCCTTAACATGTTCTCACCTCCTGTTCAGCCGATAAGCTAGAACCATACTCATCGCACATAGGAGAGCCCCAAAGAGTGAGAGCCATGGACCTAAACCGGTTTTCACAAGGGCTTGAGTTCCATAAAGCAGACCGATATCAACGCCTGGTGGGGCACCGTATATGAAGCCTGAAATAACAAATATCTGTGGCTTATAGTACAGAATGCCCATTAGAGATGCTGAAGCGGCCAATGCGCATCCCATGAAGGTCAATAACGAGGAAATCTTCGTCTTTTTTAAGAGAAACAGGAACAGAGCCGATGCTGAAACCAAAATTAGCCCTGCAACATTCAGGTAACCATACCAAAAGTCGCTTCCTGCGCTAGTCCATTGCGTTGCAGAAGACCACATCTTGACCTGGGCACCACTGGTAATTGTGCCGCTTCCAAACGCTGATACACTGCCCGAAACTTCGACCGTCCCCCGAGCGTGCTCGGCCATTCCAGAAAAGATAAACCATGGAAAACATAAGCTTAAAACAATGAGTATGAACCCTAGAAGTGCCAGCACTACGGCGGCCTTTTTACGTTTTTCTTCCATCCCTCTCTCACCACCTTTTTGTTCTCTTTCTGCCCCTCAATTGGGGCTAGGCGGTGACACGCCTCTAGAGTAGTTAACTCTGGCTTAAACTGTTTAAACATTTCTGCTAACAGTTACCTTCTCTATTTTTGCAGCCCAGGGAATCTTAGCCTCAGCAATTATCTCCTTCACGATCCGACTGCCGCTTGGGCCACTGCTTTCAGGAACCAGCTTGACGATTATCACTGCCTTTTTCATTCATACCACCTCACAATCTCTCGAATTGCCTCTTCAGAACAGCCTTCCATTTTTAGGCGCCTTCTCAACTCCTCAACTGTTCGAATTTCTCGGTTCAACGGTTCCACACCTTTTAGGAGTCGAAAGATTTATTTAGACTTCTACTTAATTCTTTATCATTACCTATATTTAAATACTTCTAAAGAAGTCTAAAGGAGTCTAGGAAGATGAAGATGGCCAAGTTCACCATGAGCCTTCCAGAAGCCATGAACAAGGCTTTAGAAGAGGAAAAAGAACGCCGCAAGCTAGGCACAATTCAAGAAACCATACGCTCAATCCTAGCCGAATATTTTAAGTCTAAAGGAGAAAAACTCTAGCTTCTATTCTTTCAGTGGCAGCATGACCTTTTTCTCGTTTCGGCTTTTCATCTTCTCCATGATGATCTGGGAGTCGTTAAGCCAAATTTTGAGGATGTCCTTATGTTTTATGTTGAGGGCCTTCTTCAACGCGGTGCTCCAGGGAAAAACAGTCAATGTGAAGGCGAAGTATTCGAAACCCCAACTACACGTTCTCTCAATTGATCCGACTGGCATGCCACCGGTTCCAGACACCACTGAAACCTTTCTCCCGGCAAATTGCCTCTTGAATGTGAGCGTTAAGAAGTAAGGAAGTGGCAGGGTTGAAGGAGTTTGACCGTGAGCAAGTGCAGACGAAACTGGTGAAGGCGTTGTTGTGGCTGGGGAGCTTCGGCGTTTACCTGGGCCGATCGAGTTCCTGAATCTTCCAGACGGCGGAGTTGCTAGGCTACGTATAGTGGCGTGGGAGCGTGGCAGCGTGGTGATCCGTCAGCCTCGGCCTGAGCCTGCGGCTGAGAAGGAGATCCCGATTTTGCGGGTTCATCTGGCGCCTGGTGTTAAGCCTTATCCGCCATTGTACTGGAACCTCTCTTCGAAGACTTTGGCTGCTCAATTGTTGCCTTTTCTAGAGAGGCCTCGGTTTGAACACTATGAGTACGTGGTCACCAAGTATGGTGTGGCTCCTAAAGCCAGGTACACCGTTGAGCGAGTGCCTCTGTAGGAGCGAGTGGGATTTGAACCGACAAACCTGTTTCTACTAGTAAGCCACCATTTACATTGGTCAATTAAGTCGCAATTTACCCAAGCCCTTGCAGAGGGGGCATTTCTGCTTTTTCACAATGGGAACAATCTGCCCCTCGGAACGTTCATAACACTTCTCTATCACGATGTCTCCCATACCGCTACATCTGGGACAGACGATTCCTTCCTTCAAGTCTCTGTTAATCTCTTCTAAATGTGTACGCACATTTTTGGCTTCCCCATTTAATCTAACCAACTTCTCCGAGAGCTCCCGCAAGAATCGGAAACCTTCCTTGCCCAAGGCTTCAGAGAGACGCTTGAAGTCTCCTTGCATCCATAAGTTCCGGCATTCCTCGTAAAGAGCGCTCAAACGACGTTCCTCAGCATCGATGAAATCTCGCCGCTCTTGAAGATCCCTTAAGTCTTTTTTGTAGCCTTCCCGAATCATATTCAATTCTTGTGATTCTTCAGCTATACGAGCTACCTCCAACCTCTAAACTGAAAAAATGGGGTGGTGAAGCTAACAACGCGTCAGACTCACTTCATGAGGTCTTTCAGCGATGGGATTTCGCATCCCTGCGTCCTCAACTGGTTGACAACCACATTGTACACCCATACTTGCGGGGCTAACCCTGCCTTTTCCGATAGCTCTTCTACAAACGGAGCAACCTCCGCCGGGAGGTAGATACTTAGCTTTAGCGGTCTGGGTTCATGAGATATCTTTTCGGCGAGAGCTTTCATATCCTGTGACGGGTCCTTCTTGAACTCAGTGATGAGTTTTCCCCTCTTGGCAGGTTCAATAGTACGTATAGATTCCACTAGATCCTTGGCTATCTCTCCCCTACGCTTACTCCTTTGGTCTTCAGGTTGCCGACCCAGGTATCGATCCACGGATTTAGAGCGCAAGGCGCCATGAATTATTGTAGCATCCGCGAGACCTATCCCTGTTGCTCCAATCCCCTCGGTAATGCCTCCAGGTCCCTTAGCCGTTATTACCGCGGAAGTCACCTTATGAAGCTCATAGGCCTCGATCCGACTTTTAACCCAGATAGGGGTCTTCCCGAGTAGAGTAGCGACCTCTTTAATGTCTTGGATCCTCTGCAGAAGCTTGTAACACTGGTAGCCCTGCTCCATAGGCGTGGCGGATTGTCTTTGCTCATTCTCAGCATAGGACGCGTGCAGTGCCTCAACATCATTCATGTCCTGAATCTGGCATGGGGCATAGGGGAGACCCGCATTTTTAGCTGCTTCAAATCTCCTTCTACCGTAGATTATCTCGAACTTGTCACCTACTGGCCTAGCTAAAAGTGGTTCAAGGATACCAACTTGCTTTATAGAGGCTGTCAAGCCTGTCAGGTCGCCAACGTCGATTCGCTCGTTTAGCTCGCCGACGAAGAGTTTGGCTAAAGGAATAGGTTTGATTTCTCGCTTCTCTTTTGGTTCTAGTAAGGGTTTCCTGGCCTCTGACTCGGTTTTTCTCTCGGTCATCGTGTTTTCACCTCCAATCTTTTTAGTATGACAAGGTATGACTTGTCAACCCATAAGTATAAACCTTTCTCTACTAAGGTATGACATGTCATGAACAATGAACGGCCCAGAAAAGTGTATACGTTGACGATTGAAGGCCAGAAGCTGCTGAACTTCACAGAAGACTCGGTTAACCTCATTTGCAGAAAACTCACGCTAGAAGCAGAAGTTATAACGACAACAGCGGTTTTAGCACAAGAATGATTCACCCTAACCTTTCTCGCATGTAGTCTTAAAATCTTCGCCTCTTCAGAAACAGAATTTACTCATGCCATGAGTAAGTTTCCGTCCATGAACCTACTAACGCCGTTAATAAGTTTCCATCCGTGAACCTAGTAATGTCATTACTAAGTTTCCATCAATTCAGCCATGCCATGGCCAAGTTTCCATACGTGAATCTGCTAATGTCATTAGCAACTTTGCATCCGTGAATTTGTTAACGCCGTTAAAAAGTTTCCATCAGTTTAATGGACTTTCCAGTTTTGTGGCGCGTCACAAAAGCCCTTCCCTATGCATGGAATATGGCTTCAACATGCAGGGAATCCCCCTAGCATCTCAATAGACCTCTAAGCATGGAAAAGCTCTAGTAAGATTTGTAGAGCCTTAAAACAAGCCCCATTCGCCTAAACAAGCCTTAGAAACAGAGAACATTTCATGTCTAATCGATTTAACACATCACGCCTAACCGTCACATGCAAGAAGAGCATTCCTTTTACCGCTCAAGCGGTAAGAGTCTTATTGCTCGAGTAATAAAACCCCGAATCAGGTGACAAGTACCGCTATTCGTGGTTAAGCCCAAGAATGTTAGTAGTCGACTACTAAGCGAAATATTGCTTGGGTTTCTGCGCTGGAACGCCCACGTAAGGCGGATACACGACGGGCTTGTACTCTGGATGTGGCGGCATGGCGATTATTCCATACGTGACTGCCGGCGCCTGCGGAAGAGGAACCGTCAAGTCGAATGGCACAACCAAGCCTGGGTAAACTGCAACGCCTTGTATTCTGCTGGGCACGCTTATGTAGCTGTACCGCTTAAACTTGCCAGGCTCTTCGATTATCAGATTATAGTTCATGTTGGGAACGCCTACGAAACGGTATTTTCCTTCGCCTGAGCTGACGGTGTACAAAATATGCCAACGCACAGGACTTGGAAGAAGCTCTGTGTCACGCCACCTTCACAATCTTGTTGAGTCTGGCATAGTTTCAAGAAGGATTTATGGAGAGATCCCCTTGTACACCATCGACAGGAGCGATTCAAGAGCAAGGGCTATAGTCGAATTTTTCACCAAAATAGGGTTTTAGCCTGCTGTTTTTACAAAAGGCTCTGTAGCTAAGAATCACACCAGAATTGACGACGCGTTCCACAGGTTTTCAAACACTAACCTGAAAAGGTCTTGGCTTTCAATTTTCACAAGGTATGTAGGTTTTTTACCGGCATCTTTTATGGACTGGCCAATTACCCAACAAGTATTGTCAACAAAAAATAGACGGTCGTGACAATCATTGTTTTGTCTTACTTCAAAATCCACACCAGGTTTCGCCTTGAACTTCTGCGCCACTGTGATGAAATTTCCTTGCGGTTTATTGGTTAGTATCCTGATCTTGATACCCGACGGAATCTTGTCAAGGTAAAGGTCAAGTGCCTCCTCGTCAACGTAGGCGTCGACTAGAAAAACTTCGTTTTTCGCGCTCTGTGTAATTTCACGAATGTCTTTGTAGACATCGTAGACTTGCCCTTTTTCATAAACCTTCTCTTCTTGCCCATGGACTATGGGGCTAAGCTTTTCCTCCATCCAAGGGAGCTCAAATCCGGCTTCAAAAAGAATTCTGTCCACTTCAAACATCTTCTGGAAAATCTCTCCGAATCGACTTGCAAGTTGATCAAATTTTCTGTGCGCTAACTGCACTCTTTGTCGATGTTCCATAAAATCTTCATGGTAAGCTTCTCGTGGGATTTCTTCAATTACCTTGTAGTAGCATGGGCCTCCGAGTATATTGCATGATTCATAGTATGTGAACCCGAGTCTTTCAAGAAAGTTTTTTCTTCTGTCGCTTCCCCGGACATTGCTTCTTTGTAGGTATGGCGACCAATCGAAGACATTGGAGTAGATATGAATGACGAAGTATGCTGTACGTGCACTTTCCTTGAGATAAGAAAGGGCCAGTCTGAAATCTCCACTATTGGCTTCTTTAACTTTCTCGTTTGAAAGCCCGACGTGCCCCTCATTACGCATGCTGTAATCATCTCTTTTGTATTTTGATTAGTTCTCTTGGTTCTGCTATAACTTTTCCGCAAAATCAAAAACTGGCTCAAAAAGACTGATAGAGAATTGTTCTAGTCTTGCTCATCGTCTTCTGCATGCTCAAGAAGCGCGCGCTTGGTTTGGATAAAACTTTACCTCCCAAACCCGAACTTGAGAGGAGCTCTTCGAAGTTTCAGAGCAATTAGGCTCCGCTCTCTTCTAGCGCGCGACGGACTTTTTCATAATTCTCCAAGAGATCAAGACGGCAAAAAGCACGAGGATTGATACTACCAGCGTGATACTTAGAAGGAACGAGTTATATCCAATAGCTTGAAAGACAAAATAGAAAACCACTTGCAAAACAACCATTACCAAGACTGCCCACGCAAAGAGTCTGAAGACTGTATCCGATGATGACAATTCTCTCGCCTATCATACTAAACACGATTTTTATACTTAAATTTTAGACTTCTCTCTCGCGAGTGGTTGTTCGTCTGTTGTTTTCTGTGTTATTGCGCTTCAGTCGAAGGGTATCTCTATGAAGCTAGCAGAGCGCGCGTGACATTATCGTATGACATCAACGGCTATGGCATGCCGAAATAGCGCGTGTGTCTGAGATTTTAGGAGGTTGGGGCTTGTTCTGGCCATTCTAGGGTTTGTCCTGCTGAGGACACGACTTTGAAATAGTATGTTACGCCACCTGTCCAGTTACAGTTTATCGTGATTCTTTGGGTTGAGCCTGCTCTGAGCGCTGCGGGAAGTGTTGGGGTTGTCGTTTGGTTTTGCAGGGTTGTAGATGAAATTCCAGCGTAGAAAAGAATTATCTGAGTGTCTGAGGTTCCCGAATTTCCGACGTCTATGTCTATCTTCTTAGTGCTGTCCTGAGTATAGAAGTTCACGTTTAATTTGAACAGTCTCACTCCTGCTTCCATGATGATTGGAGGTGTCCACTGGATTTCAGAATAGTTGCCTCTTGAAGTGTATACTCTAATATCGTATTGAGCGTTGGGATCCACGGTCACTGTTATGTTCAAAACGGTGCCCATGTTTGTTTGAAGCGTTAGTGGTAGAGATGGGCTAGTAGATTGTGCGACAAGATTAACCGATGCTTTGACGAAAGTCACTGGGACGATGCCCGTGTTGTTCACCGTTATTGCGATCCACCCGTTTGCTCCCTCAGCAGAGGTGACATTGGTGAGATCCCAAGTCTCTTGAACGGCCAAAGTCGTGTTTGACGTCATCATGGTCGGCAGCAGCATCCCGCTTACCAAGCCACTGAAGAACATCAATATGCCGACAACCAAGATTGCGATGGTCCTCATGCTAGTTGCATTATTTGCCTGCTTATAATTAGCTTATGAAACAGATATACTGATTACAATTCAGCAAGACCACTCACAGTTAAAGTCGTCGAGAGTGGCGGAAACTAAAGACCATTAAAGGGGTTTTGCATGATTAGCGCGCATCTTCAGAAACGCGCGACAGTCATCCTGCATGATTTTGTCTTTGAGCCAGATGGGTTCCCTTTCTCTTATAGACTATGACGGCTGCCAGTAGCGCGTATGCCTGTTCCTAAATTAGTTTGCGAGGTGGCTTGTGCTTCTGGTTTTGCTTTGTCTATGAATCGTGATGGTCCTCGGTATACGAGAAGTGTCGTTCGGTGAACATTACCCAACTCTGTCACGCTTGAAAGGGACAATTTAGGAACACGCATGCGCTAAAGGGCGAACTCGATCAAGCTACGTATTAGAAGTATTCTTCTAGGAAGCTTCGCACTTCTTTCTCTATTTGATGTAGATCCAAACCCAGTGCAGGAGATATGAAACCGCCTGCAGCCTCTGCCTGTCCCCCTCCCTCGATCCCAGAATCAACGTGAAATCTCATCTTCAAATAGCGCACCAGTTTTTCCATGAAGTTCCCAAGATCCATACTAGTGTTGACTGATCTAGTTGATAGCGTGAAGCCTCTTTGCTTTTCGTTAACAAGAACCAGAATACCAGATTCGATGGTGTCTTTTGCTCTTTGCTCATAGAGCTCTATTTTTCCAACAGCCGGGGCTGTTTTTGGCAGCTGTCCGCATAAGAGAAATACACTCAACCCATTCTTCTTCTTTACGAGCTTCATGTCTTTGACTACTTGCTGAGTCTTCTCGAAAGAAGCTGTACAGTGACAATAAACAGATTCTACAGTGTGGTAATCACCCGTCAGTTCCATAAATGAGTTGAGGTTAAAAGTGTCCTGTTGAAGAATCTCAGGTGACTTCTCCAAGTTCCTACAATATTGACTGAGAAGATTACTGAGAAACTCTGATCCTGAGACCTTCAAATTCTCTATGTAATCCCGAGCGTATGTTGCACAATTAAGAACCTCTGTGATCTGATTAAGTAAGGTCGTGCAATCTCTCCTCTCTAAATCGAAGCGCGTCGGCTTTTCTGCTCTCAACTTGAATAATGGTTGATACTTCTCTTTTGATTCTGTATAGAACCTAGACATTCCAGTCTGTACGTGATTTGTTACGGGGTCAAAGGCATCATCGGCCCTCGAACCAACTAGTGCAAGAAAATCGACGCAAACGTTGTGAAAGCCTACACTCGAAACCAGCTTGTAAAGGAGAAAAGAAGCTGGTGGGCTGGTTTTGCTTCCTAGTGTCATTGGGTTATAGACAAGCATGCTACTGGACAAGGGGCCCTCAGGTTTGTGGTGATCTATAATGATAATCCTTTCGGCATATTCTGAAAGCTTATGAAACTGTTCGGCTGTTCCCTTATCGATTACCCACAAGACATCAATTGGTTTCTTCCTTTTCAAGCATTCAATGTCGTTATCTGCAATCCCGAAATAGCTATGAAAGGTGTAGACAGTCTTATTGAAAACCAAAGCAAGAAACCTTTTCAATATTAGACCTGCAGCCAATCCGTCCAAGTCGTTGTGACAAAGCGCGACCATTCCACGCGTTCTCACGATCTGTGTTTCAAGGAACTCTACAAGCTTTTGAGGAGGGTTTACAGTACTGTTTGGTTCAAACCATCTCTTACGAACTTCACCCTCCAAGCAGCCTACCCTATAAAGCAGAAATGGCTCACCAACGTATAAATCATTCAGGTAGGCTGATTGCAATCAAAGAAGGCTGGACGAAATCTACGTGAAAATAGAGACCACTTATTATCCCTTGATTCTGGTGAAAGACTTGCGCACAAACTTCATCTTGGGCAAGAACTTGGCAGTGTCCGTAACTTCCGCGGCGGTGAAGGAAGCTCTTGTAAATGCGAAATCAGTCGCCCACATGTGTCCGAGTTTAGTAGCCCGGGCTGGTTTCAAACATCGCACGATTCACGTCCATTTCTCAATAGAAAATCAAGAAAATCTTATGGTAGCTCGGGAGAGATTCGAACTCTCGCCATGCATATCGCAAACATCGTAGAGATTGATTCCGGATTCATAAAATTAATACTGATCTCATTGAAGACTTGAAGATAAGCGCTTGCGCGGTGGCGTGCGCCCTCAGCTCTAAGTTGGGGAACCACGCACACCCCTTACTGGGGTAAATATAGCGCGTGCGACATCGTATTAGGAATCCCACCCCTCGCACTCAAAGCACAAGAGATGGTTTATGGGTTTTCTTCGCCGAAACGTAAAATCATGGCTGTATGGCAAAGCATCGACAAAACACACGAAAAATGAATCCCAGATTCATAAAGAATATCTTGCTTTCAAGACTATGAAGTCCATGACTTACTATGCCAAAAGAATCTAAGCAAAACAAGAAAAAAGGAAGAAAACAAGGCATAATGGTCGACAGCAAAGCCATCAGAACTATAAGAGCTCTAAGCGACGAAGAGGCGTTTCATTTCTACGAGACTATGGGCAAGCCAACTGGACATAGCGCTAAAAGCCTTCACGAATTCCTAGACAAAATCAAATCTGTCAAGCTTGAAAGCTTGGTTTTCCATCTCGAGCGAAACGACTTCAAGAATTGGATCGAAAATACAATCGGAGATCAAGAGCTGGCTAAAAAAATCGAAATGATTCCCGCTAGACACGATGAAACACTTAGAATGAAGATGCAGACAGCAGTCAGGAATCGCTTGAAAGAACTCGAAGAAGCGCCAATGATGAATATCGAAGAACCTATGACTATTCCTACCTAGCCTCGCACAACGTGACACAAGATTCCCTCATTTCCATAGCGGGCACTCTTCGATCATTTTGATGTCTTTACGAAGACCGTCTAGGCTAGTCTTGAGCCCATTCTCAGCCAACTGCCTCTGGTGATCAAGTTCTTGCATGGCAAGGTCAATATGAGGCTTAAGTCCTTCTGGTAAACTCGTGGAAAGCGTCGATAGCGCTGTTACCGTGCTAGCTAGAGTATTATTCAGATCGCTCATCGGCTTCAGTACCTGTTCCGCTTGTTCTTCCAGCCATTGCCTAGCGGAGCGCGCGCTAATCTTAATAGTTCAAACGTGCTATTCAGGCAATTGAGAAAAATGAACCCGAGTGAATATGATGCGCTTTGGCATATCTTGAGCATCTTGGGGAAAGCCACAGCATGGTTAGTTGGCGCTCAAAAGGAAAATGGAAGCTGGGGCAGGTTTAAAGAAGATGGCGAAGACATCTTCGGGACGTACATAGGAGTTTGGGCTCTTTCTGAGATAGGTATGGCTGACACAGAATATGTAAAGAAGGCTATTGGCTGGTTTGGAAAAGTTCGTAGATCAGATGGCAGCTGGGGTGGAAGCATAGACTCAACCGCTAGAGGGTTGATCACGTTTCTGAGCCATGAAGATTACGCCCAAGAATTGACTCAGAGAGGTGTGGAATTCTTGCTTAAGCAAAAGCATGAAAACGGTGGTTGGCCAAGGGAGATAGGCACAGAAGAGGGTTCAGAAATTGTGCAACTTAGAGGAGCAAGTGAAGTAGGAGCGACTTTACCAATTATCACTGCACTCTCATTGTCTAGAGTGCGTTTTCCAGAAGGCGACGTAGGTCTGGAGGCAGAGAAGCATCTGAGATCTGCGATAAACTGGCTCAAAAAATCTCAAAACATGGATGGCGGCTGGGCTCATTTTGGAAGAGGTGAAAGCGATGTACTGGCAACCGCATGGGCGTTAAGAATGCTCTTGGATGCCGGAGAGAAAGCGAATTCAGTATTTGTCCAAAGGGGTGTGGACTTTTTACTTCTTAATCAAAATGAAGATGGAAGTTGGGGGAGAAGGAAAGGACAAAAGGAGGATGTAGTCCATTCATATAATGCAGTTCACTCTTTAATCCTCAGCGGCAAAGAGCTTAAGATGAAACAAGTGCAAGAAGGTTTTAGGTGGTTGTTCGCGAGACAGAATTCGGATGGAAGTTGGGGAGCTGAGAAGGGGTCACGCGGACTAGTCAGGTTCACAGCTAGCATGATCATAATAATCTCTCGTGCATTAAAGAAGGAAAAATTGACTGTTCCATTGTCAACAGTTTTTAGGATCTCACTCTTGCTTGGTTGGCAAATTACACGTCCTGTGAAGATGATAAACAGGAGACTGAATCTTTATTCAAGCAAGAACATGATAATATTTGCGGCTGGCTTCGCAATTCTGGCATTCCTGCTGGGGGTCAGTTTTCTACCTTTGAGCAATAACATCATTCTGGGCTGGCAAAACCTGCCAACCCGTGTTCAAGACGCTGTAATCATCGGGATACCCACTTCAATCTTGGCGGGTCTTTTAACACGGCTACTTTATGATTATCTAAGAAAACGTTCATCTAGAGGAAGTAAATTAAATGACAAAATGTGAGTTTTGCGACCTCTTGGAAAAAGAAACTCCTCTCAAGATCCTAGATCTTTGTTCCTCGATAGCCGTCTTGAATAGAGATCAATTTTTCCGAGGACGTGTTCTTGTAATATACAAATCGCATATAGAGGATCTGACGCAATTGACTGACAAAGAAAGAGCTTTATTCATAGAGGATCTGGCCAGAGTCGCAGCTGCTCTAAAAAAGGCATTCAATCCGCCCAAGCTCAACTATGCCATTCTGGGAAATGTTGTTTCCCACTTACATTGGCACATCATACCAAGATACAAGAATGACCCAAACTGGGGGAGACCACCTTGGCCTCATGGTAGTAGGTATTTGGAACAAGTAGAGTATGAGAAAGTTATCAAAGATATTAAAGAACACCTATAATAGATTGATGAACAGCTCTGAGCGGCTATCTTGCAGCATTATTTTGCAGAAGCGAGCGCGCGCTGTACGACTGATTCTAACCTTTTCTCAACAGCACGGCTATTTTCTCAGTTTCTTAATGAGTTTTTCACGCCACTCTCTGAGTTCCTTTAGAAAATCTTTGTCCTCTTTCAAGCTGCTTATGACTGCTTTGGCCCATGTGAGGTATTCTTTTCCCTTGCCTTGGGCATTACGTTCGATTTCCACTGCTTCGGTCTCTAGATGTCTGAGTTCTACATCTCTTTTTATGATGGACAACACTTTGTCTCTGAATTCATCAATCTTCGGCACAGTCTTGATTGTTTCAAAATACGCGAATGCCTCTGAAATCTCTTTGTTAATGAAAGTCTCGATGCGCTTTTTCCACTCAGTTGGTTTAGAGCGTACTTCAGGCAACAGAATACACCCCCAAATTGAGTTGTCATTCACTGAATTTAAGCCTTTGATGGTGAGCGCGCGCTATTCCAGAAACTACCAGCCATTAGACATCTGTAGAATTGAGCTTCTGAATTTCTGGTCATTGATTAGCTTTTTCAACACGACACTTAGATATCTCTCTAAGGAAACATTGTATTGCTCATAGAATCTGCTTAGGGTACAGGACAAAGAAGGGACGATCAGACATCCTATATCTCGTCCAAAAAGATCGAGGAAGAAAAAGCCCTTGCCACGTAGCAGTCTGTTCTCCACACATATGTAGTCAAACGTATCCCCCGTTGCCATAAAATATGGTTCATGAGAGGCTTTTGCGGCATGAATTATTGATTTCTTATCTTCTTCGGAAAGGTTGAGTTCAATGGCTATTTTGCCTACTTCAGCTAGGTGCTTTGTGTTTGAGTAAGGCATGAAACGTGGAGATGAAGTGAAGGCATAGAGAGAGAGGTTCCTCTTTGATGGCCTAAATATGGTTTTAAATGATCCTATTGAGATATTCATATTGCATTGGTAAATAAAACGTTGAAAAGCGACATGATTGTCCTTCAAAAGTATTTGATGCCCTTTCAGGTTTTCTACCAGACTTTTGGGGATATCAAAAACGACTTGGAACCTAGGGCTTGTGTACCTTGAAACATAAAATACGAACACTGATGACAATCCAATAATGCAGAGAATCAGCCAGTCGACCCTTTGAGGAAAGAACAAAGAGACATAGTTGGTAAGCACTCCGATCAAAATCCCAACGAAAAGGGACAAGACCCCTGTTTTGTATGCAATATACCTCTCGTACTTCGCCTCTTTCATAGAAATCTACTAGCATGTATTAAGAAAGTGTTCTATAATCATTTCCCCATAAGCAGCTTTCACAGGATAAGCATACAGTTGCTAACTATAGAGTTGCGCGCGCCGGCTTTTTCAAGAGGTCTAGGCTTGAAAAAGGCTCCGGCAGCCCACAGCCAAATGCTTTATTGGTTTCTTGATGTATTACTTTTCCTGTGGGCTAGGGGCTGTCGATTTCCTCTTCTCGTTCAGGGCGAGTAGGTTTTTGGCATCTGTCGTTCAAACAATAATAGTGTCTTTTTAATTCGATTCATCAACAGGGCCAAGGCTCGCCTAAAGACGATGAACCATTTGGGGAATGAAACTACCGCGGAAAATTTCGCTAATGGCTTCGGTGCTCACTACAATTTTGTCAAGCGACACAAAGCGTTGAATGGAAAGACTCCTGCGCAAGCCGCGAAAATTACAAGAGACAAGAGTACTTGGCTGAGCCTTATCCGAAAAGCATCGGAATAATGAAAACCTATCATGCGCGAACCAGTGATGATGATAAAAAAAAAGGGGAAGATTGAGTTCATAACAGTCTGTAACATGGTTTCCCAATGTAGTTGTGATTTAGCTATTTCTCAGCTTTTTCGTTCTTGCCTTTGAATTCAGCGTTGTTTGGGTTCAACTGGTTGTCGCGGTTGACTATGGCTGCGTGGTAGGCTGGGTTGTTTGGATTCTTCGAGTTTGACCTACCATCGTTGGGCGAGTGATGATGCCCCATTTATTGCACCTCCCTTAAGCTGGTTTAAGGACGATGTCGTCCTGAAGAACCATCAATGAAAGCATTAAAATGTAATTACCGCTTTCACGGTTTTCCTAATATGCTAATATGTCCTATTATGATTCTCCGTGTATACCTGTAGAGAACGTATTTATAAACTTTCAGAGGTGCTCACTACAGCGCCGCTAGAAGACGATGTGCTTAAAAAGTTATGAATCGTTCAATTTATTCAGAGATCATGAGTCTGCCAGAATATTATAAGACGAAACTAATTGAGGCTCACGGAAAAGGTTCCGACCTCATAAAGAGTTTTGGCCTTATCCCAGAGCCATTGGAAACCGCCCTCTTCGTCGAAGAACATCGCTGGTTTTGGAAACCAGAAAATGTCAAATTTATCCTTGTTGCTGAATCGCATGTTTATACGAACGAAAATGAAATCAAAGTGAAAATCGATCCAAGCAAACTTCCTGAAAAAGCTCCGAAAGCTATTCCACTCAGTTTTGTTAGGCTTGTATATTGTTTGGGCTATGGAGAATCGTATATTCTCACCGCGCCGGAAAAAATAGAAAATAATCGGGGCACTAAACAATATGTAAATCTATTCAGAAGATGTGTAGGGCTTCATGAAAAACCTGAAAACATTACACGATTAGAATGGAAACTAGGAATCTTGGAAACCTTCATGGAAAAGGGAATCTGGCTTCTCGACGCGTCCGTACATGCCTGCTACAAGGGAAGAAACGAACGCTTGCCCTCAAAGCTTGTTGAAAAGATAGTTCCGATTTCTTGGAATGCCTACGTGAAACCAATAATTGATGATATCTCGATTGATAGACCGCGTGTGTGGATAATCGGAAAAGGATTACACGACACGCTAAGAGGTGAGTATGCCGGGGGTTCGAATTGGATTTACCAACCTGATGCGCATTTCAGAAATCCCGAGAAATATGATGAGAAAGAATTTAGAGAACTTGAACTTGAAAAAGCAATAAAACAGTGTTGTCAAATCTGAGCACGCGCTATGAAAGAACACTCGCAACCGAGACATTATACCAAAAATTTAAGAACTAAAGAAACAATCAGAAGTCATGGTTGATTTCGATCCCAAGTTTACGGAAGTGATTTTTCTAGACATCGAATGCTATGTTCCACCAGAAGGCAGACAACAAAGCAAGGGTTCAATGATTTACAATCCTGCAAGAACCGACCATTTTGTTTTGGGTGGAGTTTTCCGT
>Ga0315289_10007336_pt1 | contig 16061 bp, 15 predicted proteins | sample YL17G11_40_MG_FD_203452 | JGI IMG/M metagenome (GOLD analysis project Ga0315289, IMG submission 203452) | Sediment microbial communities from Yellowstone Lake, YNP, Wyoming, USA - YL17G11_40 | ecosystem: Environmental > Aquatic > Freshwater > Lake > Sediment | place: USA: Wyoming | collected... | reverse complement strand
GAGAGTTCACCTCTATCAGAAGGAACTTTCAGCCTCGAGTCTAAATTAGAAACTATCTTCCCTCCCTCAACGAAAACTCCTTTCCTCAAGGCTCTCTTACTACTGAAGAAGATAACTCGTGACTTCGTTTTCCTCCCCAGGATTTTACACCTGCTATCGTCTGCATTCAGAATACAGAAATCCTTTTCTGTCTGTTTTTTAAAAATGTTGGCCTTAGCCTTGATGTAGCTCTCCATTGTCTTGTGCCTGTCCATGTGGTCAGGAGTTATGTTCAGGATCACTGCCACATGGGGATGGAAAGAGTTCACATTCTCTAACTGGAAACTACTAATTTCGAGGATTAGAACAGTCCTCTTCGTAATCCGACCCACCACGCTCGATAGAGGAGTACCGATATTGCCTGCAACTATTACGTTCCTTTTTCTGTCACTCCTTAATACTGCTCCAATTAACTCACAGGTTGTGGTTTTCCCATTGGTTCCTGTAACAGCCACGACAGGAGGGGATGGTAAGGTTCTCCAGTCGAGTTTGGCACAGGCAATATCGAATGCCACTTCTACTTCACTTAGCACGGGGATTTTCGACTTCCTTGCCCTCTCCACCAGGGGATTTTCCTGTGGCACGCCAGGGCTTATGACTACCAAGTCGCATTCAGAAACCAAATTCTTTAGTCTAACTGAATCCTGGCGACCCAGAACAGTCTTTATCCCTTTTTTGAGTTTTCTAGTATTACCTATTAATTCTCTCTTACTTTTTTCATCGCTTACTGTTACTCTCGCACCTTGAGTTCCCAATAGATTAGCTACCGCTAATCCACTTCGCGCCAGGCCAATAACTAAAACTTTTCTCCCTCGATAGTAATTTTCTGCCACTCTCATCGTAGTTTTAGCGCACTTAAGGCTATTAATGCCAAAACAATCCCTATAATCCAGAATCTGATTACCACTTTCGGCTCGGACCAACCAACCAACTCAAAGTGGTGATGCAAAGGTGCCATTTTCAAGACTCTCTTTCCTCGCAGCTTAAAAGAAGCAACTTGTAGAATTACCGATAGCGCTTCAACTACAAAAATTCCTCCCACAATGACCAAGAGAAGTTCTTGTTTAATGAACAGGGCAACGATACCGATTGTCCCCCCTAAAAAGAGGGAACCAGTGTCACCCATAAAAACCTCTGCTGGATAGCTGTTGAACCACAGAAATCCCAGACCCGCCCCTGCCATTGAACCCAGAAAGATGGAAAGTTCCCCAGCGCCCGGAACGGGAACGATACGGAGATAACTGCTGAACTGAGCATGGCCCGCGAGGTATGCCATCAAGGCATAGGTCATTGCAGCAATGAGGACGGAACCCACCGCCAACCCATCCAGACCATCAGTCAAATTGACTGCATTGGAGGAACCAACGATTAGTAGAATAGCAAAAAGCGCATAGAACCACCCAAGATTAATGAATAAATCTTTCAAGTAAGGTATATTGAGCTCGGTTACGTATCCGGGATTAGCTGGATAGTAGTAAAGATAAATTACAATAATTATAGCGAGAATTGATTGCCCGAATAGTTTATACCTTGCCATAAGTCCCCGACTGCGCCTTTTTATCAACTTTAGATAGTCGTCAAGAAAACCCAATAGTCCTAACCAGAGAGTGGAGAGGAGAATAATTATGGTGAAGCGATTATCGAGGCGAGCCCAGAGAAAGGTCGAAACAGTAAGGCTAACGAGAATAATTAATCCGCCCATTGTGGGAGTTCCTGCTTTCTTCATATGGGTGGGCGGACCGTCTTCCCGTACTTGCTGACCAATATGGAATTGTTTCAATTTCTTTATTAAAAGGGGTGCAAAGACTAAACTCAGGATTAAAGAGGTAAATATAGCACCACCGGCGCGAAAAGTTGTATATTTGAAGACATTGAAAGGAAAAAAGTAAACACGTAGGGGATAGAAGAGATGATAGAACATTTACTCTCCAGATAACTACTGTAGCAGCAAAGCGTAAGCTTTGCCTTTTTGTAGGGGACGGACTCTGTGCCGTCCCTACTGGGCGGCCACGGAGTGCCGCCCCTACATTTATGCAGAGCTTCGCTCTGCCACTACATTTTATATTCTTAACGGGTTCGATGAATCGAACCCCTACAATAGATATGTAGGGGCTCAATTTATTGAGCCCGCTCCTGGCAGAGCTTCGCTCTGCAACTACAATTGTCGACGGAAAAGATATTTTGTGATTTCCTCGAGTCCCACTTTTCGGGACCCCTTAATCAACACTAAATCCTTTGGCTTAAGCAATCCCTTCAGTTTCCTGGAGGCAAATTTCTTATCTTTAAAAGAGAATATATTGCTCCTTTCCATTCCCCATTCCCGAGCAGCCTGAGCAATAAATCGGGCATCCTCTCCTATCGTAATTAAACTATATATTGGGCTGGTAGCCACTATCTTGCCAATCTCCTGATGAAATTTTCGACTTAGCCTACCCAATTCCAGCATATCGCCCAAAACGACTATTTTCCGCTGGGAGGGAAAAGATGAAATAAGCTCACTTAATGCAGCTTTTACAGAAATCGGATTGGCATTATAAGCGTCGTTAATGATTGTTACCTCGCCATATTTCAACTTTTCCATCCTCAGTTTGGGAAATCTGAATTCCCTAAGCACATCAGCCATCAGGGAAAGAGAGATGCCAAACTCTTTAGCAACGCTTATGGCAGCCAGTGCATTATAAATGTTGTAACGTCCCAAACAGTATAAATCAAATTCCTTTCTATCTCTCCCTACGTGGACCGTGAAAGAAAGTTTTTCCTTCCCCCCGGACCTACTTACCACAACATTACTCGCCCGGACATCAGCTTGGGGATTTGTTCCAAAAGTAATTATTTCCCGTTTTATCTTTTTAAACTGGCTCCTCAAATGAAAGTCATCCATATTTAATACGACTTTCCCTCGTGGAGGCAGGAGTTTAACAAGCTCCATTTTAGCAGAAAGTACATTGGAAATGCAACGGAAAAATTGGAGGTGAGTAGCACCGATATTAGTAATCACTCCAATTTGTGGTAGCGAAATTTCTGCCAATCTCTTAATCTCTCCGGCATGGTTGGCTCCCATTTCCAGAACCAGAAACTCCGTCTCAGGACAAATCTGGAAAAGCGTCAAAGGAAGTCCGACTATGTTGTTGTAGTTACCAGGAGTGGCTACCACTCTATACTTCGATAAGAGTAGGGCTTTCAACATATCCTTCGTTGTCGTCTTGCCATTGCTGCCAGTTACTCCCACAACTACAGGATTGAACTTATGACGATAAAACTTCGCCAATTGTTGCAGGGCAGTCAAGCTATTGGCTACCTTTATAATCGCTACTTTTGTAACAAATTTTTCTCTCATCCTGGAAACAACCGCCGCCTTTGCACCCTTGTCTATCGCCTCTCCAAGAAAATCATATCCATCGAAGTTTTCTCCTTTCAGGGCAAAGAAGATTTCTCCCTTCTTTATAGTGCGACTATCAATGGACACCCCGGAAATTTCTCCTTCCTGGCTTCCACAAATTAATTCACCCCGGATAGCTCTTATTACCTCTCTTATAGTAACTCTTTCCATACTATTCCTTCTTTGAATTGCGGGTTCGATGAATCGAACCCCTACATTAATTGTAGGGGCTCAATTTATTGAGCCCGTTGCTTCAAATCTGCCAGGTTTCACAGGAGCGCTGGCGGAATTAGAGCGAGGTTCTGCTAACTTTTGCACGGTTAAAACCGTGCCTACAAATCTTCCGCCCCATTGTAGGCACAGATTCAATCTGTGCAGCTATCCGAGCGACTCCGAAAACTATCCCTTCATCCTTTTTCATCCTTTTTCTGAAAGAATCTTCCTGGCAACTTCGCGGTCATCGAAGGGAACGCTTCTATCCTTGAAAATCTGGTACTGTTCGTGTCCTTTTCCCGCAAGTACTACCAGGTCGCCCTTCTCCGCCATAAACAATGCTTTCTCGATTGCTTGAAACCTATCTATGATGGTCTGATAATTATTCTTCCCTTTCCTCTTTATTCCTACCTCAATGTCGAGAGCTATCCGCTCAGGGTCTTCACTGCGGGGATTATCCGATGTGACGATCACATAATCACTGAGCTCAATGGCTACCTCACCCATTAGAGGTCTCTTCCCCCGGTCCCTGTCACCCCCGCAGCCAAAAACAGTAATGATTCGCCTAGGCTTTAACTCCCGACAGACGCCCAAAAGCTTCCTCAAAGCTTCATCGGTATGAGCATAATCGACTATCACTGCAAAAAGCTGCCCACAATCGATTTTCTCGAACCTTCCAGGAATGTAAGAAACTCTTTCCAATCCACGCTTAATAATGCCTAAATCTATTCCTTGACCCAGGGCAACAGCAATTGCAGCTAAAGCATTATATACATTATATTTTCCGATTAGAGGGAAAGAAATCTTCACTTCCCCACTCGGGGAGAAAAGAGTGAAATTAGTCTTATCCAGATTCAATTTTATACTCTTTGCTACAACGTCGGCCTTCCTTTCAATACCATAGGTAATTATCTTTGCCCCTGTCGATTGGATAATTTTCTCTGCCGAGGGGTCATCCAAATTCAAAACTGCTAGTTTCTCCCTTTCTTTCCGAGCATCCTTTCCCAGAGTAGAGAAGAGTTTAATCTTCGCTATCAAATACTCCTCCATGCTCTTATGAAAATCGAGATGTTCACGACTCAAGTTAGTAAATATTGCACTATCGAACTCACATCCTTCCACTCTCTCTAAACTCAAAGCATGGGAAGAAACCTCCATAACTACTGTAGTGAATTCTTCGTCTACTAACTTTCTGAGCATTTGCTGCAGGTCGGAAGATTGGGGGGTGGTGATCGGGGCGGGGAATATCTTCTCTCCCAGCCGATAAGCAATCGTACCCAGAACTCCTACTTTTGCTCTATTCTCTTTGAAGATGGCTTCAGTGAGATAACTGACTGTTGTTTTCCCGTTCGTGCCAGTTATCCCGATTATATCTACTTTATCGGAAGGATAATCATAGAATATGGTGGCAAGCTTTGCTAAAGCTTTGCGCGGATTCTCCACCACAATTTGAGTAGCAGAGCCTCCCCACCTGGAGGGTCTCGCCAATCTCTCTATTCTCTTAGAAGAAACAATTACTGAAGCACCAGCTTCCAGAGCCTGGGGGATATAGGAATTCCCGTCCTCTATATAACCAGAAATGGCCACAAAGATGTAGCCAGGTTTAACCTGGCGAGAATCGTAGGTTATCCCTTCTACGGAAAGTTCTGTGGGGCCATGTACTTCTTTAGCGCTTATCGGTGGCAATAGGTTTTTTAGCAGGACCATTGCGATAATCTATATCTGAGACCTTGCGAAAAAATATTCCTCCCTTTCGGGAGGAATCCAAAAAATCTGGACTCCTTGCGAGTCGCGTAGGGGCGACCTTTATGGTCGCCCGAACCTCCCTTTGGGGAGGAATGTAGAGTGCACTCTGGAGTCTTCCGTTAGAATGGAGGAGCAAAATAAGCCATCTTCTCGGGCAGATCCCTAAATATTTTCTACAATTCAGGCGGGACACCGAGATGATGCATAATTCTCAATGCAACTCGTGCGAATACCGGAGCAGCTACACTTCCTCCCCAATAAAATCCCTGTGGCTCATCCAGCATGACTAAGATAGTAACTCTCGGTCGATCTGCTGGAAGATAACCAACGAATGAGGCAATGTAGTTTGTCTTGGAATACTTACCAGTGGTTGGGTCGAATTTTTCAGCGGTTCCCGTCTTACCAGCTACCTTATACCCTGCAATTTTTGCTTCTTTCCCCGTGCCATTTTCCACAATTCGGCACAAAATATCGGTTAGAGTTTGCGCTGTCTTACAGGAAATCACCCGTCTAACCGGGCAGGGACGGAATTCTGTCACCACTTTCCCCCTGGAATCGATGATCCTCTTAGCAATCATGGGTTCCATCAGCACTCCTCCGTTGGCTAAACATGAAAAGGCAGAAATAAGCTGGACGGCAGTTACCCCTACGCCCTGCCCGAAAGAGAGGCGGCTGAGAGATATCTCTGACCAATCTTTTGGGTTCTTCAAAATTCCCGGCGTCTCCCCCGGCAACCTAATTCCTGTGTAGTTGCCAAAACCGAAATCCCTCGCATACTGGTACATCTTATTTTTCTCCAACAGTTGCCCTGCTTTAACCATTCCAATATTGGACGATTTTTCAAGAACCTGGACAAAAGTAAGCCAGCCCTCACCTTCGTGATCTCGAACAGGAAACCCATTGAATAAGTAGACTCCATTCTCACAATAGAAGAGATCTTCCAATGTGACGAGGTTCTCTTCCAATAATGCTGCTGCCACTATTGGTTTAAAAGTAGATCCTGGTTCAAAAATGCTGGAGATAGAAGGAATCTTCAAATACTTGTATTTTTCTCGAGAGGAGTCATTTCCATTAAAAGATGGGAAGTTAGCTAAGGCTAAAACCTCTCCAGTTTGAGAATCTTGAACAATGATTGTGGCGAGTTTGGCCTTAGTTTCGTTGTAAGCTTTCCTCAACTCTGCTTCCGCAATGTATTGGATTACTCCGTCGATTGTGGTGACTACACCGTATCCAGTTCCTTCCGATGCATAAGAAGTGCCTGCGGCGATTACTTCCCGACCAAAGCCATCTTTTCTCCTGATAGCTTTCTCAGTTTTCCCTCTTAGGATTGTGTCAAAGTAATTCTCAATTCCTGATAGACCTTGATTATCCAGACCCGCTAAGCCAATTACCTGGCTGGCTAACTCATTTTCAGGATAGAATCTTTTCCCTTCGCTTATGAACTCGATTCCTTTAAGCTGCAGGCTTTTAATCTTTTCTGCAGTTTCCGTATCGATTTTGCGTCTTAGCCAGATGAATGGATTTGAAGTCTCCATTTTTTTGCGAATCGCTTTCTCGCTCATATCAAGCGGAGGGGCTAACTTTTTAGCTGTCTTTTCCCGATTCGAGATGGAAACCGGAATGGCATAAACTGAACTGGCTTCAGACTCTATTGCTAGTTCTTTCCCATTACGGTCATAAATTGTGCCCCTTTTGAACTCAGCTTGTATAACCGAGATAGATTGTTTATCCGCCATCCTCTTGTAGCGATGATGACTAACAATTTGGATATAGTACAATCTAATTTCCAAAACGATAAGAGTAAAAATTACTACCAGGATAGAACCGACCATGCGAGCTTTTCGAGGCACTTTTTAGATCCTCCCGTCAATGAAAAAAGCTTTTATCCCGTGAAATTTTATTCTTTTCAAAATTTACTTTTAGAAATAGGATATTCTCATGCTGAGGAGAGATCATCCCCTTCTCTTCCCGAGCAATCTTATCAATATTAGCGAGATTAGTATAGCGATATAACTTTGTCTTCAAGTGACAATTTTTGCTTTCCAACAAGATGAGCTCTTTTTTTAGTTCGCTAATCTGATAGCCAAGCCTGACTACTTCTGCACATTCCCAAACATAGAATAGAAAAATCAAGAGACCGCCAATAAGAAACAGAAAGTAATATCTTGCGGGCTTCTCTTTCTTCTCCCTCCCCATTAGCACATTTCTCCTACCCGCTCACCTTCCTCTCCCCCTGGGGGAGGGTCGGGCCTGCCCGTGCCGGGCACGAGCCACGGCCAGGGGTGAGGGGGATCCATTTCTCCTATCCTTAATTTTGCGCTTCTGGAACGAGGATTCATTTGAAGTTCTCGTCTTGTGGGAGTAATTGGCTTAGGAAAGACTGCCTTCAAGCCTTGCCTCCTATATTCCCGAAAGAAGGTCTTGGCAATCCTATCCTCGAGAGAATGGTAAGAAATGATACAAATCCTCCCGCCCTTTTTTAGAAACCCTGCTACTTGAGGAAGTGTCTTTTCTAAAACTATTAACTCATCATTTACTGCTATTCGCAACGCTTGAAAAGTCCTGGTCGCCACGTGAATCTTTCTGGGCCAGGCTGAGCGGGGAACTGCTCTCTTAATGATTTGTACTAACTGAAAGGTTGTTTCTAAAGGCCTTTCCCGTCGGGACTCAACCACTGCCCTCACAATTCGTTTAGCCCACCGCTCCTCTCCATATTTATAAAGAATATCTACAAGTTCATTGAAAGAAAGATTGTTCAGGAGATATCCCGCAGTTAATTTGATTTTTTCTGACATCCGCATATCTAACGGTCCGTCCCTTTGAAAGCTAAAACCCCTCTCGGCGTCTTGCAATTGTAGGCTCGACAAACCCAGGTCAAATAGAATCCCATCTACTTCCTCGATTTTCAATGACTTCAGGATATTTCCAATTTCAGAAAAGTTTTTCTCAAAAGTGAGCAAGTTTTCTTCGTATTTTTTAAGATTTTCCTTTGCCCTTCTTATTGCCTCTGCATCCTGATCAATTCCGATCAAAAGCCCACCTGGCAGAATCGCATCCAGTATCCTTTGAGCGTGACCGCCGTCGCCCAATGTAGAGTCTATGTAGACTCCTCCTCTCAGGCACTTAAGGTTATCTATCACCTCGTCAAGGAGAACTGAAATGTGTGTTGACTCTTCCATTTTGTGTTAGAAAGGAGTAGCTCCGATTCATCGGAGCGTCTAAGAGGGGATGTCAGATTCCAAGGTCTACCAATTTCTCAGCTACCTCAGCAAACTTCTTTTCAGCCTCCTTCTGGTAAAGCTCCCAGTTGCTTTTTGACCAAATCTCTATGCGGTCTAACACCCCCACCACTATTACCTCTTTTCTTATGTTCGCATAGTTGGATAGGTTCTTGGGAATGAGTATCCTTCCCTGGTCATCCAGATGACATTCGCTTGCTCCGGAAAGGAAAGTGCGCAAAAACTTCCGGGCGTCAGCTTTAGTTAAAGGAAGAGCTTTTAGCCTTTCTGTGATTTTTTTCCAGTTTTCGGGAGTGTAAACAAATAGACAACCTTCCAAGCCGGAAGTGATAACAAACCTTCTGAAGTTTTGACGAAGCCTGGCAGGAATGAAGAGTCGGTTCTTTCCATCTAAGGAATGGGAATATTGTCCGATGAGCACTGGTTCACCACCTTACACCACTTTTCCCCACAGCAATGGCGATTATACCCCAACTTTCGTATTTTGTCAAGCAAAAAATGAATTCTTTCGCCAATTTACCCTCAACTCCTGTAGCGGCAGAGCGAACCTCTGCCTCAATGTAGGGGCGGCACTCCGTGGCTGCCAAAAACAAGGGAGAGCACAGAGTCTCTCCCCTATGAGGAAGTCCCGATGAATCGGGACTGCTACAAAGAGTGCCCAACCACGCGTAGGGGCGGCACTCCGTGGCTGCCCAAAACAAGGGAGAGCACAGAGTCTCTCCCCTATGAGGAAGTCCCGATGAATCGGGACTGCTACAAAGAGTGCCCAACCACGCGTAGGGGCGACCTTCATGGTCGCCCAAACCTCTGTACCCATGTAAGTAGTGTAGGGGCTTGTCCCCGTAACAATTACGCCCATAAAGGGCTACACTACAATTACCCTCGGGACGAGGCAGGGTGACGATAAATAAAAAAAATCCCGGGAGATAAACTGGTTATCTTCCCGGGAAAAATCTCTTATAAATTTTAACTTTCCCGTGCTGTACTCTTCCCCCACCTCTCCTCAATAGCTCGACGAAAGCGCGGAGCATAAACTATTTCCCAAGTGCTTTCTTTCCCAGAGAACATCCTTAATGCCGAGCGCCGAATAGACTCGACTATCTGTTCAGCTTCTCTTCGCGAAAGGCGCTCCTGACGAAGGAGAGCCAGACCCAGGTCCACCATCATCTTCAGATAGCGAATTCTTCTATTCTCGTCCTCCAACGAACCATTCTTTTCCATCTCTATCCATTCCAGAAATTTAAATTAATTATTAATTATGAATTATAAATTATGAGTTATGTTACTCGAGCAATTCTAATCTTGGATTAGGATTGTATTGGCGCCCTACCTTAGCACAAGGCTTACCCTCCACCATCACCACATCGGCAGTGAAGTCTATCTTCTCTCTAAAAAGGGAAGAACCCACCCCTACTGCGTCAAATGGCACACCAAGCTTGACAAAATGCCTTATTCTCTCTTCGTCAAATCCGCTGGAAATAACTATCTTTATGTGACTGAACCCCGCCTCATCAAAACATTTTCTCGCCTTCCGGCAGAGTTCAAGAGAAACACCATAAGAATCTTTTCCTTTACCCTTGACCGACTTATCCCGGAGGTCGCTGGCTGTGTCGAACCTCACTCCCCATAGCCTCTTGCCAAGAACTTTAGCAACTTCCAAAGAAGTCCCTATGCAATCGTTGTCAAAGTCAACCAGAACTATCCTGGGAATATCTTTATCCATATATTTATCAAATGCTTTTGCTGATGCAATCGTATCTCCCCCATAGGCAGCTATAAGTCCGTGGGGAATAGTTCCTATCCCTTTTCCTCCCCACAATGAACCCTGAGCATCAGTGGAAACATCGATAGCACCCGAAATATAAGCAGCATACCCATCTGTTTCCTGCGTCCTGTAATGGTCAAATCTTGCCGGAAAGAAGAGGACAGGTTTTCCCGCTGCCGCATCCACCACCTTCCTTACAGCAGTGGCTACTGCACTTCCCCTTGCCAGCACGCCCAAATATACTGTTTCCAGGTGAGCAAAGGTGCTGTAGTCTCCCTCAATAGTCATCACGGTCTCTAAAGGTTTAATTCTGTCTCCATCGTGAAGTGCTCTTATAGTTAAATTTTCAGGACTGACCGCGCACAGCTTCAATATAGCAATAGCTTCATCCATTCCGCAGAGAACAGCCTCTTTGCGACAGAATACCTGCATAAGCACTCGAGTGTGGCGATGGGTTCTCTCCAGAATTTCCTTGGTGCACACAAAATACTTGTCACTATACCAACCGCTTCTTATTTTCTCAACCGGGATATTGAAAATTTTGGGATCGAGCCTTTGCGTTACCATCTCCTCCCTCCGAAATTCTAAAAATGTTCCCGTGCGAAGGGCCTAAAAAAGGGGTCAGAGTGATTTTTTATGGGCGACCACAAGGGTCGCCCCTACGCGATTCGCAAGGAGTCCAGATGATGAACTTAGATATTCGTATTTTGATTATGCACAGATTGAATCTGTGCCTACAGTGAGACTATCTATTGTAATTCATAACTCATAATTCATAACTCATAATTACATAGTGTCATCTGGTGTATTTCTGCTGGTCTTTTGGCACATACCATTTGATGAAGTTATAGCCAATGCCCGCGGGAGCCACTTCAATGCCATGGAACCTCTTATCGACTACCGGGAGGGCATCAGCTACATATAAGAAAGTATAGGGTTGCTCCTCACTTAGAATGGCATGAATCTTATGATAGATTTCCTTTCTCCTCTCCATATCGAAAGTACGCCGTCCTTCCAATAAGAGGCGATCCACTTCCGGGTTGCTATAGGAAATGAAATTATACTGCCCCTCCTTTATCTGGGATGAGTGCCAGATACTATACTGGTCCGGGTCCCGGGAGAGGCTCCAGCCGAGAATTACTGCATCAAAATTCTTCTTGTCAATATACTGATGAATGAAAGCAGCCCATTCCAAGATGCGAATCTTTACTTGGATCCCAACCTCTCTCAGGTTGGACTGGATAATCGTGGCACAAAGCTCGCGCATCTTGTTTCCCTGATTGGTCGTAAGGGTAAAACTAAATGGTCTCCCGTCCTTATCTAAAATTCCATCGCCATCTCTATCTTGCCAGCCGCAATTATAGAGTAATTCCTTAGATTTTTCGGGATTATGCACGTAAACAGGAATATCTTTATTATAAGCCCACGAGGTTGGAGGAAAGGGTCCTGTGGAGATTTGACCCAGGCCCAGAAGAACTCCATCTATAATTTCCTGTCTGTTTATGGCATAAGTTATTGCCTGACGAATTCTCTTATCCTTAAAGAGTGGGTTTTTCAGGTTATAACCAAGATAAGTATATCCAAAACTGGGATAGCGAAATTTGTTAAAGTTAGCGAGAAACTTCTCGCTTACGGCTTCTTTTTGGAATTGGTCTGGGGTCAGCCCCGTTGTATCTATTGTCCCCTTCCTCAGTTCCAAAAACTGCACCGCCTGGTCTGGCACAATCCTGTAGATTATACGGTCGATATATGGTCTTCCTTCAAAATAATTACCATTTGCTTCTAATATTATCCGCTCATCTGTCTTCCACTCCACAAATTTATAAGGTCCTGTTCCAATGGGCTGCCGGTTTGCAGGATGGTTATTAAAATCTCCTTTCTCAAAAATGTGCTTGGGAATAATTCCCATACCCCAACTTTCCATTCCAGGAGAGAAAGGCTCCTTATATCTTATCTTCACAGTGTAAGGGTCAACAATTTCAAACCTGTCAATCATAAGGTAATCTGAAGCATAGGGTGTCTTCGTATTGGGATCGACTAACTTTTCATAAGTAAATTTTACATCATCACTGGTGAGAGGTTCTCCGTCATGCCACTTCACATTTTTGCGAAGATGGAAGGTAATTACCAGTCCGTCTTCCGATATATCCCACGATTCTGCCAGGTCTCCTATAAGCTTGAGATTTTTGTCATACTTGACTAGACCATTATAGACATAACCATTTATATCACCGGAAGCGCTGTCACTGGCAAGAATGGGATTCAAAAAACTGGCATCTCCAATGGATGCCTCGATGATTGTATCCCCATATGCTGGTTGGGGAGGATGTTGTTCACTGGTGGGTATTCTATCCTTTGGTCTAAGGGAGGGTCTTTTTGCAAAATGGACGAGTAACCCAGTAAGAGCAACTGCTCCGACTACTATCACAAGAATTATAATGACCTTTCTCATAAAAAATGGGGTCAACTCTATATTTTGGATGTCCTACTATTCTGGATGTCCTACCGGGATAATGTAGAGTGGGATGTTATCCTTTGGTAGAAACAGTGCTTTTTGCACAGCAGTGTCGTTAAATGCGCCGATAGGCACTGAACCCAAACCCAGACAGACTGCCTGAAGGTGAATATTCTGGGCTATATGGCCTGCCTCTATGTGAGCATACCTCACGCCCCTCTCTCCATATTTCCAACATATCCTATCATATACGCAAGTAATCACAAAATTGACTGCTGCCTGGGCGATTGCCTCCTGCCATAAGGCAGCGCCGGAAAGAGAAGAACGGAAGTCTTTGTCCGATATCTCTTCCAAACTGTGGCTTGAAGGAAGATAGTGGAAAACTCCATTGGAAGAAACAAGATAGATCTCCATTGGATAAAGAGCACCTGCAGAGGGAACAGTCTTGGAAACACCTGTCACCGAATCGACATCCCTCTGCCCATAAGCAGCCCAGAGGAGCTGAGAAATCTCATCTAAAGACAATTCTTTCTTGCTGAACTCCCTAACCGAATGCCTCCTAACTATCGCCTCCTCTAAGCTCATTCTGCCAATTGTCTTAGGGTGGGGTAACTTAATATTTCCCTCCTTCACTTTCCCTTTACCTCCTTGAAGAACTGAGGCGCCTATCCGTTCTACGAACATTCCAAAAATGGGAAGAAATAGAAAAGGAAAAATAAGAGTTACGCTCAAGAAAACTCTTCTCATTTATCTCCCAAAGCAGTAGATTATTCTTTGCGTTTAGCTATCTCTTTCTCAATAATCTGGATTGCTTTTTCCGCTTTCTCCTTCTGGTCAGCTACCAGAATAACCACATCGCCCTCTTTAACCCCAAAAGCCTCTTCGATGTTCCTCTTGTCTTGCTTATTGAGACCATATTTTGGTAGTTCATCGGTGGAGATAAATCCTTTAACTCCAGCCTCTGTCTCAACTTTCTTTGCCAGACTATCTGTAAGCTTTCGGTCTTCAACAAGAACTTCAGCAAATCCTTCGGCCTTTATTCCCAAAACGACTCCTCCTGAATCCAAGACTTCTCTTATTACATGGGAATTAGTTTCACTGAGCAAATCGGTTATTTCCTTCATCTTCTCTCACCTCCTTTCGCTTCGCTTCAGTCGGTGACCTGTTCCGATTAATTCATCGGAACGTCGCTATCCCGTTCCTCCTTATTCGTCCCGATGAAATCGGGACCCTCCTTTCGCTTCACTTCAGTCGGTGACCTGCCTGCTCACCGACTCGCAGGCGTCGCTATCCCGTTCCTCCTTATTCGTCCCGATGAAATCGGGACCCTCCTTTCTTTGCAAGTGTGCTAGCACTATATTAATCGCGGGTTCGATAAATCGAACCCCTACAACAGATTTGTAGGGGCCCAATTTATTGAGCCCGTTTCTTAGCAGAGCTATCGCTCTGTTGCTACATTTCCTGTATCTTTTAATCTAAAGCGCGGTAGAAATCAGAGTTTCCGTAGCAGAAACTCCGTCGATTGCCCTAATTTTCTTGATCACCACTGAAGTCAGGGCACCTAAATCGGAAGCCTCCACAGTGGCTACAAGGTCCCACCGACCAAACACAGCCTGAACTTTTTTGACGCCTTTTACATCTCTGATTTTAGCGAGAACTGCTTCTTCCTTTCCTGCTTCCAACCTGATTAGAACTAATCCTACCATTAACCATCACCCCCTATTTATTGCTGTAGCAGCAAAGCGCAAGCTTTGCCTTCGTATGTAGGGGACGGACTCTGTGCCGTCCCTCCTATTGGGCAACCACGGAGTGTTGCCCCTACAATGCAGAGCTTCGCTCTACCGCTACTGACTGCACTTCAATCCACCCTATAGTTCTGTTTTTCGCAGAAGTTCTGCTGCTATCTCCGAAGAGAGTGGCTCGATATAGAAACCAGAACTCCAAGAAAAACCCTCAACCTTCACAATATGGGGAAGTATTTCTAAATGCCAATGGTAATCTTTATGTATTGTCTTCCAGTAACCGGCCCTTGGCCGCATGTAAGGTATGGAATGAATCATATAGTTGAGTGGTGGATCGTCAAGCAGTTTACAAATCTTGCCTAAAGTCACTTTCATGATAGCTGCAAAATCGAAAAGTGTACTCTCGTCCTCCTGAGTGAAATCTGCATTGTGTTTCTTAGGGAGGATCCAGGTTTCAAAAGGAAGACGCGGAGCAAACGGCACATAGGAGATGAAAGATCGATTCTCCTCAACTATTCTTAGCCGCGCATCCAGCTCCTCTCTAACCACATCACAGAAGACACAACGCTCTTTCTCGACGTAGTAATTTTTAGCATTTTCCAGTTCATCTTTTACGCTCTGGGGAGTAAGGGGCAGGGCGACCAACTGAGAATGAGTATGTCCCAGTCGGAAAGGAGAGCTTGGTCTTTGATTCTTGAAAACTATAGCATATCTGAAACGCTTATCACCTTTCAAATCAATAATTCTTTTCTGATAAACGATAATGGCGTTTTTTATCTGTTCATTGGGTAAATCACCTAAATTTTTGATATGTTCAGGGCTTTCGATTATTAACTCATGTGCTCCCACGTTATTCATCGCATCGTATATACCCGCGCCATGCCTTTCCAATTCCTTCTCTATTTCAAGCACCTTCTCTTTGCTGGGAAAGACTCTCACGTTCCAACCCGGCTGGTCTGGCAGAGTACCAGGCTTTCTCAAAGCATAAATCTCTTTAGGTGTCTCCTTCTCATTTCCCGGGCAGAAAGGACATGGTTTCCCTTCAATCCTTGCTCCAGGCTCCAAAGATTGGAAGAATTCTTCTTTCCCCTTAGTGTTTGTAATGATCCAGCATCCCGAAATTATATCTCTTCTCAACTCAGCGCACATCTTTTTCTCCTTAAAGTCTTAATTAATTCATTATACGAAAGGGTGTTCAAGAGGTCCCTTCTCCCAAGCCAGCCTCTGCGAGCGACTGCAACTCCTAAGTAGAGATTCTCTATCTGATTCAGGGTGTGAGCATCTGTTCCAATTCCTATAAGGATACCCAGCTTTTTTGCCTTCCTGCAATAGATATCATATAGGTCGAGCCTTTCTGGATAGGCATTGATTTCTAAGAAAGTCTGCGTTTTCTGAGCAGTCCTTAAAACTTTCTCCATATTTAATGCATATGGTTCCCTCTTCCCCAATAGCCGACCTTGAGGATGGGCAATCATATGGACAT
>Ga0315289_10007335_pt1 | contig 16061 bp, 7 predicted proteins | sample YL17G11_40_MG_FD_203452 | JGI IMG/M metagenome (GOLD analysis project Ga0315289, IMG submission 203452) | Sediment microbial communities from Yellowstone Lake, YNP, Wyoming, USA - YL17G11_40 | ecosystem: Environmental > Aquatic > Freshwater > Lake > Sediment | place: USA: Wyoming | collected... | reverse complement strand
GTCTCTTTCTCACTTCGGTTGTCTCGTTCGACGACGCCCCCTTCCAAATGACGACGGCGTCTCACTTCTTGTTCTTCTTCCTCTTCTTCTCTCTTCCTCCTCTCTCCCGCCCTTTCCCCCCCTCCCCCCCCGCACCCCCCCCCCCCCCCCTCCACACACACACACACACAAAACAGCCTGCTACCTCCTCTTCGGCGCCACGATGCTCCCGGGAGGCAAGGTGTGGTCGGTCCTCGTCGTCTGGCTCTCGGCACAGGCCGGCGGCGCCCTGATCTCCTTCACGGGCCTGCACCCGCTGCTGGGCATGCTCCTCGCCGGCGTCGCCGTGGCGAACGTCCCGGTCTCCTGGCTGACGGCCCCGCTGCCGGCCTCGTGGAAGTCCAAGATCAGGCAGGGGGCGCTCGCGATGATCTTCCTGCGGTCGGGACTGGAATTGGACTGGGAAGTCTTCCGGCGCGCGGGCCCCGCGGCGGTGCGCCTGCTGCTGGTCCCGGGCATCGTCGAGGCCGTCGTCTCCGGATCCGTCGCCCACGCCGTCTTCGGCATGCCCTGGCTGCTGGCCTACGCTCTCGGGTTCATCCTCAAGGCCGTCGGGCCCGCGATCGTCATCCAGCTGATGTTTGACCTGCAGAAGCGAGGGCTCGGCGCCGCGAAGGGCATCCCGGCGCTGGTCGTCGCGGCGGCGTCGTTCGACGATCTGGTCGCGATCTTCTTCTACACCCTCTTCATCAACTTTGCCGTGCAGAGCGCGACCCCGGTCGAGGGGAAGGCCGCCGCCGCGGTCCCCTCGAAGGCCTCGCTGGCGCTGCAGCTCGCCAACGGGCCGATCTCCGTGCTGCTGGGCTTCGCGGGGGGCGCCCTGCTCGCGGTCGTCGCGGCGGCGACGCGTGTTTGGTCGACGCGGAGGAAGAGGACGGCCGCTGTCGTCGTACTCGGTGAGCGAGAGAGCGAGAGAGCGAGAGAGAGCGAGAGAGAGCGAGAGCGAGAGAGCGAGAGAGCGCGCGCGCGAGAGAGAGAGAGAGAGAGAAGGTTTTTTTCTTCTCCTTCCGCGTGGCGGCACCGAAAACGGAAGAACTCAACCATTTTCCTCCTCTGAAAAAACTCTACCGGGAAAAAAAAACAATCACTCCAGCTCTGACCTACATGTACGTCGTGGATCATTTCCACTACGACGGCGCGGGGGCTCTCGGCGCCCTGACGCTGGGCGTCACCTCCTCCGTCCTCTGGCGCACGGGCAGGCCCCGCCTCCTCTCGGCGGGGCCGGGCCCGGCCTTTGCCCGCGACGTCGAGCACGGCGTCGGCTCGCTTTGGTGGTGGCTCGCGCAGCCGCTGCTCTTCGGCTGCATCGGCACCAACCTCAACTTTGCGAAGCTCGGCAAGGCCTCGCAGTGGGTGCGCGAGGCCTGCGCCGTCATCCTCAGCGGGTGGCTGCCTCGCCCCTTGATCACCGCGCTCGTCGTCGGGGGGGGGAGCACCGCGCTGTCGGCCCGGGAGCGGGGCTTCGTGGGAGCGGCGTGGCTCCCCAAGGCCAGCGTCCAGGCCGCGCTTGCCTCGGCGCCCCTGGACGCCATCGTCTCGCGCGGCCTGGGCCCCGAGTGGGTCGACTGGGGCCAGCAGATCCAGCTGACGGCGATTTTGGCGATCCTGATCTGCGGCACGACGGGCATCATCGCGGTCAACGTGCTTGCGCCCCTGTGGCTCGAAAAGAGCCCCGGCGTCGAAGTCGACGTCGGGGGAGAGGGGCCGGAGGGGCGCGCTGCAGCTGCAGCGGCAGCGGCGGCGGCAGAGGGAGGCGTCGCGGGAGGAGCTCCTTCAGTTGCTGCTTCCGCTGCTGCTCCTTCGCCGTATGCCGCCGCTCCCACTTCGGCGGCCGAGGAAGCCGCCGCTGCCGCCGCCTCGGAACGGCTCCCCCCGCCCCCACCCCCTCTCCCCCCGCCGCTCACCTCCCGCTCCCGCGCCCTCGAGGAGCAGGAGGCCTACGAGCTCCTCCGCGCGCGAGAGGCCGCCTTCGCCCACTACATGGAGGAGGCCGACGCCCTCGCGGCCTTCGTCGAGGCCGCCGACGCCGGGAGCGCGGGGGCAGACTACGCGAAGCGGGTGCGGCTCGACGCCCTGGCGCTCCGCAGGGACGCGCTACGCTCCTACTGGACTGCCGTGGCGCCCTCGGCGCTGGACCTGTTCCGGATGGACGCGATCATGCGGGCGAGGCTGCAGGCCGACGGCGCGCCGGGGGCGGCCGCGGCCGCGGCGCTGGGGGCCGGGCCGGCGCCGGCGCCGGCGCCGGACGTGCCGCCGCGGCGGAGCTTTGGGTTTGAGAGGCCGGCGGCGAGGAGGAGGAGCCTTGCTTCCGGCGGCGCTGCTGCCGCCGGGAGCGACGGCCCGCCCGGTTCGGCTCCAGCGGGACTCGTGAGGAGGATCTCCCGCGCGCTGCTGCCGTGGTCAACAGCGGAAGGGACGACCGCCGCGAGCGCGGAGGAGGCGCCGCCAGCGACGACGACGACAGCAGCGTCGGCGGAGGAAGGGGCGGCAGCGGAGGCGGAGGAGGGAGAGGGGGTGGCCCGGCGGCTCTCGAGCGACGGAGAAGGAGGCCAGCAGCAGCGCGGCCCCCCGTCAGAGGCAGCCTCGGCTCCCGCCGCCCGCCGCCGCAGCGATAGCAGGGGCGAGTAGCAGTAGTAGTAGCCCAGCTTTATTGTTTATTTCCTTTTCGCACTTTTTTCTCCCCGTTTTCTTCTGCAACAACAACAACAACAAAGACAAATTCACTCTCGTCGTCGGTTCCTCGGCTCGACGACGATCGGCGATAAAGAAAGCAGGTTTCTCCTCACGCTCTCTCTTCGTCGATTTCTCTCTCTCTCTCTCTGTCTCTCTCTCTCTCTCTCTCTCTCTCTCTCTCTCTCTTCTGTCGACCGCTCGCTCGCCTAACGCGCTCCCGCGCGCGCGTATTGCAATGTCCTCACCCTCTGCGCAGAAGCCCAACGCGCGGGCGCGCTCGATGCTCCTGCTCGCGGTCCCGAAGAGCCATCGCTCGAGGGGCCGGGCGGCGCTCGCCGCCGCAGCGCTGCTCGCCGCGGCCGCCGCGGCGGCGGGCTACGCTGCGCACTCTGCGGCTGAGAAGAAGAAGCGCGCCTCGAGGCACAGGAGTCACCAGAGGTAAGAGAGAGAGAAGAAGACGAGGCTATTCCCCGGTCGGAGAGCGAGCGCAGAACGATCTCAACCTTCTCGATCTCTCTGTCATCCTCAAACCCGAAAACTCCTCCCAGCCACGCCGCCAAAGCCCTCGCCGCAGCCGCCTCCCCTTCCCACGGCAGCAAGTCAGCAGCAGCAGCAGCGGCAGCCAATAAGGTGGCAATCCGGCAAAGGCGCCCCCCTCCAGCCTTCTGGCCCACGATGCGATACCTTCTTCCCTTGGCCAAGCCAAAGCTGCTGGCCCTCCTCGCCCTGGCCGTCGCCCGCACCGCCGTCGCCAACCGCCTCGCGCGCGTGCAGGGCTACATGTTCCGGGCGGCGTTCCTGAGGCAGGTCCCGCTCTTCGCGCGGGACTTCGCCGAGAACGTCTTCCTCTGCCTCGTCGCCGCCGGCATCGAGTCGACGGCGGCCCGCGTCGCGTCCTCGGTCGCGCGCGACTGGCGCGCCAGCCTGACAGAACGGATCCACGACTCCTACTTCGACGGCATGACGTACTACAAGCTGGCGGCCGTCGACAGGTCCCACGGCATCGCCAACCCCGAGGCGCGCATCTGCGAGGACGTGCCGCGGCTCGCCGACGGCGCCGCCGCGTTGGCGCGCGAGGCCGTCGAGGCGCTGGTCGACGCGGCCTTCTTCTCCCGCGAGCTGCGGTCCTACTCGGGCACGCACAGGTACACGCTGGCCATCCTGGCCTACATCTTCGGGGCCGGGGGCGCGACGATGGGCGCGGCCCCGAACTTTGGGAAGCTCATCAAGAGGCAGGCCGACCTCGAGGGCAGCTACCGCCACCTCCACGCCCGCCTCGCCGCCAACGCCGAGCCCGTCGCATTTTACGGCGGCGTCGAGCGCGAGGGCGTGCTGGTCCGCGGCGCGTTCTCCGAGGCCGCGAGGCACGCGGCGCACGTGATCCACACGCAGTGGCGCTTCGCCATGCTGCAGGACTTTACGACCAAGTACGCGGCGGCGACGGTGGCGGTCGTGCTGATCATCGGCCCGTTCTTCAGGGGGGACCTGCGGCCGGGGGAGGGGGTGACGGGCAGGGCGTCGATGCTGGCCAACATGCGGTGAGGGAAGGGGTTTTGAGTTTGGTCTTCGAGCGGAGCGGCAGCGGGGCGAAGAAGCTCTCTCCTGTTTCTTTCCCTCGAGTGGAGCGGCAGCGGGGCGCAGAAGCTTTTTCTCTTCTCACTCTTTTTCTTCAAAGGAAAAAAAACAAAAAACGTTCGACCTCAACCGCAGCTACCACACAAACGTCATCATCTCGCTCTTCACAGCCCTGGGCAACCTCGCCCAGGGCCCGAGGAAGGCCGCGAAGCTGGGCGCGCACGCGGACAGGGTCGCGGCGCTGCAGCGGGCGGCGGACGATGTCTCCGGCAGGAGGGGAGCTTCGAGGAAGAGCGGCGCGGGCAGGATCGCGGGGGCTTGTCCCGCTCCGCTCCTGCTCACCGACGGAAACGGCGCCGCCCCCTCCTCTTCCGACTCTTCCCCCGCCGGTCCCGCCGCTTCGCCGGGGGCGGGGGCGGGGAGGATCGAGGCCTGGGAGGGCGGCATTGAGTTTGACCACTGCGACGTCGTCACGCCCTCGGGCGCGGCCCTCGTCCGCGACCTCTGCCTTCGCGTGCCGGCGGGCACCAACCTGCTCGTGACGGGGCCCAACGGCGCCGGCAAGTCGTCGCTGTTCCGGGTGCTGGGCGGGCTCTGGCCGCTCTCGGCCGGGGTCGTCAGGAAGCCCGGGGCCGCCGCCGGCGCCGCCGCCGCCGCCGCGGGTCCTTCTTCGGGCTCGGGATCTGCTCCTTCCTCCGCTTCCTCGTCCTCCTCCTCCTCTGCCTCCGCGGGCCTCGCGTCGGACATCTTCTACGTCCCGCAGCGGCCCTACGTCACCGTCGGCACCCTGCAGGACCAGATCATCTACCCCCGCGTGCGCTCCCCCGGCGAGCCCGACGTTGTCCCCGAGCCCCGGCTGAGGGAGCTGCTCGACGCCGTCGACCTGGGGCACCTCCTGGAGCGCGAGGCCGGGTTCGGCGCCGACGCCGTCGTCGACTGGGGCGCGCAGCTGTCCCTGGGCGAGCAGCAGCGCCTGGGCATGGCGCGCCTCTTCTTCCACAGGCCGCGGTTCGCGATCCTGGACGAGTGCACCTCGGGCGTCACGACGGACATGGAGGCACGCTTTTGCGCCGCGGTGAGGAACCTGGGCTGCTCGTGCGTGACGATCAGCCACCGCCCGGCGCTCGTCGCGTTCCACGACCTGGTGCTGGCGCTGGACGGGGAGGGCGGGTGGAGCGTTCACGAAGGGATGCGGCGGAGGCAGGGGGGAGGCGGGAGCGGAGGCGTTTTGACGAGCGGGGGCGGCTTGGGCGGCGACGGCGACGAGGCCAAGGAGAAGCGCCGCGGTGACGACGCCGGGGCGTGCTTCGAAGGGATGCACGCCGCCGCCGAGGCCGAGCACGGGGCCTCCGGTTCTTCTCAAGCTGCCAACGACGGCGACGGCGACGGCGACGGCGCGCGCCTGGGCAGGCTCCTGGCCTCGTCGCCGCCGCCGGGCGCCGAGTCCGCGCGCGCCTTGGAGCTCGCGCTGCATCCCCTCTGCGACCAGCTCCGGCCCACGGCCGCGGACTCGGCCGAGGCGCTGTGGCCGCGGTGGAAGCGCGTGCTGGGACTGCTGCTTCCCGGCGGCGGCGGCGGCGGCGGCGGAGGGAGCGGAAGCAGCAGCGTCAGCACCAGGAAGAGGAGAACGGGCGGCACGCGGCAGGTCGCCGCAATCCTCGCCGTCGTCGCGGCGCGCTCGCTGCTCCAGGACCGCATGAGCGCCCTCAACGGCAAGACGGTCGAGTACGTCCTCCGCCAGGACCTGCGCTCGTTCACGCGGCTGATCGGCCTCTCGGTCGCGCAGGCGGGCGCGTCCGCGATCCTGGCGCCGTCGCTGCGCGCGCTGGGAGAGTCGCTCGCGCTGAGCTGGAGGGCGCAGCTGACAGCCGCCCTGCACCGCGGCCTGCTCAGGGGCCGCACCACGCTCTACACCGTGCGCTCGCTCTCCGGCATCTCGGACGTCGACGCGCGCGCCACGCGCGACGTCGAGCGCCTCTGCTCGGACCTCGCGGAGCTGATCCCGTGCCTCGTCAAGCCGGTCTTCGACCTCGCGTGGTTCTCGTCGCGGCTCTGGGCGCTGACGCGCGCGCGCGGCATGGCCGTCCTGTACCTCTACGCCGCCGTCGGCTTCGGCTGCCTGCGCGCGCTCACGCCGGACTTTGGGCGCCTGTCCGCCGAGGACCACAGGCTCGAGGGGGCGTTCCGGGGGTCGCACGCGCGCCTCCGGGCGCACGCCGAGTCGGTCGCGTTCTTCGGCGGCGGCGCGCGCGAGGCCGCGACGGTCGGCGCGCGCCTGCGCGAGCTGCTCTCGCACTCGCGCGCCCTGGCCCGCGCCCGCTGGGCGCACGCCGTCGCGGACGACTTCTTCTCCAAGCAGCTCCCGCACAACGTGACCTGGGCCCTGACGGTGCTCTACGCCCTGGACCACTCCCCGGAGGACGCGAGCGACGTCGCGGCGCAGGGGAGGCTCGTCAACGACATGCGGTACCTCGCCGGAGTCGTCACCGCGTGCTTCTCCGCGTTCGGGGAGCTGCTGGCGCTGGGGAAGCGGCTGGCCGAGCTGGGCGGAGGGGTCGGGAGGGTGGCGCAGCTGCTGGAGGCGGTGGAGGCGGCGGAGAGGCTGCACTCGAAGACGGGCGGAGGAGGAGAGCAGGGCGGAGGAGAGGGGGCGGGCGCGGGCGCGGCGGCGAGGGACGGAGGGCCTCCTCTCCCCTCGGCCGGCGCCCGGCCCTCTCCTTCCATCGAGTTCGACGGCGTCGACGTCGTCACCCCGGCGGGGAAGCTCCTCGCGCGCCGCCTCTCCGTCGCCGTCGCCCCGGGCCGGTCGCTGCTCGTCACCGGGCCCAACGGCTCCGGGAAGTCGTCGATCTTCCGCGTGCTGGGCGGGCTCTGGCCCCTCGTCTCGGGCACGGTGCGGTCTCCCGGCGGCGGCGAGGCCGGGAGCGCCGGCGGCCCCCTGGACACCGCCGACGTGTTCTACGTGCCGCAGCGGCCGTACACCACGATCGGCACGCTGCGCGAGCAGGTCACCTACCCGCTGTCGGCGCGCGCCGCCGCCGCGAAGCACTCGGAGGGGAGCGGCGCGGCGTCGGAGGCGGCGGCGCTCGCGGCCCTCGACGCAGAGCTCGACGCGCTCGCGCGCGTCGTGCGCCTCTCCTACCTCGTCGAGCGAGAGGGCGGCTGGGGCTGCTCCGCGGTCGCCGAGTGGGGCGAGGTGCTCTCGCTGGGCGAGCAGCAGCGCCTCGGCATGGCGAGGCTCTTCTTCCACCGCCCACGCTTCGGCGTGCTCGACGAGTGCACCAACGCGACGAGCGTCGACGTCGAGGCCTCGCTCTACGAGCACGCGCGCAGTCTGGGCATCACGCTGGTGACGGTCACGCAGCGGGCCGCGCTGCTCAGGCACCACGCCGCCGAGCTGGCGCTGTCGGACGGGGAGGGCGCGTGGACGCTGCGGGAGATCGAGCGAGGGGCGGGGAGCGGAGCGGGGAGGGAGGCGGGGGAGGAGGCGGCCCCCCCCGCGTCTCCGAGGCGAGGGCAGCAGCGGGGGCGAGGAGAGGCTCCGGCGGGGAAGAAAAGCGGCGGCGGCGGCGAAGGAGGGGGCACGCCGCGCGGAGGCGGCGAAGGAGGGGGCACGCCGCGCGGAGGCAAGCGCCGCGGCCGCGGGGGCCGGGGAGGAGGAGGAGGGAGCGGGGGAGCGGAAGGGAGTGCTTCTTCTCCCCGCTCCTCTCCCAAGGCGCCCGCCGCTGCTTCGTCGCCGTCGTCGTAGAGTGTTGTTTTTCTTTTTGCCTTGGCGTTCACTGCTCCTTGTTTCTTTTTCTTGTGTACGATTTTCTCGCCTTGTTTCTTTTTCTTGTGTAAGTTTTTCTCGCCTTTTCGATGGCCCTGCCGCACATTTTTTCAAAAGGAAGAGGAGAGCTCTCGAGAGGAACGACAGCTCTCTCTCGCTTCTTTTCTACTTTTTTCCCTTTTCGTTCTTCGAGGCCCCTGCTCTTCTTTTTTGACTTCCCTCGCGAGAGAGATGGCGGCCCCGACGCTCAAGCAGCTCTGGAAGAGGGCGCCGACCGCGCCCAGCGCCCAAGGAGGAGAAGGACAAGTTCCTCCTCCTCTCGTCGTCGACGCCGATGCGGCGGTGATGATGGCAACGAAGGAGCCTTCGCAGCTCATCGTCGAAGGCGACAGCGGCAATCCGCAGAAGCCCCCCGCTGTTGCTGCTGCTGCTGCTGCTACTGCCGATGCCTCGGTCACGGTCACGGTCGTCGATGATGACGCGGTGAGAGAGAGGAAGGAAGAGAGAGAGAGAGGAACAGAGAGAGAGAGCGTTGTTTTTCGAAAAAAAACGATTCCCAACAATTGACTCGTTTCAAGCAACTCACCCTTCTCATTCTACCTCCACTCTCCCCCTCCCTTTCTCCAGGCAAAAACCAAGAAGGCATCTGCTCTTCCTCGCCGCGGGCCGGGCGCGGGTGCAGCAGCAGAGAAGAAGAAGGAGAGCGCCGCCACAGAAGACGCGGCGAAGGGCGGCGTCGCCGCCGCCGCCGAAGAAGAAGCGTCAAAGCAGGCTCAGCATGGCGACGGTGTTGAGCCGATGGAGGAAGCGGGCGCCGCTGCTGCTGCCGCTCCTCCTCCTGCTGCTGTCAACGACGACGGCGCTGTGATCCACGAGGCTGCTGCCGACGAAGGAGAAAAAGAAGAGGAGGAGGAGAAGGTGCAAGCCGCTCCTACTGCCCTTGAGGAGGAGCGAGCGGCAGCGACGATGAACCTCGACAACGCCACCGCCGCCGCTGCCGCCGCCGCTCCCACTTCTTCCGCTCCTCCTTCGTCCACCACCGCCGAAACCACATCCCTCTCCGCGGCCCAGCGCCTCTCCCTCGTCGTCCTCTGGGACGCAGAGGCCTCCCAGCTCGCCGCGGCCTTCTCCGCGAGGCCACCGCTGACCCCCTGGCCTCGCCTTGAAGCAGCCCCTCTCCCTCCTCCTCGGCGCCTGGCCTCGCAGGGGGCGCCGACGCCGCTCGAGCTCGCGCCCTTCCTCGTCGACCGCGGCGATCCCCTCTCCGAGCTCTCCGCGCGCGTCTGCGCCGCCCTCGGAGGGGAGACTTCCGCCGCAACCCTGTCCGAGGCGGGGACGGAAGGAGGAGACGCTTCGACTGCCGCCCCAGCCGCTGCCGCCGCCGCCGCCCTCCTGTCCGTCGACGTCGTCAAGAGCGAGATCCTGGCCCTGGCCAAGAGGTCCCTCGTCGGCTGCTCCTCGCTGGCCGAGGCCGAGGTCGCGGCCTCGAGGAGGCTCGCCGGAGGCAACTCGCTCGAGGACGCGGCCCCCGGGCGCTTGTGGCACTGGGAGCTCCGCGAGCCGCGGAGGGCGCCGGCCAAGTTCAGGGCCGCCGCTGCCGCCAGCAAGGCGGCCGCGACGCGCGTCGCCGCCCGCCTCGGCGCGCTCGCGGCCGCTCGCTCGGCCCTTGCCGGGGACAAGCCGGCGACGGAGGCCAACGGCGGGGCGCTGAGCGTGAGGAGCAGGAAGGCGTTGGCCAGGCTCGCCGCGACGCCGAGGGTCGACCTCGATGCTTCCTCCTCCTCTTCCTCCGCCGTCGCTGCTGCCGCTGCTGCTGCTCCTCCTGTTGCTGCTGCTCCGCAACTCGACGCCGCTGCTGCCGCTGCCGCTGTTGGAGCTGCTGCCGCCACCGCTGCTGCCGCAACAGCAGCAGAAGCAGCAGCGTCGAAAAAGGCCTCGGCCTCCGCGGCCGCCGCCGCCGCCGCCCGCGCCGCGCTGGCCGAGGAGCGCGAGCGCAGAGAGCTCGAGAAGGAGCGCGCCAGGCTCGACAAAGAGCGCGCGAGAGTCGAGAAGGAGCGCCTCCTGAAGGAGAGGGCCGAGGCGGACCTGCGCCGCGTCCGGGAGAAGGCCGAGGCGGACGCCCGGAAAGAGCAGGAAAGGAAAGACAAGGCCGAGGCGAAGGCGAGGGCGATGGAGGAGAAAGAGCAGGCGCGGCTCAGGGCCCTGGCCGAGAAGAAGGAGCAGCAGGAGAAGCTCGCCGCCGAGCGCGCCGCGAAGGCTGCCGAGCGCGAGGCCGTCGTGGCAGAGAAGGCCAAGAGGCTCGCCGAGGAAAAAGAAAAGGCCGCGCTCAGCAAGGCCCCCAAGGGCAAGCTGGCCTCGGCGTTCGGCACAGAAAAGTCGCTCGAGAAGTCAAAAAACTTCTTCAAGACTTTCGTGCAGGCCTCGCCCAGGACGACGACGACGACCAAGGCCGCCGGTGACGGCGCCGCTGGAGGAGGCAGCGTCTCGGGCTCGCGCCAGCGCGCCGCTGCCGTCCCGTCCTCCTCGGCAGGGCCCGCGTCGGGGGCTCGCGACGACCGCAACGGCAATGGCGGCGGCGCGGGCCCCCCGTCGGCGGCCGCCGCCGCGGGAACAGGAGCGGGAGGAGCCCCGGCGACCGTCAGAAGGCAGCTCTGCTACCACGACCGCTTCCTCCCGCCGCCGCCGCACCTCTGCGCCAGGGTGCCCGAGCCCCTGCGGGCCGAGGCCCTCGCGGCCTTCGACGCGGAGCTGGCCGAGGCCGCGAAGAGGATGGCGACGGCGACCGAGGAGAAAGAGGCCAACGGCGATGCCCCTTCGCCTTCCTCCTCTGCTGCTGCTGCTGCTGCTGCTGCTTCTCTCGCCTCCCTGACCGAGGCCGCCCTGGACCGCTGGAAGTCCCAACGCCGCCCCAGGCCCCGGTGGGGCTTCCCGGCCGCCTGGGCGCGCAAGTCCGGCCCGGCGGCCGAGGCGGCGATCGCCGCGAGCCTCGCCGCGGCGCTCGAGGCCGCGGGAAGCGGCGCCGGCGACTCCGAGGAGGACCAGATGATGATGATGATCGATGAGGATGAGAAGAAAAGGCTCTCTTCTGCTGCTGCTGCCTCCCTCGTCCTCCCTCCCCTCTCCGCCCGGCCCCCGACCTGGCGCCGCAAGTTCATCTGGCACCCGGCCGACTCCAAGAGGCCCGCCTTCTGGGGCAGCTGGGCGGCCTCGGAGGAGGCGCGCGGCCGCGTCGGGCCCCGAAGGCCGCTGGAGAGAGCCCCCGGGATCGACTACGAGCTCGCGTCCGACGAGGAGTGGGAGGACGAGCCCGAGGGCGAGGACCTGGACTCTGACGACGAGGACGACGAAGGGGGGGGAGGCGGCAGGGGCAGGCGCGGAGGCTCCGTCATGTCAGGCTCGGTCGCCGGCGACGACGGTGACGGGTTCGTCGTCGACGACGGGTTCCTGTCCGACGGCGAGGGGATGCCCCTGGACGCCGATGCCGTGCTCGCGGGGGCCATGGACGTCGACGGAGGACTGGAGGGGGGCAGAGGCGCAGCTGGCCCCGGCGGGATCGGCGCCGCTGCCGCTCCCTATACTTACGCCAACGACGCGACCGCGGTCGACGCGCTCCCGCCGCAGCAGCTGGCTTCTCTCGCCTCCGCTGCCCACGGCGGCGGCGTCGCGCCCGACACGCAGCAGCGTTACCTGCGCCTGCTGGCGGGCCAGCTGGATGCGGCGCGCAGGGCCAACAGGCCCGTGCTGATGTCGAGGCTGCGGGACCCGGCGAGCGCGGCCGTGGTCGTCGCCGCCGCCGCGCCTGCGGCGACTGCCGACGCCGCCGCTGGCGAGGGAGGAGGAGAGGGCGATGAGGGAGCCAAGGAAAACGCTTCCGCCCCTTCCTCCGCCGCTCGCGCCGCCGCTGCTCCCCCGCCGGCGCGCAAGCACCTCGCCGCCGAGGCCACGCTCCTCGCGGCACTGACGGCGAGGCCCTGGACGGCCTCCGCGCGCATCTGCGTCCCTCCCGAATCGGCCGAGGACGGCGACGACGGGCTCGACGGAGGCGGAGGGGGCAAGGACGACGGCGACGAAGGGGGCGGCGGCAGCGGACGCGGGCGCTCTCCCGGAGGAGGAGGCGACGGCACCGGCTCCGGGCACGGCACCTCTCCTTCCGCCTCCCGCGGAGGCACAGGCACAGGCGCGGGAAGCGGAGGAGGCGGCGACGGCGACGGCGACGAGCCCCGCGCCAAGAGGGCCCGCAACCCGCCGGGCCGCAGGCCGACCGAGCGGCCCGTCGACCTCCTCCCGGCCCTCGCGCAATTCCTGCTCGACCACCCCGAGCTGAGGTCCGGCCCCGCCGCCGCGGACGCGTTCCTGAGGGGCATCGAGGGCGCGCGCGAGGGGCTCTCCCCGAAGTGGGTCAGGGCGCAGATCCCGCTGCTGGCCAAGCACCTGGGCAAGACCCTGGGCTGGAAGCTCCGCGGCGACGGCACCCCGGCCTCGGCCGCCGCCGCCGCCGCCGCCGCCGCCGCCGCCGCCGGCCCGCGGCCCCCCGCTCCCGCCCCCGCTCCCCCCGCCTCGGGGGCCTCTGCCGCCGCCGCTGCCGGCGTCGTCGTCGACCCCGTCGCCGCGGCGGCGGCGACAGGGAGAAGGGACGTCGGGGCGATGCTGGCCGCCGCGGCGGCGGCGAAGAAGAACAAGGGGGAGGAGGGGAAAGAGCACGCTCCCGCTGCTCCTTTGGAGCCGTGGCTCTCGGTCGAGGCCGCGCTCCGCGGCGCTCCCTCCCCTTCCCCTTCTTCGGCCGCAGACTTCGCGGCCGCCCTCAAGCCCATGTTCGACTCCCCGGCCTCGTCCGTCCCGCCCTCGACCCTGGCCGCGGCGCTGGCCGCCGTCGGGAGCTCGGGGCTCCCGGCGGCGCTGCGCGCCGCGGCCGCCTCGGCCGCCTCGACCGTGCTCGCCGGCGCCGGCGCCCCGCCGGCGCCGGCGGCGGCGGCGCTGCGCGGGCTCGCCTCGGCGGGCCTGCTGCTGCCGCTGCTCCCGCGATCCCTGGCCGCGGTGCTGCTGCCCCCGCTGCAGGCGGGCGGCGGCGGCGGCGAAAAGGACCAGGCCCTGCGCGACGCCGCGGCCGGCCTCCTGGCCTCCGCGGCCAGGGCGGCGCGGCCGGCGGCCTCCGGCGGCGCGGGGGCAGGGGGCCCCGCCGCCGCGCTCGCCGCGGCGCTCGCCTGCTCGCGCTCCTGGCCCGCGGGCGCGCTCGCCTCGCTCGTCCGCCCCGCGGGGGGCGTCGTCCAGCGGGAGCACGGCTCCGCAGCGACCGCCCTCCTCGAGCTCCTGCGCCGCGCCGTCGAGGAGGAGGGGGAGGCGGGGGGGGCGGCGGGGGGGGGCGCCTCGCCGCTGCGCTCGCGCGCGGCGCTCTCGGCCCTGCTCGCCGCGGCCGACGCCTCGCTGTCCGGCGCCGGCTCCTCCGCCTCGTCCTCCCGCGGCCTGGCCGAGCGCTCCCTCCAGTGCCTCTCGGAGCTGCTCTCCTCTCCCGGCGCGAGGGCGCGGCTGCTCGGAGGCGACGCGGAGGGGGTCGAGGCGAGGGGCGAGGTGCGCGCTGTCGCGGCGGCGGCGGCTGCGGCGAGCAACGGCTCTTCTGGAGGAGGAGGAGCGGCCGCCGCGGAGCACGCGGCGAGGATCCTGCGCTTGCTCGACGCCGCAGGAGAGACGGTCGTCATGGAGGACGACGACGACGACGAGATGGCGGAATGAACGACAATGGACCTTACTTTGGAGAGAGAGAGAAGGGGAGAGGGGGAGAGGGAGAGAGGGTTGGAGAGAACAAAGACAGAGAGGAACGCCCGAAAATAAAAAACTATCTGAACCAGAGGGGGAGAGAGCAATGCAAAAAACAAGAGATAACCTTATGACTTCAACACCGCTTCCTCCTTTTCTTATCTTTTGTGTTGGCGGGGGGCTGAAAAAGAGGAAAAGAGCGCGCAAGGCGAGGAAAGAAATACTGCAGTTCGTGGGGCGAGTTTTTACAAAAAAAAACAAAAAAACGAAGTTACTTCTTCTTCATCTTCTCTTCTCTTTCTTTTTCATCTCCTCCTTCTCCTCCAGGAGAAGGAGGAGATGAAGCCTCCTCAGGTCCTCTTCGTCGCGGCCTGCTTCCCGTCCAGCTGCGTGCGCTTGTCCCCCTCCCACCGACTGTAGTTGAGGATGAGCGTGTTGTTCGGGTCGCTCGGGTCGCGCCGCCTGCGCTCGACCTCGGCCGAGGCCTCCTTGTCCAGCTTCTTCCCCTCGCGGGACTGCTGGTCCGCCCTGCGCTGCAACTTTGACCTGTTCTTCTTCTTGTTGCTGTTGCTCGCTCCGCGGCCGGCTCCGGGGGGCCCGGCTGGCCGCGGGGCAGGCATCTTTTGTGAGAGAGAGGAAGAAAAAGGGGTCGAGGTTGAGAAGAAGGATTTAAAAAAGTTTGAAGGGTTGAGAAAGTTTCGCGTGGAGCCCAGCAAGTTCTCGCTTTAACCAGCTCTCTTCGACGCTCTCTTTCAGCCCCCCCCCCCCTCTCTCTCTCCATTTCCGTGCAAACTGTACGCCTCCTCTCTCGCAACAAAACAGACGCACCTGCTTTCCCTTGGAGGGGGAAGCTCCGCCAGCAGGGCCGGGCGCATTCGTCCTCCTCCGCCACCAGACGAGCGCCGCCGCGGCAGCCGCGACCATCGCGAGGCCCGCGAGGGAGCCTCCGGAGTCCGGCGCCGCGGTCTTCTCCCTGGAGATTGTTAAGGCGTGTTTATGTTGAGTCCAAAGTTGGTGAGCAAGCGCGGACAAACGAAGAACGAAGAACGAGAGGGGGCGGAGAGAACAAAGAACGAGAGGGGGAGATGGAGCGACACAAGAAGCCCAGATCGGGAAAGGAAAAAAACACGTCCATCCGAACCTGCTTCTACTCACGTCTTCTTCTTCTTGTTCGACGCCGAGAGGGCCATTGTGCTGCGGGCCAAAGAGCAAGAGACCAGATGAAGAGAGAGGAAGATCGATCAAACGTCAGCAGAGAGGAGAACAAGTGTCGCTGTTTTTGTTTTGTAGAAAGACAGCGACTTGTGTTTTTTCTTTTTTTCGACGGACAATAGGAAAACGAAACTCGACCTCTTCCGCGCCCTTTTCCGCCCCGGGCTCTCCCGCGCTTCAAACAGGATTTTTTTTTTTTTCAATTTACGTGCTACAAGGGTTGGTTGAGAAGTGATCGATTGGTATAACTGAGAAAAAGTATTTCTAAAGAGTTTCTCTTCAGGCAGCTGCGGTTTCGGCGCCACCACCGCTGCCCGCACCCGCGCTCGCCGCCGGCGCCGAATCCTTGACGTCTCCCCCGCCTCCTCCGGTGAACCTCAGCCTCCCGTCCAGCACGGCGTCCGAGCCCGTCTGCGCCAGGCACGCGATCTCCCTGATGACGTAATCGCTCAGGAGGTTGGCCTGGGGCCTTTTGCTGGAGTCGTCGCCGAAGACGTTGCGCAGCAGGGCGTCGGAGAGGGCGTGGCGAGCGTCTGCCGGCGGCGCAAAGGGGCGGGTCGTGAGAGAAGAGCCTCGTCCCTCTTTCCCGCCGCCGCCGCCACCTCCGGGAGACCCAAGCGCCTTGTCGTAGGCCGTCGCCGCGCCGTAAAACATCTTCTCCAGCTCGGCCAGCCACTTGCTGACGCGGACTCGGACCCCCGCGGCGCGCACCCTGACCTCGGCGTCGTCGGAGAAAAAGTCGTAGAGGAGCTGGGCCGCCTGCGCGCCGCTGGCGCCCTCGGCGCGGAGGCGCACGAGGAGGAGCCAGACGTGGAGGCAGAGGAGGGCGTGGGTGTCTGCGAAGTTATCCCTGCGGAGGCCCAGGGCTGTTTGAAGTTTTGTTTCGTTTTGAATTGTGTATTAAATAATGATGATGAGCAAAAAAACAGCGCGACGAAAAAAAAAAACCAGAAACTCTCTCTCTCTCTCTCTCTCTCTCTCTCTCTCTCTCTCTCTCTCTCTCTCTCTCTCTCTCTCACTCACTCTCTCTCACACAAGAGCG
>Ga0315289_10007333_pt1 | contig 16064 bp, 15 predicted proteins | sample YL17G11_40_MG_FD_203452 | JGI IMG/M metagenome (GOLD analysis project Ga0315289, IMG submission 203452) | Sediment microbial communities from Yellowstone Lake, YNP, Wyoming, USA - YL17G11_40 | ecosystem: Environmental > Aquatic > Freshwater > Lake > Sediment | place: USA: Wyoming | collected... | reverse complement strand
GCGGGATCGGCCCCGCGACGCTCGGCGTCATCCTCCGCTCGATCGTCGGCCTCGAGCAGCAGGGCGCCGACGTCTTCTTCGGCGAGCCCGAGTTCGAGGTCGAGGACCTCATGCGGACCACGCCCGCCGGGCAGGGGATCATCAGCATCCTCGAGCTCTCGGACGTCATGGACAAGCCGGTCCTGTTCAGCACGTTCATGCTCTGGATGCTCGCCCAGCTCTACGAATCGCTCCCCGAGGCCGGCGACCTGCCCAAGCCCAAGCTGGCCTTCTTCTTCGACGAGGCGCACCTCCTCTTCGACGATGCGAGCAAGGCGCTCCTCGACCAGGTCGAGCGCACCGTTCGGCTCATCCGGTCGAAGGGGGTGGGCGTCTTCTTCGTCACCCAGGTGCCGACCGACGTGCCCTCAGCGGTCCTGGCCCAGCTCGGCAACCGCGTCCAGCACGCCCTGCGCGTCTTCACGCCCGAGGACGCCGACAACCTGAAGAAGACCGTCCGGACCTTCCCCATGACCGACTACTTCGACGCCGGGCAGGCGATCATGTCGCTGGGGACGGGCGAGGCGCTCGTCACGGTTCTCTCCCCGCGCGGCGTGCCGACGCCCCTCGCGCCGACGCGCCTCGTCCCGCCCGACTCGCTCATGGCCGCGATCCCGCCCGACGAGATGGAGCGGCGGATCAGCGCTGGGTCCCTCTACGCCACGTACGCGGCGCCGATCGATCGGGAGAGCGCCCACGAGATCCTCTCGGCGCGCCTCGCCGCCGCGAAGGCGGCGATGTCCGGGGCAACGGGAGCCCCCGGCGCGCCCGCTCCGACCCCGGCCCAGGAACGGCGGGCCATCGAGGCGCGCGCCCGCGACCTGGAGCGGATCCGCCGCGACGCCGAGCGGCAGGCGACGGCGGCCGAGCGCGAGCGGACGCGCCAGCAGGCGGCCGATCGGCGGGAGGCCGAGCGCGCCGCGAAGCGCCAGCAGGACATGATCGAGGACATCGGGGGCGGCCTGATCCGGGGCGTCTTCGGGACGCTGTTCGGGCGCTCAGGAGGGCGCCGGCGATGACACCCGGGGAGACGCCAGGCGCGCGGCCCCCCGACGAAGGAGGGAGGCCACCATGAACGACGATCGCGCGAAGCAGATCCGGCGCCTCATCGCGCCGTTCCGCGTGGAGCCCGGCACGAAGGTGCACCTGCCGAAGGACTTCGACCCCGGGTATACGGCCGACTTCGTGCAGAAGGAGGACGCCGAGGAGGCGCTCCGGGACGGCGTTGCAGCGCTGGCGGAGTACCAGGCCCGGCTGGCCGCCCAGGACACCTACGCCCTGCTCGTGATCTTCCAGGCGATGGACGCGGCCGGCAAGGACGGGACGATCGGCCACGTCATGAGCGGGGTCAACCCGCAGGGGGTCGAGGTCACGAGCTTCAAGGTCCCCTCGGCGGAGGAGATGGACCACGACTACCTGTGGCGGGCGGCCAGGCGCCTGCCTGCCCGCGGGATGATCGGGATCTTCAACCGGAGCTACTACGAGGAGGTCCTCGTGGTCCGGGTCCATCCCGGGATCCTCACCGGGCAGAAACTGCCGCCCGAGGCGAAGGGGAAGGACGTCTGGGACCGCCGCTTCCGCGAGGTCAACGACTGGGAGCGCTACCTCGTCGACAACGGGATCAGGGTCGTGAAGCTGTTCCTCAACGTCTCGAAGGAGGCGCAGAAGGAGCGCTTCCTGGCTCGGATCGACGAGCCGGAGAGCAACTGGAAGTTCGCCGCCGGCGACGTCCGCGAGCGCCAGTACTGGGACGCCTACCAGGACGCCTTTGCCGAGATGCTGAGCCACACGAGCACCGAGCACGCCCCCTGGCACGTCATCCCCGCCGACCGGAAGTGGTTCATGCGGGTCGCCGCCGGCGCGGTGATCCTGGACGCGCTGATGGAGATCGACCCGAAGTACCCGGTGATCGGCGACGAGGCCCGCGCCGAGATGCTCAAGGCGCGCGACGAGCTGCTCGCCGAGGCCTGACCGGGGGCGTTGCCCGCTCCGGCCGCTGCACTCGCCGCTCGCCGCCCCGATCCCCCTTGCATCCGACGCACGACCGCGAACCCCCGCGAACCCCGGCGGATCGGCCGGCGGTCCGGACGGCAGGATCAGTGCGTTGGACGGCGGCTCTTCTGCTCCGGCCGGTGAGAGGACCAGGACCGGCGCCCCCGGCTGGCAGCTTCCTTGCGTCTGACCTGCGAGAACGTGCCGGCGGGCATCGACCGGCCGAGCGAGGCCGCGCGGGGCTGCGCGGTGTTGCGTTGAACGCAGGCCTGGCCGGGAAAGGAGAGGGCGCCGGGCCGGAAAGGGGCACCGGACGGGAGGGGCGCCGGGCCGGCGTCGGCCGGGGGCCCCGTAGGGCCGCGCGTAGAATGGAGGGTCTCCGCACACGCGGCCCGCCGCCACCTCGCCGAGGAGTCCCCTCCCGATGGCCACCGCCACGAACCTCGTCCCCCACAGGATCTTTCTGGCCGGGCGCTGGGTCGACTCGCCCGACGTCCTGACGGTCGAGAACCCGGCCCGCCCGGGCGAGCCGGCCGGCCTGACGTACCAGGCGACGCCGGAGCAGTACGAGGAGGCCGTCGAGGCCGCGGTGGCCGCCTTCGAGGTGACCCGCAAGCTCCCCGCCTACGAGCGCGCGGCCATCCTCCGCGGCATCAGCACCGGTATCGCGGCCCGCCGCGAGGAGCTGGGGCGGCTGATCGCGCTCGAGGCCGGCAAGCCGATCCGCGACGCGCTGGTGGAGGTGGACCGGGCGGTCCTCACCTTCCGCCTGGGGGCGGAGGAGGCCGAGCGGATCGGCGGCGAGCTGATGCCGCTGGACCTCATGGCCAGCAGCAAGGGCCGGATCGGGATCACGCGCCGTTTCCCGGTCGGGCCGGTTGCCGCGATCAGCCCCTTCAACTTCCCGCTCAACCTCGCCGCCCACAAGCTGGCCCCGGCGATCGCGGCCGGCTGCTCCATCGTCCTCAAGCCGCCCTCCAAGGACCCCCTCACGATGCTGACCGTCGCCGAGATCGTGGAGGAGGCCGGGGCTCCCGCAGGCTCGGTCAGCATCCTTCCGATGAGCCGCGAGCTGGGCGATCGCCTGGTCGCCGACGACCGCTTCAAGGTCCTCACCTTCACCGGGAGCCCGGCGGTCGGCTGGGACATGAAGGCCCGGGCCGGCAAGAAACGGGTCGTCCTCGAGCTTGGCGGCAACGCGGGGGCGATCGTCGACCGGACGGCGAACCTCGACTGGGCCGTCAGGCGGATCACCGTCGGCGCCTTCGCCTATTCCGGCCAGGTCTGCATCAGCGTCCAGCGGGTCTTCGTCCACGACGACGTCTTCGACGCCTTCGTCGAGAGGTTCACGGCCGCGGCCTCGGCGCTGCGCCTGGGCGATCCGCTCGAGCCGGAGACCGACCTGGGCCCGATGGTCGACGAGAAGGCGGCGCTGCGCACCCAGGCCTGGGTGGACGAGGCCGTGGCGATGGGCGGGCGCGTGCTCCTGGGCGGGAAGGCGAACGGGACCTACTTCGCCCCGACGATCCTTGCCGACACCCCGGTCGAGGCGAAGGTCTGCAGCCTGGAGGCCTTCGCGCCCCTCGTCGTCCTCTTCCGCTTCTCCGACTTCGCCGACGCCGTCCGCCGCGTGAACGCCTCGCAATACGGGCTCCAGGTCGGCGTCTTCACGAACGACCTGGCCAACGCCTTCGCCGCGTTCGACGAGCTGGAGGTGGGCGGGGTCATCCTCAACGACATCCCCACCTACCGGATCGACCACATGCCCTACGGCGGCGTGAAGGACTCCGGCCTCGGCCGGGAGGGCCTGCGCTACGCGATCGAGGACATGACCGAGATCCGGATCCTGGTGGTGGCCCAGCCGGAGTAGGGGAGCCCCGGGCGGCCTCCGCGCCCGGGGGCGGTCGGTCCGGGCGCGGTCAGTCCGGCGGGGCCATCTGGAGCCACTCGTAGAAGGCGGCCTCGTCGCCGCCGAGCGAATAGCGGGCTCCGCGGATCCCCGGGAGCTGGGCGAGCGTCGCGTCCAGGGCGGCCAGCAGGGCGGCGCTGCCGCACGACGACGACGCGTTCGGAAGGAGCAGCCGCAGGTCGCGGAAGGAGACCCGTGCGATCCCGCCGGCGACCGTTGCGTCGAGCAGGGCGTCTGCGGTCGCCGGGCCGAAGAGGCTGGTGAACCCGACGGCGGTCTCCTCAACGGTCGGTCCGGCCAGCAGCTCGCGGAGGGCGATCTCCGCGGTCACGGGGCCCGCGACCTTCCGAACAACCGGCGCGACGGTGCCACACGGGTCCGCGCCGCCCGGGACGAAAAAGACGCGGACCTCCTCCGCCGGGCTCGGGGCCGGAGTTGGCGCCGGGCCGCCACAGCCGCCGGCGAGGGCGGCGAAAGCGACGAAAGCGACGAAAGCGACGACGACGGCTCTTCGCGAGACCGGGAGGCGGCGGTTCATCCGGCCAGCGTGCGCCGCGCGCCGGCCCCGTGCCAACGGCCGAGCGGCCCGTCCGGCCGTCAGATCCCGGCGATCGACCTCGGCGCCATCCGGGGGCCGCGGCGCGGGGCGTGGACCCCGGCCGCCTCGATGAGCCGGATCACGCGCGCGCGATGGCCGGCGAAGGGCGCAAGGAGCTCCAGCATCCGCTCGTCGGTTCCGTGTTCCTCGCGAGCGAGCGCCCAGCAGATCGCCGAGCCGAGGTGGAAGTCGCCGACGCTCACCGCGTCCGAGTCGCCGAAGGCTCGCAGGCCGACCTCCGCGGCGGTCCACGGACCGACAAGCGGCAGCGCGCGCAGGCGTGCGTAGGCATCGGGGAGGGGCATCGTCGTGCACTCCTCGACACGAGTCGCCCTGGACGCGGCGAAGCGGATCACGTCGGCCCGCCGCCGCTCCAGCCCGAGCGGGTGGTAGGCGTACCCGGGGAGGCTCGCGAGCACCTCGGGCGCCGGCAGGACCCACATCAGCGCCGGGCGCCGCTCCGTCTCCCACGGTCCGGGAGCCGGCTCGCCGTGGCGCCGAACGAGGGCCACGAACGCGCTCCGCGCCTCATCTCCGGTCACCTTCTGCTCGATGATCGCCGGGACCAGCGCCTCCAGGACCCGGCCGGTCCGCCCTATCCGGATAGCGTGGTAGCGTGCTAGCAGGGTGCGCAGGAGCGGCTGGCCGGCCGCCTGCGCGGCGAAGTCCCCCCGGTCGTCGTCGGCGCCGACGAGCTCGGGTGCCTGCTCGATCGCCCAGCCGGCGCCCGGCCCCCACGCCTGCGCCCGGACGGCGTCGCCCGCCGACACCAGACGCATCGTCGCCGGCCCTTCGGGCGTTCGCGACGTTCGCCAGGTCGACCCGTCGCGCGAGAAGCGCATCGTGGGGTCGCCTGGCCCGCGCCCGTGGATGATCAGCGTCAGGCGCAGGTCGACGGGTTGGGCCGGGACGAAATGGCGCTCGAGGGGCTCCACCGCCGCAGCCTACGCCCTCCGCGGTTCCGTTCTCCGGCGCGCCCCTTGCCGCCGAGGCGCTCGACGCCTATCATTCGGAATATGCTTAGCGTAAAGATCAGCTCCAAGCACCAGATCGCCGTACCAAGCGAAGCACGCAGCAAGCTCGGCCTCAAGGCCGGCGATCGGCTTGATGTCGAGATCGAGGGCGACGTCATCCACCTCCGTCGGCACGTGCCCGCCGGGACGCGCCTCCTCGGGATCGGCGCCCATCTCTACGACGGAACCGACGCGGCGGAGCGCATTCGCGCACTCCGTGATGAGTGGGAGGCTCGCGATATCGAACGACGGGCGCAGATCGACGCGGACATTCGCGCAGCTCACGCTGAGCACGCCGCGCGCGAGGTCCCGGAGCCGCTCGGGTGACGATCGACGAGCTCTGTAGCCGCCATCGCCGGATCGCCATCGATTCGAACTTGCTCATCTACCTGTTCGAGGTCGGCGGGCCGGAAGCTGGCACGGTTCGACGCCTGTTCGATGCCGCGGAAGCAGGCGGCGTCTCGTTCGTCGTCGCGTCGCTGGCGCTGGCCGAGATCTCCGTCTACCCGGCGGCCGTCGACAACGCCGTCATGGCCGAACGGTACGCGGACGCGGTTCGCTCGATCCCGCGGCTCGAGCTCGTGCCCCTAACGGGAGAGATCGCGATCGATGCGGGCCTGATGCGCGGTCGGCGCGGCCACTCCCTGCCGGACGCCATTCACCTTGCGACGGCTGTCCGAGCCGGGGCATCGGCCTTTGTCACGAACGATCGACGGCTTCGAACACTTCCCCAGCTCGACGTCGTGCAGCTCTCCGACCTGGTCGCCTGAGCGACCGTGGCCCTGCGCGCTGGCTTGACGAGCGTGTGAGCGCATGTCAAGATGCGGGCGAACGCATGGAGACCTCGATGACGCGGCTCGCGACGATCCTCGACGAACGGAATCTGACCTATACCGCCGTGGCGACCAGGGCGCACCTCCAGCCCCGGACTGTTCGCCAGCTCGCCACCGGCGAGACGCCGATCGACAACGTGGCGGTGGGGACTGTGCGCAGGATCGCGTCTGCGCTGTCGGTCCCGGTCACGGCCATCCTCGAGCCGGACGTGCCCCACCCGGGTGACGCCACGCTCTCGCGCGTAGCGCGTCTGTCGGCGGCCATCCGCGAGCTCATGTGGTCGGGCGAGCCGGTCGCCCATGCCTCGCCTGTCGATTCGCGCGAGGCCGACGACATGGCGACGCTCCCGGCCGATGAGTTCTTCGCAGATATGCCGGCAGTCGATGGCCGTCGGGCCTGAGGTCTATCGGGCTGTCGGCGAATCCGATGAGCTGTCGTCGGGCGACGTCGCGTTCCTTTCGCTGGCCCGGACCCGCCTTGTCGGCGAAACGCCGCCTGGCGAGACCTACGATCCGATGGGCAGGATCCCGGCCTACCCAAGGCCGGCTCTGCTGCCGTTGCCGCACGGGCGCGAGGTCGCAGTCGACACGATGTTCGCCCTTGTCGTCACGCACTCGTGCGAAATCGATCGACAGAAGAACCTGGACGCTTCGGCCGACCATGTCGACTGTCGACTGACCGTCGCACCGATCGTGCCCGAGCCGGCCGTCCACCTCGTCGGGTCCAACGGCGACGACCAGGCCGTCAACTGGGCGGCGATCGAGGCGAACGAGCCCGTCGCGTCGCTGTTCCTGCCCCCGATCCCCGATGTCTCCATGCTCGCGTCGGGCGTCGACGCCCTTCCGTGGCCTCGATCGTTCGCCGACCTGCGCGGTCTCGTGACGGTGTCACGGGGCATGGTCGAGGCCGATCGACTCTTCGGCCTCGCCCCCGACTACCTCGGGACACTTCAGCGCCAACTCGCCCGATTCTTCACCTGGCGCGACCTCGCGCGCCACGAACTCGTCGAGGCACTCGTCGGCCGTCGCGTTGTCGACGCGATCCCGCTCAACGCCAGGGGCGATCGGCTGCGCGTTGCCCTGACCACGGACGACGGATCCTCGGTGACCGTCGAGTTGCGCGCCAAGTGACGCCGCAATTGGGCTGAGGGCCACGACTCAGCCGCCGATCCGCACGATCCAGCGGCCGCGGGCCCGGCCGGCGAGGATGGCATCGAGCGCCTCCGGGAGCGTGTCGAGCGTGACCTCGGTGAGGGCGTCGCCGAGGCCGTTGGGGCGCAAGTCGGTGGCGATCCGCTCCCACGTCGCGCGCCGCTCGGCGATCGGCACCACCGCCGAGTCGATCCCCACGAGGGCGACCGAGCGGAGGATGAACGGGAAGACCGTGGTCGCGAGGGCGGGGCCGCCGGTGTTGCCGGAGGCGACCACCGTCCCGCCGCGCCGCAGCGTCCGCAGGATGTAGGAGAGGGTCGCCCCGCCCACGCAGTCGACCGCGCCGGCCCAGCGCTCCGACTCCAACGGCCGCGCGCTCTCGGCCGTGACCTCCTCTCGGGCCAGGACGCCCTCTGCGCCCAGGTGCCGGAGGCGCTCGTCCTGGTCGGGCTTGCCCGTGGCGGCCCAGACTTCGTAGCCGCGCCGGGCCAGGATCCCGACGGCCGTCGACCCCACGCCCCCGGAGGCGCCGGTCACCAGGACCGGGCCGTTCGAGGGTCGCAGGCCGCGCTCTTCGAGGCGGATCACCGAGAGTGCCGCCGTGAACCCGGCCGTCCCGACCGCCATCGCGAGCCGCGCGGTCAGGCCCGCCGGCAACGGGACGACCCATCCCGCCGGGACGCGCTGGTACTCGGCGAAGCCGCCGTGGCGGGCAACCCCCAGGTCGTGGCCGTGGGCCAGGACCGCGGCTCCCACCGGGATCGCCAGGTCCTCGCTCGCGACCACCTCGCCGGCAAGGTCGATCCCCGGGATCAGGGGGCTGATGCGGGCGACCTTCCCGTTGGGGATGGCGGCCAAGCCGTCCTTGTAGTTGACGCTCGACCAGGAGACACGGACCTCCACCTCGCCCGGCGGCAGGTCGGCCTCGGCGAAGGTGCGGACGCCGCGGGTAACGCCGTGGTTCGCCCGGTCGCCCGCGCCGTCGCCCTCCGCGGCGGCGACGAAGGCGCGGAAGGTGGTGGGGATGGCGGTCATCGGTGGCCTCCGGGCTTCGGGTCGGTCGGGCGCCGCCGCCATCATGGCCGATGGGGGCCGGCGTCGCGCATGGCCGACGGAACCCGGGCGCGGCGCGGGCGAGCCTGGCTGCCCGGGGCGGAGGGGCGCCGCCGGCATCGCCGCCCCAGAGGCGATGATTCGTGCGTTGGCGACCCACGCGCGCGGTCCCGAGATAGGGGGCCGCCCACCCCGCGGCCGCTGCACCCAGATCCGTCCCGCGATCGTGCCCGGACGACCGAGGTCGAAGGCTGGCCGGGTCCCCGGGCGGGAACTCGCGAGACGCTCCCGGTGCCGCGAGGAGCGGCCAAGTCAGGAATCATCGCCCCAGAGGCGGGGCGGAACCCGGGCGTCGCGCATGGCCGACGGAACCCGGGCGCGGCGCGCGGCCCGGTCCCGGAGGAAGCGCTCGCATAGCGATCTATGAGTGCTATGATGGTGGCATGAAGACCGTCAGCGCCCTCGACGTACGGCGTCGCTTCGGCCAGCTCCTCGATGAGGCCGCGGCGGGCGAGCGGATCGTGATCGAGCGGGCGGGCATTCCGTTGGCGGCCCTGGTGCCGCTCAGCGACCTTGCGGACTCGGATCCCGCGCGAGCCGCGGAGCGTCAGCTGGCAGCGCTCGCCGAGATCCGGCGGCTCGTGGCCGAGGCTCCGCCGGCGCCGCCCGGGTGGGAGGCGGCACGATTCGTACGGAGCGACAGGGACCGCGACGGGAAGGCGAGCCGGGGCAGGCCCGGGGCCGCGGTCGTCCCGGGCCGCGCCAAGCGGCCCCGATGAGCTTCTCAGCCCCCCAGCCGCCCGTCGTCGTCGACGCCTCGTTCGCGGTCGAGGCTCTTCTCGAGGGTGGGCCGTTTCTCGAGCGGTGGGTCGAATGGATTCGCGACGGCCGGATGCGCCTCGTCCCCGCGCACTTCTGGGCGGAACTCGCCAATGCCCTCCTGCTCGGTCGTCGCTTCGAGCCCGGGCGTGCGGCGCTGACGGTCGCCGCGGCGGCACGGGCCGGAATCGAGACCGCCGATCGAGGCGTGGCCGGCGTCGTGGATGCGCTCGACCTGGCAGATCGTCACCGGCTCACCGTGTACGACGCCCTGTACCTCCAGCTGGCGGCCGACGTCGACGCGGAGCTCGCGACGCTCGATCGGGCGCTGATCCGGGCCGCGGTCGCGGAGGGCGTCGGCGTGGTGTCCGCGGCCTGAGCAGCCGCGGTCGCGTTCGGGTCGGGGTCGTGCGCGCGGCGTGAGCGGCCGGAGTCGTGGGTCGTTGCCTGCCAGTCGATGATTGGTGGGTTGACGTGGCCCCGCCCGCCCTGCGGCCCACCGGACGCGGGTCCGGACGGCGGCCGCTCGGTCCGCGGGCTCTGCGTGCCCCTCGGCCGGGCTCGCCCGTGCGGGATGAGGCCCCGAAGGCGTGCCCTCCGGTAGAGCAGGCCCCAGACGCGGCGTCGTCCAGGGCCCGGCCGCCCCGCGGTTTCACGAATCATCGCCCGTGAGTCACGGACCCGATCTCGGCAGGCTCGCCCGCCCGACGCCGCGGCTCGCCCGCCCGGCGGCTCGCCCGACGCCGCCCGGCCGGCCCGCCCTGCGGCCCCACGCCGCCCGGCGGCTCGCCCGCCCCACGCCGCCCGGCCGGCCCGCCCTGCGGCCCCACGCCGGTCGCCGCCCCCGATACGTCGGAAGTAAGTGGCGTCTGCTTCACTGCGGCCGTGAGCGGAAGGTCGCGCGTCGAGGTCCGTGCGGAGCTTCGGGCCGAGGAAATTCGCCGTGCGGTCGCGGGCGATCTCCGGCGGCTGATCGAGGACTCCGGCATCCGACCGGTCGCGCTCGCGCGCGCGGCCGGCGTGAGTCCCAGCATGGTCAGCCGAATCATGCTCGCCCAGCGCGACGCCTCGCCCGAGACGCTCGCGCGCATCGCGATTGCGCTCGGCGGCGACGTATCCGTGCGCCTCGTGCCGGGTGCCGGGATCGCGATCCACGACGCGACCCAGGCGCGGATGGTCGACGCGTTCGTTCACGCCCTCCATCGACGGTGGACTCCCTTCCTTGAGGTGCCGGTGAGGACGCCGGCGCGCGGGGCGATCGACGTGGTGCTCGCGGACTCGATTGACCACGGGCTCATCGCGACGGAGGTCCAATCGCAGCTACGCCGAGCGGAACAGGCCGTCCGATGGGCGAACGAGAAGGCAGCGGCGCTGACGTCGACCGATCTCTACCGGATGGCGACGGCCGCGGTCGACGACGGAGATGGCAGCCGGCCTGCGATCAGCCGCCTCCTGGTGCTGCGCTCGACGCAGGCGACTCGGGCCGTGGTCGCGGAGCTGTCGGCATCCTTCGGGGCGGCGTATCCGGTGGAGGCGTCTGTCGCCGTCGAGGCGCTGCGGGGCGGACTGGCCTGGCCGGGCGCGGCGATCGTCTGGATGACCGTCCACGGTCGCGAGGCGCACCTGATGGACGGACCGCCGCGGGAGCTCAGGAGGGCGGCGGCGCCCTCGTAGTCGGCGGCGGCCCACCGGAGGCGGGGGCGGGCGGGACCGTTGCCTCGGAGTCGATGATTCGTGAGTCGGCGGCCGGTCGCGGAGGCCGTGAGCGTCGGCGGCGGCCATGACGGTCCGCGGCGCCGGTGTGGCATGGCTCGGTCGTGCGTGGCGGCGCTCGGCAACGGCGCGTCGGGCGGCGACGAGATGGGCCGGGATGCCGTCGGGCGGCTCCAGCGTCACTGAACCCACGAATCATCGCCCGAGAGTCACGGAGGGGTCGGCCGGCGGCGAAGGCGGCGCGGAGGCGGAGGGGCGGCGGATCCCGGCGCACGCGCGCACCGCGCACCGGGCCCTGCCGCACGGACGGTGCGCCGGACAGGACCAACGTACTGGGGTCACCGGACCGCTGTTCTCATATCCCCGACCCCCCTCCATCGGCTCAAATGCGGGCAGATCCCCGGACCGAGCGCCATCGCCGGCGAATACCCCTCTGGGCTCGACCACGCGGGCCGTCGAACAGCCCGCCTCGAAAGGGAGACGGAAACACGATGACCCCCCGGCACGAGCACCCCCGCCGGCGCTTCCGCCTCACGACGCTGCTCGCCCTCACGCTCGTCAGCGGCTCGCTCGGCGCCGGCGCCCTGTCGCTCGCCATGTTCACCGACTCGCAGGCGGTGACGGGCAATGCGTTCGCGACCGGCACGATCGACATCTCGACGACTCCCGCGACGGCGCTCTTCAGCGTGTCGACCATGATGCCGGGCGACGTCATCAGCAACACGATCCAGGTGAACAACGCCGGGACGGGCGCCCTGCGCTACGCCATCTCGACCTCGGTGGTGACCGGGCCGACGCTGGCTGCCCAGCTCCAGCTGGACATCTACGCGGGTGCCACCTGCACCGGGACTGCGCTCTACAGCGGCGCCCTCAATGTCGCGGCCGTGGGAAGCGCTGCGCAGGGCGCGAACACGGGCGACCGCACGCTCGCCGGCAGCACGAACGAGACATTCTGCTTCAAGGCGACTCTGCCGCTCTCGACCAACAACACGTTCCAGAACACGTCGACCGGCGTGACCTTCACGTTCGACGCCGAGCAGACCGCCAACAACCCGTAGTCGCCTCCCCTCGATCAGCGGCCCACGGCGGACTTCGGCCGGCCGTGGGCCTTCCTCCATCCCCGGCTCCGCGGGCCGGGCAACGGACCCGTCGATGACAGCTCTTCGCTGGACGCGCCGCGCCCTCGATGCGCTCCTGGTCGTCGCCGTTCTCGCCGTCATCGTCACGGCGGCGCTCCAGCTGCTGGCCCCCCTCGCGGGCGGCCGGGCGCTGGTGATCGGCGGCGGATCCATGGAGCCGCCGATCGGCCGCGGCGCGTTCGTGCTGGCCCTGCCGGCGGGGTCGGAGGGCTACGCGGTCGGCGACGTCGTCACGATCCAGCAGGGCGGGGCCACCCCGTACACCCACCGCATCATTCGCCTCGCCGACGTGAAGGGCGTCCCGTACGTCGAGACGAAGGGCGACGCGAACGCGGCGCCCGATCCCGCCCTTGTCCCGACGGCGGCCGTCATCGGGCGCATCGCGATGAACGTGCCGCTGCTGGGGTACGTCGCGCTTCTCCTCGGGACGGCCGCCGGCCTCGCCGGCTTCCTCGCGGTGTGCGCGGCGGCCCTCTTCCTGATCTGGCTCCTGGAGGACCTCGAGCACGAGGATTGCCCGGCCTGCGCAACGGCCGGGGCGGAGCGGGCGGCCGCGAACGTGCCGGCGGCTGGGTCCACGGCCGACGCCGCCCTCCTCGCGACCGACGCCTTCGGGGCGCTGCCCGCGTTCGCCGCCCCGGTCCGCCGGGCGCGTGTCCGCGACACCGGACGGGCCCGCGACGCCGCCACACCGGTGCTCCTGGAGCGCGACCGCCGCGACCCGCGCCGTCACGGGATCGCGACCCCGCCGGCCGCGCTGGCGACGCCGATCGCCGTGCCGGCCGAGCCCGCCCCCGACGACCGCAAGGAGGCCGCCCCCGACGACCGGGAGGAGGCCGCGTGAGCGCCTCGACACCGCGCGGCAGCCCCGCCCGCAGCACCGCCCGCAGCCCCGCCCGCGCCCGGCGCGACCGGCGGCCGGTGCCGCACCTTGTCGCCCGCTCCTCCCTCGCGGACGCCGCCGCCCTGGTGCCGCCGCTCGACGCGGCCTGGCCCGCGGTGACGCCCCCCCGACGTGCCCGGATCCGCCGCCGCCTCGCCGCCCTGATCGCCGCAGGCCTGCTGGTCGCGGCCGCCAGCGTGGCCTTCGCCGGCAGCCACCCCGTCCTGGCGCGCCTCACCGACGCGGCCGCCGTGACGGGCAACACGTTTGCGACCGGCTCGTGGGCGGCAGCCACGACGTGGTACCTCCACAACAACCCGACGCCGCCGACCGCCAATACGGCTGCCCAGTTCAACCTCGCCCTCGACGCGACGGCCCCGACCGCGGCCACCCTCTACAACTACGACACGAACTGCGAGAGCCGGGCCGGCCGGTCGATCAACCGCAACACGGGCCTCGTGAGTGAGGCGACCACGTGCCGGTACGGCACCTGGCGCTCGGCGGCACTCGTGGCGGCCCGGACCCTGAACGGGACGGCGACGCTGACGGTCTGGGCGCGCAAGACCTCGTCGGGCGGCTCGAACCCCACGCTCCGCGCCTTCCTCCGGGTCTTCAACCCGGCCACCTCGACATACACGGAGCTCGGCACGGGCAACGTCACGGTGACCGCCGAATCGTCCTCACCGTGGGCCGCCCACATCCCGGCCTGGTCGCTGGCGAGCGTGACGGTCCCCGCTGGCAGCCAGGTCGAGATCAAGCTCGTCGCCCTGAATGGCACCCGCAACGTCGAGGTCGCCTACGACACGACGGCCTACCCAAGCGCGCTGACGCTGCCCTGAGGGGTTGTCGCGGGGCAGCACCGGCCGACTCCTCGGGCTCCCGGCGAGTGGTGCGCGAACGCACCACCGAAACGATCCCCGACGGCGGCTGATACGGACCAACGGCCGAGGCGGACCAAGGGGCCGGTACGGACCAGCGGCCGATGCGACAAGAGGCAATCGGTCTGACAAGTGGCATAGGTTACTTGACCTAGTACTTTCGTACCAGAGATACTTCAGGCTGTCGCGGTTTCACCCAAGGCAGCTCGTCCACGCCGGGAGTCGAGAGCGGCGGGCGATCGCGGAATCTCCGGGGGAAGAGGAGGTTCGTCGTCGACGGCAGCGCCACGTCCGTCAACCACGTCTCTGCGCTTCACGGCGTCGCCCATCCTGGACGCGGGCGGCAGCGGTGCTCGCGCCCGGTCGTCTGGGTCGGCGACCGGTCCGACCCTGGTTTCAGCGCGCCCTCTTCCACCACCATCGCCGGTCCCCGAGACCGGACGGCGGGTCCGTGCGCCCTGAACGTGCGGATCAGCCGTCTCGTCGTGTCCATCGTCGGCCAGTCCAGTGCCGCCGGGTCGTCCGGCGGCTTCGTCACCCAGGGTTAGGAGCTGTACGTCGCCAGACGCAGCGAGGGGAGTTCGCGCATGAATGATCAGCAAGTCGGCGCCTCGACCACCGACGAGCGGTTGCGACGCTCACGGTCAACCCGTGTGGGCCCGCGTGCCAGGGGGGGCGTGTGGCGGACGCTCATCTTCCTCCAGGTCGTGATGCTGCTGGCAGCCCTGGTGGTGCCGGCCGGCATTCTCGCGGGCGACGCAACGCCGCCCGCTGACCCGGTTGCTGCCGAACAGCCCGCCCTGCCGGCCGAAGAGCCGGCACCGGTCGTCGACGCGGCCCCGGCGCTCGCCGAGGAGGCCGTCCCAGTCGAGGAGCCCCTCGCGGAGCCCACGATCGCGAGCGACCAGGCCGACTACAACCCAGGCCAGCTGGTGACCCTCACCGGCACCGGGTGGAGCGGCGACACGACCGTCAACATCACGGTCAACGACGATCAAGGTCAGACTTGGTACTACACCGACACGGCAACGGTCGCGGCGGACGGCACCATCCGCGACACCTTCAACCTGCCGACCCTGTTTATCGCCCAGTACTACGTGAGTGCCGTCGGCGCGCAGACGGGCAGGGTCGCCACGACGTCCTTCACGGACGGCAACCCGTCGGCCACCCTCGACCAGTGCGCCAACGACCCGTTCCCGTCGCCCAGCACTGACGGTTGCAGCGCGAGCGCGAGCGACTGGGTGAACGGAAACCTTGGCGCCAGCAAGTCGAGCTACTTCGAGGGCGACTCGATCCCGTACCGCATGCTGTTCGACAACCTGTCGACGAGCGGCACCCATACGGTCACCATCGAATGGGACACGACCAAGGGCGGTACCCACGCGATCGACTACATCACGACGTGGAACCGCACGGTTGCGACCGCGGATCCGTGTCTCGGCGTGACCGGATGCAGCTCCCCGTCGACGTTCGCCATCCCGGCCGACTCGCAGGTGACCGGCTACCCCGTGACGCCCGTCCCGGGCAACTTCACACTCTTCGGCGGGACGATCACCAACGTCAGCGCCCACTCGTACGCCGACGGTGCGGGCTTCAGCGGCGACAAGAGCGCCCGGATCACGATCTCCTTCACGGCGAGCCAGGCAAACCCGGTGCTCGCCTGGGGCGGCCACATCGCCACGCGCGTTGACTGGGGCATGGGCGGCTCCGCCGTTGCGATCCCGGGATCGCCGTACCACACGCGGTTGATCGACCTCGACGGCTCGGGCGGCAACCAGGACCGCTCGCTCTCGGCCCACGCGATCATCTTCCCCGGCTCCATCACCGTCGTGAAGGAGGCGACGCCCGAAGGTTCGACCTCGTTCCCGTTTACCGCGTCGCCGTCGCCGTTGGCCGCCTTCTCACTGGTCGACGACAACACATCGACGAACACCCAGGTGTTCTCGAACATCACTGACTTCAAGACGTACACGATCAACGAGACGCCGATCCCGACCAACTGGGGCTTCGACTCCGTGTCGTGCTCGGTCACGAGCCCGAACG
>Ga0315289_10007329_pt1 | contig 16070 bp, 12 predicted proteins | sample YL17G11_40_MG_FD_203452 | JGI IMG/M metagenome (GOLD analysis project Ga0315289, IMG submission 203452) | Sediment microbial communities from Yellowstone Lake, YNP, Wyoming, USA - YL17G11_40 | ecosystem: Environmental > Aquatic > Freshwater > Lake > Sediment | place: USA: Wyoming | collected... | reverse complement strand
TCCCTCTCTCTCCCTCTCTCTCCCTCTCTCTCCCTCTCTCTCTCTCTTTTTCAGAGGCTACGTCAACCTCACCACCCTCTACGCCGCCTGGCTCCTCTCTGCCGTCGCCGTTCACCTCCCGAGCCCGGCGGCCCTGGGCGTGGACGTCAGGGCCGACGTTTCGCTGGCTTTGGCGACGTTCCTGCTCTCTGCGGCGGTGCTGGCCGCGGGCCATGCGCTGCACGCCGCAGCGGTGCTGCTAGGGGCCGCGGCGCCGACGCTGCTGCCGCTGCCGCCGCAGCTGCCGAGCTCGAGGGATTCTTTGAATAATGCGAGAATCGCGGCGGCCTCCGAGAGCGGAGGCGAGGCTGCTCGGAGGAGGAGCAGGAGCGGCAGGAGGAGGGAGGCGGCGGCCAAGGTAGCCACACCAACAGCTGCTGCTGCCTCTTCTTCTTCTTCCTCCTACTACGACTTCGGCGGGCGCTCGGCCGCTGCCCTCTACCCCATAATCGCTCTCAACGCCGCCAATGTCGCGCTGGCGTGCTCCTCGTATTACGCCTTCTGCAGCACCCCCGCGGCAGCAGCGGCAGCAGCAGCGGCAGCAGGGAACGGAACCGCTTTTTCGTCGTCGTCGCTGGGCTTCCGCGGCGCCGTCTGCGGCCGGTGGCTCGCGCCGCTTCCCGCGGCCTCGCACCCGGCCTTTGCTCAGTGGGTCCTCTACGGCGAGGGCGTTAACAGCAACGGCGGGAGCAGTGGGACCTCCTCGGCCTTTGACGCGGCGGCCGAGGCGCTCTCGTCCGCGCTGTCCCCGGCATCGTCGCCTCTCGTGTCGCCTTCGCCGCCGTCGTCAACGATCAACCCCATCTTCACTCTGTGGTGCACTCTCTTACTGATGTACGTTGCCAACGCCGCGGGGGACTACGCCGCGGCGGCGACGGCGGCGGCGCCAGCGGCGCGCGCGATGCGGCTGGGCTCGAGCTGCGACGGAGGTACCGGGAAAGGGAAGCCGGGCGGAGGAGGAGGCCGAGGCAGGGGCACTGCGGCAGCGACGGCGAGCGCCTCCTCTGCCGCCTCCGCCGCGGCGCAGCAGCACGCGGAGCAGTTTGCGAGCTCGAGGAGAGTCCGCGGGCTCGCGCCGGCCAAGAGGCAGCAGGGAGACGGAAACGCTGCGGCGGCGGAGGCGGGAGAGGTCGCTCCTCCCCCGCCCCCGCCGCCGCCGCCGCCGCCGCCGCCGCTCGAGCGACGCAACGGCCCGAACGGCGGCGACAGCGGCGGCGCAGACAGCGCCGCCGCGACGAGAGCAGGGGCCTCGGAAAGGCCCCCGCGGAGCGGCTCGTCGAGGCCCGGGTCCTCGCTGAGGGAGCGCCTGCGCGGCCTGTCCCCGCCGCGGAGAACGAGCAGCAGCGGGGGGGGCGTTGGGAGCGGCGGCGGGAGCAGCCCCCTCGCGGGATCGAAGACGCCGCCGACGGCACTCGGCGGCGGCGGCGGCGGCGCCGGCGCCGGCGGAGCGATCCGCCGCCGCCTCTCGTCCTCGGCGTTCAACAGCAGCGGCGACGGCGAGAGCGGGCCCTCGCCTCCCCCTGCCTCCCCTCTGCCCTCGGCCTTCCCCTCCTTCCCTCGGATCTCGCTCGACCTGCTTCTCAGAAAGGGCGTCGGGGGCTCGGCGGGGGACCTATTCCTGGGCACGCAGCGCGCCGCCGCGGCCGCCGCGGCGGCGGCGGAGGCGGCCGCGGCGGAGGCCGCGGCGGAGGCGGCGGAGGCGGCCGCGAACCCGGGAACCGCGGCCGATCCCAGGCGGGCGTCATTCGACCTGTTCCAGAGGCAAGCGGCGATGCCGCAACAACGGCAGCCTCGACCTCTCCACCAGCAGCAGCAGCAGCAGCAGCAGCAGCAGCAACCCACGCCGGCGGCCGCCGCAGCAGCAGCGGCAGCAGCGGCCGCCTCCGCCGCGGCCCAGGCCTGCGTCCCCCCCGCGGACCCCGGCGCGCGGCCCGCCTTCCTGCCGATGTTCCCCTGGTACTCGGGCACCTCGGCCGACCTCGTCCACACGCTCTTCGGGATGATCGTCTCGCTCAAGGTGTTCCTGGGCAGGTTCGACCTGAGGGCGCTGCACGCCGCGCTCGGCGGCGGCGCCGGGGCGCGGGCCGTGGTCTCTTCCGGGGGGGGCTGCGCTGCCGCCGCGGCCGGGGGCTCCGGCTGCCCTTCGTGCGGCTGCTTCAACAGCGCCTCGCCGCCGCCGGCCGATGGCGACGGCCTGACGTTTGAGCACCTCGCCTCGCGAGACTCGATCTGGCTCGACTTCATCGCCGACACGGGCGACGGCGGCGACTCGACCTACGCCGTGGCGCGCGCGCTGGCGGCGCCGCGCCTGGCCGTGGCCGTCCCCCCCGCGCTGGCGGCGCGGCTGCCGAGGCGCTCGGCCGCCGCGCTCGCTGCGGCGGCGTCGGTGTCGGTGTCGGCGTCCGCGTCGGCGGGGTCTGCGCCGGCGGCGGCCTCTTCTTCTCCTCCGCTGGCCTCCGCCGACCTCGAGACGCGCGTCCTCCCGCGAGGTGACGTCCTCGTCATCGGCGGGGACCTCGCGTACCCGCACCCCTCGTCGGAGACCTACGTCCGGCGGCTGCTTGTCCCCTTCGAGGCGGCGCTGCCGCCACCGCCTGGCGCGGCGGCGGCCGACGGCGGGGGCGGCGTCGTGCTGGCCAAGCCCAGGCTGAGGGGGCAGCCCAACAGCAGCGGTTCGGGCTCGAGCTCGTCGTTAACGATGAACCTTTCTCCACCTCCGCACGCCGGTCCGGCTGTGTTTGCCCTGCCCGGGAACCACGGTCAGTCTTCTCCTGTCGAGTTTGTTCGAGAGAGAAGCGAGAGAGAGAGAGAAGCAAGAGAAGATGAACAACGGAAGAAAGTCCAAAAAAACTCACTCTTTCCTTCACTCTTCAAAAACAAACTCACAAAAAAACTCCAGACTGGATCGACGGCCTCGAGACGTATGACGCCCTCGTGCTCGGCCGGGGCTGGCTCGGAGGCTGGGCCCTGCCCCAAGAACGCTCCTACTTCTCCCTCAGGCTCCCGCAGGGCTGGTGGCTCTTGGCCCTCGACACCGCCCTGAACGGCGACATCGACGCGGCGCAGCTCCGCTATTTCGGCAGGGTCGCGTCCGAGAGGATGGGGCCCGAAGACGCGGCGATCGTGGTGACGCACGCGCCAGGGTGGCTGGTGGAGTGGCACATCGGGGAGAAGGCCGGGGCCAACGTCGCTGCTCTTGTCGGGTGCGTTTCTTTTCACTTGGTTTTTCATTTTCTTTTTTTTTCGACAGAAGAAAAAAAGCTCACTTGATCTTCTTCAAACATTGTTATCTTCTCTTTCCCCCGCACAACACAACAGGAGGCACCTCGCCGGCAGGGCCCGCGTCTGCCTGAGCGGCGACCTCCACTTCTACATGAGGCACAGCTTCGTGCCTGACGACGCCGGCGAGGGCATGGAGAGGGACGAGAGAGAGAAAGAGAACAAGGCAAAGGAAGAAGCTGCTGCGGCCGGCGAAAACAACACCGCCAACGGAGGCGGAGGCGGCGCCCCTTCTCAACACCAACACTCCTCGACCGCTTCTCCGAGGCTCGTCTCCCCGCCGGAGCACCTCATCGTGAACGGCCTGGGCGGCGCTTTCTTGCATCCGACGCACACGTTCGCCGGGTCCGTCTTCGGAGTTCCCTCTATGGCCGGAGGCGGCGCGAGGCACGGCGCGGCGGCGGCCGCAGCGGCGCACGCCGCTGCCGCCCAGGCTGCCGCGGCCGCCGCGGCCGCAGCAGCAGCAGCGGCAGCAGCAGCCTCGGCCTCGCCCGAAGGAGGAGAAGAAGCGCAGCCCGTCGACTTCCCCCACTTCAGGCCCCCGCCGGTCCCTCCCCGCGTGTCGCAGGGCGGCGAGTACTGCTGCGCGGCCGCCTACCCGCCGCCCTCGCGCACGCTGGAGCTCGGGCGCCGCAACGCGCTCAACTTCCGGCTGCTCAACACGCGCTTCGACGTCATCGGCGGGGCGCTCTACTTCGCGCTCGTGGTGTCCGTCGTGCCGCGCTGCGGAAGCGGCGGGCCGCGCGAGGGCGGAGGGCTTGGCGGCTCCGAGGCGGTCCTCGACGCCAGGTCTCCCCGCGAGGCCGCGGCGGCCTTTGCCGCGGCCGTCGCGGGCGCCGCCACCGACGTATTCGCGGAGTCGACGCTTTCCCTGCTGGCTCTGTTGGGACTGCTGACGCTCTGCCTCACCCTCGCCCGGGCGGGGGGCGTCGGGGCCTTCGAGTCCGGGGAGGCGGCGGAGGCGGCCGGGAGGAGGAGCGGCTCGACGGCGGAGGCTTCAGTCGGCGGCAGCGGCGGCGGCGGCGGCGGCGGCAGCGGAGGAGGGCAAGGAGCGAAGACCTCCTCTTCTTCTTCTCGCCCTTCTTCTGCAGACCCGACGGCCGCTTCCCCGAGCGACCCTTCTCCCGCTCCTCCTCCTCCTCCTTTCCGACAGCAGCACCAGCGGCGGAGGCGGCGGAGGCGCCGGACCCTCGCCGAGCTCCTCTCGCTCCGGGCGCGGTCGGGCGGGCTCGCGACGCAGCTGCTGTTCGCCGGAGCCCACGCCGGGGCGCACCTCTGCGCGGCGCTCGTGCTCGCCGTGGCCCTCGATGTGGGCGTCGAGACCGTTGCCAGGCACGCGAGCCTCTTCGAGGGCGGCGACGGCGGGGCAGGCGCGGCGGCGGCAGGGGGCAGCGGCAGCCGCTACCACTCGCTGTTCCGCTGGTACGAGCGCTTTGAGGAGCAGCGCTTCCCGGACCCGGCGGGCCTCCGCCGCGCGCTGCGGTCTGCGACCTGGGGCGTCTACCCCGGGGCCTTGAAGGTCGCGATGGCTCTGTACGACGTGCCGGAGGCCGTCGCCGTCGGGCGGGGGTCGATCTGCTCGGTGCTCGGGAGGGCGAGGAGGGGGGCAGCGGCCGCGGCGGCGGGGGCCATGGCGTCGGCCTCTGCTGCTGCCTCGGCGGCCCTCGAGCCCGGCGGCGTGGCGTCTCCGCCCTTCTCGCCCTCCTCCCCGCCCTTCCTCGACGCCGCCGCGCCGCCGCTGCGCCAGATGACCGTCTCCTCGGCCGCCTCGATCGCCCTCTCGCGGGCGCAGGCCCTCGGCTTCTACGGCGGCATGCTCGCCTACTTCTGGCTGCTCGCGACGCCCGTCGTCGGCGTGCTCTTCGGCTGCTACCTGTACGCGTGCTGCAACTGGCTCGGCGTCCACCACGACGAGGCGTTCTCGGCCCTGCGCGTCCGCGAGCACAAGGGCTTCACCAGGCTGCGCGTCGCGCGCAACGGCGACCTGCACGTGTACACCGTGGCCACGGACGCCGTGCCCTCCAGCTGGCGCGAGGACCCGCGCTGGCGGGGGCCGCGCGGCGGCGGCGGCGGCAGCGCGGCGCTGCCGCACGAGGCGGCGCACCCTTCGAGGTGGGCGCCCGCCGACGCCGTGGTGAAGCGCCCCGGCGGAGGGGAGGTGTTTGTGGCGCACGCGACGGCGATGATGCGGGGGGGGAGGAGGGCAACGGGGAGCGGAGGCGGAGGAGGCGGGGGGAGAGGAGCTGGGACGGCAAAGGCGGCTCTCTTCGACGACGACGGCGAGGCCTTTTCTTCCTCTTTCCATTCTTCTTCGCCCGGGGCCGAGCCCGTCTTCGTCGTGCGGGACCTGCTCGTGGTCCCGAAGAGGCCCAGGCTCGCCGCCTCGGCCGCGGCGAGCAAGGCGCTGGCGGGCGCCGTGGCCGAGAGGCGGCGCAGCGAGCAGCAGCGTGAGGAGGAGGAGGCAGCTGCGAGGAACAGGGTTATCGGGGACAGCGAGGACGAGTTTTAAAGGGAGGTTTGCACGCGCGTGCCCGCCTCGATTGTAACACAAAGACACTACGCGCAACAGTCGTGCCAAACAACGGAGAAAAGGCGGTTGGCCGAAGGAAATGAAGTGGGAACAAAGGGAGAGGTCAAAAACAAAAGTTCACGCGAGAGGAAAAAGCGCTCCCTTTCTGGAAAGAACTTCCTCCCTTTCCTCTTCTCTCACCCGCGCAAACGGCACCCACAATGTCCTCGGCTCTCGCCTCCCGCTCCATTGGCGCGGCCCTTAAGGTAAGAGGCACTCCCTCAGCGATGTGGGCTGCAATGAGCGAGAGCGTCGCGACTGGAAAGAGAAAGAGAGCGAAAGAAATCGAGCGGAGAAATTCGTCCCACCACGAAGTCCGAGTCGATAACTTTTTTTTCGCGGCGAAGACGACTGCATTTGATTCGACGCGTCCTCGCTCTGCCGCCGCGCATTTATCTCGGTGTTCCTCCTGCGATGCTCTTGGAAATCAAGATCAAGCCATCTGGAGTGAGAAATGCGGAAAGTTGCGCGTTCCGGTTCGCGGGTGGGGGAACAGAAGAGAACGAATTCTTTCCTTTGTTCGACAATGCTTCGCTCGACGGAAAATCTTCCTGAACCTTCTTCCTTCCTCTTCCCTTCTTCTTCCCCAAAACCTTCCAACAGCCCCGCGTCGCCGCCACATCCACCAGGGCCCGCGCCGCGGCCGAGTTCTACGGTCCCAACCGTGCCACCTTCCTAGGGCCCTTCACCTCCATCCCTTCCCACCTAAACGGGGAGTACCCGGGCGACTACGGCTGGGACACCGCGGGCCTCTCTGCCGACCCGGAGACGTTTGCCCGCTACCGCGAGATCGAGGTCATCCACGCCCGCTGGGCCATGCTCGGCGCGCTCGGCTGCGTCACGACCGAGATCCTCAGGAACGCCTTTGGCGTGCCGTTCTCCAAGGACGCTGCAGTTTGGTTCAGGGCCGGAGCCGCCATCTTCGGCGAGGGAGGGCTCAACTATTTGGGGAACAGCTCCCTGATCCACGCGCAGTCGATCATCGCGACGGCGGCCGTGCAGGTCGTGCTGGTGTCTCTCATTGAGGGCTACCGCATCAACGGGGGCCCCGTGGGCGAGGGGCTCGACCCGCTGTACCCCGGGGAGGCGTTTGATCCTTTCGGTCTGGCGGACGACCCGGACTCGCTGGCCGAGCTCAAGGTCAAAGAGATCAAGAACGGGCGCCTCGCGATGTTTTCGATGCTCGGCTTCTTCGTGCAGGCAATGTGCACGGGCAAGTCGCCGCTGGAGAACCTGAGAGACCATTTGGCGGATCCATTCGTGGTGAGTGGATTACAGGTTGTGATGTTGGAAGAGATAGAAAGAGAAAGAGGAAAAAGCTTTTGATATTTCTCATCATCGAAAATCAAAAATCAAAACGAACCAAAAACGAAACAGAACAACGGCTTCGCCATCGCCGGCAGATTTGCGCCCGTTGGGTGAAAGGATGGTAGATCAGATAGTTTTTTTAGAAAGAGCGGCGAAGGAGAAGAACCGAGGAGCAGAGAAAAAGAAAAGGAAGGGGGGGGGAAATGTGTTTTTTTTCTTTGACGTTTTTTCTTTTAAGGAGCGCCGCCACCGCCGCCACCGCCGCCCCCTGATTTCCTACGAGAAGATCGTTATATAACAGCAACTGCGATAGCAACAACACCAAACAGCAACAACAACACTACAAAGCTCTGAGTTTTCCCTTCCTTTCGTGTAAAAATGTCCCCCCCCCCTCTCTCTCTTTAGAGAGGTGTTTTTTTCTGAAATTTATCTCTCTCCCTCTCGAAGAGGGCTCGTTGTTTCTCTCGACCCCGTGTTGTTTCATCTCGGCCCGGTTGAAAGTTTCTTGTGTGCCTGGATTGATTGGAGGCGACGGCGCAGGAGGCTCCCTCCCAGAGAAGAGAGCAAGGAGGAAAAAAGAGAGGGAGCAAAGAGAGAGAGAGCAGGGGGGTGGTCGGCGGTGGCAGACGATTTTCGAGGGTTTTTTTCCTGCGCTCTCAGTCTTCTTCACAAATCTCTGACCCCGAACTTCTTCACCCCAAACTTCTTCACCCCAAACTTCTTCACCCCAAACTTCTTCACCCCAAAAGAAAGACACTTTCGCAATGTCCGCCGCCCTCGCCTCCCGCGCCGCCGTGCGCCCGGTCATCTCGAAGGTGCGTGAGAGCGAAAAAGGGGGGTTTACGACGAGCGTGCGCGGGGGCAGAGCGCGGAATCGAACTCGTTTCTTTTTCCTTTTCTTTTTTGCTTCCGCTGCAGCAGCGTTCTCGTTATCTTTTTTGCTCCTTCTTTACCCTCCCCGCGCTGCCACCTTGAGGCCCTCGCTCGCGCCCCCCCCTCGCGTCTGTGAAAGCATGACTTTGACGCATCGTCGTTCGCGAGGAGACAAGGTCACGAGAGGCCCAATTGGAGGCGGAGAGGGCGGTCGAAAGCCTCGCTTTCGTCCTTGGGTTGAGCTCAGAGATCAACAGCCCCACGGCTGTTCTCTCTCTATCTTGCCTAGCACGCGCCAGCCTCGCTCTCCGCCCGCCCTCTTCGGTACAGCCCCGACCCTCGGGACGCGCCGAGCGCCAGCGCGCGCCCGCTGCAGCAGGAGAAAGCGCGAGTCTTGGGGCGCGGGGGTGGGGCTTGGGGCGCGAAAGGCAAGGGGATCTGAAAAACAAAAAGCCTTGATTCTTTCTCCTATCTCCTTTTTTTTCTTTCCTTAGCCTTTTAGCCAGCCCCCCCCTGCTGCTGCTCTCTCGAAGCTTGTACCCTTTTCTAGAAAAAGCGAGAGGCGAGAGCTGAGAAAAAGATTTTTCTTCGGTGAGAGAAAAAGATTTTTCTTCTTTTTCCCCCTCCTTTTTCTCACTCTCTTTTTCTTCTCAAAACCCTCCTCTTCCCAAAACCTCAAACAGGCCCGCGCCTCCACCAAGGCCCGCGCCGCCGTCGAGTTCTACGGCCCCGACCGCGCCAAGTGGCTCGGCCCCTTCTCGGAGGACACCACCCCCTCGTACCTCCAGGGCGAGTTCCCCGGCGACTACGGCTGGGACACGGCCGGCCTCTCGGCCGACCCGGAGACCTTCGCGCGCTACCGCACCATCGAGGTCATCCACGCCCGCTGGGCCATGCTCGGCGCGCTCGGCTGCGTCGTCCCGGAGCTCCTCAAGAACAACGGCGTGCCGTTCTCGGACCAGGGCTCAGTCTGGTTCACGGCCGGCTCCGAGATCTTTGATGGCGGCCTCGACTACCTCGGCAACTCCTCGCTGATCCACGCGCAGTCGATCATCGCGACCGTCGCCGTGCAGGTCGCGCTCATGGGCCAGGCCGAGGCCTTCCGCGCCGCCGGCGAGGCCCCCGGCGTCGAGGGGCTCGACTCGCTCTACCCGGGCGGCCCCTTTGACCCCCTGAGCCTGGCCGACGACCCCGACACCTTCGCTGAGCTCAAGGTCAAGGAGATCAAGAACGGCCGCCTCGCGATGTTCTCGATGTTCGGCTTCTACGTGCAGTCGATCGTGACCGGCAAGGGCCCCATTGCCAACCTCAACGACCACCTGGCCAACCCCTCGGTCAACAACGGCTTCGCGTCGGCCGGCAAGTTCGTCCCCTAGATTGATTTTTTTTTTCCCTTGCGGGAGGAAGATCGCCCTGCTGCTTGCTGCTTTTCAGAAGGGGGGGAAAGAAAAACGTGATGGGCGAAAACCAAAAACGCGCCCGCCCGCTAGTTTTCATGTAGAGAGAAGAGACCAACCCCCAACCACAATCAACAACTGAGTGCGCGCAAGCAAAGCCAACTTTTTGGATTCGCTGCTTGCACGAAGCGGAAACTGTGGGAAGGCGTCTTTCGCTCATCGTTTTTTTTCCCTTCCCTGTGCTTTTCTGACAACAAAAAACAAAGTGTTTTTGCGAGAGATGGAAAGGATTCTTGAGTGTAAGGTTCCTTCGAAGAGAAAATAAAATAATGCTGTGGTGTTTTTGCTTCGTGTCTCTCTCCTCTCTCTTCTTCTTCCACTCACTAATCCAGAAGAGAGAGCGGGAGTTTCAAGGCAATTCGTTTCTGTGCGGGCAATAGGCGTCCGTTTTTGTTACAGTTTCAGAGCGAGACAAAACAGGGGGGAAGAAAGAAGCCCCAACATCAAAAGGGCGGAAAACAAAACTCATCAAATCACAGCCCGGATGCGTCGAGCGCGTTGGCTTGCTCCGCGCTCAGCAGCCCCGCCCCGGCCCCTTCCCCCTCCCCCGGCGGCTGCGCCATCGCCCGCATGAACCCTGCGGCCACGTGCACAAGCATGTCCGTGCTCAGGTTGAGGTGCGCGTCCCTGAGCCGCGACGAGATCCACGAGGGCAGCTTGTCGCGCTTGTCGGCGCGCTGGTACCTCGCGTCGGCGAGGACCATCAGGCCGTAGTCCGCCTTCGAGCGGATGACGCGCCCGACGCACTGCGCCGCCTGCCGCACCGCGTCGAAAGCCAGGTAGTCGCTCTCGGAGACGCGGAAGGCCTCGCGGAGGTGGTCGAGGCGGGCCCGGAGCGGGCGCGAGAGGGTGTACTGGTACGGGACGCCGAGCACCGCGACGGCGCGGCCATAGTGCCGGTCGAAGTCGATCCCCTCCGCGACCTTGCCCCGCGCCACCGACAGAAACACGGCCCCGCGCCCGCAGTCGCAGGCCCTGCGGTAGTTGTCCAGCGCCAGCGTCGTCTCGACGACGTCGGCGGTCTCGATGAAGACCAGCTTGCGCGCGGCGAGGTCGGCCAGGATGCCGGCGTCGTGCCAGGCGGAGATCGCGGCGTCCATGTAGGAGTACGACACGAAGAAGGCGACGAGGCCGTCCGGCACGCAGCCCGCCAGGGCGACGAGGAGCCTCCCGTAGTTGGCGACGACGTTGGCGTCGCCGCGCATGTCGAACTTGGTGCTGATGGGAGACTGGTCCGCCCCCCGAGCCAGCACGCACGGCAGCATGCACTCGCGCGGGAGCGTCATCGGCAGCGCCCGCGCGACGACGGGCGCGAAGCCGAGGATCCGGGGGTAGAGGTCGAGCGGGCTGAGCGTGCCCGAGGTGATGACGACGGACTGGTACTTGGCGAAGACGGGCCTGGTGATTTGGTAGAGAAAGAGGAGAAGAAGGAGGAGGAGGGAGAAAAGGAAGCAGAGGAAGAAGAGGAAGAAGAGAGGAGAGAAAAGTGAGCGTTTTTTTTCTTTCTCTCTCTCTTTCTCTCTCTCACCCTCTCCCTCTCTCTCCCCATCTCCCTCTCTCTCTCTCTCTCTCTCCCCCCTCTCCCTCTCCCTCTCCCCCTCTCTCTTTCTCTCTCGACCAAAAAAAAAGCAGCACAAAATGAAAAACTCTTCTCACCTGACAGCCAGGCTCGCGTCGAGGCACGCGAGCTGCATGACCGGGTCCGGCACCGACGGCATCCGGTCGTCGAACGGCTCGATGATCACCGAAAACCCCGAGGTCGGGTAGGTCCCCACCAGCGTCGCAAAGTCGGCGACGAGGTGGATCGGCCCGAAGTCGTCGGTGTCGCTGATCTCGAGCGTCTTGAGCAGGCTCGCGAGGCGGTCGTAGCAGAAGCGCAGCGTGCGGGCGTCGACGCCCAGCGCCGACTGCAGGTGCGCCAGGAACGCCGCGGGGCTCTGCTGCTCGACGGCGCGGGCGCGGAGCCTCTGGCTGAAGTAGGCGACGAGCCTGCGCAGGAAGGCCACAAAGTGCTCCGCGCGGCGGATGTTTCCCGGGACGGCGCCCTCGAGGACGTCTTCCGGCAGAGCGGGGTGAGCGAGCCACTCCTCGCCTGCGGGGAGAGGGAGAGGAGCTGCTGATACTCCTGCTGTCGTCGGCGGCGGCGGCGTCGCTGCTGTCGTCGCCGTCGTCATCCCGTTTCCGTTTCCGTTTCCCGCGCCCCCGCCGCCGCCGTCACCTCCTCTCCCTCCCCCTCCCCCTCCGTGCACCTGCTGCCTCAACCCCCGCACCAGCCTCGCGTACTCGTCCCTCAGCCTCGCCGCGTCGTGCGCCTTGGCCCCGTCAACGGCGGCCCTCAGCCTGCCCACGTTCCTCGCCGCGGCCTCGAGCGTCGAGGGGCGCAGCGCGACCGACAGGGCCTCGATGCAGACGTTGTCTATATTGTGGGCCTCGTCGAAGACGACGACGCACTCGCGCTCGAGGTCGCGGGAGACCATTTGGGAGACTTTCGGGTCGAGCATGTACTGGTAGTTGTAGACTGAGAGAGAAGAGAGGGGAAAGGTTCAAAGGGTTTGAGGTTTTTTTTGAGATTTTTTATGAGAATTTTGTTTTTTGGTGGGCTTGAGCCTCGGATCTCTCGCCTCTTTTTTCCTTCTTTCTCTCTCACCGATGACGTTGGCGAACGCGAGCATGTGCCTCGCAAGAAAATAAGGGCACCACTTTCTCCGCCTCCCGACGGCGCGGAGGTCCGCCAGCGTGTAGACCCCGGGGTCGAGCACCGCGCCCCCGCCGGCAGCCTCGAGCCCCTCGTGCCAGGCGCAGAGGGAGGGAGAGGCGGAGGCGCTGCCGCCGATGTCCTCGATCGAGTTGGAGGTCGAGGCGGGAGCTGCTGCCGCTGCCCCTTCTTCGCCGCCTCCCTCCCCGCCGCAGGCGCCGCCGCACCCGCCGGCGCCGCTTCCGCCGGCGTCCCCTCCCTCGCCCCCTGCCCTCGCCCACCCCGCCCTCCCTCCCGCTCCCGCTCCCGCTCTCGCCCGCTCCCGCACCCAGCTCGCGGTCAGCCTGCGGCACTTGGCGTCGGCCGACTCGCGGCTCGCCTCGTCGGCGACGTCGGGGTTGACGCAGAGGTTCTTCCGCGAAGACAGCCCCAGCGCGAGGATCTGCGGCGGCGCGCCGCTGCCGCCGGCGGTGTCCTTCTTCGCGATCCCTCCTCCCGCGCCGCCTGCTCCTCCTGCTCCTTCGCCTCCCGCTCCCGCTGCTGCGGCATCGGCGCCGCCGCCCCCTCCTCCTCCTCTCTCGGGGGTGAAGTACCGGGCCCGGTAGGCCACCAGCTCCCCGAGCTCGACCAGGACCTTCTCCATCTCGGGCACCGTCCTCGTGCAGTAGATCAGCTTGCCGACCTCGGGGTGCGCGAGCTGGTAGGAGGTTATCAGGGAGAGGAGGGTGATGGTCTTGCCCGTGCCCGTGGGCATCTGTTTCGTGCGTTTTTGTGTGCGCGCGGGGGGGGGGGGGTTGGGAGGAGGGGGGAGAGGAGGAGTCAGAGGGGGAGGTGGAGTTTTTGACGTCGATTCCTCACGCTCAGTCTCTCCACCCATCGCTCTCTATGTCTTTCTCCTCCTCCTCTCTTTTTTCCCTCGCTCCTCCCTCCACCGTGAGAGGTGCATGCCCACGTCACCACTCGTCTCTCACCTCCAACAGGCAGTGGCCCTTGGCGTCCAGCGCGCGCTTCAGCTCCAGCATGTACTGGAACTGTTCCGGGTAGATGAACTCGTACGGAAAAAAGACGGGCAGGCCGTCGATGAGGACGCGCATCTTGGCTGCTTTTTCTGTGGATGCTGGCTTGTGATTTCAAGCGCTCGGGCGCTGCTGCTCAGGGAGAGAGCAGCATGCGACGTGAGAGCGAGATGAGAGAGCTGCTCTCCTTTCTCTCGCTCTCCTCCAACCTCGGCAACGATGAAAAAGTGAACAACGCCGTCTTGCTTCACTCTCGCTTCAATTTGACAAACCAAAAAAGGAGAGGGAGAAACAAACTCTTTCCTCTCTGTCGCAGTCTCTCTTTCTCTTTCTCTCTCTACCTTTGCATCACGCCATGGCCCTCCACCAGGCGCGCTCCGCGTCGTCGTCGGCTGCCTCCATCGGCGCAATCAGCGGTAGGTTCGAAAGCGAGACGATTCATGAGCAGCTGGCTAGATTCGACGTCTGTTGATATTTTTGCCGTCGCCTTGTTTCCTTCACCTCACCCTCGCGCTCTCCCCTCTCTCTTTCCCTCTCGTCGGATTCCACCTCTTCAAAAATCCTCCCAGTGCGGCCTGCTCCTTGTGCTGTTATCTCTCGCGCGGCGATGGCGTCGCAGCCGGCCAGCAGGCGCGCGCGCTCCGCGTCGACGATTCAGTCCTCTCCTCGCCGCTGCCGTCAGCTCGTCGTCGCTTCCGCCGATGCGCAGATCACCACCGCCTCCGCTGTTGCCCCCGTCAGGAGGGCGGACGGCTCCCCGCTGCGCGTGATGATCGCCGGGCCCCCTGCAGCCGGCAAGGGCACGCAGTGCCAGAGGATCGTCGAGAAGGTAAAAAGTTGCAAGAAGAGTCGAAAGAGAGTTGAGAGCAGCGCTGCCGACCTTTTTCAAACGACGACGGAGAAAAACTCAACCTCGACCTCCTCGACCCGCATCAAAAAAACCAAAAAAAAACTCATCTTATCAGTTCGGCCTCGTCCACATCTCCGCGGGAGACCTCCTCCGCGCCGAGGTCGCAGCTGGCACGCCCGCCGGCGCCCAGGCCAAGAAGCACATGGACGAGGGCCAGCTCGTCCCCAACTCGGTCGTCGTCGAGATGGTCAAGAGCCGGCTCGCCCAGAGGGACGCCGCCGAAAACGGCTGGCTGCTCGACGGGTACCCGCGCTCGGCCGAGCAGGCCGAGGCCATCGCGGCGGCGGGCATCGAGCCCGACCTCTTCCTGCTGGTCGACGTCCCCGACGACGACCTCGTTGAGAGGGTCACGGGCAGGAGGCTCGACCCCGTGACGGGCGAGATCTACCACTTGAAGTTCAGGCCGCCGCCGGCAGGCGACGCCGAGATCGCGGCGCGGCTGACGCGGCGCTCGGACGACACCGAGGAGGCCCTGAGGGCGCGGCTCGCGACTCACCACTCCAACGTCGCCGCCGTCGTCGGCTACTACGAGGGCGTGCTGGTGAAGGTTGACGGGTCGGGGAAGGTCGACGAGGTCTTCGGGACGATCGACACTGCGGTGCGGTCGTGCGCTGCCGTGCAGGGAGGAAAGGGGGCCGAGGCGGCTGCGGCGTAAAAAATGCAGGAGGGAATTTTTTTTGAAAAAAACGAGGGGTTACAATTTTGAGCCGTCCTTTTTTGTTGTCTTCCTTTGTTGAACACTTTTCATTTTCGTGCGTGACGATTTCGTCTCCGTCAGATAAGAGGCGCGTCTCTTCGAAAACGGGGGGTGGGGGAGGAGGTTGGAAAGTAGGAGGAAAGCGATACTCTACCGGGAGACGGAGCAAAAACAAAAACATCGTCGACAAAAAGAGAAACTGCTTTTTTTTCTTCCTCTCCTTCATAACGCCTCTCTCTCTTCCTCTTTCTTGCTTCTTCCTCCCGCCGTCTCAAGCCCCCGCAAACAAGATGGCCCCCTCCTCTGCCGATGACGTTGAGTCCAAGGCTGCTCAAGATCCTCTGCCCTCCTCCTCCTTCTACGCACAGGCGTGAGGGTTTCGCTTTTTGCTTCTTCTTGGATTTTGGAAGAGAGAGAAAGGCGTTTTTTTCTTCTTGCGCCCCTTTTTTTCCCTTCCTCGCTCTATTGACCCGTTTCCAAAACCACCAAAAACGAACGCAGCCACGCCGCCTCCGCCTCCCGCGCCAAGGCCGCCGAAGCTAAGATCTCCGCGGATGCATCCCGCATCTCCGCGAGGCTTCTGCTGCTGCCCGACGGAGAAAGCGGGGACGGCGGCGGAGACGTAGAGAGGAGGGGGAGCAGGGAGGAGCCGAAGGAGCAGAAGGAGCAAAGGCAGAGGCAGAGGCGGCGCCAGCAGCAGCAGCAGCAGCAGCAGATGCCGCCGCGCTGCTGGCCGCGCCGCCTCCTCCGCGAGATCGACGCCGAGGCCCGCAGCCGCGGCAGGCGCTGCGTCATGTGGGACGACTCTGGCGAATCCGGCTTCTGCTGCTGGGTAAGGTGGGACTGGGAGCGTGGGGTCCCTCTCCTGGCGAGGGAGGGAAGAAAGGAGGAGGACTGGGACCGCCGCGGCGGCGGCGGCGGCGGCGGCGGCGGCGCAGGCGCAGGCGCGGGCGCGGGCGCCGGAGCCTCGTGGTGGGAGGTGCTGTCCCGCTCGCTCGGCCCGCCGCTCGCCCCCCCCGAGGGGGGGCAGTTCGAGGGCTCGCGGGTCGGGGAGTGGCTCGACAGGCACACGCTCAAGGTGCACGGGTGGACAGAGAAAGAACTGGATGCGCTGGAGGGAGAGGGAGGAGAGGAGGAAGGGGGGGAAGGAGAGAAGGCGCCTCTTGCCGCTGCTGGCGCCGTTGAAAGGTAAAGGGGGGGGGGGGGCGCTTCGCTCTCTCCCGTTAG